>JAABUR0100004917.1_pt1 | contig 17407 bp, 13 predicted proteins | sample 5560091 | NCBI WGS metagenome assembly JAABUR01 (sample SAMN10711879, study PRJNA513375) | rock metagenome | isolation source: Antarctica rocks | place: Antarctica: Victoria Land, University Valley sud | reverse complement strand
ACTGGGACGTGGAGGCGCTGGAGGGCCTCACCCCCGACGCCGAGAAGGACCGCGAGAAGCTGGTCACCCGCATCGGTCGCATCGGCCGGGCCGGGCGCCGGATGGTCGAGCGCTGGGCCGAACAGGACGCCCGCACCGCCGCTGCCGCCGAGCCCGGCCAGGCCGGCCACGAGCCGGTAGCCGCGGCCGTCTGATCCGACCCGCCTCAGGCGGAGCTCTCGGCCAGCGTGATGCCGACCTCGGTGGCCTCGGCGGCCGTGTCCGGCTCGGCCAGCGACGGGTCGACGGTGCTGCGCCAACGGCTGAGGCGGACGGTCACCACCGCGACGACCCCGGCCACCAGGTTGCCGATCAGCCACGCCGCGCTGGCGCCGTCGATGCCGTCGTCGGGCACGAGGGCGAGCGCGGGCACGACGATGGCGGCGGTCAGCGTGGCCGTGATGACCACGGTGGCCACGTGCCGGTGCAGGATGCGCACCTCGGACAGGTACAGCGAGGTGATCGCCCAGGGGACGCCGGCGGCGACCATCGCCGGCAGCACCCGCGCCGCGGCTGCGTACCGGGGGCCGTAGACCGACGTGACGACGTCGCTGCCAACGAACGCGGCGAGCGCTCCCGCCGCCATGAGCCCGAGCGCCAGCACCATGGCCAGGCGCACCTGGGAGTGGACGTGGGCACCGTCGCGGCCACCCTCGGCGAGGAGCGCCTGACCGATGGCGGTGGGGACGTAGAAGGCGACGGCGACGATGCCCCACGCAACGTTGAAGCTGGCGTACGCGCCGTTGGGCACGTTGGCCAGGACGATGACCGGGAGCAGGAAGTACGGAGCCTGGTAGGCGAGGGTGGACACGTAGTTCACCCCGGCGTAGCGCACGGCAGGGCGAGCCGACGCCGGCCGGGGGCCGAGGCGGTGGATCCCACCGGCGAGCCTGGGCACCCAGGCGGCCCCGATCAGCCCGGAGAGGGCCACCGGCCCGGCCGCGCTCACGAACAGCCACAGCGCCCGGTGCTCGTGGTCGCGGAACAAGAAGAGGAGCGGGAAGCGAGCCAGGCCCACGACGGCGATGCGGAGAAGGACGAGGTTCCACCGTCGGGCGGTCATGCACCGCACGTCGACGATCATCGAGAGCGCCGCCCCCGACACCATGACCGCGAACAGGACAGGCCCGAAGACCGTGTGGAAGTCGCTCAGCACCCCGGTGGCCGACCCGTGGAACACGGCGACGTAACCCGAGCCCAGGACCACGGCGGCGGCGGTGGTGGCGAGGGCGCCCCACGTGAAGGTGACGTCGGCCTCCGCACTGCGGCTGGCGGCGTAGCGGGCTAGGGCGACCGGAAGCCCCAACCCGGCCAGGTAGGTGACGAACAGGACGGACGTGAAGAGCTTGCCGGCGCTGCCGACGTCGCCCTGCTGGTCGAGGCGGGCGGCGATGAGCCAGAACACGGCGCCCGACAGGGCCTGGATGGCGGCACCGGCGACGAGGACGGCCGAGCCGGTGAGCAGGTTGCGGTGGCCCTGCGCCCGCTGGGGTCGGAAGCTGGCGGCGAGGGCCTTCATCGGGAGCCGAGCCTACCGCCGGGCCTTCCCCCGCCCCCTGACCCGCGGGTCAAGGCCGGCCCTAGGGTGAGGGCATGAGCGAGCTGGCCACCGCCGAGACGGTCTCGTACCCGGGAGCGCGCCGCCCCGACCGCCGACGGGTGGTCGACGCCGGCGGCCTGCGCCTCTCGGTGGTCGAGTGGGGTGACCCCGACGCTCCGACCATCGCCTTCGCCCACGGCGGCTTCGACTTCGCCGGCACCTTCGACCGGTTCGCGCCCCTGGTGGCCGACGCCGGTTGGCGGGTGGTGGCCTGGGACATGCGAGGCCACGGGGACTCCGACCACGCCGTGCTCTACAGCTGGGAAGCCGACGTCCGCGACGCGCTGGCCGTGCTCGACTCCATCGGTCCCGATCCGGTTCCGCTGCTCGGCCACAGCAAGGGTGGCGCCCTCGCGCTCCAGCTGGCCGAGGCCTGTCCCCATCGGGTGAAGGCGCTCGTGAACCTCGACGGGCTGCCATCGGATCGCAGCTGGCCCGACGTCGCCGAGCACACCCGCACGAACCTCCTGGCCGCCGAGTTGACCGGCTGGCTCGACCACCGGCGCCGGGCCGCCTCCGCCGAACGGCGGCCGGGCACCCTCGAGGAGCTGGCCGAGCGGCGCCGGCGCATGAACCCCCGCCTCTCGATCGAGTGGCTGCGCTACCTCGTCACCGTCGGCGGGCGGCGGGACGAGGACGGGTGGCGGTGGAAGATCGATCCGAGCATGCGCATGGGCGGGTTCGGGCCGTGGCGGCCGGAGTGGTCGATGTGGCGCCTGCCGTCGCTCGGCATGCCGGTGCTGTGCGTGCTCGGCCTCGAGATCGAGGCCATGGGGTGGGGCACCGGCCCCGACGACGTGTACCGGTACCTGCCGCCCGGCGGTCGCTTCGTGCCGCTCGACGGGACCGGTCACTTCGTGCACATCGAGAAGCCCCGGGCGGTGGCCGACATCGTGCTGGAGTTCCTGTCGTGAGCACCTTGACCGTGGACCTGATCCACGGCAAGGCCCGCCTCGCCCTCCACCGCCTCCGCGACTCCGGCGACGCCCGGCCCTTGCTGTTGCTACACGGTCTCGGGGAGCACACGCCCGCTGGCGTGCCTCCCCAGCTGACGGCCTGGCCCGGGCCGGTGTGGGGACTCGACTTCATCGGCCACGGCCGCTCGACGGTCCCTGCCGGGGGCGGTTACACCGCCGAGATCCTGATGGCCGACGCCGATGCCGCCCTGGCCGAGCTGGGGGAGGTCACCGTCCACGGCCGGGGGCTGGGCGCCTACGTCGCCCTCCTGATCGCCGGCGCCCGCCCGACCGTGGTCCGTGGCGCAGTGCTGGCCGACGGTCCCGGCCTGGCCGGTGGCGGGGCCACCCCGGGCTCGCCCTCGGCCCTGCGCCCGCCGGCCGCGTCCACCTCCGCCCCTGATCCGTTCGCCCTCTCCGAGCTGTCCCGGGACGTCCGCCCGCCCGACTACGCCCTGAGCTACGTGCGCCAAGCGGTGCAGCTCTCGCGGCTCGATACCCCGGTGGCGGTGGCCGCCGTGGTGCGGCCCCCGTGGCTGGAGGCGGTGAGCGCCGAGCCCGGCGTGGTGCGGCGCAGCGCGGCCGAGGCTCTCGCCATCTACGCCCGGGTGTGACCGATCCGCCGCCGTCGGCCGGGTTCAGTACCGCGGGTCGTCGGCGATCAGGGCGAGCAGGTCGGCCTCGGGCACCGGTCGGCTCAGCAGGAAGCCCTGGGCCATGTCACAGCCGAGCCGGCGCAGCTCGGCCAGCTGCTCGGCCGTCTCCACCCCTTCGGCGATGGCCCGCAACCCGAGCGTGTGGGCCAGGCTGACCACGGCGGCCACGATGGCCGAGTCGCTCGGGTCGGTGCCGAGGCCGTCGACGAAGGTGCGGTCGACCTTGAGCAGGTCGACCGGGAACCGGCGCAGGTACGCCAGCGACGAGTAGCCGGTGCCGAAGTCGTCGACGGCGATGAGGAGGCCGAGGCCCTTCAGCCGCTCGAGGGTGACCTGGCTCAACGCCACGTCGTCCATCAGCACGCTCTCGGTGATCTCGAGGACGACGGCGCCCGGGTCCACGCCGGTCTCGTCGAGGATCTCGGCGAAGTCCTCGGCCAGGCGTGGGTGGGGGAGCTGCCGGGCCGACAGGTTGATGCACGCCATCATCTCCGCCGAGCCGGTCAGGGCCTGGACCCGGGCCAGCACCCCGCACGCCTGTCGCGCCACCCAGTTCCCGATGGGGACGATGAGGCGGGTCTCCTCGGCGATGGCCAGGAAGTCGGCCGGTTCCAGGAGGCCACGCCGGGGGTGGTCCCACCGGATGAGCGCCTCGAAGCCGACGATCTTCCCGCTGGCCAGCGCCACCTTCGGCTGGTAGCGGACGGTCAGCTCGTCGCGGTCGATGGCGCGGCGCAGGGCGTTCTCGAGCTCGAGCCGGTCGACCGCCCTGGTGCGCAGGCGGGCGTCGAACACCTCGGTGCGCGACCGGCCCTTGTCCTTGGCCTGGTACATGGCGGCGTCGGCGTCGCGCAGGAGGTGCTCGGGGTCGACGTCGGTGGAGTGGGCCACGGCGATGCCGATGCTGGCGGTGATGAACACCTCGGTGTCGTGGAGCGCGGCCGGCGAGGAGACCGCGGTCGCCACCCGCTCGGAGATGGACGTCGCCTCCGCCGGGTCCTCGAGGTCCTCGCACAGCACGATGAACTCGTCGCCTCCGAAGCGGGCCACCGTGTCGCCGGGGCGCAAGGACTCCGAGAGGCGCTCGGCGATTCGGACGAGGAGCTGGTCGCCGTAGCCGTGGCCGAGGCTGTCGTTGACCACCTTGAAGTGGTCGAGGTCGAGGAAGAGGATGGCCACCGTCCGGCCGCTGCGGGTGGAGCGGGCCAGGGCCATGCTCAGGCGGTCGAGGAGCAGGGCGCGGTTGGGCAGCCCGGTGAGGGGGTCGTGGGTGGCCTGGTGCTCGAGCTGGGCCTCGAACTCCTTCTGCGCGCTCATGTCGCGGGCGATGGCCGAGATGACCTCGATCGAGCCGTCCTGTCCCCGATGGCAGTTGAACGCGGCGGACAGCGGCACGGTCCGACCGGTGTGGTCGAACGCAGCCATCTCGCCCGACCACCGACCCTCGGCCTCGAGGGTGGGGAGCACCTCGGACCGCCAGGTGTGGCGCACCCAAGCGGGAACATGGCCGCTCAGCTGGAGCGAGGTGGCGTCGTCGTCGGCGCCGAGGCCGAAGAACTGGCGGGTGGCGGCGTTCAGGTAGGTGAGGCCCGAACCAGGCTCGGCGATGGCCACGAGGTCGCTCGTAGCCTCGATGATGCGGCCGAGTCGGTCGCTGGCCTGCTGCGCCTCGACCCGCCCGGTGATGTCGCGCACGTTGAGCAGGAGCCCGCCGACGTCGGGGTCCTCAGTGAGATCTGTGGCCATGACGCCGACGTGACGCCAGGACCCGTCGGCATGGGCCACACGGGCGGCCAGCGAACCGTGGATGCGATCGCCGGCCCGCACCGCCAGCATCCGCATGCGAGCCTGGTCGACGTCGTCGGGGTGGATCAGGGCCTTGGCCTCCATGCCGACGAGCGAGTCGGGGTCGTGGCCGAGCACGCTCTGCACCGCCGGGCTCACCCACGTCAAGCGGTACTCGCGGTCGATCACGAGGGTGATGTCCGAGCTGTGTTGCACCAGCTTCCGGAACCGTCGTTCGCTGGCCCGCAGCTGGTCCTCGGCTCGGCGCCGGTCGGTGATGTCGTGGTGGATGGTGACGACGCCGTTGACGTCGGGGTCGTCCAGCAGGTTGACGATCGAGGTCTCGACCCACCGCTGCTCCCCGTCGGCCCGATGGATCCGGAAGGTGACCTCCGTGCTGGCCCCGGCGTGGACGAGCACCCGCTGGAACGCGTCCTTGACCGTCTGTCGGTCCTGGGCGACGACGTGCCCCGTGCCGGTGGGACCCAACAGCTCGGACGGGCCGAAGCCGAACACCTCCTCGACCGCGGGGCTGACGTAGGTGACCGTGCCGTCCCGGTCGACGACGACCACGGCGTCCGAGACGCGCAGCAGCGCTCCCTGGTCGAGCATCCCCACCCGGGTGCCCGTACCGGCTCCGGCTTCCTGCATGCGCTCCGCCTCCTCCCGCCGCAGAGCGTAGGCGCTCGGACGCTCCCCGTCCTTTTCGCCCCGGTTCGCGCGGAACGACGGCCAGCTACATTCGGCGCCGATGATCACCCCCTGGGCGGTGGCCGCGCTGGGCGGGTACCTGCTCGGCTCGGTGCCGGTGTCCGATCTGGTGGCGCGGCGGCACGGGGTGGACCTACGGGCGGTGGGGGACCACAACCCGGGGTACTGGAACGCCAAGGAGCAGCTCGGTGCCAGGCGGGCGTTGCCGGTGCTGCTCGGTGACACGGCCAAAGGCGCCGTGGCCGGCGCGCTCGGCGTGGCTGTGGCGGCCCTCGTCGACGCCCCCTGGGGCGTGCGGTGGGTGGCGGTGGGCGGCGCCATGGTCGGGCACGGGTGGCCGCTGTTCGCCGGGTTCCGGGGCGGCAAGTCGCTGCTCGCGTTCGTGGGAGGGATGCTGGTGGTCGCGCCGGTGCCGGCCCTGATCGGCGTGGCGGTGTGCACCGCCGTCTCACTGGCCCACAGCTTCTCCACCGGCATCAAGGTGTCGGTGTTCAGCTTCCCGGTCGTGGAGCTGGCCTTCGACCCTCCCGTGCGGGTGGCGGCCACGGGTCTGCTGCTCTGCATCATCGCCCTCCGCTTCGTGCTGGCGGCCACGGGCTCGGCCCGTCGCCGCCGCCGACCACCGGCGTCCGGGGAACCCTTCCCGGTGTGATCGGGGCCCCGATCGGGCACAGTTCGGGCACGGCCCCGGAACCGCCCGGGACCACCGGCCGTCATATCAGCCACGTCTCGCCGACCGGGCCTCCGGTCACTCCGACCGAACAAGGCCCGCTGCACCAGAGAGAGGCACACCCATGAGCGACTCGCCCGGCTACCCCGGAGGGCCCCCGCCCGGCGGCGGCTGGCCACCCCCGCCGGGACCTGCCGCGCCAGGTCCCGGCGCCGGCGGTCACTGGGAGCCGAACCCGACCACGCCTTTGCCCGCCACCAACCCCTCGTACCCGCATCAGGGTCCGCCTACGGGACCGCCCGGTGCCTACGGCGGGCCCGGCGGGCCGCCGTTCGGTCCTGCCTCACGACCGGCCGGGTCCCGCAGCCGGACCCCCCTCGTGGTGCTGGCCGTCGTCGTCGTCCTGGGTCTGGTCGGTGGCCTTGTCGCCTGGGGACTGACGAACCGGTCGAGCGCGTCGAAGTGGAAGGACCGCGACCAGGCGGCCCGGTCCGACCTGGCCCGGCGGGTCGATGATCTCGAGAGCACGCGCGCCAAGTTGACCGACACCGAGGACCGGCTGGCCAGGCTGGCCTCGGAGAAGGCGAACCTGGCCGACCAGCGCGAGGTCCTCCAGCAGATCGTGCAGGACGCGCCGGCCGTCACCGCCGCCATGCGGGATTGCAACGACGCCACCACCGAGGTGGCCGCGCTGGCGATCAACCTGAGCGCTTCCCCCAACCCGGACTTCAACCAGCTCAACGACGTCATCGACCAGGCCGACGCCCTGTGCCAGGACGCCCTCTCGGCCGCTGACGCACTGGAGCAGACCATTGACAGCCTCGGCCTCTGAAGCCGGCGCCGGCCCGATCCGGCGCATCAGGCGCATCAGGCGCTGGAGCGTCGCTCTGGCCGTCGTTGTTGCCCTCTCATCGGCGGCCTGCGTCTCGCCGCCAACCGAGGACGCCGCCGGCACCACCGCCACCACCGAGACCAAGCCGACGGTCGACCCCCGGGCCTACACCGTGCGCATCCGCGCCACCTCCTGCGAGGGCGTCGGCGTGGGCTCGGGCTTCCTGCTCGACTCCCACACGATCGTCACCAACCGCCACGTGGTCGAAGGGGCCGAGAAGCTGGCGGTGGAGACGTACCTCGGCGACGAGCTCACCGTCGACGTCGCCTCTCAGGGCGGCCTGGCCGACCTGGCGGTGGTGAAGGTGGAGAAGGGGATCGGCCAGAACGCCCACCTGGCACCGGCCGACCCCTCGGCCGGGACGCAGATCCGGGCCTACGGCTACCCCAAGGGCGGGCCGATGAAGATCACCCGGGGCACGGTCGACGACTACGTCAGCGACATCCGCCTCGGCAACCTCGGCAAGGTGATGCGCTCGGACGTCGACATCCAGCCGGGGAACTCGGGCGGGCCGGTGCTCGACGACCGCGACCGCGTCGTCGGCGTGGTGTACGCCATCGAACGCAAGACGGACCTGTCGCTCATCGTGCCGGTGTCCACCCTCGCCGACCTCTTGGACGACGAGAAGAACCTCGAGCCGGTGGAAGGGTGCTAGCGGGTCCGGTAGGCCACGAAGTGGGCCAGCTCCACCAGCGCGTCGACCGCTTCTGAGGACACCGGGGCCCGGCCGATGGCGTCGATGGCCCGCACGGTGAGCTCGGAGATCGCCTCCTCCACCTCGGCCCGGGCACCGCTCTCCTCCATGAGGTCGCGGAGCGCGGCCACCTCGGCCTCGGACAGGTCGGGGCTGCCCACCCGGTCCAGGAGCGCGGCGGCGGGACCGGAGCGGCAGCGGCCGGCGGTGGCGGCGAGGAGAGGCGTGGGCTTGCCCTCCCGAAGGTCGTCGCCGATGGGCTTGCCGATGACCGCCTCCTCACCGAACACGTCGAGCAGGTCGTCGCGGAGCTGGAAGGCCTCGCCGAGCGGGTCGCCGTAGGCCGACAGCGGGCCGGCCAGCTCGTCGAGCCGCCCGGCCAGCGCGGCGCCGACGTGGAGGGGCCGTTCCACGGTGTACTTGCCCGACTTGTACCGGGCCACGAGGTGCGCTCGGGCGGCGTCGGTGTCACGGCGGGCGGTGCCCACCATGTCGAGGTACTGGCCCATGTTCAGCTCGAGCCGCAGCTCGTCCCAGACGGCCAAGCCACCACCGGCGGCTTCGCGCAGGAGCTGGTCAGCGAGCACGTGCGCCAGGTTCCCGATGAGGATGGCCACCCCCTCGCCGAACCGGCGGGCCTCGCCGAGCCACTGCGCGCCGGCGTGTCGACCGATGTACTCGAGGTGGGCGGTGCGGGCACCCCGGCGGGTGGCCGAGCCGTCCATCACGTCGTCGTGGATGAGGGCGAACGCCTGGAGGAGCTCGAAGGCGGCGCCGGCCTCGACCACCCGGAGGTCGTCGGGCTCGCCGCCGGCACCGACGAAACCCCAGTGGCAGAACGCGGGGCGCAGCCGCTTCCCCCCGGCCAGCACGAGGTCGGCCAGGGTGTCGACCGGGGCCACCAGGTCGGGATCGACCTCGGCCCAGCGGGCCCGCTCACCGTCGAGGAGCGAGATCAGCCGTGCGTCCACGAGGGCGGCCACGGTCCGCAGGCTGGGCGGCTCGGCGGGTGGGAGGGGCGGTGCCGGCGGTGCGGTCCCCGAGCCGGGGTACGGCTCGACCGACCCCGGGGGCACAGGCAAAGCGGTCACCCCGAAACCCTACGGCCGGGTTCGGCGGAGCGGCTGGTCGAAGGCGCGTGGGTGGTCCGGGCCCGGGGTCAGACATCGGGAGGTAGCTTTCGGGGATGCGCTCAGCTCCTCGCCGGCCACGCCTGCGGCGACGTCGTCGCCGGTGCGCAGGTGCGGCACTGGCCATGCTGGTGGTCCTCGTGGCGGCGGCCGCCGGTGGGACGGGCCGGCCGGTGGCGTCGGCCACCGCACCCGAGGGCATCGGCCCCGGTCGCTACCAGGGCGATGGCGACGCCGGTGGCGTGCTGAACATCCTCCCCCCCGGTCAGGACGGTGGGCTCAACGCGTTGGAGCTGGCGCAGGCGTTCGCCGGTGGGCCCACGCCGGCCCACTTCGAGGACCAGCTCGGTCCCTACGCCGACCTGGTGCACGCCACCCCGGGGCTGGACGACGCCGACCTCATCCGCTTCTTCAAGGACGCCTCCTTCGGCGTCCGGCCCGACGACATCGAGCGCGTCTACCGGCCCCACCCCGACGTCACCGTCATCCGCGACCGCAGCGCCGGCGTGGCCCACGTCTACGGCGAGACCCGGTTCGCCACCATGTTCGCCCAGGGCTACACCGGTGCCGAGGACCGCCTCTTCCTGATGGACGTGCTCCGCCACGTCGGCAAGGCCCGGCTGTCCGAGTTCGTCGGCGGGTCCGACAGCAACCAGGCGATGGACCTCGAGCAGCTGGCCATCGCCCCGTACCGCGAGGCCGACCTCACCGCCCAGTTCGACGCCCTCACCGGGGGGAGCCCCGAGCAGCGAAGGGTTGCGGCCGACCTCTCCGCCTACGCCGAAGGCGTCACCCGCTTCATCGTCGAGTCGCTGACCGACCCCACCAAGCTGCCCGGCGAGTACCTCGCTCTCCAGAAGCTGCCCGAGCCGTGGACGCCGGAGGACACGATCGCCATCGCCTCGCTCGTGGGCGGTGTGTTCGGCAAGGGCGGGGGCGGTGAGCTCAGGAACCTCTGCGGGCTGCACGAGATCAGCGACACACTCGGCGACGCCACCGAGGCACTACGGGTGTTCGACGACCTCAAGTTCCGCAACGACCCCGAGGCGCCCACCACCGCCACGACGCCCGCCCCCTACGAGGTCGGCGGCACCGTCGATCCTGACGCCGTGCCTGACGTCGACTGCGCCACCCTGGCCCCCATCGAGGACGGAGGCCAGCTCACCCTCGGCGACCTCCTCGGCGCCATCAGCGGAGACGGCCCGGGCCAGATCGGGCCTCTCCCCCTGTCGGGCAACGCCACCGGCGTGATCGACCTGCCCTGGGGCCAGATGCCCCTCGTGTTCCCGGATGCCATGAGCAACGCCGTCCTGATCGGTGCCGAGCACACCGCCGAAGGCGTGCCCATCGCCGTGTTCGGACCCCAGACCGGGTACTTCACCCCGCAGCTCCTCGTGGAGAAGGACGTGCACGGTCCCGGGATCGACGCTCGGGGGGTGGCCTTCGCCGGAACCGACATCTGGGTCCAGCTGGGCCGGGGCGGTGACTACGCCTGGTCGGCGACCTCCGCGGGCTCGGACAACGTCGACCAGTGGGTGCTGCGGCTCTGTGAGCCGGGCGGTGGTCCGCCGACGACGACGTCGCTGGGCTACGAGCACGACGGAGGTTGCGTGCCCATCGAGACCTACCAGCACACTCAGGTGGCGGTGCCCACCGCCGGTGGCCTGCCCGGCGGACCCGACGACATCTTGCTGAGCTGGCGGGTCGAGCGGACCCCCGACTACGGGCCCCTCGTCGCCCGGGGCACCCTCACCGACGGCACCCCGATAGCGGTCGCGACCCAGCGCAGCACCTACGGCTCCGAGCTCGAGTCCGCCGTCGGGTTCAGCCAGATCAACGACCCGGAGTTCATGGCTGAGGGCTACCCGGCGTTCCGTCGGGCCTTTGGCGACGGCGTCCAGTACACGTTCAACTGGTTCTACATCGATGCCGAGGACATCGGGTACCAGCACTCGTGCAAGTGCCCGACCCGGGCCACCGGTGCCGATCCCCACTTCCCCAACTGGGGCGACGGGACCTTCGACTGGGCCGCCTTCGTGGACTACACGGACCAGCCGAACGAGCTCAACCCCGCCTCGGGCTACCTCACGTCGTGGAACAACAAGCCGGCGCCATTGTGGCGGTCCGCCGACGACGACTTCTCCTCCGGGCCCGTCTACCGGTCCCTGGCGCTCGACAACCGGGTGAAGTCGCGGTTCGCCGACGGCGTGGAGTTCACCCGGGCCACCGGTGTGGACGTGGCTGAGGACGCCGGCACCGTCGACGTGCGGGGCGAGTCCGTGCTCCCCACCGTGCTCGCCGTGCTCGGACCGACCGCGCCGGCCGATCTCGACCCGCGCCTCCAGGACATGCGTGACCGGCTGGCGGCCTGGGCGCCCACGGGTGCCCACCGGCGAGACCGCGACGCGAACGGCGCCTACGACGATCCTCAGCCCCCGGCCATCCTCGACGCCTGGTGGGAACGGCTGGCCCACACCATCTTCGACGAGCCCAGCGGAGGCGCCATCGACGCCCTGGGCCTCAAGCTCCACGACCCGCCTCAGCTCCACATCGGCTCCGCGTTCAACGGCAGCTTCTACGGACAGGTGGAGAAGGACCTCCGGACCGTGCTGGGCGCCTCGGTCGACGCGCCCTTCCATCGGGAGTACTGCGGCGACGGTGACCTGGCCGCCTGCCGCCGGGCGCTCTGGGAGTCGCTGGCGGCGACGGCCGCCGCCCTGCAGGACGAGTTCGACTCGGCCGCGGTGGCCGACTGGCGGCGCACCATCGCCGACGACGAGCTCCGCCACCGACCGCTCGTGGTCGGTGTCGACCCGATCCACTGGATCAACCGACCCACGTTCCAGCAGGTCGTGCAGTTGGGCGTGCCCGCCGTCCCCCTGCCCCCGGAGCCCCCGACGACGCCGACGACGTCACCGCCGACATCTCCGACGACGTCACCGCCGACGTCACCGACGACGACAGTCCCGCCGACGTCGCCGACGACCGAAGGTCCGCCGGCCGACCGGCCGCCGGCGAGCCGTCCGCCTCCGGTGGCCCCGCCCGCAGTGGCGCCGCCCCGGGATGGAGGCTCCAGCGCGCCGTTGGCCCGCACCGGCGCCGAGACCGGCCGGGCCAGGGTCACCGCCGGCCTACTCGCCGCGCTCGCCGTCGCCATGTCCGCCATGCAGGTGCTGGCCCGGAGGCGGGTCGCCGACCGATCCTGATCGGACCTGGTCAGTAGTAGCCCTTCTCGCCGTCGAGCAGCTCTCGGATCCTGTCCATCTCACCGACGTGCCGGCCGGTCTTGTCGACCATGTGGATGAGCATCCAGCGCAACGTCGCGGCCGCGGAGCCGAAGTCCGGGTCCCGGGTGTCACCATCGACGGGCTCACCTATCCGCGCAGGTCCTCGACCGGTTGGGCCAGACGCCACCGGCCCCGGCCCTCGCGCTTGGCGGTGTAGAGGGCGTGGTCGGCGGCGTCGAGCAGCGCGTCGAGGCCGGGACCGTGGACGTCGGTGAAGGCGACGCCCACGCTCAGGCCCACCCGTACGGGCACGCCGTCCACCTCGACGGGCTGCTCCACCGCCTTGATCAGGCGCTCGGCGATGAGCGCGACCGTCCGCTCGTCGACTCCCCGGTAGCAGAGCACGGCGAACTCGTCACCGCCGAGGCGAGCCACCATGTCCTCGGGTCGCACCTGGCTCGTGAGCACGGACGCCACCGCCGCCAACACCCGGTCACCGAAGCGGTGCCCGTGGATGTCGTTCACCGGCTTGAAGTTGTCGAGGTCGAGGTAGAGCACGGCCAGGGGGCCGAGGCCGTCCCCGTCGGCGTCGGCCGCGCGGACCGCCACCTGCTGCTCCAGGACGGCCAGGAACTGGGCCCGGTTGGGGATGCCGGTGAGCGGGTCCACGGTCGCCGCCTCGACCAGCAGCTGCTCGGCGCGGTGGCGTTCGAAGGCCAGCGCCGCCGTGTCACAGATGCGCTCGAGGCCGGCGCGGTGGCCCACCCGGGGAGGGCCGTCGACCCTGCGCCACACCACCAGGACGGCCACGGTGCCCTCGTTCGGCGTGGTGACGGGACGCGCCCAGCAGGAGACGAAGCCCCCCTGCGCGGCGGCCGCCCTGACCGGCGCCGAGAGCTGGGAGACCGGGGCGGTCTGGGGCGCACCGGTGCGTAGACAGGTGACCCAGGGCGCTTCGGGCCCACGGCCGACGGGGCGTTCCGCTCCGACGAGGAGGGGCGGCAGCGCGGTGGTGACCGTGTCGGCGAACCGGGAGCCGTCCCAGCCATACCCGATGGCCGACTCGGCGTGCTGGATGGTGTTGTCCACGGACTCGACCAGCAGGCAGAGGTTCTCGTGCATCGGCGCGGCCGAGACCAGCTGGGTGAGAAACCGCCCCAGGGCGCGTTGGCCGGTGTAGGGCCGCAGCCGGAGGCAGAAGGTGGCCAGATCGACCTCGTCGACGTAGTTCGACGAACCCGCTTCGACGTACACGGTGTGGCCGTCGGCGTGGCGCAACCCGAACACCATCGGTATGCCCTCGGTCTCGTCGAGCCGGGCCAATTCCTCCAGGCCTTCGAGGACGGTGGCCAGGTCCTCGGGCACGATCAGGCTGAGCACCTCGGCGCCGACCACCTCTTCCACGGTGAGGCCGACCAGCTCGGCGGCGGCGGCGTTGGCCCAGCGAACGCGGCCGGCACCGTCGAGCCCGACCCGGCCGTAGGGATCGTCGGCCACGATCTGCCGGCAGAGCTCGGGAGGCGGGAAGAACCGCTCGTCGATCTCGTCCACCGTCGCTCTGTCCCCTTCTGTGCAGCGCTCGTGCTCCATCGGCCGTCCCGCCCGCGATTGGAGGAAGTAGAGGTCACGGCCGCGGCTGCATCCACTGCCACAGCCTCGGGCCGACGGTCGAGCCGGTGGGCCGCCAGGGGATCGAACCCTGAACCATCGGATTAAAAGTCCGGTGCTCTGCCAGTTGAGCTAGCGACCCGGGGCCGGAAGAGAACGCGGAAGAAAACCTCCGTGTTCTGGGCTGCCGGCGACGGTCGGACGATCGTAGGCCGTGCTCGCGCCGGGGCCGGCTGCCGATCTGGGCGTGCTGGGCACCGCGAGGGCACCGAAATCCTGTGCGGGGCGCGACGGAACCCCGGTCGGGCCGGGGTTCAGGTGCTCAGGCTGCGATGGGGAGCGGTGGGTCGCTGCTGGTGCGCCGGTGGCGGTGCAGCGCGAGGGCGTTGACGGCGAGCGCGTAGGTCAGCAGGTTGAGTCGCTGCCGCGCTTGGCCCACGGAGCGGGCTCGGCGGAGCCAGAGGGTGTCGTCATACGCGCGGTTGATGCTCTCGGCGTCGTTGCGTCGCTTGTACAAGGCGCGGAAGTCGGGGTCGCTCGGTGCGATGGGTCGGACGTTCTCGGTCCTGTTGAAGTTCCGGACCTTGTCCTCGTCGTTGCCGTGGAGCCGGACGGTGATGACACCGCCGCCGAGGTGGTCGGGGAGCCGGTAGTGGTTGTACCAGCGGAAGGTGCCGATCTTGTCGGCCTTGCGGCTGGTGCGGATGCGGTGCAGTTCGGTGAAGAGCTTCTCGCCGGTGTCGGTCATCGAGGTCAAGCCGATGGCGCCGGCGCGGGCGAACAGGTCGATCGTGTGCTCGGTGCCGCCGGGTGCGGTGACAGTCCGCTGTTCGACGAACGTGGACTTCTCGACGCGGACCCGGCCCTTGCGTCGGGGGCCGGTCCCGGTGGTGGCCGAGACCTTGTTGACCGACAGAATGCCGAGGTCGCGGAGGAGTCGCTGGTGGTGGACGCCTCGGAGGGCGCCGTCGTAGATGACGCCCTGCAGACCCGGGGTGTCGGCGGCGATGCGGGTGATGGAGTCCATGGCGGTGGCGGCTTCGCCGCCGGGGGAGGGGACCCAGTCGGTGTCGAGGATGATCCGCCCGTGGACGTCGGTGGTCCGCACGGCGACGAGCACGAATTTAAGTCCCCACGCGGTCTCGCCAGTGCCCTCGAAGTGCAGCCCGGCGTCGGCTTCGAACCGCGGGGTGCGGATCTCGCCGGTCTTGCGGTTCAGGATCCGGGTGTCGGGCTTGCCGCGGAACAGCGGTGTCACGACCTTGCCGTCGGCGTAGACCATGCGTGAAAGGTCGGGCCGGGTCCACGACCCCGGACCCTGAGGGTCGAGCAGCCTAAGGGAACTGGCCTGGTCGATGGCGCAGCGCCGGTGAATACCGTGGAGCTGGGCGAACACGGCCGGATTCGTGAGCCAGGTGGTGCGTCCGTACAGGTAATGCCACCGGCGCATCGGTTTCGCCGGCAGCCACCGCTCGGGGTCATCGGGGAACCGCGCCTTGATCAGAGCGCGGAGCTGGTTCCAGACGATCGGATGCGCCAGCTCGGCTTCGACGCGACGGGCCGATCCCCAGACGGACAGGAGGGCGTCGTAGAGGAGCCACATGTACACGGGGAACATCCGGGGTCGTCCACCTGCGGCGGGGTCGGGGGTGGGGACCGCGTCCGCGAGCTCGTAGAGCGCGTCGTTCGCCACGAGCGCTTCGAGCCGTTCGAACGCACAGACCCCGACCGGAGACGTCACGTGGTGTCCGGCTCCGGAGCGGTACGCCAGTCCCATGCCACGATCCCGGCTGCCCGGTCGAGGCTGCGAACGCCGAGCGCCCGTGCGGCTAGGTCGATCCGCCCGGTCTCGTCGAGCACTCGCCGTCCGGCCCATGCAGCCACCGAGCCCGGACGCACATCCGGCTCATGGTGCAGCCCAGCCCGGGTCAGCACATCAACCAGTGCGCAGGCGCCTGACACCTGGCCTGCACCGGTGGGGGAAAGACCGGCGTACACGAGTGGCCGTGTCGGGTCGCCGAGTTCCTCGACCCGTGCCCGGACCTGTGCGATCCCCCAGTCAGTCAGCTGCCCCTCGCGCTGATCGGTCGCCTTGCCACCTGCGATCCAGACCCGGCCCGCAGCGAGGTCAACATCGTCTGCCGTGACGCGCGGCAGCTCCGAAGAACGACACGTCGCCTCCGCCAGCGCCCACACGGCAGCGCGCCGAGACCCGTTCAACGACCACTGCGCGACTGACCTGCAGAGCGCGACCTCGTCATCGGTGAGTGGACGAGTTCCAAGGCTCGACCGAGGTGGCAGCTCGACGTCCAATGTCGGGTCTCCATCGACGAGTCCTGCTTGGCGTGCGGCCCGGTACAGCAAGCGCAACGCAGTCCGTCGCCAGTGCATCGTCGAGGCGCTCGGGCCGTCGCCACCGGTGGTTGAGCGAACGAACTCCTCAGCGACCTCGGGTGTGACCTGATTGAGCGATCGGACGCCGTGGCCGTTTGAGGCAAATAGGCCGAACCGGTCGATGATGGCTGAGGTCCGCTCCCACTGGTGCTCCTGCGCCTGATCAACGAGCAGGTCGCCGCGCAGAAGAGCGATCTCTGTGGCGAGGCCGGTCGAAGCCGAGGTAGGTCGCGTACGATCGATCATGTCGGGACCTCCTTTCAGGTCTCGGCCGGGCCCCGGGGTGTTTCCGCACCGCCGGGGCCACTGTCACTGTCAATCAGTAATCTACAGGCGTGATCGACGGGGTGTCAATGAACGATAGACGGTGCGAACCCGTTGGCCTCGCTGAGATCGCCGATCGCCTCGGGGTGAAGAGGCAGACCGCCGCGGTGTGGCGAACGCGCAAGGTCCTTCCAGACCCCCGGTGGACGGTGAGTGGCTCGCCTGCTTGGAACTGGCCGGACATCGCTGCATGGGCTCGAGAAACCGGCCGCCTGTAGTGGAGGTGCCGTCCGATCGGCGGCCAGCGCGCCTGCCTGGGCGCCGCCCTCGCCCGAGCAGAGACCCAGGTCGCACTCGCCGCCCTCACCGCCCTGCCGGAGCTCGAGCTGGCGATCGACGAGCCGGTGTGGCGACCGTTCGTCACCTTTCACGCCCTGCAGTCACTATCCGTCACGTGCCGACCGGTCGTGTCCACCGGACGTGACCATGAACAATCCGAGCTGCTCGGCGACCTCGGGCACCTTCCGGCCCCGCTCAAGGACCTCATCGATCGCTCGACGACGAAGCTCATCTGAATACTTCCGGGGACGACCCATGGAACACAGTCTCCTTCTCCAGGCCCGAAGGCCACGGAACGAGCACTGCATCAACCCGGTGTCAACGGCCATGTCGTGGTCTCCGCTGGTGGCCATGTAGAAGTCCCCACCCTTGCTGAGCTGTGGAACTTGTCCTCCAGGAGGGCCGTAGAGGCTCTCGGGGGAAGACGGGATGGGGTGAGGGT
>JAABUR0100004914.1_pt1 | contig 17425 bp, 17 predicted proteins | sample 5560091 | NCBI WGS metagenome assembly JAABUR01 (sample SAMN10711879, study PRJNA513375) | rock metagenome | isolation source: Antarctica rocks | place: Antarctica: Victoria Land, University Valley sud | reverse complement strand
CGCCCACGCCTGCACCTCGGACACGTCCAAATCATCAGCCACCCCGGCAAGATCACGACACCCGACCGAAGATCCAAGCCGACACGCCGAAGCAAGATCAGAGTAACTGCGGCTGTAGTACTAAGCCCCGGCGCGAACTGCTGCCTTGGATCCGTCGGTCGGGCGGGAGAACGACCTGGCACGCCGCTGGTGGGAGTGACCTCGTAGGAGCCTGTTGCCTCAGGCACCCGTCTCTGGACTGTGCAGCGCTGGTGCGCCGCCGTGGACTGCACCGACTCCGACCACCGCCGCGCCGTGCCCGCGCTGCCAATGCCAGCCAACTGACCCACCGTCGATCACCCTTCGACTGCGGCGCGCCGTGCGCGCCGTGCCGCCAGGCGGCGCTGACACGCAGCACCCGGCCAACCCGTGACCGGCACCGGGGTGAGCTCGAACCGGACCCCTCGCAGCAGGGCTACCAGCCGGAACGGCATCGCCTCGTTCACCGCCGGCAGCAACCCGCCCGGCAGCTCGATGGGCCATGCCAGACCGCCCTTCCCAAGCAAGCCCGGCGTCGAGACACGGGCTGGTCTCTGACTCGTCTGCTACGTCGTCCTGGTCCGCAGTTCGGCTGTCACTCGCCGCCCTGCACAGCAGCCGGGGCACCCCTCACCGGATGCGGCCAGCGGATCCGGTGCCAGCCGGGTCAGCGGGGTCTGTACCACCGCGCCGCCCAGGTCGGTCAGGGTTGCGAACTCCTTCGACACCGCCTCGACCCGCCAGGGCTGGTCCCCGCCGCGGCGAAGGGACCAGACTGCCCGGGACCGGCAGATGCCCCTCCACCCCGGCGGCGGACACCACCTGCAGTGCGGTGCTGACCGCGGCGTCGGCGACCAACCCGGCGGCGTCCTCCGCGTCGGCTTCCGCCGGCACCGCCACAGTAAGGACAACAGTCACCAGCCGCTCCCCCGGCCCGGTCACGACGCTGCCCTCGGCGCGGACGTCGACGTCGAACGCCGCCGGCCCGCTGCCTCGCCATCCGCAGCCGGCTTCGCCCAACGCCGTCGCGCAGGCCTCGCAGCTGTCCACCGGGTTCACGTCACCGTCATGGCGATGCTCGTCCTCGGCGGCACGCTCAGCCTGTGGGGCGCGGTGGTGGGCACGCTCGGCTACACGGTCATCGACGCGCTGCTGCAGCGCCTGCAGTCCGGCGTCGACGTCGACGCGTACACGGTGACCCTGCCGGCGGGCAGCCGCCGGTGATCCTGGGCGCTCCTGGTGCTGATGCCGCTGTTCCGTCCCGACGGGATCACCCGGGACCGGGAGTTCAGCGTGCCGGCGCGCGCCTGCGCCGTCACCGCTCACCGGGTTGAGCTCGCTCATAGCGCGGTGTACCCGCCGTCGGCGGTCACGACGGCCCCGGTCATGAACGACGATGCGTCGGACAGCAGCCAGGACACCAGCCCGGCCAGCTCCGCCGGCTCCGCGATCCGCCCCTGCGGCGTCATCTCGGCCATCTGCTCCAGCGCGGCGGGGTCGTCGAGCCACCCGCTGAGGATGTCGGTGCGGACCGACCCCGGGGCCAGGACGTTGACCCGGATCCCCTGGCGGGCGTAGTCGGCGGCCGCCGACCGGCTCAGCCCGACGACCGCGTGCTTGCTCGCGCAGTAGGGCCCGATGCCCGGGGCGGCGACCGTCCCCCCGACGGACGCGGTGTTGAGGACGACGCCCCCGCCGGCGCGGAGCATGGCGGGGACCTCGTGCCGCAGACAGCGGAAGACCCCGAGCAGGTTGACGTCGAGGATGCGCGCCACCTCGGCGGGGTCCTGCTCGTGCAGGGGCGCGGACGGGCCCTGGGTGCCGGCGTTGTTGAACGCCAGGTCCAGGGAACCGAAGCGGTCCTCGGCGCTGCGCACGGCCGCCTCGACCGAGGCGTCGTCGGACACGTCCAGCGCGACGGCCAGGGCCACTCCCCCGGCCGCGGTGATCTCCACGGCCACGGCCGCGCAGGCGTCCACGTCCCGGGCCCCGAGGACGACGCGGGCACCGGAGGCGGCCAGGTGCCGGGCGGCCGCGGCGCCGATGCCCTTGCTGGCGCCGGTGACCAGGCACGTTCGACCGGTCAGGTCGGGGTGACCGCGCCTGGGCAGCGGGGAGTCGGGGTCGGGGTGGGACACGTCAGGAACCTTCGGGCAGGCGGCGGAGCCGGGCGTGGACGTCGTGCAGCGCCGCGTAGCTGGTTCGGTAGACCTCGTGCATCGCGTCATGGCGCTGCCGGGTGCCGGCCTCCGGGCTCAGCACGAGGTCACAACGGGCGAGTTGGACCGCGGTCTCCCACGGGTCGGCTTCGGAGACGGCCGCCGCGGCCAGGGTCGCGGCGCCGACGACGGCGGTGTCCTTCTCCGCCGACCGGTGCAGCGCGCGGCCGGTGACGTCGGCCAGCACCTGGCACCACAGCCGGCTGCGGGAGCCGCCGCCGGAGACCACCACCCGGCCGGCCGCCACCCCGGCCGCACGCTCGACGGCCTCTAACAGCTCCCGGGCGGAGTGGGCGATCCCCTCCAGGACGGCGCGGCTGAGCTCAGCGAAGCCCGTGCCGGCGTGCAGGCCAATGAACCAGCCCCGCACCTCGTCGTCCCACAGCGGTGCCCGCTCACCTAGCAGGTGCGGGGCGAACACCACCCCGCCGGCGCCCGGCTCGGCGGTCGCCGCGGCGGCCAGCACCTTCTCGATCGGGTGCCCGGTGGCGTCGGTCCACCAGCGCAGCGAGTCACCGCCGGACTGGGTGGGTCCGGCGTGCACGAGCCGGCCGCGGTATGGGGCGAAGGTGACGACCCCCGGGCCGGTGGTGCCGCCGACCCCGACCTCGGCCACGATCACCGAGGTCCCGACCACCAGCATCGCGTCGCCCGGGGCGGCCAGCCCCGAGCCAAGCACGTTCCCGAAAGCGTCCATCGTGCCGGTCGCGACGGGCGTGCCCGCGGGGATGCCGTGCCACGGGCGGAGTGTCGCCCCGGCCGGCTCCTCCGGCGCGCGCAGCGGGGCCAGCCTCTCGGCGAGCCCGGGCGCGTGCCCGATGCCCGGGACGTAGCGGGCGTCGGCGCCGACCACCGGGAACGACCCGAGCGGGTCCGCGACGGGCGCTTCGATCAGCCGCGCGACGACCAGGTCCTTGGGCAGCAGAAGCCACCGAGCGGCCGCCCACGCCGCCGGCTCGTGCTCGGCCAGCCACCGGGCGCGCACCACCGGGTCCGAGGCGGCGCGCGGCTGGTCGTTCCCCCAGCCCCGCAGCCGGCCGGCGGCCCCGAGCTCGGCGTTGAGCGCCTCGGCCGCCGCCGCCGTGCGGACGTCCTGCCACAGGAGCGCCGGCAGGAGCGGCCGGAAGTCGGCATCGACGAGCACGTGGGTGTCCACCTGGCTGGTGACACCGATGCCGCGCACCGTTGCCAGCGGACACTGCTCGGAGATCGCCCCGACGGCGGCGTGTACCGCGTCCAGCCAGTCGTCGGCCGACTGCTCGGCCCGCTCGGGGGACGGCCGGGCGATGGGGTACCCGCGGCTGCCGGAGGCCAGCGATGTGCCGGCGGCGTCGAAGACGGTGGCCTTGGTCGAGGTGCTACCGACGTCGATGCCCAGCCAGGTCGGCGGGCCGCAGGACGGCGCCGGGTCAGTCATCGAGGGCGCTCCGCAACTCGTCGAGGAGGCGGTTCAGGGCGGCCGGCCCGGCCAGGGCGGCGCGTACGCACGCCGAGCCCACGACCACGCCGTCGGCTCCCATGCCCACGGCCGCCCCGGCCTGTGCGCCGCCGGAGATCCCGAAGCCGAGCAGCACCGGGGCGCTCACTCCGCGGGTACGCAGCCGGCGGACGAGCGCCTGGTTGTCCGCACCGACCTCGGCCCGCTCACCAGTCACGCCGCCGGCGGCGGCGAGCATCACGTAGGCAGGTGCCCGGGCCGCGCACGCCACCTGGCCGTCGGTCGGCTCGTGGTCCAGGAACGGCACCGGGTGCAGCCCGTGCGCGGTGACCCGGGCCGCCGTCGCGGCAGGGTCGCTGCCGAGCAGCAGGGCGCCACCGGCGCCGGACCGCGCGACGGGGCCGAGGTGCTCCGGCCCGGGGTCGGCGTCGTAGCTCATCCAGACCGCCGCCGGGCCGCCGGCGTCGGTCAGCTGTGCCCGCAGGAGGGCGGCCGCGCTCGCCCGGTCCACGCCGGCGGCCAGCGCCCGGTGCATCGACGCCGTCACGACCGGCCCGTCCAGGTACGGGTCGGCCACCGGCACGCCGGCCTCCAGGACGTCGACGCCGTGGTCGCTGTAGCGGGCGGCCGTGGCGGCTGCGGCCTGCGGGTCCCCCACCGGCAGGTAACAGACCAGCAGCGGGCGGTCGCGCCGGCCGCAGATCGCGGCGAGCGTCTCCGCGGGCGAGCTCATGCGACCGCGGGAGCCGGCTCCGCCGGGACCGCGCCGGCGGCGAGCACCTCGGGCCGCAACAGCGCCCGGATCTCCTGGCGCAGGGGGACGAACCGCGAATGGGCCAGCAGCTCCTCCTGTGTCCGCATCTGCCCGAACGGGACGTCGAAGATCCGCCGGATGCGCGCCGGGCGGCTGGACATGACCACGACGCGGTCGGCCAGCAGCAGCGCCTCGTCGATGTCGTGGGTGACCAACAGCGTCGTCGTCCCGAGCGAGCGGACGATGCCCAGCAGCTCCTCCTGCAGGTAGCTGCGGGTGAGGGCGTCGAGGGCACCGAACGGTTCGTCCAGCAGGAGCAGGGCGGGGTCCAGGGCCAGCCCACGGGCCAGCGCCGCCCGCTGCTGCATGCCTCCGCTGAGCTGGTGCGGGTACCTGTCGCCGTGCTCGCCCAAGTGGACCAGCGCGAGGGCCTGTTGCGCGCGCTCCCGGGCGTCGGCGCCGGTGACTCCGACCTGCTCCAGGCTGAACTCGACGTTGCGGCGGACCGAGCGCCAGGGCAGCAGCCGGGGGCTCTGGAAGACGTAGGCGCTGCGCAGGTCGCTGCGGGCAACCTCGACCGAGCCGGTGGTGACGTCGGTGAGGCCGGCCAGCAGGTTGAGCAGCGTCGACTTCCCGCAGCCCGAGGGCCCGATGATGGCCACCAGTTCGCCGGGGGCGACGTCGAGGTCGATGTCCTGCAGCACCGCCTCGGTCACCTTGGGGTAGGTCTTGCCGACGCCGCGGAACCGGATCATGGGGGCGGTCACCTCAGTCCTCCTTGACGTGCCGGGTGAGCCGGCGCTCCACCGGGCGGATGATCCCGTACTCGAACAGCAGGGTCAGGACGACGACCGACAGCCCCCACATGAAGACCGCCTTGGTGTCCAGCAGCTTGATCGCGCTGCTGACCTGGAAGCCCACGCCGCTGGTGCCCATCAGGTACTCGGCGAACAGGGTGATCTGCCAGACGACGCCCAGCGTGATCCGCGACCCGGCCAGGAAGTAGGGCACCACGGCCGGGAGTACCACCGACCGCATGATCGCCGACTCGCTGGCGCGGTAGGCCCGGGCCATGTCGACCAGGTCGCGGTCGATGGCCCGGGTCCCCTGGATGACGTTGAGTAGGAAGTAGCTGAGCGAGCCGGCCACCGCCACGCCCACGACCGAGTTGTCGTTGGCGCCGCTGACCACCAGCGCCAGGGCGATGAGCACGATGGTCGGCACCGTCTGCAGGAAGACGATCATCACTCGGCTGAGGTCCTCGGCGATCTGGGACCGACCGATGAGGATGCCCAGCGGTAGACCGATGACCAGCACGATCGCGAAGGCGGCCACTAGGTGCCCGAGCGTGGCCAGGACCTCGGAGGTCCAGACGCCCCGCCCGAATGCCTCGGTGAACGAGCTCCCGACGTCGCCGGGAGCCGGGAGGATGTACCCGGGGTAGTGAGGCGCCAGCAGCACCCACAGGAGGTAGACCGCGACCGCTGCCCCGACGACCCGTGTCGGGCGGACCCAGCGGCGCGGGTGACCGCCGCGCCGCGTGACCTGATCGCGCGGCGCGGCGGTCACCACGTCGGCCGTCACGTCACTTCCCCGTCGCCGTGACCTGGAAGAGTGCCGCCGGGTCCTTCGGGGCCTCCTTGATGAAGCCCGACTGCTGCAGCAGTGGGAAGAGCTTGCTCCAGGTCGCGACGTCGGTCTGGCTGACGGTCTTCTGCGCCTCGGTGGTCTTGGCCAGGTTGAGCACCTGGGCGACCAGCTTGAGCTGGTCGGCCGGCAGTCCGCTGACCCTGCTCGCCGCCGCGAGCACGGTGTTCGGGTCCTGCTGGAACTTCGTCCACGCGGCCTGGGTGACCGCCACGAGCGTCTTCACGAAGCCCGGGTTCTTCGCCACGAAGTCGGTGCCGGCGATGAACCCGCCGTTCATCACCGCCGGGTCGCCGAAGGCGTGCTGGAACGCCTCCTGCACGCTGAACACCGGCCGGTAACCATGGGCGAGCAGCGGGGCGGTGGCCGGCGCCTCCAGGAAGGCGCCCTGCACCCGTCCCAGCGAGAGCTCCTGCGCGGCCGCGTCGGTCTGGTCCAGCTGGAAGGCCTTGTCGATGGTCTTGCCGGTCGCGGCGAGCACCGCGGCCTGCTCGGCGCCGAAGCGGGAAGTGAGGGGCGCGATCGCGACCCGCTTGCCCAGCAGGTCCTGGATCGAGCGGACCGGGGAGCCTGCGGGGACGAGCAACTGCGGGCCCGGCGTCCAGCGCGCCATGGGAAAGAAGTAGGTGGTGTCGATGCCGTACTGCTGCTTGATCGTCGGCATAAACGACGGGACCGTGGTGATGACGTTGAGGTCACCGCGCCCGAAGGCCGGCACCTGGGTCGTGGCGTCCAGGACCTTGAACTGCACCTTGTACGGCGTCCCGGCGAACTCCGTCGCAGCCTGCGCCTGCACGTAGTCGAAGATGGGGTGAAACGGCACGTCGATGCCGATGGTGACCGTGGTGGTGGCGGCGTCCTTCGCCGTGGGTGCCGCAGCGGTGTTGCCCTGGTTGGACGCACAGCCGGCGAGCAGCAGAGCGGTGCTGACGGCCAGGGCCGCCAGGCGGGATCGGGACAGGGTCATCTGTACTCCTGGAGAGGGGTGGGGTTCGTACCGGAACCGGCGGACGCCGGTCGGTCTGGGAACAGCTGGACCAGCAGGTCGCCGTCGGCGGGCAGCCGCAGCCGTAGGTTCAGGTCGTCGACGCGCCGCTCGGCAGATAGCGCGACCGCGTCACCGGGCATGATCACCCGGTCGTCGACCACGGCGCGCCCCCCGGCGTATGTCAGCCGGCTGCTTACCAGAGCCGGTCCGCCGACGTCGCGGTGCAGCGCCGCCGCCTCGACCTCACCGAGCAGCGTGGCGCGGAAGGTCTCCACGGCCCGGTCGACGACGATCTCGAGCTGGCCGGCCAGCGTGTCGTAGAGGGACGAGTCGGCCGACCGACGCAGGTCCAGGCGGTGACCGTCCTCTGGGTGCAACAGCGACATCGAGTAGACCAGCGGCTCGTCGTCGACGAAGCGCAGCCGGGTGAGGCAGAAGACCCGGTCACCGGCCAGGCCCATCCGGGCCGGGACGCCGTGCGGCGCGGGGACCTCCCCGGCGGCGAGGACCTCGCTGCGCAGCGACCGGCCGGTCTGCACGATCTGCTGGACGAAGCTGCTCAGGCCGTCTAGCGGGAGCCGGTAGGTGCGGTCGGCGACGAAGGTGCCGCGGCCGTGCTCGATCCGAAGGTGGTCCTGCTCGGCCAGCACCCGCAGGGCCTGGCGCAGGGTCATCACGGTGACCCCGAAGTGCTCGGCCAGTTCTCGCTGGGAGGGCAGCGCCTGCCCCGGCCGCAGCCGCCCCGTCTCAATCGCTTCGGTGATCTCCCGGCAGATGCGCAGGTACTTCGGGGTGAGCTCGTCAGCCGGGGCCCCACGCGAGGTCCGCGTGGTGCTCACCGTGCCGCCAGGTTCCGGGTCAGCGCCGGCTGCATCCGCCCCACCAGCTCCCGCACCGCCCCGGGCCCGTCCGCAGCCGCCTCGACCAGCGACGTGCCGACGATGACGCCGTCGGCCGTCGAGTCCAGCAGGGCGGCCGCCTCCTCCGGGCCGCGCACGCCAAAGCCGACGAGGACGTGGGCGTCCCGGCCAGCCAGAGCCTCGCGCACCTCGCCCAGCCGTTCGACCGCCTTCGCCGCGTCGAACCGGCCGCCGGTCTGCAGGTCCGCGGACTGCAGGTACACCACCGGCCGGGTCAGCCCGCTCGCGGCCAACGCGGGCAGGTCCTCCTGAAGGTGGAGGAAGACCAATTGTTCCAGGCCGACCGCACGGGAACGGTGCGCCATCTCCAGTTGCTCGGCCATCGTGTGCTGGGGCATCAGCAACGCGTCCGCGCCTCCATCGACGCAGACCTCGAGGAAGCGCTCCGCCCCCAGTTCGTCGAAGGCGGCTCGGTAGGCCAGCGCGACGACCGACTGGTCCGGCTGCACCCGAGCCCCGGCGGCCCGCTGGAGGGCATCGAGGGGACCGGAGACGTTGCGCGCGCCCAGCTGGGCGGCCTGCTGGATGCGCGGGCCGTCCATGGGCAGCGGAGGGTTGGACAGGGCAATCTCCATCGCGTCCGCCCCGGCCTCGAAGGCAGCCCGGACGCACGCCACGAACTCCTCCCGCCCGGGGTAGCCGGCCGGGAGATATCCCACCAGGACTAGCCGCCGGCCGGAACGGCCGGCGGCTAGACGCTGGGACAGACGGTTCACGGTCGCCTCGACTCCTCTAGAGTTCTAGAACACTAAAATGCTGAGCCCTCAGCCCGGAGTGGTAGGGCTCATTAGGGAGCCGCCCCGGGGGGTCCCGACCTGTGCCGGGCCCACCGCATGCGGTGCGGTCAGGCGGGGTCCATCGCCGCTCCGGCTCGGGCGCGGCTGACTAGGCCAGCGGTGGCCTGGCGGTAGTGCGACGGGTTGACCGGCCCCAGCCACTGGGTGGCCCGACGCAGCGGCCCGACGTTGAGACCGATCTCGTCCAGCACCTCGTCGATGTTGTGCATCGAAAACGGGATGATGTTGGTCCCGCGGGCGTGGTGTCCGTCGGTCCGCTCCTCCATCCAGAGGAGGCGGGTGGCGATGTGCCGCCGCTGCTCCTCGGCCGGGGGCAGGTCGAGCGCCCCGATGAGCAAGTGACCGATCCAGACGGCGGCCATCTCGGCGCTCAGCGGGCTGAAGAACGAGGAGTTGTAGCCGGCGAAGGCCAGCCGGGGGACGTCGACCGGCTTGATCTGCCGGTACAGCTTGAAGTTGCCCCGCTCGTCGGTGATCCGGTCCTGCAGCTGAGCTTCGAAGAAGGGTACGGTCTGGCGGAAGCCGGTGCCGCAGACGACAAGGTCCGCCGGCAGCAGCGTTCCGTCGGGCAGCTCGGCGTGCGGGCGACCGTCCTTTTCCAGCAGCCGGGCGACGACCTGGTCACGGTGCACCCGGATCACGCCCTCGGCGACCCGCTCGTAGAAGTCTTCGGTGGCCAGGCTAACGGTGCTGCGCGCGATGTTCTCGAAGGTGCCGTGCGGCACTAGGCCCAGGTCCCGCAGCTTGAGCTGCCGCGTCGCCACCGACTGCACGCTGCCGAGCATCTGCTTGCGCACCCCGTTGCCCGGTCCGTGAAGGAAGCGTTCGAAGCCGTGCGGTCGGATGTAGCGGAACAGGCCCTCGCCCATCCGTGTGAGCATCAGGTACTTGTAGTTGAGCAATCCGCCCAGCTTCTTGGGCATCTTCCACAGCAGCTCACGGGCGACCAGGTCGGTGCTGGCGGCTACAGAGCTGATTGCAACGGCGACGTCGCAGGAGCTCTTGCCGTAGCCGACCACGACCACGTGCCTGCCCTGCGCCTGCTCCAGGTTGTGGAAGTCCCCGGCGGCCAGCAGCCGCCCGCCTGCGGCGGTGAACTCCTCGACGCCAGCGAACGGAGGCAAGGCCGGCTCGGAGAAGATGCCGTTGGCCACGACCAGGAAGTCGAATCGCCCGGTGTTTTGTACGCCGTCGGCCAGCCGCGTGGAGTCCAGCGTCCAGCCGGACTCGTCGGGGTCCAGCCGCGCGCTGGTCACCTCGGTGCCCAGCCGCAACACCGGCGCTAGGTCAAAGCGCTCGACGTAGGCAGCCAGGTACTGCTGCACCTGCTCCCCCGTGGGCCACTCGGGGTAGTCGGCGGGCATGGGGAAGTCCGACAGGGCGTAGGTGCCTTTGTCGTTCTGCGTGCGCACGCCGGGGTAGCGGCGGGTCACGCTCCACACCCCGCCGACGTCCCGGGCTTTCTCGAACACGGTCACGTCGAACCCGGTCTCCCGGAGGACCTTGGCGGTGCTCAGGCCGGCGAAGCCGGCGCCGATGACGGCGATCTTCATGAGGACCTGTCTCTGCGGAGGGGGGGACTCAAGAGGACAGCTGTGGGATGGCGGGGACGGACTGCTCGGGTCCCATGGCCGAGTAGCCGCCGTCGGCAGCCCAGTCGGCGCCGGTGACCACGGAGGCGGCGGCGGAGGCGAGGAAGGCGATGACTGCGCCGACCTCGAGCGGGTCGCCGACCCGGCCGGTGAGGTGGAAGGGGGCGGCGACGGCGTCGGTCTTCGCGCGGTTGCTGCCCGACAGGTCGTCCATGATCTTCGACCAGGTCCACCCTGGGCTGACCGAGTTGACCCGGATGCCGTCGCCGGCGAGGTCCATCGCCATGGAGCGGGTGAGCTGGACCATGGCGGCCTTGCTGACCGGGTAGACCCACCGGCCGGTCTGGGCGACCTTTGAGGAGATGGAGGTAACGTTGACGATGCCCGCCGCGTCGCTGCGCACTAGCCACGGGTACACGGCCCGGGTGGCCCGAACCGCGCTGACGAGGTTGACGTTCAGGGCGGTGAGCCAGTCGGCCCGCGAGGTCGCGAACCCGTCGTCGAGGTAGGTGCAGGCCAGGTTCACCAGGACGTCGATGCCGCCGTGCCGTGCGGCGACGTCGGCGGCCAGGGCGTCAAGCGCGGCGTCGTCAGTGATGTCGGTGCTTGAGAAGCTGACACCCTCTCCCGCTCGGTCGGCGACCGCCGTCCCCCCGTCGACGTCGATGTCGGCGATCACGACCCGGGCACCGGCAAGCTGCAGGGCTCGCACGACGCCCTCCCCCATGAGGGTCGCTCCGCCGGTGATGATCGCCGTCCGCCCGTCCAGACTCGTGCTCAACCACGCTCCCGAAGCTCTAGGTCCCGTCGGCCGGGACCGGCCGCTGTTGCCGGGGGACGCTAGGCAGACAAGTTCCGGCCGACAATCCCATCGGCGCAGGGCCTGTCCAGAACACGCAGCGCCGACCGGACCACCGGAATTTGATCAAAGACGGTGCTCGGATCCTTTGCCGTACAGCGCCGACCCGGCCTACAGTGCACAGCCACCCGCCGCGACAGGAGGTGTAGTACTGGTGCTTTCGTCCGCACGTCCGGTGGCGACGACCGACGTCGACCAGGCACGCGTCGCGGTGGCCGACGTGTTCTGCCCGCACCGGCTGGTTCCCCAGGACCGCGCGGGGGTGCGGCTGCGGCTGCACGCGCGGCGGCTGGGTTCCGTCGGGCTGGTGGACCTGGACTACGGATCACCGGTGCGCATCGATCCGGGCGTCCTGCGGTCCTTCTACCTGGTCCAGCGGCCGCTGGCCGGTACGGCCCGCATCCGGCAGGGCGCCGAGGAGATCGAGTCCTCCCCCATGCTGGCGTCGGTGCTCTCCCCCGACGACCCAACGGTGATGCACTGGGGCGCGGGAAATCCCCAGTCAATCGTCTACGTCTCCCGCGACGCCGTCGAGCGGCAGCTGCGCCGGTTGCTCGGGCGCCCGGTGAGCCGCCCGGTGCGCTTCCAGCTAGGCATGCCGTCGGGTGGGGCCGCCGTCCAGGCGTGGCAGCGGGCGGTCGCCTACGTGGAAGCCGAGGTGGCGCGTGATAGCGCCCTGCTTCAAGACCCGCGCCACCAGGAAGTGCTGGAGAGCCTGCTCGTGGGCCAGCTGCTGTCGGCGCAGCCGCACAACTACACCGCCGAGCTGGCCGGTGGTACCGCCGCGGCCAGCCGGACGGTGCGCCGAGCCGTCACGCTGATCGACGACCACCATGCCGAGCGGCTCACGGTCGGGGACGTTGCGGAGGCCGTGGGGGTGAGTGTGCGTTCGCTGCAGGAGGGGTTCCGCCGCGACCTGGGCACCTCGCCGACGGCCTACCTGCGCGAGCGACGGCTGGCCGCCGTCCGTTGCGCCCTACTGGCTGCCGACCCGGGCGCCCGCTCGGTCACCGATGTCGCGATGGCCCACGGCTTCGCCCACCTGGGGCGCTTTTCGGGCGAGTACCGCCGGGCCTTCGGCGAGCCGCCCTCGCGGACGCTGGCCCGCTGAGTCCTCGGCGGGTGGCCATGAGCGCCTCCTGGTCGTCATCGTGTGGCTGGTCAGCATGTGCCGCGGGCACCGTAGCCCGCGTCCCTGACGCCAGCGGCTCCCGCACGCCCCCTTGCCGGGTGTCCCCGGTGCGCCGCCGGAGCCCCAGGGGGCGTCGGCCACCAACCGGCCCCTGGGGGGTTAGCGGCTGTGGCCGGCTGCGTTCCCACTCCTCGGCGTACCGGTCGCGGCCGCCCTGAGGTCCCCGCTCGGCCACCAGTGCAGCGGCCACCGGCCACAGCGCGGCCGCGACTCGTGGGTGGTCTCCGCCAACCGGACCAGCCGCTCCACCGCGGCGGCGTCGTGCACGACGAAGACCAGACCTCCGATCTGGCAGGTCAGGTATGGGCGGCAGCAGGGCTACCCCCCCCGCCAGTAGCGCTGGCTGTGTCAACTCGACTTGGCCCCAGGGTGACGGGGCGAATTCCAGTCAACGTCGCAACAGGGACAGTGTCAGTCACTGTCGCACGTGCACGGGGGGATGGGCTCGGATGCCGCCGGGAGCGTCAGGGGTGTGCTGCTGATGGGTGTCCCCGGTCGGTCCTGCAGGACGTCGGCCGGGGTCCGCCAGCCGAGGGTCTTGCCTGGCCGTGCGTTGAGCTCGGCGGCAACCTGGGCGAGGTGCTCGTCGCCGTGCACGGACAGGTCGCTGCCTTTCGGGTGCCTCTGTGTTTGTCAAGCGGCTGGGCAGGGCGTCGTAGAGTCGTGTCTGGCGGGCCCGGGAAGTGACTTGTCCGAAGAGCCGGCGGTCGGGGTTGAGCCAGCCGCGCTGGATTGCAGAGTTGCCCCCGGGTGTCCGCCCGGGTTCGCCGCCACACGGCGTTCGTCGGTGATCATGGTGTGCCAGATGTGGTCGGCGAGGCGTCGTTTGAGACACCGTCGCGCTTCGCGGGCCGTCTTCCCTTGGGCGATCTTCGCGTTGTAGTAGGCATGGCCGCGGCTGCCCGGAGTTCGGACCTGGGTGATGGCGACGGTGTGCAGCGCGGCGTTGAGTTGACGGTCTCCGCTGCGGGAGAGACGGTGTCGCGCTCTTTGGGCGCTGGCCACTCGATCGGCGCCGCGCCGGCGTAGTTGGCGAACGAGGCCGAGCTCGGGAACCGGTCAGCGCGGCCGGTGCGCCCAACCGCCACTCTGAATTTGACCGACAAGGGGCGGGATCGGCTCCGAAAGGGCTAGGGAAGGAGGTCAGGGACCGCGTGCAGAGCCGGCAGGAACGAGGTCCCGTCTACGGCGACGCTTGCTGCAGACCGGGCATCGCTTGACGCGTTCAGCGCGACGCTGAACCCCACGGCCCTGAACAACGGCAGGTCCGACCGGCTGTCACCGATCGCCACGACCTGTTCCATTCCGATCCCCACACGACGACAATGCTCGGCCACGAACGCGACCTTGTCCTCGGGCTGGAAGTGACGAGCGACCCGTCCGGTGAAGCGTCCCGAAGACCGGTCGAGCTCCAGCTCAGCGCCGCACACCTCGGAGAAGCCCCAGAGGTTCGCCAGCCCCCGCGCCGCGAAGCTCCAGGACACCGTCGCGATGAAAGCCTCCACCGAGCGCCGCCGCAGCATCGCGACGCCGAGCCGGATGTCATCGATGCTGGGGATTTCCGACATGGCTTCGACGGCATCCGCCAACGCGACGCCCTTGTAGAACAGCGCGTAGCCGTCTGCGACCTCTCGGTCGCTGACCTCGCCGCGAGCGAGCTTCTCCTCCAGGCCCTCAATCATCGGTTCGTACCCCATCCAGGCGCCGAGGTGGGCGAGGGCCGTGGTCCCGCTGACCAGGGTGCCGTCCATGTCAGACACGACCAGGCGCCAAGGAGAGTCGCTCAAGGAGATCACGTCGCGCCACGAGTGGATCGAAGGGGCCGAGCCCGGACGGTGAGTGGCGGTAGCGCCACCGCCTTCTCCAAGTGAACGAGCGTGACGTCAGCATGTAGAGGCTCCCGGCGGACTTCCAGGTAACCGTGGCGCTCGTACAAGCGCAGGTTCGCCCCACTGAGATGTCCGGTGAACAAGGCGTACTTCCGCGTGCCAGCAGGTGCTGCCTGTTCCACCTGGCGGAGAAGAACGCTTCCGATCCCCTTGCCTTGCTGATCAGGGGCCACGGTGAGCCTGCCCACGTGCAGGGTGTTGCCCTTCACCGCCGCGCGCACTGCGCCGACCACGCGGCCGTTGCGAGCGGTCGCTTTGAAAGCGATGCCCTGCTCCAACTCGGCGCGCAACTCGTCCAGGGACTGTGTCAGGGCGGGGAGTCGCACGTGGTCGTACAACTGGGCTTCCGTGACATACGCCGCCCGTTGCAAAGTCAGGATTTCTCCAGCGTCCGCGACAACAACAACCCCGAAGGCAAAGTCGTTCAGCATCGCCGCAGCCTAGGTGCGATTACCGGCCGGCGGCATGGCCTGCTCGTTGCGCCCGAGCGTGTGCGAGTCGGTAGCTGGTAATGCCGGTTTTGATGATGTTGCCGCCGAAGGTGAGGCGGTCGACGATGGCGGCGCAGAGCCTGGGGTCGGTGAACGCCTTGGTCCAGCCGCTGAAGCTCTCGTTGCTGGCGATCGCGACCGAGCTCTTCTCCTCGCGTTCGGTGAGGACCTGGAACAGCAGCTCGGTGCCGCGCCGGTCGAGCTTCATGTAGCCGAGTTCGTCCAGGCAAAGCAGGTCGACCCTGCCGTAGCGGGCGATGGTCTTGGATAGTTGGCGTTCGTCGGCGGCCTCGACGAGCTCGTTGACGAGCTCGGCGGCCAGGACGTACTTGACCCGGTGCCCGGCCATCGCCGCGGCTGCCCCGAGGCCGATGAGCAGGTGGCTCTTGCCGGTGCCCGAGTCGCCGATCAGGCAGAGCGGTTCGCCCTTGGTGATCCAGGCGCACTCTGCGAGCTGGGCGATGACGGCGGGCTCGATGTGGGGGTTCGCGGTGTAGTCGAAGTCGGTCAGCCACTTCTCCCGGGGGAACCCCGGCGGCGGTGATCCTTCGGGCCGAGCGGCGGCGGGCCCGGTCGCACTCGGCCATCAGCAGCTCGGCGAGGAACCCGCGATAGGTCAGCTGCTCGGGCAGGGCGGCCGCGGCGGCCAGCAGCTACGGGCGATGCTCGGCCTCAGCGCGGTGTTCATACGATGGAACTACGGCCCCGGCTGGGAAAAAGGCGCTGCTCGACGCCTACGGCGTCGCCGACGACCCTGACCGGACCAGCTGGTACCGGCTGCTGTGGGATCTGGGTCCCCGAGTGCCCAGTACGACAGGTACGACGACGGGCGAGCGGGTTCGGTCCGGTGCGAACGGCGAGTTCTCGCAGCGGGTCGGTCCAGCATCCAGGTCGGGTCGTCACAGCGGGCCTTCAGCTCGACGTACAGATGCCTCATGGCCTGATCGTGACGGCGCGTCTGGCGAGAGGACTCGAGCCCCGAATCGCGCTGACAGCAACCGATCGGCAGCCGGCGGCCCGCTCCCGCAGCGTCGGTCATCGACGGACACGTCGGCGTCGACGTGTTGCCCGGGGCAGCGGCGTGGCAGGGCGTGCTGCTGTGCGTCGTCGGCGGTCTGCGCCCCCCATCCTGGGTAAGCGCCGAGTTGTGAGTTTTCGCGCCGTCATCTTCGACTGGCGTGGAACGCTGGTCAGCGTCTTGTCCAACGCCGCGTGGGTGCGCGAATCGCTCGTCCTGCTGGGCCGGGAGGCGAGACCGGACGCGGTGCACGGCATCCTGTCCGCGATCCTGCAGGCGAACGGTCCGCAGAACCGACTCGACGCACCCGGCATTGACACCAGCGCCGACCTGCACCGCCGGACCTTCATGGCCGTGCTGGACGACGCTGGCCTGGACGAGAGCCAGGCCGCGGCGCTGTACGCGGTCAAGTCCGACCCCCGTCACAACCCGTTCGCCGAGGACGTGCTCCTCACCCTGACCACCCTGCATCGCGCCGGCAGCAAGCTCGCCGTCGTCAGCGACATCCACTTCGACTTGCGCCCCGCCTTCGCCGCCGCTGGCCTGCACGAGCTCATCGACGTCTTCACCCTGTCCTTCGAGCAGGGGGTGCAGAAACCGGACCCGCTGATGTTCACCCGCACGCTCGACGCCCTCGACGTCCACCCCCCAGAGGTGCTCATGGTCGGGGACCGATCGCACCCCGACGGGGCAGCGGTGGAGTAGGGCATCACGACCCTGCTCCTGCCGCCGCTCAGCCATCCCGGCCAGCGCCGGCTGCATCACGGGGTCTGAGTAGTAACCGAGCAGGATCGTCCGCTAAGCCTCCGGGCGGGTGGGGTCGCGGAGGGGTCGGAGGTCGGCGCGGGTGAGGTCGGCGGCGGTGAACTGGTAGCGGCCGAGCAGGTTGATGTGGTCATGACCGAGGGGTGACAGGCGCCGGACGTCGTCGTCGAGGACCTCGGTGCCGGTACTGCGGAGCTGGTGCAGGGCGGCGTCCTGGTAGCGGGTGTTACAGAGCACGATGGCGTTGACGACGAGGCCGAGGGCGCCGAGCTGGTCTTCTTGTCCTTCGCGGTAGCGCTGGCGGAGCTGGCCGCGTTGGCCGTGGAAGACCGCGCGGGCGAGGGCGTGCCTGCTTTCGGTGCGGTTGAGCTGGGTGAGGATCCACCGGCGGTAGGTCTCGTCGTCGAGGTAGGCGAGCAGGTAGAGGGTCTTGGCGATCCGGCCGAGCTCGGCGGCGGCCCGGCCGAGCGGGGTCGGCCGGCCGCCGCCCTGCAGGACCCGCAGGAGCTCGCTGGCGCGGACGGTGCCGGTGGACAGGCTGCCGGCGACGCGGAGCAGGTCGAGCTGCAGCCGTGTAGCACGGGCGCGACCAGTGCTCGCCGTAGGCCAGCGCCGTGCGGGCGAACAGCGCCGGACCACGGACTGCGTTATCTCCGTGGCCCGCTTAGCCCCGGTCTTTCGGTAGCCGTCCGAGTGGAAGATCGTTTGGCTGCTCGGGCTTGATTTGATCTTTGCTGGTTTTTGGGCAGGCGGAAGCGGCCGGCCTGATCGCCGGCTTCTCCGTTGGGTTCGTAGGGGCGGGAGTGCGCGGTCAGTGGGCCGGCAGCGGCAGAGCGAT
>JAABUR0100004913.1_pt1 | contig 17425 bp, 20 predicted proteins | sample 5560091 | NCBI WGS metagenome assembly JAABUR01 (sample SAMN10711879, study PRJNA513375) | rock metagenome | isolation source: Antarctica rocks | place: Antarctica: Victoria Land, University Valley sud | reverse complement strand
TCGTGCCTTTCTGGGGGGGGGGGGGGGGGGGGAGGGGACGGGGGACGAGGCTTAAATAGAAAAGAAAAGAGGTGGAATTTAGTGGAGAAATAATTAAAAAACTACATGGTTGATACGAATCCCGACTTCTTCTTCTTTTCTGCTTCCCTGAAGATTCAATCACAAAGATCTCGATTGGATCTATTCTTCTATGCCTAGACGTTTCAAAGCCCAACGATGACCCTGCGAGCCACTTGCACCGAAATGCCGCCAGCGTCCCTTGGATTGCTTCACCGCTTTTTGGCGGGACATGATGTTTAGCTGCGTATGAATCAATAGAGCGCTCGGAACTTCTCGATTGTGGCGCTGATGGAGTCGCTGATCGAGGAGGCAAACGCAGGCGTTATTGATGACTGTTATTCGGAGTTTAGAATGGGTTCCAACGTAGACTCCAAGTGGGAAATTGGATTCAGGTGGGCGGCTTGGTTTGGGTCCTAAGATATTGGGGCTTTGGCCAAAAGGTTGGACTGAACACTGGCTTGGCAGACACTGCGGCCGTTTGCATTGTGGATACCAGGCTCCTTTATTAGGGTTGGGCTTCTTGGAGTACCTGATTTGTGGCGATAGTCTTGGGAGGAGAGTTTCTGTCAACTGGGAAGAGGTAAGGAGTTGGTTGTTTGGCCATTGTTCTCCCAATTGCTTGGAATCTCCGAAGAATCAGTCTGCTCTAAGGATGAATCCGCAAAGAATTTGTCGAGGACTTTTCTGGTATAGAGCAGAAACAAGGCGTTTAACGACCAATGCTAAGAAATGCTGGATTACATTCGTAAATGCTAGGCATCATCCTGCACCAGCACATTTCCATGTAACACTCAATACCCCTATGGGGACATCCGAAGCGTATCTTTTTATTGAGTGAAACCGCCAGCGTTGTGCTTTCCCTGTCACCTCTTCGCTCTTTCACCCAGCCGCCAATCTCACACGTCTCCTCCGCTGGAATACCATCATCAGCATATCCAAGGTTGTTCTTCTACCCTTACCCAGTCTCTTACCACCCGATCACGGCTCTCCACCTCCGCCTATGATGTCTTTGCCTTTTAAATTTGGCTGGAATTCGCTGTTGGACTTAAGACTCTCGATCGAGGTCAAACGTTCAGAGCCAACAGAATTTATAGACTCGGTGTCGCCTATTTTCGCTGGTAACAGGCGCATGATTGAAAATGAACGTCGTACGATGTTTAATGATTCGTATTTTTTAATTTCCAAAGCGTAGGCACGCTTCTCAACGAGGACAAATATCTTCTGAATGAGCTGTCATTTGTCGTACTGTTATACATCATACAACAAATAGACAATATATAGACCGAACGTTCGGAAACTTATCAATTTCATCAAGTAGGTCTCGACCCTTTCTTTCAACCATCTTTGAGAGGAACCCTTTGATATTCAAGGGCGAGATTCGCGTACTTCGGGGCATCTTGAGTCTATTGATAGCTCAAAACGCCTATTACGACATCCTCAAGCATGTTGTAAAGGCTGGGCTTGAGTAGTCCACAGTGTGCCCAAGTATTTCTTTCCGACTAGCCCCGAGTTAAACATGGTAAATATCCTCGAATATTTCATATCGAGCTTTCTTGGCTGTAATTGTGCCAGGTAGAGGATCTGTAGTAAAGAGTCTTTCTTTCGGGTCGCTCGTTGGTGCATTATTCCTCCATTTGTGGGTGATGCTTTTACATAGTTAAGCAATCTCACTGCAGCATTCACCGCTCGGCAGAATTGGTTTCAACCACTGCAAAATTCAATAATCGTGACTCTTTTTCACTACGAATAATCTTCGGCTATATATCTCCCATACTTCAACCTTGCGCATACTTCTTTAGGTATATCATTGGTCTCAGTTCTTCTCCCCAATTGTCATGGTGAAGCCTACTATCCATCTGCGCTCAGAATGCAAGCCTCTAGAGTACCGCTCAGCACGTACATTCTACACATTTTTTGTATGTTCAGGATGAACTGCTGATAGAGTATCAGTCACGCCCTCGACGGCGAAAGCCCTTATTGGAAATGGTTATACGGTCGACGTCGAGCGCAGCCCGGCCCGTATCTTCAAAGATGAGGAGTTTCAGGCTATAGGTGCAACACTTGTGCCAGAAGGATCTTGGCCTACTGTGCCACACAGCCACTTGATCATGGGCCTGAAAGAACTCCCCGAAGACGACACTCCTCTACCACATACCCATATCCAGTTTGCGCAGTGAGTTACCCAAAGCTGGTCTTTGCTTCAAAGCCAGTGACTAAGGTCAGTCATCCAGCTGCTATAAGCATCAAACAGGTTGGGAACGGACCCTCCGTCGCTTTCCCCTCGGCGGTGGGACGCTGTACGATCTAGAATTCCTCACCAATGAAAGGGGCACGAGAGTTGCGGCCTTTGGATATTCAGCGGTACTCATGGCGACCGTCTAAACCTACATTGCTGACGAGTAACAGGGCTACTGCGGTGCTGCCATTGCCCTTCTCAATTGGTCCCATCAGCTTCTTCATCCTGCCACGCCCCTCCCTTCAGTGTCTGCATATCCGAATGAAGATGCTCTGAATTCAGATGTCAAATCTGCACTTAAAAAAGCATACCCACTTGCTAAGCGCTCACCTCGAGTACTGGTAATAGGTGCGCTAGGAAGGTGTGGGCGTGGTGCTGTAGACATGTGTAAAAAAGCTGGCCTCCCCGATTCGGACATCATTCAGTGGGACATGGCGGAGACAGCGAAAGGTGGTACGTTCAAGGAGATTGTAGAAGCCGATATCTTTGTCAACTGCGTCTACTTGACTTCGGCAGTTCCACCTTTCGTTACACATGATACCCTGGCCAGTCCGGATCGGCATCTCAGCGTTGTCTGCGACGTGTCCTGTGATCCGAATTCGTCACATAATCCCGTGCCGATTTACGATACATGGAGTTCGTTCTCTTCACCTACACTGCCTGTCAAGGTTACTAGCGATCCGCCACTTAGTGTCATCTCAATCGACCATCTCCCGAGTCTTTTACCAAGAGAAGCGAGCGAAGCCTTCGGTGCAGATCTGTTACCGAGTCTGCTTTTGCTAGACAAGAGAGAAGAGGCTCCAGTGTGGATAGGAGCGGAGAAACTGTTCCACGAGAAGGTCAAAGAGCTACCAGGACATGGAGGCTCACAATCATGACCAAAGTCCCGCAGTACTAACGATAATAGTTGATCTCTACTGTACAAGTAGTCAAGTGGTGACGCCCAGGTAGCAGGTCCACACCCGAAATTCGCATACTACTCACCAAACACATATAGGATTATCAGCTCTACAACTCATTGACCATTGAAAACATATCATCGACTAGCGAATTATCCCATTTGCTGTCTCTGCAACACTCGAATACCGCGAGTCGCCTTGTTAAAGGCTCGATCAGTTAACAATTCAGCGGTTGGGGCGCATCTTGCTCAGATGCTGATTCTTTTCAGGGCTGATGCGAGGCTCGAACTGTAAGCCAAAGGTTGATTCGGGACAGCTCGAAATCGGTTACAGTATTTTCGATTGCCAAAAGCCAGCTCAATGAAGTACATATTGGATTATTCGAAAAGACTAAAGTTTAGCACAGTACTTCAGAGATCTGTCCCCATGCTGCCTTCAGACGGAATTATCTATCATGTTTGTTATTTATGATGCTCAGGAGTTCCGATCTTACATACCTGGCCGTGGGATTCTTCGTTCAATGTCTGAACCATATGAAAAACTTCCCTCTTGACTCTAGCAAGAATGCCTCAATCATGTCCTCGGCCATTCAATGGTACTTCTCTACTCAGTTACTTACAGATATCGTGCAAGTTATCTTATAAACCTGGATCGATATGCATAACGATGGGAGAGCACGTACAAAGTGTTGTGGTGGTCCAGCCTCCCAAGAACTAACATTTGGGGTTATCCTTGGAATGTCGTGTATTTCTAACAAGTTCATTATTACTCTCGTTCGAAGAATTCCTGCCGACCATATTTGTGTCGATATGAACAAGCAACTTGGTCATCGAAAGACTACATGAGGGAGTGCATACAGTTCTACCATAGCATAGTAAGAAGAAAACACCGATCATAGACCTATTTAAACAGAGATCATTGCCTGTAAGTGGCCAAGAGTTACTAATCAAGCACTTGCATCCCCATTTCCCCATGGGAAATCAATCATGACTCTCTTGCCACGGTGATTGATAGAGCGCAAAGCACTAGGCCTCCTTCTCAAGGTTACGGAAATGGCTCTTGTTCAAGTAGGTAGCCTGCTATAATCCAAAGGACTTCAAGACATCGTTTAGAAAGCATCATCCAAGGCTATTCGTGTCTCATTACTGGCATGTCCGATCTCCTGAGGGTTTGTTTATGCGCACATACAATTCGAATTCCACGCCCGGAATAGTAGAAGTCCTACTTTAACCGTAATTGGGTCGAATGCTCGTCCACAGCTATCAGTATCAGTTGAACAATCGGGCTTTAGGGCAAGTTGGCTCGGAGTTTCGCTTGTTACGCCGAACTCGAATTGGACTAGCTGCATCAACCCTCGGCGTGACTCAGACAACTACGCAGATGAGACGAAATGCGTCTTGATCTCTTGCCCATCTTTCAAACGTGGACTGAATAGGAAGATGTCAGACTCATATTCAACATTGCCAGCGGGAGCGACAGGCACCGTCAGGCCATTTGAAATTGCCATTCCTCAAGATGACTTGGACTTATTCCAAACACTTCTCAAACACTCCCGCATTGGTCCGTTGACTTACGAGAATTCCCGAGAAGACCGCCAATACGGCATCAGTCGAAAGTGGTTAGAAGAAGTCAAGAACAAGTGGCAGCATGAGTTTGACTGGTGAGCTCAGCCTCGGCCGTTTGTCTAGCAAGCTCTGACGTTGTTAGGCGCAAACATGAAAGCGATATGAATTCTTTCCCACATTTCATTGGCTCAATCACCGATGATGATTCTAAGAAATATGACGTTCATTTCGTGGCATTGTTCTCCGAAAATCCTTCTGCTGTTCCCTTGATGCTGCTCCATGGATGGCCAGGTACTTTGATTTCGCTTGTGGCTTGCATCTCTTATGACTTTTGTTGGGTTTGATTTACAGCTTGCAGGCAGCTTCCTCGAGTTTTTGCCTATTCTGGCACGCCTGAAAAAGGCATACGACCCCAAAGATCTACCCTACCATGTGATCGTACCATCGCTCCCAGGATTTGCCTTTTCAGACCCCCCTCCACTTGACAAGGACTTTAGTCTACATGATGTAGCACGCATCTTTAATCATCTGATGACATCACTTGGATTCGAAGATGGCTATGTGGTACAAGGAGGCGACATCGGAAGCAAAACCGCTCGACTTATGGCTGTTGAGTACCCGAGTTGCAAAGGTAACCCTCCGTGTCTTGAGGACCGTGAACAGGAAAGCTAACACTACAACCGTAGCTGTTCATGGTAAGGCTAACTGCGCCTTTCATAGGATACTAAACTACTAATGCACGACAGTCAACTTCTGCTATATACCAGAGCCATCATCTGTGAAAGAAAACCTAAGCGACGTCGAGAAAGAAGGCCTTCGCCGTGGCAATGAGTTTATTGAGAACGGCAGAGCCTACGCTATTGAGCATGCTACTAAGCCGAGTACGATTGGACTGCTTCTTGCTAGTAACCCTCTTGCACTGTTGGCGTGGTATGTACACAATAGAGAGACGATCGATGGGACACTTATCAACTTGCTACAGGATTGGCGAGAAATTTCTAGACTGGTCGGATGATGAACCTCCATTGAATACCATTTTAGCAGATGTCACGCTATACTGGTTGACGGAATCATTTCCGACATCCATCTACTCCTACCGTCAGGTGAGACCTCCATGTCCTACAGAGAAGCAACGCTGACCCAAGGCCCACCCAGGATGACTCACCCGAAGGATTGAAAGCACGCGGAGGTCCTAAGTATATTCCCAAACCTTTTGGCTACTCCTGGTTCCCTGAAGAGATGTTCCCGACCCCGCAGAGCTGGGTCGCCACCTTGGGGGATCTTGTCTTCTTTCGTAGGCACACTCAAGTAAGTCCGGCTCCTTCGGTGGCGGGCACATGATACACACAACGGCCCGCTAAATATTGCTCCATCCTCAGGGAGGTCATTTTGCCGCTCTAGAGCAGCCTGATCTTTTGCTCCAGGATATTGAAGAATTCATCAAACAGGTGTGGTAGGCTGGGTTTGAGGGTGTGGTCGTGCCTTTGGTGGATATCACAATTTCCATCACATTGAGTGGTCGCTAGTCGATTGGAAAACTTGCCGAGCTGCCCTCGATGCTGTAAACCCATCTGAATGCTTATGCTGTATTGGAACGCAGCTTGGTCTGTACTACACTCCTCGAGTTGCCGTCTTGATAGACATCCCAGCGATTAGGCGCATAACGCATGGCAACTAGTCATCCGTTAGTCAGTCTCCTTGATCTTGTATGTTATTGGTTGATTTCAACAAAAGAAACCCCAAGCGTAAGATACCTTAGGGAAGTAGATCCGGAGACTTGACTGCTAGTTGCCCTCGGCCTGCTGCGCCTAAATACATAGTCTCCTTCAGCCTCATACTACTACCTTACTAAGCTGACTTTCGGCTCAACGTGCATTCGACTCTACTACTAGGTACTATTATTGATAGATTGGACAAAGTCGTGACAAAAGCACACACCCCCAATGTCCGATAGCGACGGCTGGTCGGGTAATCAGATGCCAGGGCTGGCCCAGAAGCAGTTCTCTCTCACCTCTTCCCCGCTCACTATTCTGCCATCCTGATGCTGTTTCCTACAATTGGAGAAACGCTCAATCAGGGCAGCTTGGAGATTGGAAATTGGAGATTGGGGTAGCGAGTGCGAGTTTTTACGGGCTTGCCTCGCTACATCCCACCAATCATGACCGAACCGAGCTGAGCTGATCTTTTGGTGGCTCTGTTAGGGTTACTGTCAGTTTGTAACAGTACCTTGAAAGTAACCGCCATACCAGGGCTTAGTCGGAGCCGGCGATGAGCTCAACTCAACTGGTCATAAGAATGGTTTGATCCTTCCCGTGCTAATGAAACGTGGTTGCACGAGGAATGAGGGTTTTACGGGGGGCGAGAAACGGAGAGAGGACATAATTATATCACTCAACGGGGCTGACCATCGTATTGCGAGCCTGTGAAATCATTCGCCGATCAATGTTGTCAAACAGTAATAGAGGTCGCAACGAAATGGATTCCGATTCGTCGATTAACCGAGATCAACCCTACAACGTGGTGTGCGGCGCTATGCCACGTTGTCAGCCCGCACCTTCCCAGGCCCTCGGGATGATTTACCCTGTTGAGTGGGAACCCGCACCCCACTCCCCCTCTCCATCAAAAAGTCCACCTACACACTATCTTCCCTTGCAGAGGCTACCTCACAGCCCGAGTCGCCCGAACTGGTACTGGTAAAGCGCCGACAGCTGAACAAAGGTTCAAGTGGACACTGGGCACTGGGCACTGGGCACTGGACACTGGACACTGGACACTGGACACTACATACTAGACAGACCCACCCGTGTCTCGTGTTCTTCCATTCAATTTTTGCGCCTCTAGGCATCCGTCCGAGCTTATTCCGTACGAGTACAATATCACTAGTAAGTAATTACACACTAGCACGACTAGCTAGCAACAACAATCAGCCCCAAAACAGTCATCCTCCTTCCACCAGTCCACCACCCTCCAGAAACCCTGACCGGCCTGACTGCTTGTGTAACACGAGTACACGACCTGCCAGACACAAGCCAATCGCTCCGCACATCTGCGAAATTAACAACGAGCACCCGGATAATTGTGGTGGCAACACAGTTGGATCTCAAATTAGGGCTTCTGGGTTTGGAAGGCTGAGGACCCTGACACGTCAACGCCCACCTCAGCACTTAACATTTCGTTCCTGGCGCAAGACATCCTACCATGGGTATAGCTCGCCATGCTAGGCTATCCGTTGGTGGGAGCACACGACCTCAATGATCCATCCCAAGCAAAGCCAAGGTTAAAGGCGCATTTTCTAAGCTGCATTGTAACTATCTTTGTGCTATTTTCATTTTACCACGCAGAACAGCTTCCCTAAGCGAAACACGGGTAGTATAGGTAGTCGACAAGCTTTACGAAGAGCCGTCGGAGCAGACTTTACCTTATGACCCGTGAAGGCTACCTGATGGTCGAGCAGCTGAATTGCTCGTCGAACGTCTATTTCGAGATCAATGTTCCAAGCTTAATCATGTCGTTTTTATAGGTCATAATGGAACGGGAGGACGAAGGATGGTTCGAAACAGCTACGCCTCCCACATCTAAATCGCAATACGGTGCGAGGCTATGTTCAGACCTCGCAGGAAAAAAAATCCAATTTTCGGCCTAGACTGGGCTAAGACGATCGTATCACCTATACTAAGACAAGCTTTTATCAGCATCGGAATGGACGGGCTGATCTTTTAGGGCAGTCGTCATGATGCGGTTGCACTATTTGCTGGAGGACGGCACGGTTGTCAACATCAGTCACTGTCGATATCAATTCCGAGGCGAAGCCATGCCCCAACCGTATCGGAGATTCGGAATTTCGTCAGCATGAGACCTAAGATCACGCCCCGAACACGGGCTTGTCATTGAATGGGCCGTATCTCGAGTCATCAGGGGGCCACCTTCATCTTCACTGCAGGCAGCGATGACGCAGGTCCCGATCAATGAAGATCCTGCCGCTGCTGGCTCATGGCAATGGGGCTGACCACTAGTGTTCACTGGGAATCTTCACTGGGACTGGCAGAAACGCCTATATACGCCCGTCTCCTCTTCTCAAGTCTCTCAAATCTCTCCCAGTCTTCTGGCTATATACCACCAAGTCATAATCAGTAACTTGTTCAGTATGATATCCACAAAGTCGTTCCTCCTACCCTCGCTTTTTCTTTGCACCTTGGCAGCTGCCAAGACTGTAACCTACAATTGGTCCGTTGGATATGTTTCCGTGAACCCTGATGGAGCAGCTCAACGGCAGGCCGTTGGTATTAACGGACAATGGTACGTCTTCGTATTGTCTCCTGATTCCATTTGCTGACTGACATTCAACTGTTAGGCCTTGTCCAGCCATCAATGTAGGCTAACTTACTACTTTCGGGCTTGAACGGTGTTTCTAACTAGCAGTGCAGGCCGACGTTGGAGATCGAGTCGTTGTCAACCTAAAGAACGATCTCGCAAATGAGTACACCAGTCTACATTTCCATGGCCTGTTCCAGAGAGGCTCGAACGACATGGACGGTCCACCTGGTGTGGTTGCATGTGAAATAGCTCCCGGAGAGTCATTCAAATATGATTTCATGGTCAGTAGTGCCAGACCTTCAAGATTCACATCTCTGACACCGAATTCAGATTAATCAACCTGGTACATACTGGTACCACAGCCATACGGTACGAATAATGTTTTCCCAAACCTGGCTACCTATCGCTGACAAGCATGCAAAGTCTGGTCAATACCCTGATGGGTTACGGGGACCTATTATCGTCAATGATCCTTACTCACCATACAAAGGGCAATACGATGCCGAAATTGTGGTCACTATCTCAGATTGGTATCACGACCAAATGCCCGGTCTTGTCAGTTACTACCTAGACCACACAGCGAACCAAGATGGCTCGGAGCCCGTACCTTATTCCGCGCTCCTCAACGATGCGCAAGATATCAAGCTAAATGTGCAACCCGGAAAGACTTATTTCATTCGGACCATTAATATGGCAGCATTCGCTCAGGCATACATCCATTTTGATCAGGTACGCAAACTCCACAAACAGAGTAATCAAGGTATTTACTGGCTTCAAAGCACAACCTCACCATTATCGAAATCGACGGAGTCTACACGGATAAGAAGGAAGTCGAAACCATCTATCTTGCTACTGCACAAAGATACGGTGTTCTTCTAAAGACGAAAAGCGATGCATCCAAGAACTACGCCATGCTCGGCAGTCTGGATACGACGAGATTCGACAATGTCCCAGGCTATCTTCTACCCAACGTTACGGGTCACCTTGTGTACGATAGTAGCAAGCCTCTACCAGCACCCCCAACTCTCAATGATTTCAATATTATCGATGACTTCAATCTTGTACCTCTTGACCACCAAGCGCTCCTCGGAAAGCCGGATCAGACGATTACTTTGGAGCTAAATTTCACGGTGATTGAAAACCAGAACAGGTACGAAGTCCCTTCGGCTTACCGACTGTATTGCTGACGTCAATGTTCAGAGCGACGTGGAACAATATCACTTATATTACACAAAAAGTGCCTACTCTTGCTACTGCCTTGACGGTTGGTAAAGATGCGACAGATCCCAGAGTTTACGGTGTGAACGCCAATCCATTCGTTTTGAAACACAACAACATCATCGAGCTTGTCATCAACAACATTGATGGAGGCGCCCATCCGATCCGTAAGTGCCTTGTTCAAAGCACCCCTTCAAACACACTGCTAACAATGCCCAGATATGCATGGCCACGTAATGCAGCTCGTTGCTCGCGGTCCTGGTGTCTACGTCCCAGGCCACAAGCACAAGGGCGGCCATGCAGCCATCGCATACAACGGCGATACATCCGGCTTCCCCGCGATCCCAATGAAGCGAGACACAATGATGGTTGCACCAGCCGGCTACACCGTCATGCGATTCAAGGCCGACAACCCGGGCGTTTGGATTATGCATTGCCACATGGAGTGGCATATCACCGCCGGGCTTACGGTTACATTCATCGAGGCCCCGATTCAGCTTCAGTCACAGAGCATCTCTGCCCAATCCTTGGCAAACTGCAAGGCGCAGGGTGTGCCCACGGCAGGCAACGCGGCAGGGAACACGAAGAACCACTTCGATCTTACAGGGGCGAACACTCAGCTTCCGCCGCTGAACCAGAGCGGGTGAGCAAATCTCATCTCCTTGCATCTTCTAGGGGTTTTCCAGCTGACATGACGCCTGCAGTGCCCTTTACCCTTGAGATGGTTTTCGACCCCATTTGCCTGATCGTATTTTCACCCCTTGTAGTTTTATGGGAAAGTTGACATAAGCTTGGCGGAGCGGCCTGTTGGCTGCAAGCATGCTCGGGATATATACCAGGGGCTCTTTACTCAGTTTACGTGCGTGGGCTTGCACAAGGACGGGAACATGCATTCTGGATAGTTGGTGGCTGATGTACGATTGAACCCATTTCTTCGACCCGCTCTCTAGCGAATGTAATATCTCTCAATAACGGCTGTTCGTCGCTCATTTCCCAAAACGTGCAGGTGGTCCCTCAAGAAGTGGGGTGGGGGGTTGGTTGTTGACGATAGAATGCTTGGCATCAGCTTTTTCATATATGTGTGTCTATCGAAGATGGGCGTCGACAGCGCAACCAACATCTCCGCGCTGATTAGAAACGTCCTCGTCGCTATTCGTCGGCCGAGTTGTACAGCACAACAGCCGATGCAGATATTTGCAGGGGATCTTTTGCATATCGCCTAGATCCTACGAATATGGGCCGTGATATTGGAAAGGTTTTCTGAGGACGGCTTGTGATAGGTAAGGGTGATGATGGAGCGCTGAGCTTTGGGAGGCACGCCATCAACCGTGTTGGTGCTGGGGCTTGGTGCTGTAAAGTTCGCCGGGATATAGTGTGTGGCCGTCTTGGTTGCTCGGGTGAAGTGGAGGGTAGAGAGAGAGAGAGAAGGGCGGCTGAGGGGGTTCAGGGCTGGGAGTTTGGTTTTTGGGGGGGTATGATAAGTTTGGCTAAGTGAAATAAAAAATTTGGATACAGAGGCAGTGTCAGCGTTGAACTGGAAGCCTTGTGAAGCCTTGAAGTGAACATTCGTTGTCCTTGCTATCCATGGGAAATTTCACATCTACACACTTTCTTCGTCAACCGAGAGCGCGATGTGCAACAATTCTCCTCCTACACATATCGTCATCGTCGCTCCCAACACAACTCCCGTCCTTTGCTGACAGTCAGCCCTTCCTCATCTCGCAACAAAAGTCCGCCTAAAACCCACATCCATCCATAGTTCCCTACCATAGCGTCTCTCCCGTCCGTCCTTGAAATCGACCAACCTCTCTCGCATCCCAAACCCTAAAAGACAGCGCGTCAACTAGGCAGGTACCTTACCTTAGGCCGGAAAAACTTGCGCGCTCTTCGGAGCGCGGAGTCGCGTGCGCAGCCTGCAGCGGGATTCGGGCTCGGAATCCGGTTAACGATATCTGCCATGGCCTAGTTTTTCCGCTTGGAAGAGTCAGTCGGTGGCTTGACGAATATTGACTTTTGAGAGGGTTGGTTAGTGCTGTGGGGACAAGCGTTTAGTAGGTGTTGTGCTAGGCTTCAGCGTTTGGGGTTTGGGAATGGTAGGTAGGAGAGCGAATGGAAAGGGTCTTTGCTGGAGGTGCCAAAGCATTTGCCGGCAGGTGAATCTGATGGAATTCCTGATGGAGATTGGGTCGATCGTTGTTTGCCTCGACATCGACGGAAATGCTCGCGGCATAATCACTACGAGGTTCGGAATGTTATAGTATGCCAGTCTTGGTAAGTTGTTGGTATGCCTCTTTGCTTACAGTGCTGTGACCAGCGGTAGCAGCTGCTTGGAGCAGCTGTACGCCTATGATCCCTCCACTCCAGGCCCTTTGCCATGCTTGATACGACATTTTGAGCGTCTAGGCAGAAGTTCTCTTGGCCTAAAGGACGAATCAACGAGATTTTACCGACTAATTCCTTCCGCGCTTCATTCCAACACCTTACAAGCTCCAACTCCTACAGTCAGCCATGACTCTTTAGCAAGCAGTCTTCTGACCGAATGGACCACCGTCCAGCTCCTGCGTTCCGCCGGAATTACACCACCCGTATTGGATGGGACTTTCTAGGCCGTCACACTCCACAGCCCCCTTCTCATTAGAAAGGGTCAACGGAAAAAACAACACGGCAAGCGCTCATTTACTCCTCGGTTGGCTTTTATAGTCTATGTCGGCTTCGCTGCAATCAAATCCTGTACGGTCGCACAGAGATGTCATCTCATAATCACAAAATCAGATAACGTACTGGATAGATGCTGCATTCAAGCATCCAGCGCTTCCTCCGTTGGCGTCCACCAGTGCTACGTTGGACAACCTTGAAGAATATCCTCGGCGAGCGAATCGCAGCCATCTTATCACTATATCAGATAATCGGGATTATCTCTAGATTAGATTGTGGGGGCTGCATGCGGGTTCCCACAGCATGATGAAGCACTAGTCGTTGGGTAATTTAATTATATTAGGTTCGATTCCTAACAGCGCTGGTACAATGGTGTTGTGGTTATCTTTCTCTTCTGCACTGTGCTCCCAAACTAGAAGGGATCGGTGCATGTTTGCATGATCGCTAGAGTTAAACGCCGTGCAAAAGGGCAAAATGAGGAGTCTTTCTGCCGATGCTTCGTCATTTCTCGATTTGAAGCCTCTCCTTTCCTCTCTCCCTCTCTCATAATGAGGCGTTTCTCTATTTGCTCCGTCGCCTATGAATATTGGACAAGGAACTGCTCATACATACTATTGCTTCCTGCGTAAGCTCGCAGCAACTAATGACCTTTAGCCACGTCAGTCATTCTGTATCATTGAATCTCTATCCATAAATCAGCGAAACACACAAAGTCTCATCGAAAATCTGCCGGCCAACCCTCCGAGTGCAGACAAGATCAATTGTCCAAATCACCTAGCTTGTCCCCCAGTCGGCGTGGAACCTCACACCAAGCTAGCCGAAGAGGCATGCGGCAAACAGATAGGGCCCAGCTTGTTAGTACCATCATCGACTGCTAGCCAACATCCAACAAGTCAAAAATTGCATAATAAAAAGAAGTACAAGCACGGGAGCAGGGCATACTTGCCGTAATAAGAAGAGAACCTAAAGGAGCAACTATGTTCCCGGCAAATTTGATACCCAAAGTGTCTCATAAGAGGGTTTTTAGAAAAACTTGGCAACATTGTCCCTTCTTTGTGTATAGCGAGACTCAGCACAAGTCATGCTCTGACTTCTCAAGAAGGTCGGTATATTCCACATATCTGATGCTATCGAGGTGCAGGAAGTTACCGTCCGAGTCGGCCGTACCATTGCTCGAAATATGTCCTCTTGCGATCTTTCTTCTTTTCAGTTTAGTGCTGCATCTCGAGTTCGTTCTCAAATCCTCGCATCATAGGTGTGATTTTTCTATAATCCTCTCTCGTTAGTGCTTTCCACCAACAATGATCCTCTTGAACTTGTTCGTTTCAACCAAATCTCTCGATGCTCTTTCTTTCCAATCCTTGTTCCTAGGATGCCCCCTTCGAATCCTCCCCCATCAAAATCTCACCCCTCGGAACTACCTCCTCCCAGGTGTTCCCTCTTTTCAACCCCTCCCTCTCCACACTCCTCTACAATCCACCCATCTCAACCGACCTCTTGATTCTCTTTTCTCCTCCCAACCCTTCCCCCTTCAATCCATCTCAAATCTCCCCCCTCCCCTTTTAAACTCTTGGTCCTCGAAAAAACCCAACCTCTCTCCAAGACTTCTTCTTCAGTCCCTCTTCTCAATCATTCTCTCCAACTTCCTGAAGGGTCACCAATCCCTCGAAATCATTCCCACTCGGTTCTCTGCCACCCGATCGCTTTGCACAAATGTTCCGCTTTGTCCTTTCTTTCCTTTTGGCCCCTCCCTCCCTCTCCTCGCCAAGACCAAGCGCTCAGATTCACAAATCTCCCGGTCTCAACTCCTCGATCAAAATTATATCCGTGTTTCATCAGCCCTCGTTCCTTCAGATTAGAGGTGCGTTGGTTGAGGTGGTTTGTCGAAAGGGGTCTGTTGAGGGATGGAATAGAGGAGAAGGATGGAGAACGGAGAGCGGGAGTGAATGGAAAAATACGTGTATATGAAGTGCTTTGTCTCGTATATTCGGTAAAAAAATATAAATCGCAGCAGAATATAGATTACAAAAAAATCCCTCTCGCTCGGAAAGGGGAAAAAAAAAATCCCCGAGAGTCAACAAAGAAGAAGAATCATCCCCACGTCCTCAGATATTGCATTAAGCCCATAAACATACCAATCTCAGTGTTTGCTTTTTTCCCTTTCTCAGCCCCTTATTCCCCAACTGTGTTCTCCTGTTTTCTCTTTTTCACTCCCTGTTCCTGCTTCCTCGCCTCTCTGATCCCGGTTCATAACCCCCTTTTTCCTTAAATCACAGCTCACACCATCTTTCTTATCTCTCAACCTCTCCCCCCCCCCCCTCTCCACCCCTTTCATCAACCCTCCCCTCCCAACTCCTCTCATCCCCCCCCGCTCAACCCCGCCAGCATTCTGCCATCATCGTCGTTATCGCGTTTCCATTCCATTCCGACGATTCCCGTATTGGAACAACCGTACGCTGGAGGAAGTGATGCTACGATTGTCGTGTGAGGGATAGATGAGAGAGAGCTAGATGAGGCAGGGGAAGAAGGGAAAGGTATGGGTATGGGTATGGGTTGGGGTGGGAAGGAAGGAAGGAGAAAAAGAGCAGGGTTGAGGGGGGGGAGGAAGAGATGATTCCACCGTGTGTAGGGGGGGAGGAGTGGGGGGTGGGGGGTGGGATAAGAACCAGAGAGGAAGAAGGGACGGGGGCTTACTTACTTACCTCGTGTTCAAAACATAAAAATTTCTTTGAAAACTAGAGTGTTTTTTCAAAACCATACTCACTTTTTAAATTAAAAAAAACTAAACAATTTCTCGTCCGCTTTCATTTCCTTCACGCCATTCCTCCTACAATTCCTTCCCCCCTCCCTCCCCCCCTTTTTTCCTCAATCCACCCCCCCCAAGCCATTGCCAAATCCCCCCCCCCCCCCCCCCCCCAACCAATCCCACCTAATCTCCCTTCCCCCAACAATTAAAAAAAAAAACCCAAAACCCGGTATTAAAAAAAAAATCAAAAGGAAAGAAGGAAAAAAAAGGTATATTTCCGACTTTGTTCTCTCGGTCCTTGGTCGCGGCATTTCTTCTCTTTTCCTTGTCTTGTTATCATCGCTCCATCTCATTTTTTCCTCATACGTTTTGGTGATGATTCTTTTGCAGCTTGTGCTTGTGATTTGGTTTGCTTGTGCGGAATGGTGCGGGGGTTGGGGGTTGTATTGGTGGGGGGGGTTGGGTGAGGAGGGTGAGGGCGGCGGTTGAGGGTTGCTTGGGGGAGAAATGTCAAGGAGAAAAGTAAGATGGGTGTAAGTTCTATCAAAGTACATCAAGAAAGAAAAGTCTATTCTGTACATCAGAACAAAGTCTGAAAAATTTGCATAAGAGAAAGAAAAAAGAGCACCCGTTATGTTGACAGTCATGCACTCTCACTCACTCCCTTCCCGTATGCCGCTAATACCTTGCCATCGACCGTCAAGACCCATTATCCCATATCAACAACATGAACAACTCTCCTCCCTGCTCCTTCGCTTCAGCATCACTCGCATCCATCACCTACCCCAAAAACCTCCCAAACCACCCCCTCTTCATCCGCCCCAAATGCAACTTCGCATGCCCATCCCTTCTCTGGTGTGCTGCCGTTCCATTCAGCGTCGCGTTCCTCGCGTAAACAGTCAGCCGATTGCCACTCCCACAATACTCCGTGCCATTCCCCGGACACGTCATGCCGCACTCGCTATCCTTGCTTGCCTGGGCCGTCCCGCTGGCTAACTGGTTGCCGCACCAGCACTCGCGGCCGTATTCGAGCGCGGCGTAGGCGTACATGTAGCAGTTGGATAGGCAGTACTCGACGGTCATGTTGTCGGTGGCGAGGACTTCGAAGGGGAGGGTGCGGGCGCCGGGGGAGTCAAGGTAGCAGTGGGTGTAGGTGAAGTTGGTGTTGCCGCGGACGATGATTGGGGTGGGGGTTGAGGTTGCGGAGGTGATGGATGAGGAGGATGAGGAGGATGAGGTTGAGGAGGATGAGGATGAGGAGGATGAGGGTGCGAGGGTGGTGGAGGTGACGGTGGCGGAGGAGCTACTGGAGGGGGGAATGGCAGTGGCGTTTGCTTGGTAGAAATTTAGGCGGTTGGGGCCACCGCAGTATTCGGTTGATTTGCCGCCGCACAGCATGGAGCAGCCGGAGCCGGCGTTGACGGAACCGGCATTGATGGTGTTGCCGCAGAAGCATTCTTGCGAGAATTCGACGCCCATGTAGGTGTAGCCTGAGCAGAATGCTGCGCAGATTTCCACCGTCATGGTGCTGGCAGCTGTGTTCTTCGCGGAGAGTGCTCGCGTGTTGGTAGCTTCGGAGTAGCACCCTTGATACGCAAAATTACCCGCTTTTTGCACCGTCTGAGGTCCTGTAGGTGTGAGGGTGTAGAAGCTGAGACGGTTGGGTCCGCCGCAGATTTCGGTAGAGTCACCGCTGCAGGTCATGGAACAGCCATTGGAAGCAGGTGCTGAG
>JAABUR0100004909.1_pt1 | contig 17434 bp, 13 predicted proteins | sample 5560091 | NCBI WGS metagenome assembly JAABUR01 (sample SAMN10711879, study PRJNA513375) | rock metagenome | isolation source: Antarctica rocks | place: Antarctica: Victoria Land, University Valley sud | reverse complement strand
TGGCGCTGCGAACGTGCAGCATGGTGGCCACCAGCAGCGACAGCTTGTCGCGCTGCGTTTTGCGCTGCCCCGGCAGGCGCTGCTGCAGGTCAGCCTTGATCCCTTCCGCCCAAACGGCGATCCCACTTGTTCCAACCACCTGTCGATCCCGCTCCAGACAAAAAGCGGAACCCTTGCATCACACGCGAACTCCAGCCGTCAACCGAGCGCGGGGACAACTGATGGATGGTGAGCATCGGCACCTACTCCCGCGGCGGCTTTATCGGTATGCTCATCGTCGGGCTGTTCATGGTCAAGAACAGCCGTCATAAAATCAGCACCGCCGCGTTCTTTATCCTGATGGCTGCGTTTGTTTACAGCCTAGCCCCTACAGACTGGTTCGATCGACTGGGCACAATCAACTCGGCAACCGACGACGGCTCGTTCATGGGCCGGGTCGTAGCCTGGAAAATGAGCGTGCTCGTCGCGTTGGATAACCCGTTGACCGGTGGCGGTCCGCACTCCATCCATCGCTTGCTGGTTTGGGATACCTACCGCCCACTGCTCCCTCGTCTCGACTTCATCACCACGCCCCCCGCCGACACTCTCCCCCACGCCGCCCATAGCATCTGGTTCGAAATCCTCGGAGACCTCGGCCTCCCAGGCCTGCTATTCTTTCTAAGCATCCTAACCCTGGCTTTTTGGAACTGCCGCAAGATCACCCGGATGGCCCGCGGTCAGCCATCGCTGGTGTGGGCGGCTGACCTAGCCCGCATGCTGCAAATCAGTCTCGTCGTTTATGTCACGACCGGATCCGCTTTGAGCCTAGGTTATTTCGAAATGTACTACATCATCCTAGCATTGCTTTCCCGAATTAGCCGGACGGTCCAGCAAACCCTCACCGAACAAGCGCACCTCGCAAATGCGGAGACTCTCGTTCGGCCACTGCCCGCCCGCGCACCGCAACCTGCTTTCGCTCGCTCTCGTGGAGCAACTGCCTGGACGGGCTAATATCCAGCAAGCCAAGCCTCCCTTAAGCCCGCAAAGCCTCCACCCCATCAACCAACGGCGCCTCCAAGTATTTCACGTACTCCTTGGGCACCACCTGCCAGAATCCCTCCAGCGTCCGTGGCCAGTCGAGCAGCAGCGTCGCCGCATACCGGCTGCTCGTCTCCTTCACGTGCCGCACAACCAGCGCCCGCAGCGCCTCATCCCAATGCGCCGACTGCACCCGCTGCCAAGTGAGCGTATCCGGGTTAACCCGCTTCTCGAACGTCCCGTCAGGGTCATAGACAAATGCCACTCCCCCCGTGAACCCGGCGCCAAAATTATCCCCCACAGCGCCCAGCACCACGACCGTCCCTCCGGTCATATACTCGCAGCCATTGCTCCCGCAGCCCTCAACTATGGCAATCGCGCCGCTATTGCGCACCGCAAACCGCTCCCCGGCCTGCCCGGCAGCAAACAGCTCCCCGGCTGTCGCCCCATACAGCACCGTATTGCCGATGATCGTATTCTGCTGGCTGACCAACATGCTGCTCGGCGACGGACGCACGACGATGCTGGCGCCCGACAGGCCCTTGCCAACGTAGTCGTTCGCATCACCCAACACTTCAAGCTTCAGGCCTTGCACCGCGAATGCACCCAAGGACTGCCCAGCCGAGCCGCGCAACCGCACCGTCACATGGCCAGGCTGCAGGCCCGACATGCCATACTGCCGCGTGATCCGCGACGACAGCTTGGTTCCGATCGCGCGATGCGTATTCCGCACATTGTATTGCAGCTGCATCTTCTCACCACGGTCAAACAGCGCCGCCGCATCCTCGATCATCTGCGCGTCCAGCGTTTCCGGCACCTCCGTCCGCCCAACCTGCGTGCAATACCGCGCATGCGGCCCCGGATCTGCCTGCGCCAACAGCGGGTTAAGGTCCAGGTCGTCCAGCAGATCCGACCCCCGGCTGACCTGCTCCAGCAAATCCGTCCGCCCAATCACATCAGACAGCCGCCGCACCCCCAGCGACGCCAAGATACCGCGCACATCCTCCGCGATGAAGCTGAACAGGTTGATGACCTTTTCCGGACTACCCTCGAACTTCGCCCGCAACGCCTCATCCTGCGTGCAAACCCCGACCGGACACGTGTTGCTATGGCACTGCCGCACCATGATGCAGCCCATTGCAACCAGACTGGTCGTGCCGATGCCGAACTCCTCGGCCCCAAGCATCGCCGCGATCACCACGTCCCGTCCGGTCTTGATCCCGCCGTCGGTCCGCAGCCGCACCCGGTGGCGCAGGCGGTTCAGCATCAACACCTGATGCGCCTCGCTCAGCCCCATCTCCCACGGCAGGCCCGCATACTTCACCGAGGTCTGCGGGCTCGCCCCGGTGCCGCCGCTATGCCCGCTGATCAGGATCGTGTCGGCTTTCGCCTTCGCCACCCCCGCCGCAATGGTGCCGATACCGCTGCGCGATACCAGCTTCACGCAAACCGTCGCATCCGGGTTGATCTGCTTCAGGTCGTAAATAAGCTGCGCCAAGTCCTCGATCGAATAGATGTCGTGATGCGGCGGCGGGCTGATCAGCGTGACGCCCGGCGTCGAGTGCCGCAGCTTAGCGATCAGCGGCGAAACCTTGAACCCAGGCAGCTGCCCGCCCTCGCCCGGCTTCGCCCCCTGCGCCATCTTGATCTCGATCTCACGGCAGGCATTCAGATACTCGGCCGTAACCCCAAACCGTCCAGACCCCACCTGCTTGATCGCCGACGACGCATTGTCGCCATTGGCCCGCGGCGTCGCGCGCGCCGGGTCCTCGCCGCCTTCGCCGCTGTCGCTCCGCGCCCCAATGCGGTTCATCGCGATGCTGAGCGTCTCATGCGCCTCCGGGCTCAAGGCCCCCAGCGAGATGCCCGGCGCCACCAGCCGCTTCCTGATCTCGGTGATGCTCTCAACGTCATCCACCGAAATCGCCTTCACGCCGTCCGTGCGGAAGTCCAGCAGGTCGCGCAATGCCACCGGCTTCTGCCGCCGCACCCCGTCGGCATAACGACGATAGGTTTCGAAGCTGTCGGTCGCCACCGCGGTCTGCAGCGTATGGATCAGCCCGCCGTCGAAGGCGTGCACCTCGCCCCGCCGCCGCAGCTTATAAACGCCGCCGACCGGCAGCACAGCGCTTTCCCCGTGCCACGCCGTCTCATGCAGCCCCAGCACCTTGCGCGCGATACCCGTCAGCCCAATGCCGGAGATGCGCGACTGCATGCCGGGAAAATACTCAGCAACCAAGGCTCGGGAGAGCCCAATAGCCTCGAAATTATATCCGCCGCGGTAAGAACTAATGACCGAGATGCCCATCTTGGACATCACCTTCAGCAATCCCTTGTCCACCGCCTTCTTGAACCGCTGCACCGCCTCCTTCAGGCTCATCGGCCCGAACAGCCCACGGCGATGCCGATCCGCAATCCCCTCCTGCGCCAAGTAGGCGTTGACGGTCGTCGCCCCCACCCCGATCAGCACCGCAATATAATGCGTGTCGATGCACTCTGCGCTGCGAACGTTAAGACTTGTAAAAGTACGCAGCGACTGCCGCACCAGATGCGTGTGCACCGCCCCGGTCGCCAGGATCATCGGAATCGGCGCCCGCGCCTCCGTTTGTGCCTCATCCGTCAGAATCACGTGCGAACCGCCCGCGCGCACAGCCTCCTCCGCCTCCCGCCGGATACGCTCCAACGCCAAGCGCAGGCCCAACTCGCCCTCCGCCACCGGGAACGTGCAGTCCACCTGCGACGCCATGTCCCCCAACCCAGCCGCCATCGCCGCAAACTCGGCATTGCTCAGCACCGGGCTATCGAGCTGCAGCAGGTCGCACTGGCTGCTGTCCTCGTCCAGCACGTTGCCGAGATTGCCGAGCCGCGTCTTCAGCGTCATCACCCGCGTCTCACGCAGGCTGTCGATCGGCGGATTGGTGACCTGGCTGAACCCTTGCCGGAAATAATGGTGCAGACCGCGATATCGCTCGCTCAGCACCGCGATCGGCGTGTCGTCGCCCATGCTGCCGATCGCCTCGGCGCTGTCCTCGACCATCGGGTGCAGGATCATCTCGAGCTCTTCGTGTGTCGTGCCCATCGCAAGCTGCCGCCGGCGCAGCTCCTCAGAAGAGTACAGTACAGGCTCCGGCGCATCGGTCTTGACGATACGGTCGATCTTGGTGATCCGCTTGGCCCAGTCGCCAAACGGCTGCCGCGCCGCCATCAGGTCCTTCAGCTCATCGTCGAGGTAGAACCGCGCCGTCTCCAAATCGACACCGATCGTCTGGCCCGGCCCGACCCGGCCCTTGGCGACGATCTCGTTCTCGTTGAACTTCACCATCCCCGTCTCGCTGCCCACCACCAGCAGCTTATGCTCGGTGATGGTGTAGCGCAGCGGGCGCAGGCCGTTGCGGTCCAGCCCGGCGATCACCCAGCGCCCATCCGTCGCCGTAATCGCCGCCGGACCGTCCCAAGGCTCCATCACAGCATTGCAATACAGGAACATGTCCCGATGCGCGTCCGGCATCGTCGCGTCCTGCCCGACACTCGCCGGGATCATCAGCGCCTTCGCCATCGGCGCGTCGCGCCCGGCACGCACCAGCAGCTCGAACACGTTGTCGAGCGTCGCGGTGTCCGACCCGCCCGCTTGGATCACCGGCTTCACGTCGTCGATGAACCCATCCAGCGGCCCGGCCGCCAGACGCGTCTCATGCGACTTCATCCAGTTGCTGTTGCCGGCGACGGTGTTGATCTCGCCATTATGCGCCAACATCCGGAACGGCTGCGCCAACCGCCAGGTCGGAAAGGTATTGGTCGAGTAGCGCTGGTGATAGATGGCGAACCGGCTGACAAACCGCAGGTCCAGCAGGTCCGGATAAAAATCCGTCAGGCTTTCCGCCAGGAACATCCCCTTGTAGATGATGCTTCGGCACGACAGGCTGCAGATATACAGCTCCGGGATCTGCGCCGCGATCGCCTGCTTCTCGATCTTGCGGCGGATTACATACAGGTCACGCTCGAACTCGGCGGTGTCGGCGCCGGATCGCCCCCGTATCATGATTTGCTCGATCTCGGGCCGAGTCGCATTGGCCTTCTCGCCGATGCAAGCCACGTTGATCGGCACCTGCCGCCAGCCAAAAATGCCGTAACCCAGCGCCAGGATCTCGGTCTCGACGATCTGCCGGCAGCGTTCCTGCGCGCCCAGGTCCGTCTTGGGCAGGAACACCATGCCGACCGCCATGCGCTCCGGCTGCTCGATATGGCCGCTGCGCCGCACCGCTTCGGCAAAGAAGTCCTGCGGGATCTCGATATGAATGCCGGCGCCGTCCCCAGTCTTGCCGTCCGCATCCACCGCCCCGCGGTGCCACACAGCGCGCAACGCGTCGATGCCCGCCTGCACCACGTCCCGGCGCGCAACGCCGTCCAGCGCCGCAACCATGCCCACGCCGCAAGCATCATGCTCCTGGCTCGGATCATACGTGCCTGTCAGCCGGGCAACATTGGCATTCCAGTCAGCGACGAAATCCATAACGGTCACTCCGCTGCTGCTAAAAGAGCGTGCTGCTGCATATGCTTGTGCATCCGCGTCGCCGCGTCCCGCCCGTCGCGGATCGCCCACACCACCAGGCTCGCGCCCCGAACAATGTCCCCCGCCGCAAACACGCCCGGCATCGCCGTCATCTGCGTCCGGTGCTCCACTTTCAGCGTACCCCAGCGGCTGACCTCAAGCCCCGGCTCATCCCAAAGCTTCGGCAGGTCCTCGGGATCGAACCCCAGCGCCTTGATCACCAGGTCCGCCTCCAACGTGATCCGCACATCCGCCGGCTCCACCGACTGCCGGCCCGAGCTGTCGGTCAGGCCCAGCCGCATACGCTGCACCCGCACGCCCGTAACATGAGTGTCGCCCAGGAATGCCTCGGACGCCGACAGCCAAACGAACTGCACACCCTCCTCCTCGGCGTTCTTCACCTCACGCATCGAGCCCGGCATATTCACCTTATCCCGCCGGTAAAGACAGGAAACGCTCGCCGCCCCCTGGCGCACCGCAGTTCTGACACAGTCCATCGCCGTATCGCCGCCGCCGATCACCACGACGCGCTTGCCCGCCGCATTGTGCTCGCCGCTGTCGAAGCTCGGCACCTGGTCGCCCAAGCCCTGGCGATTGCTCGCGGTCAGGTAGTCCATCGCCGGCACGATGCCCGGCAGCCCGGCGCCGGGTCCGCCGATATCGCGCGCCTTGTAAACGCCCGTCGCAATCAGCACGGTGTCATGCCGCGCCCGCAATTCGGAAAAACTCAGGTCGCGGCCGAGCTCGACGCCCAGATGGAAGCGAATGCCACCCTCCTCCAGCAGCTTCCAACGGCGCAGCACGACATCCTTCTCCAGCTTGAAGCCGGGGATGCCGTAGATCATCAGCCCGCCAACCCGGTCGTACCGGTCATATACATGCACCTGGTAGCCGAGCGTGCGCAGCCGCTCCGCCGCCGCGAGCCCGCCCGGCCCGGCGCCGATGATGCCCACCGACTGCGGCCGCTCCTGCCGCGGCCGCGGCGGCTGCACCCAGCCCTGTTCCCAGGCATGGTCGGTGATAAACCGCTCCACCGCACCGATGGTAACGCTTTCAAAGCCTTTCTCGATGACGCAGTTGCCCTCGCAAAGCCGGTCCTGCGGACAGATACGGCCGCAGATTTCGGGGAAAGTATTGGTAGCCGAGCTGACCTCATACGCCTCCTGCAGCCGGTTCTCCGCAGTCAGCTTCAACCAGTCTGGGATATTGTTCGCTAATGGGCAGTGCACCTGACAGAATGGCACGCCGCACTGACTGCATCGGCTGCTCTGCGCGCCGGCCTGGGCAGGGTCGAAATCGGCGTAAATCTCGGCAAAATCTTCCCGCCGCATCGACGATGCACGCTTAGGCGGCTGATGTTGCGCGAGGCTCACGAATTGCAGCATGCGATCAGCCATTACAGTCCCTCCTCTAGGCAGCCGCGACGTAGCGCGTCTGCAGGCGTATATGGCTACCTCGCGACAATCACCAGTGGAAACCGTCCGTCTATGACAGAAAAACTGACCTAAAAGCGCCACATTGACCTGCCACGTTCAGACTCAGATCATCTTCATGACAATAATTGTCTCGTTTCGGTCCTATCTACCCTGGTTCAGATTGCCACAGTCAAAATCGCCAGTATCTTGGGCCTAAGTCGGAACCTCCTCCCGCTTGCCCCCACCAACCCGGTAGCGATCCAGGTACTCCGGCACGACCAACTCGACCGGGGTCGGCACAATGCCCAGATCCTGCAGACCAGGCATTCCCTCCGACACCACGTTGTCGCGTCCGAGCAGAAGCAGCTGGTCGCGGGTCAGCGGCTTGCCAGGGATCAGCTCGCCGATACGTGCCTGCACGCGGGCCACGCTCATCGGCACCTCGATTAGGGGCCGGTTGCGCCGGGTCTCCTTCAAGATCCACACCAGTATCTCCCGGAAGCTCCAAACCCGCGGACCGCCCAGCTCATAAATCCGGCCCCCGGCGTCATCCCGCGCCAGCACCGCCATAATCGCGTCTGCGACGTCGCCTACATACACCGGCTGAAACCGCGTGTTGCCCGAGATCACCGGCATCACAGGCAAGGTCATTGCCATGCTGCCGAACCGATTGAAGAACTGGTCCTCAGCCCCGAACACCAGCGAAGGCCGCAGGATGGTGGCGCCAGGCATGGCGGCAAGCACGGCGTGCTCACCCCCCGCCTTGCTGCGCGCATACTGGCTGGGGCTCTCGGGATCAGCCCCGATCGCCGAGACCTGCACCATCCGTCCCACACCCTGCGACGCGGCCGCACGTGCGATGCGGCCGGCGCCCTCGGCCTGGACGCGCTGAAAGTCCCCGGCCTGCCGTTCGGACAAGATGCCCACCAGGTTCACGACCATGTCCGCGCCCTCGGTCGCCCGCTGGACCGCCGCCTCGTTCGAAAGGCTGACGTACAAAGGCACCACCTGGCCGACTCGCCCCGCCATCATCGACCCACGCGCCGCCTCGGTGTTGCGCCCGGCCACCCGCACGATGTGCCCCTGCGCCAGCAGCCGCATCACGACATAGCGCCCGATGAAGCCGCCGCCGCCGAATACCGTCGCCACACTGCGCGTCGCCATCAGGCTCTTCCTTCAAAGTTGCCCACTACTACGGGTCGAACCCTTCCTTCTCAAGAGACCCCGGCAGTTCAAGCGACCAAGCCTCTGCAAAAGCGCCTTGACGCCCCGCGCCCCCAAGGCTACTTCACGCCTCCACCGCACGGAATGCCCAGGTGGCGGAATTGGTAGACGCGCAGGTTTCAGGTACCTGTGACCGCAAGGTTGTGAAAGTTCGAGTCTTTTCCTGGGCACCATTCCTGTGACGGTTCAGTTCATGCCAAACGGCGCCATCCATCTGCATCGGCACGACCTGCCGGACGGGATCGACCTCGGCCCCGTGATTGCCGTCGATACGGAGACTATGGGTCTCAACCCGCACCGCGACCGGCTCTGCCTCGTGCAGATGTCCTCCGGCGACGGCAACGCGCACTTGGTCCAGCTCATCCCCGCATCCCTCGGCGGCCACGGCTATGACGCGCCAAACCTCGCCCGTTTGATGGCCGACCCCGGCGTAACCAAGCTCATGCACTTCGCCCGCTTCGACGTCGCCGTGCTCCAGCAGGCGTTTGGTATCACCGTCGCCCCCGTGAAATGCACCAAGATCGCTGCGAAGCTGGTCCGCACCTTTACCGACCGCCACGGCCTCAAGGATCTCTGCCGCGAGCTGGTCGGCGTGGAGCTGTCAAAGCAGCAGCAAACCTCAGATTGGGGCGCTCCCGAGCTCACCTCTGAACAGATGGCCTACGCCGCCTCGGACGTGCTCTACTTGCACGCGCTCTGGGCCCGGCTCGAGGCTTTGCTGGTGCGCGAGGGCCGCCTGACGCTCGCGGAGGCCTGTTTCGACTTCCTGCCCACCCGTTGCCGCCTCGACCTGCTGGGCTACGAGGCCCCTGACATCTTCGCGCACTGACGCGCCGCTATGGTGTCGGGGCCAGCCGCGTAATTCACGTTGGCGGGCTACCGCATAAACAGCTACAACCGCGTCTATTTCGCAATTTTGCGAAATGCTGAAGGACGCGCTCTTGCCGGACGATCTCTACAATCGCGACGCGCTGGCCTGGTCCGAGCGGCAAGCGGCTCTGCTGTGCCGGCTATCGCGAGGCGAGCGGCTGAATGAAGCGGTGGACTGGCCCAACTTGATTGAGGACACGCCTGGCCAGAAAGCCAAGCCGCCGCGCATTGGCGCGATGAAGCGGAGGTCTTTCTGGATGACGCGGAGCAGCGGTTCACTCCATCCATTACGCCGAGTGCGCGCGACGGCGGATGACTCCGGCGTCCCGCAGTCACCGCCCGAAACGTGCCCGCTTACGCTCGATGAACTATTGGCTGGAAACATCGCGGAGCTGGTCATCAAGCTAAGGGCCGCAGCGTAGCAGGACATTACTGATAAGCAACTATCCGGCTCCGCCGGCAGCCCGGCCATTCACCGTTCATTACAGAACGAGGCTCTGCTGTTTACCTCGCGTCATTGACCCACAGGGTATGCCCGCCCATACAACTCAGATAGAAAGGGACTCCAATGGACGCCGCCATCTCCCTTTCGCCCTTCTCCCATGTCCCGGTCTCCCATATCGAGGTCGCACGCGCCGTCCTCGCGGCGGAGATAGCCGGCCTGCGGGCACTGTCGGCCTCGCTCGACGCCCAGTTCGACGCAGCGGTCGACCGCCTCGCCGCCTGCACCGGCCGCGTCGTCGTATCCGGCATGGGCAAGTCCGGCCATGTCGCCCGCAAGATCGCCTCGACGCTCGCCTCAACCGGAACGCCCGCCCTGTTCGTGCATCCGGCCGAGGCGTCGCACGGCGACCTCGGCATGATCGTGCCCGGCGACGCAATCGTCGCCCTATCCAACAGCGGCGAAACGGCGGAGCTGGCCGATCTCGTCGCCCACGCCAGGCGCTTCGGCCTGCCGCTGGTGGCGATCACCCGGCGCGCCGCCTCGGCCCTGGCGCGCGCCGCCGATATCCTGCTGCTGTTGCCGGCCGCGGCAGAAGCCTGCCCGATGGGCCTCGCGCCAACCACCAGCACGACCATGCAGCTGGCCCTCGGGGACGCGCTGGCCGTAGCGTTGCTGACCCGGCGCGGCTTCACCGCCTCGGACTTCTCCGCGAACCACCCGGGCGGGCGGCTCGGCGCCCAGCTGCGCCGGGTGGCGGACCTCATGCACCGGGGCGACGCGATCCCGCTGGCCGACGCGGCGTTATCGATGGACCGCGCGCTGATCCTGATGACCGGCAAGGGTTTCGGCTGCCTCGGGGCACTCGACGCCGGCGGCCGGCTGCAGGGCGTGCTGACCGACGGCGATCTGCGTCGCGCCATGGGGCCAGACCTTCTAAGCCGTAGGGTGCAGGACGTGATGAACCCGAGCCCCCGCACCATCGGCCCCGACGCTCTCGCAGCCGACGCCCTACGCGCCATGAACGCAGCCCCGCGTCCCGTCACGAGCCTGTTCGTGCTGGACGTCAACCGCCGCCCAATCGGTATCCTGCACGTTCATGACCTGCTCCGCGCCGGTGTGGCCTAATGGCGATGGCCTCCCCTCCGCAGAGCGCGCCGCCCCAGCGCGGCCCCCAACTCAATAACGAACTGCCGACCCGGCTGGTGCGAACCGACCGGCTCGCCGCCGCCGGAGCCGCCCGCGTCCGCCAGGCCCCAACCGCATCGCGCATCGCCCGCCGTCGCGTGATGGTGACGCTGACAAAGTGGCTGCTGCCGCTCGGCGCGCTGCTGCTGCTGGCGTCGGTCGCGCTGTGGCCCGAGATCGCGCACATCAAGGACCAGGGGCGCATAGCGTTCCGCCGCGCCTTCAGCGTCGAACCGGACAGCGGGCGCATGAGGGAACCGCGCTACCGTGGCGTCGACGAGCGCGGCCGGCCCTTCACGATCACCGCCGACTCGGCGCTGCAATCCGGGCCGCTGCGCATCGACATGGCGGAGCCGAAGGGCGACCTAGTGCCCGAAAGCGGTGGATGGATTATGGTGGAAGCGCGTGAGGGCGTTTATATCCAGCATGCCGGGCAGCTCGACCTGTCGCATGACGTCGTGCTGTATCGCGACGACGGCACCGTTCTTCGCACGCAAGCCGCCGCGGTGGACGTGAAGCAGGGCGCCGCGGGAAGCGACGACATGACCCACGCCGAGGGCCCGTTCGGCGTGCTCGACGCACAGGGTTTCACCCTCGTCGACAAGGGCGCCGCTATCCAGTTTCACGGACCCGCCCGGCTGATCCTGAACGAGCGCAAGTGATGCGTGCGCCGCTTACGCTTCTTACCTTGGTGCCGCTGGTAGTTGGGTTCGTCCCGAGCTACGCGGCCGCGCAAGCGCTCGACTTTTCCAAAGGCGGCCCGATCGAGGTTACCGCCAGCGAGGGTATGGAGTGGCGCCAGAACGAGCAAATGGTTGTCGCCCGCGGCAACGCCCGAGCGGTGCGCGGCGACGTGACGGTCACAGCCAACACGCTGACCGCCCGCTACCGCCGGAAAACCGGCGCGGCGGCGACGCCAGCAAGCGCATCGGTCCCAACCTCCGGCCCGGTTGCAGCAGATACCGGTAATAATGAGATCTACCGGCTCGAAGCCGAGGGCAATGTTCACATCTTCACCGCGACCGACCTCGCTGTGGGCGACAAGGCAGTTTACGACATCGACCAGGCTGTCCTGCTGATGACCGGCGGCGATATGAAGCTGACGACGCCGCAACAGGTGCTGACGGCGCGGGACACCATGGAATACTGGTCTCAGAAGCATATGGCGGTGGGCCGCGGCCTCGCGACCGTGACGACCGCCGACGGCCGCCGGCTGGCAGGAGACACGCTCGTCGGCTATACCACGCCGCCAGATACGCTCGGCGCGCCCGCTGCCGCCCCCGTTGCCACCCGGCCCGGCGCCGACCCGCTGCTATCCTCCGGCAAGCTGCAGCGGGTTGAGGGCTTCGGCAACGTAGTGGTCCGCACCGCGACCGAGACCATCCGCGGCAGCCGCGGCGTTTATGTGGCCGATACGGGAATTGCCCGGCTAGCAGGTGACGTGCGCATCACCCGCGGACAAAGCCAATTGAACGGCGACGAGGCGATCGTCAACATGCGCACCGGCATCTCGACCCTGTCCCGGGACCCCGGCAAGCACGTTCAGGGCCTGGTGGTGCCGAACGACGCCAACCCCGGCACTCCCGGCGGCGCCAGCGCCCCCGGCACTAGTGTCCCAGGCGCTGCCGGCAAACCGCCGGGTAAGACCGGAACTCGATGAACAAGCCGCATCGGGTCATACAGGGCGACGGCGGACTGGTGGCGATAGGCGTCGGCAAGACCTACAAAAAGCGGCCGGTAGTTCGCAATGTGACCATCCGAGTTCATCGGGGAGAGGCCGTCGGCCTGCTGGGTCCGAATGGCGCCGGCAAGACGACGACGTTCTACATGATAACCGGCCTCGTCCGCCCGGACACCGGGACTATCAGCCTGGACGGCCAGGACATCACAGGGCTGCCGATGTATCGCCGGGCACGGCTCGGCATCGGCTACTTGCCGCAGGAGGCCAGCGTGTTCCGCGGGCTGAACGTCGAGCGCAACATCATGGCCGCACTCGAAGTGGTGGAGCGTGACCCGGACCGCCGCGGCCTCATGCTGGACGAGTTGCTGGCCGAGTTCGGCATCGCCCATCTGCGGAGAACCCCCGCATTGGCGCTGTCAGGCGGCGAGCGGCGCCGAGTCGAAATCGCCCGCGCCCTAGCCACGCAACCGAACTACGTCCTGCTGGACGAGCCGTTGGCCGGCATCGACCCGATCGCCGTCGGCGAGATCCGCGACCTCGTTTCCCACCTGAAGGACCGCGGCATCGGCGTGCTGATTACCGATCACAACGTGCGCGAAACGCTGGAGATCATCGATCGCGCCTACATCATGCACGATGGCGAGGTGTTGATGGAGGGTCGCCCGCAGGAGGTCGTCGCCCACGAGGATGTGCGCCGGGTCTATCTTGGCGAAAGGTTTAGCCTGTAGATTACGCCAATGGCGATGGGTCCTCGATTAGAGTTCCGGCAGACGCAGTCACTGGTCATGACGCCGCAACTGCGTCAGGCGATCAAGCTGCTGCAATTCACCAATCTGGAAGCTAGCGCCTTCGTCGAGGAGGAAATGCAGCGCAACCCATTGTTGGAACACGACGAGCGTACCGACACGCTGCCGGAGCGTCCCGCCCCGGATCAGCGACCAGAGGGACTGAACGAGCTCGACGCCGTGGCCCTATTGCGGCGGGAAAAGCTGCCCGACCTGGTCGAGGCCGATCACAGCAACAACTACGATGCGGGCGGGCCGGCAGACGGGGCCAGCACGGCGAACGGAGCTGGCGCCATGGACGGCAGCTACGCCAGCGTGTCCCGCGGCAGCGGTCAGCGGGACGACATGGACGAGCGCGGCATCGACGACCTGGTCGAGGCGCCCCGCAGCCTGCGCGCGCGCCTAGGCGAACAACTGCGGCTAGGCTTCTCCAACCCGGTTGACCGCATGATCGGCGCCCAACTGATCGCATTGATGGACCCAGCTGGCCGCGTTCCCATCGCCTCCTGCGAACTGGCGCGCGCCATGGGCATTGACGCAGCACAGGTGGAGCGGGTGCGGTCCATCATGATGCGCTTCGACCCGGCTGGCCTGTTCGCCGGAAACCTGCGCGAATGTCTCGCCGCACAGCTCGCTGACCGCAATCGACTCGACCCGGCCATGGAGGCGCTGCTCGACAACCTCGAGATGCTGGCCCGGCGCGACCTGCGCGGCCTGATGGCAGTCTGCGGAGTGGACTCCGAAGATCTAGCCGACATGATCTCCGAGCTGCGCGCGCTCGATCCAAAGCCCGGCGCAGGATTTGACGGCGGACCACTTCAGCAGGTGATCCCGGATGTGCTGATGCGCCATGGCCCGGACGGCGCCTGGCTGCTGGAGCTCAACCCCGATACGATGCCGCGTGTCCTGGTGAACGAGGCCTATCACGCCAAGGTCAGCGCACGGGCCGGCCGAGAGGAACGGACGTTTCTAGGGGAGAATCTGTCGAGCGCCAACTGGCTGGTAAAGTCGCTGCAGCAGCGGGCCAATACGATCCTGAAGGTCGCAGCCGAGGTGGTGCGGCAACAGGACGCGTTCTTTCGCGGCGGCGTCGGGCACTTGCGCCCGCTGATCCTGCGCGACATCGCGGAGGCCGTGGAAATGCACGAAAGCACCGTAAGCCGGGTGACTGCCAACAAGTATATCGCAACGCCACGCGGCGTGTTCGAGCTGAAGTATTTCTTCACGACCGCAATCAACGCCGTGGCGGGCGGCGAAAGCCACAGCGCCGAGGCCGTGCGGCATCGCATCCGGGCACTTGTACACGCAGAACATGCGGAAGACGTGCTGTCGGACGATGCGATTGTCGCAGCTCTGCGTCGGGAAGGCGTGGACATTGCCCGCCGGACCGTGGCCAAGTATCGCGAGGCGTTGCGCATCCCAAGTTCGGTGCAGCGCAAGCGCGAGAAGGCGGTGCCGGCATGACCCGACATCTGAACAAGGCGGCCTAACCACAGCGGCAACAAAGCGGGGGCAATCGGATGCAGATCACAGTGTCGGGCAAGCAGGTGGACCTTTCGGACGCGCTGCGAGACCGCGTGTCGGAGCAATTGGACCTGATCGCCGGCAAATATTTCGATGACGCGCTCGAGGCTAGTGTCACCTTCAGCCGCGCCCGCAGCTTTTTCACATGCGACATCAACGTGCACGCCGGCCGCGGCCTCACGCTCCGGGGCGAGGGAGAGGCGGCAGACGCGCACAGCGCCTTCGATGACGCGGCGGAGCATATCGCGAAGCGCCTCCGCCGCTACCGGCGCCGGGTGAACGAGCATGCACGCGACCTGACGAGCCGTGCACGGCCCGAGGAGGGACGGCAGTATGTCCTGCGGCAGGATGACGACAGCCAGCCGAATGGGATCGAGAGCCGCGGCGAAACGCCGGCCTACGCGACCGTCATCGCCGAGAGCCCGGCCGAAATCAACACGCTGTCGGTCGGCGAGGCGGTGATGCGGATGGACTTGGCGGACCAACAGGTGTTGATGTTCCGCAACAGCACGACGGCAGAATTGAACGTGGTCTACCGCCGGCCGGACGGCAACATCGGTTGGATCGATCCGACTGTGGTGCCATAGATTGGTGTTAACGCATCGGTTGAAGAATTTAGCCACTCATTAACTTAATGCTGCTACAGGTGGTGGAAACTGTGAAGTAGTCCCATCTTGTGAGCACACTGTCGCCAAACCTGCAGCAGCCGCTTGCGCCCGCGATGCGAAGCGGCGGTTTGGAACGTGCGCCGACGCTGTTCCGCCAGGTGGAGCTGCGCGATCTCGCCTTGGACAGTATCCGGCAAGGCTTGTGCGTGTTCGACGAGCAGCAGCGCCTCTTATTGTTCAATCGGCTCTATGCCGAAATGTACGGGCTAGAGCCAAGGCAGCTCTGGATCGGCATGACCCTGCGCGACGTGGTGGATCTGCGTTACGCCGCTGGAACCGGGCCGGCGATGCTGCCGGAGGAGTACGCTCTCTGGCGCGACCGCATCGGCATAGCCGACCAGATCGTCAATACCGAGGTGACGCTGCGCAACGGCCACGTGCACGCCATCCACCACGAACCGACTTTTGGCGGCGGTTGGGTAGCCACCTTCGAAGATATTACCGAACGTCGGGGCGCCGAAGCTCACGTCCGATACATGGCGCACCACGACGCACTAACTGGCCTGCCGAACCGCACGCAGTTCATCAAGCGTTTGGTCGATACCCTAGCGCGCCTGCGTGGAAAGAGTCGGCTGGAGGATCACAGGCCAGCGTCGGCTGCAGTATGTCGGCTGGTTGCGGTGCTGTTTCTCGACCTCGATCGCTTCAAAGACGTGAATGACACTCTTGGCCATGCAGCCGGCGACACGCTGCTTAGGTTAGTCGCAGAACGCATCGGCTGCTGCCTGCGGCCCGAAGATACGCTGGCCCGGCTCGGCGGCGATGAATTCGCAGTCTTGCTCGACGAAAGCATTGCGACGGCCGAGGAGGCGGTAGAGGTCGCGCAACGGATCATCAACGCCGTATTGCCACCCTACCTGCTGGACAGGCACGAGGCACGGGTGGGCGTGAGCGTCGGCATCACTCTCTGCTCCCGCGAGGACAATGGAGACACTGATCCAGCCCAGTTGCTGCGCCAAGCCGATATGGCGCTTTATCAGGCCAAGGCAAAAGGCCGCGGCACCTATTGCTTCTTTAAAGCCGGAATGCACGCCGTGCTGCAACGCCGAACGGAAATGGAGCGGGACTTGCGCCTCGCCCTGACTGAAGGCGGGTTGGAGGTGCACTTCCAGCCTATTATCGAGCTTGGATCCCATCGCACCATCGGCGCCGAGGCGCTTGCGCGCTGGCGGCATCCGAAGCACGGCATGGTATCGCCGGCTGAGTTCATTCCACTTGCCGAAAGCGCGGGACTGATTGGCGAGCTTGGCGCCTGGGTGCTGCAAGCGGCTTGCGCCTGCGCCGTTCGTTGGGATGGGTTGCGCCTGGCCGTCAATCTATCCCCAGAGCAAGTGCGTCAGCCTGGACTGGTTGAATTGGTGATTGGCGTGCTGGCCGAGACAGGTCTATCGCCCTCTCGTTTGGAATTGGAAATTACCGAAGGTGTTTTGCTGCACGATACGGCCGCAGCGCTCTCGACGCTCTCTCGCCTCCGTGCCCTTGGCGTCGGCATAGCGCTGGATGACTTCGGCACCGGCTACTCGAGCCTAAGCTACCTACGTCGCTTTCCGTTCAGCAAACTCAAGGTGGACCGCAGCTTTATCGCCAGCATGGCCAGCGATCCCGGCACCGCCGCGATCGTCCAAGCAGTGACCACGCTCGGCCGCAGCTTGGCGATGCGCGTCAACGCCGAGGGAATCGAGACCCAGCATCAATTTGACATGCTGCGCGCAATGGGTTGCGATGAAGGACAAGGCCACCTGCTCGGCCGCCCCGGCCCGGCCGAAGCCATCGATCAACTCATCAAGCTCATGGGCAGAGAGCTCACCATCCATCAGTTTAGCAGGCACTCCCAGAGCTTTGGCAGCGGCAAGGCTCGGAGCATAAGTCTGACAGCTGTGCGGAGGCCTCGAGTAAACCAGGACAGCTTGCTTCTGGCGAGTTTTCTGGGCTGACGCTCCGATGTTTTTTTCTAGGACAGCAAAGTTAGCTGGCATGCTTGCTGTTCCAAGGTGGCGAGGTAGGCGTCCGGGTTGCGACGAAACCGGGTGCGGAGCGTCCGAGCGTGGCGCCTATGGCCGAGACGCTGGCG
>JAABUR0100004907.1_pt1 | contig 17445 bp, 25 predicted proteins | sample 5560091 | NCBI WGS metagenome assembly JAABUR01 (sample SAMN10711879, study PRJNA513375) | rock metagenome | isolation source: Antarctica rocks | place: Antarctica: Victoria Land, University Valley sud | reverse complement strand
ACGCCAGAAAACCGCTTGGGTACAGTCCAGGGCGCGCGAGGTCGGGCCGGAACAGACCCGCCAAGAGATGGCCGCGATGGCCGCCGCCAGCGCCGAAGAATACGAGCAAGTTTTGCTCCGGTCCGGCATCGATCCGACGGTTCGTCGATGAGCAATTTCGACGAGGCTAAAGCACAAGTTGAGGGTTTGTGGGAGCAGGAGTTGGACGATCTGCGGCGCGAGCGCGAGGAGGTTGAGAGCCGCGCCTCCGATGCGTGGATCGCGGCGGATGATCATCAGGGCCGGGCTGGCGTGCTCGCCCGGCAGCTAGAGGAGTGTCGCTCGGAACTGGCCGCGCTGCCGGGCAAGATGGGAAGCGCGCAACTCGAAGACGACCAGGCCGAGATCGTCTCTTTACAGGGCTCCCACGCCGCGCTGACGGCCACCGTCGCCGATCAGACCCAGGCGTTGGAAGAGACCCACGCCGCCATAGGCGCGGCCACCCTCGCCATGACCGCCGCCGAAGAGGCCGCCCACCGTCTCGCTGTTTCCGAGAACGCCCTCAAGCGCGAGATATGGGACCAATTCGAGGGACTCGACGCCGCCCTCCTCAACCAGTTCGCCCGGAGTATCCAAGCGGATCGGTTGCCAACCTTTATCGCCCACGAACGGGAGGCGTACGTCGCCGCGATCCGCCGGCAGGCGCAGAGGCTGGGTAAGCCGGAGCCGGGCGGGATCGTCATTGCGCGCCCCAGCCCGCGCGAAGTCCCGGAACCCGATACCGTCCGCCTGTCGCAGTTAGCTCCGCGGGGGTAGTGAACCGCCGGTCGTGGGTATAATCAAGCTGTCGTTTCCACGGCGACATCCTTTCGGGGGAGCGTCCGACTTTCAGGCGGGCTCTCCCTTTTTCGTACTTCAGCCCCGCCCGCAACCGCTACGCATTCCGCATACATAAAGGCTTTACACCATGCTAGTGAGTTTCCGAGAAGCGTAATTAGCGGAAACTGACCAAGATTGCGGGGGTAGTTTCTTATGTACGGAACACGGCGGCAACCGCCCGCTGTACATAAGAAACGATCAATCAACTTCGGTAACTGTTACCGAAGTAGCCGAAGAAGGTTTGGGGCCTAACTATGTGGGCCGGGGCCAACCTCTATAACAGTTCGGGAGGTTGCCGAAAAGCGCCATGATCCTCAGTCTGTAACTGTTACAGACATAGCCAAAGAGGCGACCAAAACCGAACAGATGGGGTTGATAGCCAAAGAGGCCGGAGCCAACATTCGCTAACAGTTAGCGAAAGCGCTAAAGACTTCAAAGGTACACGGAGTACCTTTGAAGATCCGGGGCCACGTAGCTACTTTAGCGGCAACGCTAACTGTTACCGTTGGCAGCGCCGGAACTTCTTTCCCGATTCCTTCCCGCCTTCCCCGGCCACGCCCCGGATTCCTGCTGTATTGCATGTGTTCCGCTTGTCCTGTACAGTACCGGCAATGACCGCACGAGGCTACACGAAGGAGGCGAGATGCTTGTTTTAGACCGGCTGGCGATGGTCCGGGACCGGGCTTTTATGACGCAGCAGGAACTGGCGGACGCCTCGGGGGTATCCCGTTCGTCGATAGCGAAATTGGAGACATACGTGCGGCCCGCGAGCGCCGCTGCGGCGCGCAAGCTGGCCGCCGCGCTGGGGGTCGCGCCGAGAGACCTTGTATCAGCCGACGAGACAACGGGGGATCTTCTCAGGGTGCTCGCGGGCTTTTTCTTGATGGCCAGACGCGGCGAAACCCTGGAGTGGACGCCCGCAGAACTGGCGCGGACACGCCGTCTTCTGGCCGAAGCGTCGATCAAGGGAATGGCCGCCAGCGTCGTCGACCCCGATCGGATGGTGGAGATCGGGGGCCTTGCGTCGACCGTACTAGCGTGGTTTGAAGGACAAGAAACGGGACGCGCCGCCGATGATCGGGACGCGATCGCCGAACTTTTGGATAGGCTGCCGGCGGCATGAGTAGCGAAGAAAAAGGCATAGAAAAAGGGCGGCTCATGCGGTCCGCCCCCAAAAGTTGACCCCCCGAAAAAAGGATCGAGCCCATGATACCAAAAACTAACGTATCCAAGCCCTCTACCACGGGTTTACCCTTGCGGGCGGAGACACTATCTAATTCACATCGGCGGATGCTTTACGAGGAATCCGGGATATCGCCCGCCGTCGCGGCGGAGCGCGGTTATTTCACGGCCAGGACGCGCTCGGAGGTACCGGCCGTGTTCAAGCCCTACCAGCGCCGATCCGGCTTGGTAATCCCGCTGTGCTCGCCGGACGGTGTTACGCGGTCCTATCAGCTGCGGCCGGACAAGCCGCGCAAGGGCGGTCCAAAGTATGAATCTCCCGGCGGCTCGGAGGTAATCGTCGACGTGCACCCGGCGATGCTGGAAGAGGTGCGGACCGGGAACGGCCCGCTGTTCGTCGTCGAGGGTACGAAAAAGGGCGACGCGCTCGCCAGCCGCGGCATACCCACGATTGCGCTCTCTGGCGTCTGGATGTGGTGCGTGCCGAAGGTCAAGCCTTACCGCTTGAAGCCGTGTTTCGATCACGTCCGGCTAGAGGGCCGGGAGGTGTTCGTCGCCTTCGACTCTGACTGCATGTCGAAGGCTGGCGTACAGGACGCGCTAAAGGCGCTTGTGGAGGCTCTGGAGGCTCGCGGCGCTAAGGTGCGGGTTATCTACCTACAAGACGCGCCGGACGGCCGTAAGCAAGGCGCGGACGACTTTTACGCAGCTGGCGGGAGCGTCGAAGAGATGTTCATGCTGGCGCGTGAATTCTCGCCGGTGGATATCGCCCGGGTGCGGCTATCGAAAGATGCGCGGCTGCGCGCCGTCGTCGAGGACCTGGAGCGCCGGTTCTGGAGCGCGGAGTGGAAGGGCGTGGGCGGACACTCTGCCCGAGATGTGGCGCTAAAGCTCGTGGAAGAGGCCAGGCGGTCCGGTAAGGTTCGCCCGGACGGGTTGCGGGTCGTGAAAGCGCAGGGACCCCTTGCGCTGGAGTCGAAGGTAAGCTCCCGGACGCTCTGGAAGTCCCTCAACCGGCTGGAGGAGATGGGCTTCGGCTACCGCGACAATTCCGGCCGGAAAGCCGATAAAACCGGGGCGTTCGTGCTGATAGCTTCAGGCCGCGCAAATGTAAGTCACTATGGAGAGACGGCCACGCAAGCAACACAGGAGTTACAAACGTGTGATGCAGGTGACTTACACTTGCGCGCCCCCCGTTTGATGTGGTCCCGGCCGAAGTTCACGCCGAAGCGCGGCACAGTCACCGGCACCCGCCGCGTGCGGGAATCGAAAGCCGGAGAGCCACGAGATCGCATCACACGCCTGGGTAAGATCCGGGGCGCGGTACTGGACGCTCTGGACGTAGCAGGCGGGAGCGCAACGCTCCAGGAGATTGCGGACGTGCTCCACCGCAAGCGGGCCCGCGATATCCGTAGGCGCTCTCTCCCGATGCTGGAGGAGTTCGGCATTCTCACGGTCGAGGAGGACCGGGTGACTCTGGCCGCTAACTGGCTCGACAGGCTCGAAGAGGCCCGCGAGATCGGTGGAGAGCTAGAGGCCGAGCAGCTGGCGCGGCGGCGCTACCGTGACAAGAGCCGCGCTTATCATAATCGCGATAAGCCGCCGGTCTCGAAGCCTTCGGCGGCCGGTCTCGAAGCCGTCCGGCGCTCCCGCGAGAAGAGCCGCGAGCATCGGCGCACCCACCTTGTCGGATGGGTTGAAGAGAAGCCGCCGGAGTTGTCGCCGCTGGCCGTTGCTGTCCGGGCCTATCTGGAGCGCAACCCACGCGATGCACGCCAACCGCTGGGTTGGATAGGCTCGACCTTGTGGGCTTACGAGCTTTATCCGGGCAAGCCCACGCCGGAGCAAACTAGGACGGCGATAGAGGAGATCGGCGGCTCTGCATACCTCGAAGGGAAACTCAAGAAATTGAAGGGGGCGGCGTGAACCATAAACCCACGCTACAGGGTTGGGCCGCGACTGGTCGCGCATACGCACGCCGCGACCGGGGGGGGTGCCGTGGCTAACCGTACCTGTTCATTCATTAAAGCGGGCGGGATCCGGTGCAAGGGATCGCCGATAAAGGGCTCCGATCTTTGCGCGGCGCATGATCCCGCCACCCAAGAGGCCCGCCGGGCGGGTGCGAAGCGTGGCGGCCAGTTGGGGGGCCGGGGCCGCAAGAATGCGGAGGGCCACGATCTCCGCGGCCAGCTGGCCGACTTGTATGCGGGCGTTGCCAGCGGCGCGATCCCGGCGAAAACCGGCGCTGTACTGGCTCAGGTCAGCAATACTCAGCTAAGGGCCGCCGAATACGAGCGCCGGTCGGAGTTGGAGTCCGGCGATTTTGTGGATCGGGCGGAGGTGATGGAGCTAGTCGGCGCTTTTGGCGACGCCGTCCGCGAGAGCGTCGGCGACCGCGAGATACTCGAACAAATCTGGGGCCGGGTAGAGCCGATGATCCACGCGTTCTCGGAACGCCGGATCCGTTCGCCGTAGCGACCGCTGTATACGCGCTGTAGAACCAACGATCGATCAGAGAGGACAGAACATGCAGAACCAATCGGGTATTGACTGGAGTGACGTGGATGCTGTGGACGCCTTCGCGGCGGACCTCAAGCGCCGCCAGGAGAGGACCGAACGTTTGCTGGCGACGAACCTGACCGCCAACATGACCAGCGGAGCTACCAGCGAAGCTACGCCCCCCGTGGACCTGGCGAACGCCGCTGCGAATGCCCGTGCCGTTCGTGCCATGACCCCACGCCAGAAAACCGCTTGGGTACAGTCCAGGGCGCGCGAGGTCGGGCCGGAACAGACCCGCCAAGAGATGGCCGCGATGGCCGCCGCCAGCGCCGAAGAGTACGCGCAGGTCTTGAGCCGGTCCGGCGTGGATCGGATAAACCGCCGGTGAGTAGCTACGAAGAGGCTAAAGCACAGGTTGAGGCTTTGTGGACAAAAGAGCAGGACGACCTCGCAGCCGCGAGAGAAGCGGTTGGGCGTCGTGCCTCCGAGGCCTGGCAGAGCGCGGAAGAGGGCCAGCGGCGGGCGGCTGTGCTGTCCGAACAGTTGCAGGAGTGTCGCTCGGAACTGGCCGCGCTGCCTCAGAAGATGGCAACCGCGCAACTCGAAGACGACCAGGGCGAGATCCTCGCGCTCCAAGGTCGGTATTCGGCCCTGGTCGCGACCGCCGCCGATCAGGACCAGGCGTTGGAAGCCGAGCACGCCCGGATCGGAGAAGCCACCCGCGACCTGCAAGCCGCCGAAGCGTCCACCCGCGACCTGGCCGTGAAAGAGAACGCCCTCAAGGCGTCGCTTTGGGAGCAATACGAGTCCCTCGACACCGCCCTTCTCCACCATTTCGCCCGGAGTATCCAAGCGGATCGGTTGCCAACCTTTATCGCCCACGAACGGGAGGCGTACGTCGCCGCGATCCGCCGGCAGGCGCAGAGGCTGGGTAAGCCCGAGCCGGGCGGGATCGTGGTGAAGAATCCATCTCCGAACCGGGAGCCCGAACCAATCGTGGTCAGGCCCGGCCAGCTTGCTCCGCGGGGCTAGTGAGCCGCTGCGCCGTAGGTGTAATCAAGTGTCGTTCTTCCACGGGGACGGCACTCCTTTCGAGGGAGCGTCCGGCTCGGGCGGACGCTCCCTTTTGTTGCGCCCGGCCTTCGGGTCGGGCGAGGATTGGAACTTGCCAGAGAGGTCGACGCTAGCCGCCTCGGCGTTGGGTTGCGCCCGGCCTTCGGGTCGGGCGAGGATTGGAACGAACGAACGCATAACACAGCTAAGAGGCCTTCGAGGATCGCTTCCGCGCTCCTGGCTCCGGCTGGCCGGGAGTAGCCGGGGTGATCCCACCTGCTAACTTGCCGCCAACTCCGGCGGAATTAGCAGGAGCCATTCCGAGATCTCAACGGTGGTTGTCAACGGTGGATACAATGCCATCATGGAAGAAAAGCCCTCAGAAGGCCAGGAGACCTCGCCGGCGGAAGATCGGGGCGGCGACCACGCGGAAGTATTGCGGCACGCTGCCGCGAGTGGATCTCCTGATTCGGGTTGGGTGAATACCGAAGTCGCCGCGGCGGGTCTTGGGGTGTCGCCGCGCACGGTGCGAGACTACATCTCGTCCCGGAAGCTTGAGGCTAAACCCCAAGGTGAGGGCGTGGAGCGTCGTTGGCTCGTCTCGATAGACAGCGTCCAGGCGCTTCGGGAGTCGCGGCGGAATGCCGGGAAGATGCCGAGTGGTCGCCGCGAAGAGGGACGGGGCGGCAAAGACGCGGCGGACTTCGCGGCGGAGCTAATCACCTCGGTGCAAGATCTCCAGTACCGTCTGGGCCGTGCGGAGGCTCGTGCGGAGATCACGGAGAGGGCTGAGAGCACGCTGCGGGAGAGCTTGGAGAGGGAGCGAGAGCGCGCCGACCGGGCCGATCGGAGGGCTGAGGAGTTGGAGCGCCGATTCGGAGCTACGCAGGAGCCGCCAGATCCTCCGGAGACGGCTGCGGCGGAGCCGGAGAGGGTAGACACCGGACCGGCTACCGCGGGATCTCAGGCAAGCGCACAGCGCCCCTGGTGGCGGAGGATGTTTGGAAACTAAACCCAGTTGAAAGGGGATGAGACCCTGTGGACCGCTACTTACTGCACCTGGTTCCGCGAGAGAACGATGACCCCCCGGTCGAACTCAACGTAACTCTCACTGTCGGAGGCACTATTGTGTCTGGGGACCTTATCTCAGAGGAGACCTACTTCGATCTCACGGTGAGCAAGTTTGACGCGATCGCAGTCGGTGGCCTCGGAGGCGTGGAGGCTGTCGTAGACGAAGAGGTCAGTAGACGTAGAGAAGAGGAAGGCGAGGACTTTGATGAAGAAGAGGCGGCAGAGTTAAGAGAAGCTGCTATAGAGGCCGGCCTCGCAACAGCCAGCGATATGATGGTCCGCAGTTACGAACGGTCCGCTGATGCTGGTAGGTTCGTTCATCTACGAAATGTCGTGATCCGAACCACTACGCTCGGTGACGGGTTTTCGACCGACCTGTGGAGGGGGAAGCTGGACGCCGTCGATGGGTTTTCCATAGGGAGTTCCTCGCCTGATAACGGAGGGTGATCGGATGGTGTCTACGGGCATAGCGCTCCTGCCATTCTCCTTCGCCATGTACTTCCCTGTTCGCTGGCTTGAGTACATCTGGCGGTTGGGGTTTTTCCGTCTGGTCAAGGCTACGTGGTACCTCGCACTCGGTATGGCATATCTGGGCGGCGCGGTCGAGGCGGGAACCTTGGGAACATACATCTGCTTCATCGAGGCTTACGATCTGGTGTTCGACCAACTGGAATCGCGGCGCGAAAGAACCCCCTCCGCGGAGGACTCTTAACCTTATTCACCCACCTTCCGAGAGCCTACATTCTCGGTGACTGGATTGTCCGGATGCAGGCTAGGGGTTGATTGCCGCTTTCCCAGATGTGGGCGGAGTATCCCGCATGTATGGAGCGAGGGAGTTGCGTCCGGCCTTGATGTCCCTTAGGATTCGAAGAATCCCCTCTGCAGTCCCTTCGCTAAAATCGCCGGGTTGATCGCCTGGCACCATACCTTTTAACGTGAGGAGGTTTTCTGCCGCTTGAACCGCTATCAGCACCGCGCTCCAGTCGCTATCTGACAAACCCGGAGCAATGATGTCCCTATGGCTCTTCCACGCTTCTGTTGTAAGTTCCGTAACCGAATACCAGTCTTTTCTCTCAACAAAATTCCCCGCCGCCACTTGGAAGCGAAGCAGTTCCGCAGAGATCAAGCGTGCTGCCCTCTTGAGCTCGATGGCGCGGTCGCGGCTAGTGATTTGAACTTCTCGACACCATCTATCCCGTTACATCTTCAAGCCTGCGATGTAGGTGACGACCGCACTCACTATCGCCACGACTCCCCCAACAAATATGCCGGTAAGCACACTACCCTCCGAACATCCTACGCCACCACGGGCGGCGCTGTGTGTATGTCTCCGGGCCGGGACTTCGCATTCCGGCCCTTCTTCTTGCCGTATTCACCCGGTATCCGAGAGTAAGCGCTCCCGTCCCCGCCGGACGTCGGGTAAACAGGCCGCTACCCCCACCGGTCCGGTCGGTTGGCGTGCTACTCGCCGGTTACGTGCCCGAAGACGGGCTGATCCTCCGGGGGGCCGCCCAGCGCCAGCTCGAGATGCTCCCGGCACAACCACTGCGCCCCGCTCTTTATTAGATACCCTGCGCCCTCTTTAGCGTGCCTTTTTACTAAAGTCGGTGGGAGGTGAGCTTCTGAGTAAACTTCCTCAGAACCGTAGGTTTCACTCTACACAGCGTTGCTGGCTGCCTTGGCCAACCGATGCCCAGTTACTGTCCCTGTGCGCTGGATGAAGTACAGGTTGCCATCTCGCCAAAAAGGACGAGCGCCGCTCAGGTCCTCAACCGCATCTCGCTCGATCATAGCCTGCGCCTCAGCAGCTTTGGACGATGGCGTTTGGGCATTACTCAGCCAACGTCCGACTTCCTGCGTAAGGGCATCGGTGTAGATGTGTTCAACCTCCAGTCCCATCGCAGCGAAAAGCTCTATCAGCTTACCGAGTGGGTAGGCACGCTTATGTGATGGATCCCTAAGCTGCTCGAACCGGTTCTGGTGTTCTCCCCGGCTGGGGTGCTCGCTCACGATGAGATCCTCGACGGCAACAGTGCCTTGTGGACGACAAACCCGCACCATTTCCCCGAGAACGCGGGATGGGTCCGCGAAATGATGGAACGCGAAGCGGCAGAGGACAACATCGAAGTCGCGATCCTCAAAGGGCAGGTTTTCGGCGTCACCTTCCAGGAAGCGGATGTTGTTCAAACCGCGCTCCTGCCTCGTTCGTTCAGCGATCGTGAGTAGCGCTTCGGTTAGGTCCACACCCACCACCTCGCGGCAGACCGTGGCGAAGCCGAGGGCAACGTATCCGGGGCCCGTAGCCACCTCCAGAACTCGCGCTCCGGCGGATGGACTAATCGCCCGGATTAGGCGGTCTACTCGTTCGGAGCTGTTGACCGAGGAGTTGGCCGCATACGCACTGGCCTGCTTAGTGAACTCCTCGCGAACGACGCTTTTGTGATCCTGGGTATCCGACATGGTGCATTTCCTTTGCGATCGTGCATTCCCATCTTCGATGCTACACTTACAGGCTTCGGATACTGTATCAGTGGGCTTGTTTTGATGCTCTTGTTAGCCACGCCTTTGATTGCCCGATCATGCCCGATACCGACTCACGCATTCGGCGGATAGCGCATCAGCAAGGTGGCCCAGTCGTACGATCTACCCGGCTCGCCGATGACGGCGTCGATCCGCTGGATTGTCCAGGGACCGCTGGCGCCGCCAGCGAAGACTACAAGAAGTGGTCTCATCGGCCCTTCATAATAGCGAACCGGCGCTACGACAGCTGCTACCTGGACCAAAATAGCTGCGGCGATCTTATTCACCCGCCTTCCGAGAGTACCCCTTCTCGGAAACTCGTATCCACGATCCCGTATAAAACGACGCTCGAAGGCTTCCGGGAACGCTCTCACCACATCGTGAGCATGGTAGTCATCACTAGATGTTGTGGGTGTGCATGATTATTCGCCCTCGTGGGGGGCTTCATCATTAAAGACCCAGCGTATAGCAGGAGTTTCGCTGACAGGAGAAACGCTAAAATGTTAAGTCTATGCAGACACTTCCGGGCTAGCTGTAGCCAGTTGTGAGTTGCCGTAGGGATCAGAATTCTGAGCTTATGAGAGCTAACGTCTGTGTAGCGGAACGCACCAGTTACCGACCGGACATGTTTCCAATGCGCCTACCCGTGTGCGACCTACGAGTGTAGTGCCAAGCCGCAGCGCCATAAAGGACCCCACCCGTGAAAAACCACGGTTCGTAGACGAAGAGGCTCCACCGTTCGAGCACGGATGGGTTGAAGTCACGAAGACCCATCGCCAACGTACCCCCAACGAGGGTAGGAACAGAATGAACGATCAACAACACGCATACCCCCCACCCGCAGGCGAGTAACAACCGGCGAGGGAAGTGCCGCCCCCATGGTTGAACGAGGGACAGCGCAAGCAAGGCGCCGATAACGGACAAGGGGACGGCAACGACATCGATCACGAACAAAGCTGGGTTCATGTCGACGCTCAGACCTGGTGGCAGACCCACAGTGCCCCCGAGCGCCCAGTAGAGATGCACCATGGCGAACAAGAGCGCCCACGCGAACGCCGCATATCCGGCCCAAGCAGTTCTCGATCTCGGCTTTGAGGAAATATCGCTGTGTCGCACGTTTTTCGTCTGGGCACCGCTTTCCCGTGGACTGGCTGTCGAAAACACTATAGCCGCGAGTACGGGCCACAGCATAGGCCTTTGGAGGAATGTGTATAGGTCCCAGGGATTATCTTAGCGATTTTCACCGCTTTTTGGGAGCGCGTGTGTAACGCTGCCCATAATGAGAGGCATTAGGCAGAGTATACTTCCCCGTCATCGCACCTCCCGCTACACGCCGGATATTTCGTGATGAGGTTTGCTCGTGGATGCTGAGAGCCCGCGTCCACCCGCCCCGATGGGCCTTGCCGGAGGAGGGCATAATACACACCGCAAAGTATTATAGGTTTCTTATGTACGAAACACGGCAGCAACCGCCCCGCTGTACATAAGAAACCATACTGCGTGGGACCGGGTGGAGCGCGATCCAAGACCACGTAGCTACCCTCGAAACCCATCCGCGCATAGCAAAGGCCGCAAGCGCGTAAAGCGGCGTCAACTCGACTCTACCCACGAGGACGGACGTGTGTACGTCTACCTGGACGAGGCGGAGCCGGTGGTGACTGAGGCGGACCCAGTCCCGGACAAGTACACCGCACGCTTAGAGGACGAGGTAGAGTTTCTACGGGACCAGGTGCGCCGGCAACAAGAGATTATCGGGCAGCAGGCTATCTCTCTAAGGGCTCTGTCGGCTCCAGAATCCACGCTGGCGAAGCCGGAGCCGGCCAAAGAAGAAGAGCCCTCGACCGAAGCCGAGAGCCCTGTAAATCAATCCTCGTCGTGGTGGGCGTGGCTTCGCCGGCGCTAGAGTCGAGGTAGGCGCAAACTGCCGGTGTTTCCTCTAGCTCCTCTTCAGTTCCTCTATGAAGTCTTGGCGCAGCTTGAGTCGGCCGTCAACCATTACGCACAAGAAGGTCGCATCTTCTAGCTTGTCCAGGAGAAGCCCAATGTCCATCCACGCAGCCCTCAGAGGAGAGGTGTTATCAAGCGCCTCATCCACGACCTCCGGTTCGTAGCGCCCGACAAGCTCCAGGTAGGCTTCTGGGGAGTTCTGCTCTTGCTCGCGTCTCACCTCTTCTACCGCCCCCCTCGTGGTGAAGAGCCGCGGCGCCAGAACGTACTCGGGTTCCTCCGAGTACTCCCATTTGCATTCAGCCTCGGGCCACCAGGGTACAGAGAGCGCGTGCGGTGCATATCCGGCAGCATCCATCCTCTGATTCATCTCGCGGATTTCGCGCCGCTTTTCAGCCGACGGGCCAAAGACTGATTGTTCAGCACGCACCTCTGCCTCTATTTCTTCAAGATCTTCAGATCCGGGCGGAAATGAGGAGCGCATCTCTCGTTGCTCCTCTTCCCTGCGCGGGGGCGGTCCCCACTGAACAATAAACCAATAGCGCCTTTCATCCGGCGTCGTCTCAAACCAGTACGAGCCCTGATCATCCATCTACATCTCCTCTCGGTAGCTTCGCTGGGCCGGGGCTCGCACATGGCCCCGGCCCGGTGACGTCAGTTTAGCCCGCGCAGCGCCGGCAGGGGATGATTTCTAGCTTCTCGACCTCGGCCCCGATCTCCTCGTCGTACACGAGGTAGCCTATGTACACGAAGCCGTTCCAGCAAGCGTGCGGGTGTGGGTCCGTGGCGGGGTCGTGGTGTATCTTTGGTGTGTCCACAGTGAACCTCCAAGTTCCGTGGGCCGCGCCTCCGGGAGATTAGGCCCTCCGCGGGGGCTCTTTATTTCTGTCTGCAGACAAATTATACTATATCTTTGTTTTACTTACTGGCTGATACAGGGTAAAATAACGAGACATGGAGGTTACAGAGAGGGGAAACGATGACAGCGGTGGCATCACGTAAGCCCAGCGGAGAGACGATCCTGCGGCTGCGGACGATCCGGGGTATGGGCCTGGCGGCCCTCTCGCGGGAGGCGGGTGTGACGGAAGCGACTCTGGTCGCGTTGGAGCACGCGACGAAGATTCCCAGGCCCTCGACCCTGAGGAAGGTGGCGAAGGCACTCGGCGTGGAAGTGACCGATTTGTACCGTGAGCCGGACGAGGCGGAGGCGCGGGTCATGGGAGCCGGCAGTCCAGTCCCTTTAGGTGCTGCGCTGGCACACGTCCTGCGGGAGATGCAGCAGCGGTATGCTCCGGGCCGGACGCTCGACTGGTCCCGTGAAGATCTGGAACGCGTGGCAGCCCGAACGGACGAGGCCACGCTGGCGCAGTTCGCCCTGGAGTTCGAGGTCGGGAACGACTCGCTAGCCCAAGAGATCGCGCAGACCGGCGCCGCTGTCTGCGCGCTCTTGCGGGCACGCGCCCAACGCGCCCCCACGCAGTCGACCAAGACTGCGCGGGCGGCGGCCCAGGCGGTCGAGCAGAAACTGGCCGGCATGGCGCCCACGGCGGCGTGAGTAGTGAAGAAAACGGCAAGAAAAGGGGGCGGACCGCACAGCCGCCCCAAAAAACAACCCCCAACCGAAGGAGTCGTAGTCATGATAGCAGAGGATTCGCCGAATGCGGTGGAAACTTTAGCGGCACTGCGGGAGGCGGCGCATGAGTAGCGCAAGCGCCGCCGTCCGCTACATTAAGCACGGCTACGCGCCGATCCCGATCCCGGCGCGGAGCAAGGGACCAAATCTAAAGGACTGGCAGCATCTCCGCCTGGAGCCGGAAGACGTGCCGAAGTACTTCAACAACGGGCGGAACATAGGTCTCTTACTCGGGGAGCCCTCCGGCGGCCTGATCGACATCGACCTCGACGCCCCGGAGGCCGTCGCGGCCGGACGCTACTTGTTGCCGGATACTCTGCGAAGTGGCCGGGAGAGCAGCCCGAACTCTCACTACTGGTACAGGTGCGAGCCAGCTTCGCTGCCCGGTACCGCAAAGTTTCAGGTTCCCCGCGGGGGAACTGGAGAAGGCGCGGAGATGTTCGCCGAGCTTCGGAGCACGGGAAAACAAACCGTGGTGGCTCCGAGTGTCCACCCGGACGGCGATAAGTACACGTGGGGATCAGGCGAACCAGCGGAGATTTCCGGCCCCGAACTCCTGGAACGGGTGAGGGAGGTCGCTACCGCCGCGCTACTGGCCCGCCATTGGCCGATGAGAGGCCGCCATGAGATCGCCCTGGCCAGCGCCGGTTATCTGGGCCGGAGACTGGCACCGGAGCGCCTCCACGCGATTATCGAGGCCGCCGCCGGTGCCGCTGGTGATGAGGAGTGGCGCGATAGGAGCCGGGCGGTACAGGACACACTCGAAGGCCTGAAGGCGGGGCGGCAAGTAACAGGCGGCCCGGCCCTCGACCAACTCGCCCCGGGCGTGCCGGAGATCCTTACGAAGTGGTGGGGATGGCAGAGAGAAACTATAGGCCAGGCAATGCGCGTCGGTAGCTCTCAAAGCTCCAATCAAGGCTCCAATCTTACCGACCTCGGCAACGCCGAGAGGTTCGTGGACATGCACGGTAACCGGGTGCGCTGGGCACCAGCCCTAAAGTCGTGGCTGTTCTACGACGGCAGGCGCTGGGCGCGGGACGAGGGCGGTGCGGTGGTCAAGCTCGCCCACCTGACGGCCCGGAGCATATACAAGGACGCCGCAACGGAGGAGGATCTCGCCAAACAGAAGGCGATAGCCAAGTTCGCCGTGGCCTCGCAGAACGAGGGGCGCATAAACGGGATGCTCTCTCAGGCAAAGCCGTACCTGGTGGCCAGGATGGACGAGCTAGACCAGGACCCGTGGGATCTCAACTGCAAGTCCGGCACGCTAAACCTCCGTACCGGCGAGCTTAGGCCGCACGACCCGGCCGATCTGATAACCAAGCTGGCCCCCGTCGCGTACGACCCGAGTGCGGAGTGCCCGAAGTTCCAACAGTTCCTAAAAGAGACCCTCGTGGACGAGGGCGTGATCCAGTTTATGAAGCGCTACGCTGGCTACACGCTGACGGGCATTACACGGGAACGGGTTCTGGCGATGCTCTGGGGCGGAGGGAAGAACGGAAAGACGACCCTCGTCGAGCTTTTGCGGGACGTGATGGGGGACTACGCCCAGAACACGGACGTCGAGACCATCCTCGCAAAGAAGTACGCCGGTGTCGGTAACGACGTAGCCGCCCTCCGAGGGGCCAGGCTTGTTTCGTGTGCCGAAGTCGAGAACGGACGCCGCCTCGCGGAAAGTAAGGTCAAACAGCTTACCGGGAGCGATACCGTGACAGCGCGGTTCCTCTTCGGGGAGCCCTTCGACTTTCGCCCTCAGTTCAAGCTCTGCCTCTCCACCAACAATAAGCCCGTCATTCTGGGCGTCGACGATGCCATATGGGACCGGATTCGACTCGTCCCGTTTTCCCAGCGTTTCGAGGGCAGTGCGGCGGACCCCAACCTCCCCGAGAAGCTCCGCGGGGAATTGCCCGGCATCCTGGCGTGGATGGTCGATGGCTGCCGCGAGTGGCAGGAGCACGGCCTGGGCGAGCCGGAGAGCGTGAAGGACGCCACGAACCAGTACCGCGAAGAGATGGATACCTTGGCGGCGTTTCTTGAGGACCGGTGTGTCGTAGCCCCCGGCGTATCCGTCCTCGCGGGCAGCCTCTACCAGAAGTATTCCATGTGGTGCGATGCTAATGGCGAGCGCCAGGACCCACAAAAACGATTCGCGAGCCTCCTCTCCGCGCGCGGGTTCAGCCGCGAGCGTGGGACCCGCGGGGTGGCGAAAGGCCGCCAGGTCTGGCTCGGAATCGGGCTCCGAGAGGACGAAGACCGCCCAGACCCCGACGATTTCGGCGAGAAAATCCCACCGCCACCGCCACCGCCACCGTTTTCGCCACCGAGGGAATCACCCATACCTACGCCGAATTCCACCCCTACAGAGGGTCGTGGTGGCGAAAGTGGCGGTGAAAACCATAAAGTAAGCTCGGAAAAGCCTCGTGTAAGCAACGCTTTTGGCACAGCCTCTACTTTCGCCACCGCCACCGTTTTCGCCACCGATGACGTACGCAAGCTCTTTGAGAGTCCGCCCGGCTGGCTACGAACCCAGGCGCGGATATGCCGGGAGGCGGGCGCGCCGGAGCGCCTGATTAAGGCGCTTGCCGTGGCCGTGGCTTCTCACTTGTACGAGGACCACGAACGGGCCGGAGACGTGACGGCGGCGGTTGAGGCTCAGTTCCACCGGCCCGGCCACCCGATCGGCTGCGAGTGCGAGGTGTGCCATTCATGAACGTGCTCCCCGCTATCCGCGAACTATTCAGCCAGTATCAACGCGCCGCCAGGTGTACGCCGGAGGTTATCGCGGGGCTGCTGTGGATCCTCTGCTACATTCCCGAGCCGGTCGAGGCCTTCGGGGTGGAGGCGGCCCTGGAGCCCCTGGCAATCGAACGCGGGGAGGCGGCATAGCCATGACGTTGTCCGAGTGTCTTATGTACAACATCCGCCGGGATGCCCGAGTTCTGTACATAAGAAGCAGGACACCAAAGCGTAGTGAAGGGAGCGTGATGGAAGCAGAGAGGCTGGACCGGATCGCCGCACGGCAACTCGACAACCGGCTTGAGGATGAGGAGATGTTCCGAGAGAGAGGAGCGTGATGGAATCAGTCGAACTCGACAGGCTCATCGAGCGCCGGGCTTCGAGAGAGCCGGATCCCGACCAACTGGAGCCGTCCTACGCCGAGAGCGTCCGCCGCTACAACACCGGCCGTCGAGAGGCGAACCGCGCCGAGTGGGCGGCCTACCACGCAGAGCAAGCCGAGAGACTCCGGCGTAACCTGGCGGCCTTGATAAGCCACCACGAGGCGAGGGCGGCGGCCCTGAACCCTCACCCACTGGTTCAGGGTACGCGACCGGTCGCGGGATTTGCGGCGGGGACCGGGGGGGGGGCGGGGTAGCTAGTGGCTAGATGTTCGGGCGTAAAGCGGGATGGTAGACCTTGCGAGCGCATCGTTCCCGCATCGCAGAGCTATTGCTACAGCCACGATCCGGCTAATGCGGATAAGCGCCGCCGCGCCGCCTCGAAGGCCGGAAAGAGCACCGGATCCCGCGAGATCACGGACCTCAAGCAGCGTCTATCAGCGGTCGTAGACGGCGTGCTGGACGGCACCCTGGACAGAGGCCGGGCCGCCGTCGCCGTCCAGGGACTCTCTGCTCTGCGCGGCGTCCTGGAGTTAGAGCGCCGGGTCCAGGAGCAAGAGCAGTTGCTGGAGCGCCTGGAGATCCTGGAGCGCCTCGACGCCGCGAGGAGGACCGGATGAGCCTGGAGGCCCGCATACAGGCCCTGGAGTCCGGCGTAAAGGACGGCGGGGCGGAGGCGGTCCGGGAGGCAGCGCGCCGGTATCTCGACCGCGAGCAGGACCCTGAACGCCGCCGCATGCCCGAAGCATTGCTCGCCGCGCCGGACGAAGAGATCAATGCCTACATTGCTTACCGCGAGCTACACGACGCGCGGCCCGGACATCCGGACGTGGCCCGCGACGCCGATTATTTCCGCCTTTTAGAAGTCCTGTACCGCCGGGTTGACTGCGAGGAGGCGGCGGGTTGGAGGCGCTTGCGGGACCTGTTCCGGGGGGGTTTGCTCTCCGAATCCTACCGCTACGGCCCGCCGTCTTCTAAGCACGTGTGTATGTTCCATATCCGGCGCGACCCAACCGCCGAACAGATGGATCGTCTGCGCGAAATCTGGAACGTGCGGCCAAACACTTGGAGGCGGAGGCAGGCGCTCCTCGCACAGATGATCCAGGACCGTGAGCAACGCCTGGCCGGGGGTGCGGAACCTATCACCGACCCCGAAGAGGCCGCGACGATGGTCCAGGCGGCCTGCGAGGAGGCGGAGGCGGAGGCGGGCTTCTCTGAGTCTCTGGACGACCTGGAGGGCTGCGTATGCTGGAATTGTTTGCGTGCCAGGGGTGAGATATGACCTGGCGATAAGCAACCGATAAGCAACGAACAGAGAGGAAAAACTATGCAGAACACAACAGGTATTGACCTGTCTGACGCGGTCCTAGTCGATGACTACCTGGCGACCCTGGAGGCCCGCGTGGCGAGGGCCGAGAAACTACTGGCGACGAACCTGGCCGCCAACATGACCAGCGGAGCTACCAGCGAAGCTACGCCCCCCGTGGACCTGGCGAACGCCGCTGCGAATGCCCGTGCCGTTCGTGCCATGACCCCACGCCAGAAAACCGCTTGGGTACAGTCCAG
>JAABUR0100004906.1_pt1 | contig 17446 bp, 13 predicted proteins | sample 5560091 | NCBI WGS metagenome assembly JAABUR01 (sample SAMN10711879, study PRJNA513375) | rock metagenome | isolation source: Antarctica rocks | place: Antarctica: Victoria Land, University Valley sud | reverse complement strand
CGCAACGCGCCGATGCCCAGCACCTGACCCGCGTGCGGCGGGAGCTCCCGGCCGCCCGTGCGCTCCAGCGCCGCGGGCAAGCCGCGCTGGACGGCGGTCGGCCAGCCCGCGCCTCCGTCGAGCACCAGACGCGGCCGGTACGCGGCGATCACCGGCAGCGCCATCCCCTCGTGGTCGGCCTGGGCGTGGGTGAGCACCAGCAGGTCCAGCCGGTCGACGCCCGCTTCCGCGAGGCGACGCAGGATCGGGCCGCCGGGCGGTCCGGTGTCGACGAGGACCGAGACGCCGTCGCGCTGCAGCAGCGTCGCGTCCCCTTGCCCGATGTCGAGGAACGTCACCACGAGCTCGCCCGCCGGCAGGTGCGGGCCGGCGCGCTGCCGCACGGCGACGACGCCCACCACGGCGACGGCCACGCTGGCGACCAGGATCGCCGCGTGCAGCCGCGCCCGGCTGCGCCACCGCAGCGCCATGGTCAGCGGCTCAGGGCGCCCGACGTCGATCCCCGACCCCGGCGGGATCCAGCCGGCGGCTGCTGGACCAGCACGGCCCACGCGCAGATCGCCGGCCCGCATTCCGCGCACCCGGCGAACGCCGCGGACCAGCACGAGGACCGCGGCGATCAGCGCGGCGTAGACGGCGGCGAGGCCCGCGGGGCCGCCCAGGCGGACGTCGACGGCGGCGAGCGGCAGGCCGGCCGCCGCGTGCGCGGTCCACTCCAGGAATCCGAGCAGCGGCGCCGCGATCAGGTTCAGCGGGGCGGCGAGCCCCGGCGCAAGCTGGGCGACGGCGATCGAGAGCATGCCGAGCCACATGACCGGAGCGACGGCGGCCGCCGCCAGCAGGTTGGCGGGCAGCGAGACCAGCGACACCTGCTCGAAGTGCAGCGCCAGCAGCGGTGCGGTCGAGACCGTCGCGGCCACCGTGACGGCCGCCGCCTCGGCCAGGGGGCGCGGCACGCGTCTGCGCGCGAGCGCCGCACGGATGCCAGGCGCGAGCGCCAGCAGCCCGGCGACGGCGGCGAACGAGAGCTGCCAGCCCGGCTCGGCCGCCGCTTGCGGATTGATCCCCAGCGTGACGGCAGCCGCGAGGCCCAAGGCATACCAGCGCGAGCCCGGACGGCCCGCGAGCGCCGCCACGAGGCCGGCCACGCCCATCACCCCCGCGCGCTGGATCGACGGACCGGCGCCGGTCAGCGGCACGTACAGGGCAACCAGCAGCATCGCGGCGGTCAGCCGCGCGCGCAGCGGCAATCCGGTCAGCGCGCCGAGGCCGAGCACCAGCGTGCAGAGCAGCAGGACGTTCTGGCCGGACACCGCAAGGAGGTGTGCGAGGCCGGAGCGCTGGAAGTCGGTGCGCACACCGTCCGCGATCGCCTCGTCCTGGCCGAGCACGAGGCCGCGCAGCAGCGCCGCCTCGGGCGGCGGAAGTCCGGCGCCCAGGCCGCGGGCCGCCCGCTCGCGCGCCGCGTCGAGCTCGCCCTCCAGACCTCCGCGCGCGCGCCCCGTGGCGCGCAAGCGTCGGGCCTCGATGGCGGCATGCGCACCCCGCCGGCGCTGGAAGCCGTCGGAGAAGCCCAGCGGCGCGACCGTGCCGCTGACCGCGATCTCGCTCCCGACCCGCACGCCGGCAGGAGGGCGCCCGTCCGCGGCGCGCACGACGGCCGTCTCGCCGGCGACGAGCAAGCCGGCAGCGGTGCGCGCGGCGTCGACGCGAACGCGTGCCGCGGCACTGCCGTCGCGCCGGAGCCGGAGCGGCTCGAGCACGATCGCGCGCGCCTCGACGCGCTGGCCGATCAGAGCCGGCAGCCGGCCCGGCCCGAGCGCCTCAACGCGCACCTGGGCCACCGCGGCGCCCCCGAGCACGGCGATGCCCGCGGCGAGCGCCGCGAGGGTGCGGCCCGCGATCGCCGCGGCGAGCGCGACCGGCGCCAACGGAGCCGCGGGCGCCAGCGGTCCGGCGAGGAGACCGGCCACGAACGCGAAGAGCACGAGGTGCCGCGGGTGACGACGGACCTGCACCAGGACCGCGGCAGCGCGCGGGGCGGCCGTCACAGCGTGACCTCTTCGCGCAGCGAGGCGAGCCGCTTCTCCCCGATGCCGGGGATCTCCCCGAGCTCCTCGATCGATCCGAAGCCACCATGCTCCTCACGGGCGTCGAGGATCTTCTGCGCCGTGGTGGGCCCGATGCCGCTGAGGAGGTCGAGCTGCTCGAGCGTCGCCGTGTTGAGGTTCAGCGGCCGGCCCTCGGCCGGCGGAGCCACGGCGGTGCCACCGGCGGCAGCCGCCGCACCGCCGGCCACCCGCTGGGGGACGAGCACCTGGCGGCCGTCCTCGAGCTTGGCCGCCAGGTTCAGCCCGCCGAGATCGGCGCGGGGGGTCGCGCCACCTGCGCGCGCGACCGCGTCGTCGACGCGCCCGTCCGCGCGCAGCTTGTAGACGCCCGGCCGCCGGACCGCACCGGCGACGTGGACCACGACGCGTCCTTGGGCGCCGCCGTCGTCCACCTGGATCGCCGGCGCGGCCTGAGCCCCGGATGCGGCCCTCGAGTCGCCCGTCCCGCTGCCCAGCTGGCGCAACCCGAGCACGGTCGCGAGGACTGCGCCGACGACGCAGAGCGCAAGCTGGCGGCGGGTGAGATCGGCCATGCCACGAAGCTAGGCGGCCAGGAGTGACGAGTCAGCCGGTGATGGCGACGATCCTGCACCGACTTCGTTCCAACTCTGCGAAATCGCGTCGCTTGCCCACCGCGGACGGCAACACTCCCTCCTGTGTCCCGCACGTCCTCACAGCCCCGCTCGGCCCGCGAGCCGCACCGCCTCCGCGACCGCCGTCTGCGCGTCGTCGCACTCGTGCACGCCGGCGACCCGCTCGCCCTCGCGCGCGAGCTCCCAGGTGCGCACGCCGAGCACCGGGATGCCGGCCCGCAGGGCGAGCGCGATCTCACTCAACGTGCCCCAGCCGCCGCCGATCGCCACCACCGCGTGGGCGGCCCGGACGACGAGCGCGTTGCGCGCCTCGCCCAGGCCGGTGGGCAGCGCGAGCACGACCCAGCCGTTGGCGTCGTCGCGGTCCGCGCCGGGGAGCAGGCCGACCGTCAGGCCCGCACGCGAGCGCGCGCCGCGGCAGGCCGCCTCCATCACGCCGCCGAGCCCGCCGCAGACGAGCGTCGCCCCGGCGGCGGCGATCGCGGCGCCGGCCTCCTCGGCCTGCTCGAGCTCCGCGGCGCCCGCATCGCGACCGGGGCCGATCACCGCGATGCACGCCACCGAGCGTGGCATCCGGTCTCAGCGAACGACGAAGTTGACGAGCTTGGACGGCACGACGATCACCTTGACCACGTCCTTGCCGTCGATGTGCGCCTGAACGCGCGGGCGCTCGCGCGCCATGGACTCGAGCTGCTCGCGGTCGGCGCCGGCCGGTGCGGGCATGCGGTCACGCAGCTTGCCGTTGATCTGCAGCGCCACCTCGACCTCGTCGCGCACCAGCAGCGCCGGATCGGCGTCGGGCCACGGCGCTTCCCACACGCGGCGGCCGGTCAGCTGCTCGTAGACGTCGGCGCCGCAGTGCGGCGCGAAGGGGAAGATCAGCGAGGCCGCGGTCGCGGTGGCGAAGCGCAGGCTCGCGTCGCTGACCTTGTCGCGGCGGCCGTAGCACTCGTTGACGAGCTCCATCACCGCGGCGATCGCCGTGTTGAACGCGAAGCGCCCGCTCATGTCGCCGGTCACCTTGTCGATCGCCCAGTGGGCCTTGCGCAGCAGCTCGAGGTCGTCGCCCGCCGCGCCGTTGGCGGCCGCGTCGATCGGGGCAGGCGCGCCCCGCTCGGCGAGCTCGGCGGCCAACCGCCACAGCCGGCCGAGGAAGCGATGCACGCCCTCGACGCCGGAGTCCGACCAGTCCGCGTCCTGGTCCGGGGGGCCGATGAACAGGATGTAGCAGCGAGCCGTGTCGGCGCCATAGCGCTCGATGTACGGCGCCGGGCTGATCACGTTGCCCTTCGACTTCGACATCTTGGCGCCGTCGCGAGTGATCATGCCCTGCGTGAACAGCGCCCTGAACGGCTCCTGCGCGCTCGTCAACCCCATGTCGGCGAGCGCCTTGACGAAGAAGCGCGCGTACATGAGATGCAGCACGGCGTGCTCGACGCCGCCGATGTACTGGTCGACCGGCGCCCAGCGCGCGAGCACGTCGGGGTCCCACGGCGCCTCGTCGTTGCCGGCGTCGCAGTAGCGCAGGAAGTACCACGACGAGTCGACGAACGTGTCCATCGTGTCGGTCTCGCGCAGCGCGGGCTTGCCGCACTTCGGGCACGTGGTGTTGACCCAGTCCTCCGCGGCGGCGAGCGGCGCCTTGCCCTTGGGCTTGAAGTCGCTGATGTCGGGCAGGACGACGGGCAGCTGATCGTCCGGGACGGGCACCAGGCCGCAGCCGTCGCAGTGGACGATGGGGATCGGACAGCCCCAGTAGCGCTGGCGGGAGAGCAGCCAGTCGCGCAGGCGGTAGTTGACCGATCGGTGTCCGCGTCCCTCCTGGTCGAGCCAGTCGACGATCGCGTCGAGCGCTTCGCGGTTCTGCATCCCGTCGAAGCGCGGGCCGGAGTTGACGATCGGGCCGTCCCCCGGATAAGGCAGCCCCTCGCCGCCCTCGATCACGCGGCGGATCTCGAGGCCGAACTTCGTGGCGAAGGCGAAGTCGCGCTCGTCGTGCCCGGGCACGGCCATGATCGCGCCCGTGCCGTATTCCATCAGCACGTAGTCGGCGACCCACATCGGAATGCGCTCGCCGTTGACCGGGTTGACAACGCGGCGCCCGAGCGGCACCCCGGTCTTCTCGCGCTCGGCCGAGCCGCGCTCCTCGCGGTTCTCGGTCAGCGTCTTGTTGACGTAGTCGCGCACGGCCTGCTCGTGCTCGGTGCCCGCGGCGAGGCGCAGCACGTCCGGGTGCTCGGGCGCCACGACGAAGAACGTCGCCCCGAAGAGGGTGTCCGGGCGGGTGGTGAACACCGGGTAGTCGACGCCCAGCTCCTCGCAGGTGAACGTGACCTCGGCGCCCTGAGAGCGCCCGATCCAGTTGCGCTGCATCGTGACCACGTGCTCGGGCCAGTCGATCGTCGCGAGGTCGTCGAGCAGCCGGTCGGCGTAGTCGGTGATGCGGAAGAACCACTGTTCGAGCTGGCGCACCTCCACCGGGGTGCCGCAGCGCTCGCAGCGCCCGTCGATCACCTGCTCGTTGGCCAGCACGGTCGCGTCCTTGGGGCACCAGTTGACCGCAGCCTCCTTGCGGTAGGCCAGCCCGCGCTCGAGCATGCGCAGGAAGATCCACTGCGTCCAGCGGTAGTAGCGCGGATCGCTCGTGGCGAACTCGCGCGACCAGTCGATCGAGATCCCCCACTCGCGGAACTGGCTCTGGAACTGGGCGATCGACTTCGCCGTCGAGTCGCGCGGGTGCTCCCCGGTCTTGATCGCGTGGTTCTCGGCGGGCAGGCCGAAGGCGTCATAGCCCATCGGATGCAGCACGCGGCGGCCGGTGCGGCGGTGGAAGTGGGCCACGGCGTCGCCGACGGAGTAGTTCTTCAGGTGCCCCATGTGCGGCTCGCCCGACGGGTAGGGCAGCATCTCGAGCACATAGAACTTCGGGGCCCCGGGCGCCTCGTCGTTGGACACCTCCCACGTCCGCTCGCGCTCCCAGACCGCCTGCCACTTGGGCTCGATCGCGCGCGGGTCATAGCGATGCTCGGACATGGGAGCGGTGAGGTTAGCGGCATACCAACGTGCAGCGGTTTCGCCCCGCGGCTCGAACTTGCGTTCGCGTCGTGCTGACGACGAGCCAGAAGGGGGCGATCGCAGAGGCGAGGATCACCGCGGCAGCGATCGAAGCCGGCATCGTCGTCTGGAGGCCGGTCGTGGAGGGATGCCGGTACGACCTCATCCTCGACACTGGTGACCGGCTGCTGCGCACGCAGTGCGAGTGGGCGAACCGGAAGGGCGATGTGGTGCTTGTCGCGATCCGAACCTGCCGGCATACGCCGCGCGGCTACGTGCGCGGAACCTACTCGGCGCGGGAGATCGACGGAGTGGCCGCCTGGTGTCGCCATACGAACGAGTGCTACTCGTTCCGATCGTCGAAATCGACGGTCAGGGGTACGTCAGCCTGCGGCTGGCGCCCGCGCGAAACAACCAGGAACTCTTAGTACACTGGGCCGCCGACTACCGGCTTGGGGCTATAGCTCAGCTGGGAGAGCGCGTGACTGGCAGTCACGAGGTCGAGGGTTCGAGCCCCTCTAGCTCCACTCGCGAAGGGCCGCCATAGTGCGGCCCTTCGTCGTTCCGGGCGCTACTCAGCCGCGGCGTGGCGGGGCGCCTCGCCCCAGAGCTGCTCGAGGCGGTAGAACTCGCGCGCCTCCGGCGTGAAGACGTGGACGACGACGTCGAGGTAGTCCATCAGGATCCAGCGGCCCTCGCCGAGGCCCTCGACGCGCCGCGGCAGCAGGCCGTGCTCCTTCTTGAGGCCCTGGTGGATGCCGTCGTGGATCGCCTTGGTCTGGCGGTCGGTGTTGCCGGAGCAGACGACGAAGAAGTCGGTGTAGCCCAGCACGCCGCGCAGGTCGAGCTCGGCGACGTCGATCGCCTTCTTGTCCGCTGCGTACTCCGCGATCAGCCGGGCGAGCGCGGCCGGGTCCTGCGTGGCCTGATTCTGCTTGAGGGAGGTGGGCTCGGTCATGCCGTGTCCTCCAAGGATAGGCGGCTGGGGCGCGGCGCCGGTCCGAGCGTGCCGTACAGCCCTTCGCGCGCGATGTACTCCGCCACGGCGTCGGGCACCAGGTAGCGCACCGGCCGGCCGCTGCCTGCCCGCAGGCGCAGCAGCGAGCTGGAGATGTCGAGCCGCGGCATGTCGAAGAAGCGCACGCGCTCGGACGCTCCCGCGAGGCCGGCGAGGCGCTCGGTCACGTCGGCGCGGCGCATCTCCTCGCGCTCGGCGACGGCCAGCTCGGCCAGTGCGAGCACCGCCTCGGGCTCGCGCCACGTCGGCAGGGAGTGCGCCATGTCGCCGCCCACGATGAACGTGAACGCATCCGCAGGCGCCTGCGCGTGCAGCGCGCGCAGGGTGTCGACCGTGAACGACGGGCCCGCGCGATCGGCGTCCACGCGCGAGACGCCGAGCCGGTCGTCGCCGGCCACCGCCGCCTGGCACATCGCGACCCGGTGCTCCACGCCGGGGTCGGCCTCGACGGCCTTGTGCGGCGGCACGCTCACGGGCACCAGCAGCACGCGGTCGAGCCCGAGCTGGACCAGCGCCTCCTGCGCGCACACCAGATGCGCGAGATGTGGCGGGTTGAACGTCCCGCCCAGCAGTCCGACGCGCGCCACCAGAGAGCCGGACCTAGGGCCGGATGTGCCCCGTGCCCTCGACCAGGTACTTGAACGTGCACAGCTCGCGCAGCCCGATCGGCCCGCGCGCGTGGAGCTTCTGCGTCGAGTTGCCGATCTCGGCGCCCATCCCGAACTCGCCGCCGTCGGTGAAGCGGGTCGAGGCGTTGGTGTAGACGCACGCGGCGTCGACGCCGAGCTGGAACGCCCGCGACGCCGTCACCGAGCCGGTCACGATCGCCTCCGAGTGGCCCGAGCCGTAGGCGTTGATGTGTTCGATCGCGTCCTCGACGGAGTCGACGACCTTGACCGCCAGGATCAGGGCGAGGAACTCCTCGGCGTAGTCGTCCTCGCTGGCCTCGGCGACGGGGACCCCGCCGGCCGCCGCGCGTACGCGCTCGTCGCCGCGCAGCTCCACGCCGGCGTCGTCCAGCGCGTGGAGCACGTCGGGCAGGAAGCGGTCGACGACGCCGCCGTGCACGAGCAGTGTCTCGGCGGCGTTGCACACGCCCGGGCGCTGCGTCTTGGCGTTGAGGACGATCGCGCGGGCGGCGTCGAGGTCGGCGCTCGCGTCGACGTAGACGTGGCAGTTGCCCGAGGCGGCGTAGATCACGGGCACCTTCGCCACCGCGGCGAGCGCCTGCTTGAGGCCCTCGCTCCCGCGCGGGATGATCAGGTCGACGAGGCCCTCCTGGCCGGCCAGCTCGGCCAGCTCCTCGCGCCCGCCGCCGGCCACCAGCGCGAGCGCGCCGGCCGGCAGCCCGTTCGCCTCGGCCGCCTCGCGCGCCACCGCGGCCAGCACGGCGTTGGAGTGCGCCGCCGATGAGGAGCCGCGCAGCACGATGGCGTTTCCCGACTTCAGGCACAGGGCGGCTGCGTCGATCGTGACGTTCGGCCGGGCCTCGTAGACGACGGCGACGACCCCGAGCGGCACCCGCACCTTGCGCATCTGGAGCCCGTTGGCGAAGCGCGAGCCGTCGATCACCTCACCCACCGGGTCCGGCAGCGCCACGATGTCGCGCACGCCGCGCGCCATCGCGGCGACGCGGCGCTCGTCAAGCGCCAGGCGGTCCATGAGCGCGTCGGAGAGCCCGGACTCGCGGCCGGCGTCCAGGTCGCGCGCGTTGGCCTCGAGGATCTCCGGCGTCCGGGCCTCGAGCGCGTCGGCGACCGCGAGCAGCGCGCGGTCCTTGGCGGCGGAGTCGAGCGCGGCCAGCTCGCGCGCGGCGGCCTTCGCGGCGCGGCACAGGTCGGTGACGGACTGGGTGGCGACGGCCATCGCCGAAGGATAGGCGACCGCTGCCCACTCGCCCAAGCCGCCCCGCCACGCGGTTCGAACCCGGTTCGCGCCCGCCCAAGCCGCCCACCACGCGGCTCGCGCCCGCCCTGGACCGCTACGCCAGCACGAAGTAGTCGCGGTGCACGGCCTCGTCGGTCGCGCGCGGCATCCGCTCGCGCACCTGCGCGCTCTTCATCCCCATCACGCTGCGCAGCTCGGCCGCCGAGTAGTTGCAGATCCCCTTGCCGATGCCGCTCGCGCCGGCCTCGCGCACCTCGACCGCGTCGCCGGCGTCGAACTCGCCCGCCACCTCGACGATCCCGACCGGCAGCAGGCTGGTCCCGCCCTCGCGCAGCGCCCGCGCGGCGCCGGCGTCCACGACGACGGACCCGTGCGACGGCTTGGCGTACTTGAGCCACAGCTTGAAGCTCGAGTGGCGCACGGCCTGCGCCGCGAAGCGCGTCCCCACGCGCTCGCCGGCCCAGGCGCGCGGAAAGGCGCCCGGGATCAGGCCGCTGGCGATCACCGTGGGGATGCCGGCCGCGGTGGCCATCTCGGCGGCTACGACCTTCGAGCGCATCCCGCCCGACCCCAGCGGCGAGACCTGATGGCCGATCTCGAGCGCGTCGAGCGCGGCGTGGTCGGTGACCTCCTCCACCAGCTGCGCTCCCGGGACCTTGCGCGGGTCGGCCGTGTAGAGCCCCTCGGTGTCGGTCAGCAGCACGAGCAGCTCGGCACCGACCAGCACGGCGACCTGCGCGGCGAGGAAGTCGTTGTCGCCGAAGGAGATCTCGTCGGTCGTGGTGGTGTCGTTCTCGTTGATCACCGGGACGACGCGCCAGCCCAGCAGCGTCTGCAGCGTGCGGCGCGCATTGAGGTAGTGCGTGCGCGCGCTCATGTCGAAGAAGGTGAGCAGGATCTGCGCCGTCTGCAGCCCCTGCTCGCGCAGCAGGTCGTCGTAGGTGCGGTAGAGCCGTCCCTGCCCCATCGCGCTCGCGGCCTGCAGCTCGGCGATCTCCGACGGCCGGATGGACAGCTCGAGCAGCCGCATCCCGCGCGCGATCGCCCCCGAGGTGACCACCACCACGTCGACGCCGGCGCGGTGCATCGCCGCCACCTCCTCGCAGACCCGCGCGACCACCGACAGGCGCAGCTCGCCCGAGTCGTGGGCGACCACCGAGGAACCGAGCTTGACGACTGCGACGGGCATGAGCCGCGTAAGCGTAGGTCAGCGGCGAGCCGCTAGCGCGGCGGCCCGGGATCGAGCTCGAACACCTGCCCGCCGAGCTCGACGTCGTCGCCGGGCTCGAACCCGTGCGCCTCCAGCGCGGCGATGACGCCCATCCGGCGCAGCCGGTGCTCGACGAGGGCGAGCGCCTCCTCGTTCTCCATGTCGTGGCGCGCGATCAGCCGGTCGACCGCCGCGCCGGTGACGCGGTACTCGCGGTCGCCGGTGCGCTCGACGTCGAACGCGCGCCCGGCCGCGGGGCGGAACACCTTGAACTCGGCGACCCCGTCCTCGCCCGCCGCCTCGAAGGCCACCGGCTCGGCGGCCGGGACGCGGCGCAGCAGCTCGCGCGCCAGCTCGTCGAGTCCCTGCCGGGTCGCGCTGGAGGTGACGAGCACCGGCACGTCCTCCCCCCCCCGCGCCTGCCACGCCGCGGCGGCGGCGTCGGCGTCCTCGGGCGCGACGAGGTCGGCCTTCGACAGCGCCAGCATGCGCGGGAGCGCCGCGAGCCGCGGGTCGTGCTCGGCCAGCTCATGCTCGATCACGGCGTGGTTGGCCTCGGGATCGGAGCCGTCCAGCGGCGCGAGGTCGAGCACGTGCACCAGCAGCCGGGTGCGCTCGACGTGGGCGAGGAAGTCGTGGCCGAGGCCGGCGCCGCCGCTGGCGCCCTCGATCAGGCCCGGGATGTCGGCCACCACGAGCTGGCGGTCCTCGGCCTCGAGCGTGCCGAGCACCGGCTCGAGCGTGGTGAACGGGTACGCGGCGACCTTCGGCTGCGCGCGCGTCAACCGCGCCAGCAGCGACGACTTGCCGGCGTTCGGGAGGCCGACGAGACCGACGTCGGCCAGCAGCTTGAGGTGGAGCTCGACGGCGCCCTCGGCCCCGGGGAGGCCGCGCTCGGCCAGCCGCGGGGCCTGGCGGACGGACGACTTGAAGCGCGTGTTGCCGCGCCCGCCGGCGCCGCCGCGCGCGATCGTGACCTCCTGCCCGGGGCGGACCAGGTCATAGCGGGTGCCGTCCCAGCGCCTCACCTGCGTGCCGGGCGGGACCGGGATCACCTGCGGCTCGCCGTCGGCGCCGTGGCGCTGGGCGCCCTGGCCGTGACCGCCCCGCTCGGCCCGGAAGTGGGCGCGGCGGCGGAAGCTCTGCAGGTCGCGCAGGTTGTCGTCGCAGCGCAGGATGACGTCGCCGCCGCGGCCGCCGTCGCCGCCGTCGGGTCCGCCCTTGGGGACGTGCGCCTCGCGCCGGAAGGAGAGGCAGCCGTTGCCGCCCCCTCCGGCGCGGACCTCGATCCGCGTGCGGTCGTGCAGCATCAGCCGGCCGCTCCCGGGCGCGGGCGATGCGGCGGGCGGCCGGGCGGCGTCGGCCACGCCGCAGCCAGGCGGGGGCCGTGCGGTGCGCGGGCGGGCAGCATCCCCGATGACGATAGAGGCGTGCATGGCCGGGTACCGTGCGCCGCATGCCCGACGACAAGGTCTTCCTGATCACCGGCGCGTCCACCGGCATCGGCGCCGCCACCGCCCGCCAGGCCGCGGAGGCCGGCCACCGGCTCGTCCTCGCCGCCCGCTCGGAGGACAAGCTGCGCGATCTCGCGGCCGAGCTCGGCGGGGACGACCGCGCGCTCGCGGTGCGCTGCGACGTCACCGAGTGGGACGACCAGCAGGCGCTCGTGCGGCGCGCGCTGGACGCCTACGGCCGCCTCGACATCGCGTTCGCCAACGCCGGCTTCGGCGGCGCGCGCGGGTTCAAGTCCGGCACGCCGGAGGAGTGGAAGGCGATGGTCCTGACCAACGTCTACGGCGCCGCGCTGACCATCCGCGCCGCGTACGACGCGCTGGTCGAAACCAAGGGCCACCTGCTGCTCACGTCATCGCTGGCCGGCCGCAGGCCGCTGCCCGGCTCGTTCTACTCGGTGACCAAGCACGCGGTGACCGCGATGGGCGAGGCCGCCCGGCAGGACTTCAACGACACCGGCGTCCGCGTGACGCTGATCGAGCCGGGCATGGTGGACACGCCGTTCTTCGACGAGCCCCCGCAGCTCGACGCCCTCCAGCCGGAGGACATCGCGCGGGCGGTGCTCTACGCCGTGCAGCAGCCGCCGCACGTCGACGTCAACGAGATGCTGATCAGGCCGACGGCTCAGCCGGGCTAGGGTCGACGGAGATGACCCTCCCCCGGCGGCCCTCGCGGAACTGCACGATCCCCGCCGACGTGGCGAAGATCGTGTCGTCGCGGCCGATCCCGACGCCGTCGCCGGGCTTGAAGCGGGTGCCGCGCTGACGCACGATGATCTCGCCGCCGGTGACGAGCTCACCGGCGAAGACCTTCACGCCGAGGCGCTTGGCTTTGGAGTCGCGGCCGTTGCGGCTGGAGCCGAGGCCCTTCTTGTGTGCCATGTCGTCTAGGCCCCCTTCTCGATGCCCGTGACCTGGAGCCGCGTGAGCTCCTGCCGGTGGCCGGCCGTGCGCTTGTAGCCGCGCTTGGGCTTGAACTTGAAGATGCGGATCTTCGGCCCGCGCTCGTGACCGAGCACGGTCGCCCGGACCGAGACCTTGCCGAGCTTGGCGCCGAACAGCGACTCGTCGCCGCTCGCGTAGAGCAGCGGCTCGAGGTCGACGGTGGCGCCCTCGTCGGCTCCCAGGCGCTCGACGAGGAACGTGGTCCCCTCTTCGACGCGGTACTGCTTGCCGCCGGTGCGGACGACGGCATACGTGGCTTCGGGCATTGGCTCAGGTCACTCGCTGGCTTCGGAGACTTCGGTGCCGTCGGCGTCGGCCTTGGCACGGGAACGGCGCCGTCCGCCTCTGCGGCCGCGGCGCCGAGGCTTCGATTGTACCGCGTCGTCGCCGTCCTCCGGGGCGTCGACCGCCACCGCGCCCTCGTCCCCGGAGTCGGGCGCCTCGTCGTCGGCCGGCTTCGCCGCGCGCGAGCGCCGGCGCCGCTTGGGCTTCGCCGTGTCCTCGTCGGCCTCCGCAACCGCCGCGGGCCCCGTGCCCGCGTGCACCGCGGTGTCGTCGTCGGCGAGCGTCTCGACCGCCTCCGCCTCGGGGGTGACGGGCTTGGGCTCGGGCCGCTTGCGCGCCCGCGGCGGCGCGGAGGCGGCCCGCTTGGCCGCGCGCTCGCGCGCCCTGCGGCGCTCCGCGGTCGCCGCGGCGGCCTCCGCCGCCGCGTCGCCGACGAGCACCGCCCGTGCGGCGGTGCGATCCGCCTGCTCGATCCGGACGAGCATCTTCTCGCCCACGTGGCCGACGCCGTCGGTCACCTCGATCAGGTAGCCGTCGACCTTCGCCACCGCGTCGTCCTCGGAGTACATGTGCGGCTCGACGATGTCGACGTGCACCTCCTCGCCCTCGCGGAACGGCACGCTCTGCTCCTCGATCTCCTCCCGCGGGCCCTCCTGCACGATCGCGAAGTGGTCGAGCGGCAGGCCCTCGGAACCGGTGAAGTGGAAGTAGCGGCCCGTCTCCTCCTCCAGCCCGCGCAGCGTGCGGCCGCCGTCGGCGGTGAAGTAGGTCGAGACCCTCGGGTTCATGCGCACGAGGTAGGCCTCCGGCCCGCCGGGCCCGGCCTCCGCGACGAGCTCGCGCAGCCTGCGCTCGGCCTCGATCGCGGTCGTCTCCTCGGACTTCACGACGCCCTCGCCGTGACAGGTCGGGCACGCCTTGGTCATGATCTCGCGCGCGCCGTCGGTGACGTTCTGGCGCGTCATCTCGACCAGCCCGAGCGGGGAGATCTCGACGACGAACGTCTTGGTGCGGTCCTCGTCGAGCGCCTTGCGCAGGACCTTCAGCACGGCGTCGCGGTTGCGTGCGCGCGCCATGTCGATGAAGTCGATCACGATGATGCCGCCGATGTCACGCAGCCGCAGCTGGTTGACGACCTCCTCGGCGGCCTCCAGGTTCGTCCGCGTGATGGTGTCCTCCAACCGCGCGGCCTTGCCCTTGCCGGTGTAGGAGCCGGTGTTGATGTCGATCACCGTCAGCGCCTCGGCGTAGTCGATGATCAGGTAGCCGCCGCTGGGCAGGTCGACGCGGCGCGAGATCATCCCCTCGATCACCGAGTCGACGCCGTAGGCCTCGAACAGGTTGGTGGGCTCCTCCCACAGCTCGACGCGGTCGACCAGCTCCGGCGCCGTGCGGGTGAAGAACGAGATGAGCCGCTGGTGCTGCTTGGGGTCGTCGACGATCGCGCGCTCGAAGTGGGCGGAGAAGATGTCGCGCACGACGCGGACCGACAGGTCGGCCTCCTGGAAGACGAGCGCCGGGGCGGTCGCCTCCATGACGCGCTTCTGCAGCACCTCGTTGAGCTTGAACAGGTAGCTCAGCTCGCGCTCGAAGTCCGCGCGCGTCGCTCCGTGGGCCGCGGTGCGGATGATCGCGCCGCCGCCGCCGAGGTCGAGCGCCTTGGCCTCGCCGCGCAGGCGCGTGCGCTCGGCGTCCTCCAGCCGGCGCGACACGCCGACGCCCTCACCGGTGGGCGCGTAGACCATGTAGCGCCCGGCGATCGTCAGCTCCATCGTGAGCCGCGCGCCCTTGGTCTTGAGCGGGTCCTTGATGACCTGCACGACGATCTCCTGCCCGGGCTTGAGCAGGTCGCCGATCCGCGGCCCGCTCTCCTTGCCGCGGCCGCGCCGCACCTGGTCGACGCCCGGCAGCACGATCTCGTCGACGTGCAGGAAGCCGTTCTTCTCCAGGCCGAAGTCGACGAACGCCGCCTCCAGGCCCGGTAGGACGTTGTCCACCTTGCCCTTGTAGATGTTGCCGACGATCGAGCGCCCGCCGCGGCGCTCGAAGTAGACCTCGGCGACGCGATAGCCGGCGGGCAGGCCGGGCTTGGTGCGGCGGCGCGACCTACGGGCGGCGGTGACCTCGCCGGCAGCCTCCAGCATCGCAACCCGGGTCTCTCCCCGGTCGACGGTGACCAGCACTTGCTTTTTCAAGACGATTCCTCATTGGAAGACGGAGGCCCGGCCCTTGCCGACGCCGATCTCGCGCGCCTGCGCGTGGATCGACTGGAGCAGGCCGATGGCCATGAACGTGACGAGCATCGACGAGCCGCCGAAGCTCAGAAGTGGTGCCGGGACGCCCGTGATGGGCATGATCCCGACCGTCATCCCGACGTTCACGAAGATCTGGAATAGCAGCATCATCGTGATGCCGCCGGCGATCAGTGCGCCGTACAGGTTCTTCGCGATCGTGAGGATGTGGAGCCCGCGCCATATGAGCAGCGCGTACAGCGAGAGGATCAGTGCGGCGCCGACGAACCCGAAGGTCTCGCCGATCACCGCGAAGATGAAGTCGGTATGGTGCTCGGGCAGGTAGCCGAGGCCGGTCTGCGTGGCGTTGTCGACCCCGCGCCCGACCTTCTCCCCCGAGCCGATGGCGATCTTGGACTGCTGCTGCTGGTAGCCCTCCTCGCCCGACACGTCGGACGGGTGCAGGAACGAGGTGAGGCGGTCCACCTGATAGGGCTGGAGCACCTCGACGCCGGCCGCCGGCAGCGCGACCACCGCGAGCGCGATCGCCACCGCGCCGAGCGCGCCCAGCGCGGCGAAGTGGCGCCACGGGGCGCCGGCGATGAACAGCAGCGCCAGCGTCCCGATCACGTAGACGAGCGACGAGCCGAGGTCCGGCTGGGCCATCACGAGCATCGTCGGGACCAGCCCGAGCAGCATCACCCGCGCCGTGGTCTGGCGGCTGCCGGTGCCGCGCAGCCGGTCGACGATGAAGCCGGAGAGCGCGACGACCAAGAGGACCTTGCCCAGCTCCGAGGGCTGGAAGTTCATGAACGGCGTCTCGATCCAGCGCTTGGACCCGCGCGTCGCCGTGGCCAGGCCGAAGACGAGCACGATCGAGCCGATCAGGAAGCCGTAGAGCACGTACTTGAGCTCGCGCAGGCGCGAGTAGTCGAGGCGCGAGATCGCGTACATCAGGACCACGCCGAGCGCCCCGTAGACGAGCTGGCGCTCGAAGTAGTAGAGCGGCTGGCCCGGGATGTCGTTGGCGGTCGCGCCCTTGATCGCGATGCACGAGCACGCCACCAGGCCCAACGCGCCGAGCAGCAGCAGCGGATCGAGCCGCAACCGCCACTCGCGCGGCACGAGCGGGGGCGGCGGGTCCGAGGCGGGCTTGATCGGGGTCGCGGTGCTCACGCGGCGGCCCAACCGTAGCGGAGTGACGGGCGGCGGCCGGGGCTCATCGGGTCGCGCTCGTGCCGGCGTGGAACTCCGAGTCCTTGACGCCGAACCACTTGGAGAGGATCAGCCGAGCGGCGGGCGCGGCGGCCTCGGCGCCGAAGCCGCCCTCCTCGACGGTCACCACCACGACGATCGGCTTGACCGGGTCGTCGACGTAGCAGGCGTACCAGGACTGGTCGGCGTTGGGATAGCGCTCGGCGGTGCCGGTCTTGCCGTACACCGGGTACGGGAAGCCCTTCATGACGTCGTAGGACGTGCCGCCCGGGGCGCCCGTCGCGTCGCGCAGCCCCGTCCGGACCGCGTCCAGCGCCACCGGGTCCATCTCGATGCGCCGCTGGGCCGGCTTGCGGATCTCCTCGAGCTGGCGGCCGGCGCCGTCCTCGACCTGCTGGCCCAGGTGCGGCGTGATCACCTTGCCGCCGTTGGCGACCGCGGCGTAGGCGGTGGCGAGCTGGAGCGGCGTGGCCTGCAGGTCGCCCTGCCCGACGGCGAGGTTGACGTTGTCGCCGCCGCTCCACCCGCGCTCCACGCCGCCGCAGGCGTACAGCGCCTCGGTCGAGCCGATCGAGACCTTCGCCTCCCTGGCGCACTTGCGGTACTTGGCGAACGCACCGTCGCGCCACTTGCGATCCGGCACCAGGCCACCGAACTCGCCGGGCAGGTCGATGCCCGTCGGCTTGCCGAAGCTGAGCTTGCGCGCCCAGTCCTGGATCACGGTGCCGAGCTCGTTGGCCCGCGCGCCGAGTTGGTAGAAGAACACGTCCGAGGAGACCTGGATCGCGCGCGACAGCGCGAGGCTGCCGAACACGGCGTCGCCCGCGTTCTTGAACTCGCGGCCGCCGTAGCGGAACACGCCCGGGTCGAGCAGCGGCGTGCTCGGCGTGATGATGCCGGAGTCCAGCGCCGCGAACGCGGTCACCGGCTTGAACGTGGAGCCGGTCGGATACGCGGCGCCGATCGCGCGGTTGAACAGCGGGGCCCCGTTCTCCTCGGAGTTGAGCCGCTTGAACGTCTGCGGGTCGATCGGCTTGGCGAACAGGTTCGCGTCGAAGCTGGGATAGGAGCCGAGCGCCAGCACCTCCCCGTTGCGCGGGTCCATCGCGACGTAGGCGCCCGCCGACGCGGGGTTGTAGTTCGCGTGGGCGGCGTCGATCGCACGCTTGATCGCGTTGTTGGCGGCGCGCTGGAGCCCGAGGTCGAGCGTGAGGCGCAGCTGGCGGCCCTGGATCGGGTCGGTGCGCGTCGTGCGCCGCGTGTCGTCGCGGTTGCCGAGCGAGTTGACGATCACGCGGGTGAAGCCGTCGGTCCCGCGCAGGTAGTCGTCGTAGGTCTCCTCGATCCCGTCCTTGCCGATGCGGGTGCCCGGGCTGACGCCGCGGT
>JAABUR0100004905.1_pt1 | contig 17448 bp, 18 predicted proteins | sample 5560091 | NCBI WGS metagenome assembly JAABUR01 (sample SAMN10711879, study PRJNA513375) | rock metagenome | isolation source: Antarctica rocks | place: Antarctica: Victoria Land, University Valley sud | reverse complement strand
AGGTAATTTCATTAATCGTACCTCTGACTGTCTATTTCCTTTTAAGTAATACCACCCGTTATTTCTGTTTTTCGGCGTTGCGATTCCAGACCTATCCCTCCCCCGTTCTATCTCCAGAGTCTACTTGAATATTGTGTCTCGAAAGCCTGTACTCGAACCCTTCGTCTACCTATCTCGTTGGAATCTTCGTCTCGTTCTGTTTCTACCTCTTGAACGTACCAAATAAAGGATAGCTTTTTGGGCCAGTACTTTTCATCTGTAATGTCTCAGAGCTGTCTTCTTCTTGTAGCTAAGATAGTTTATAATAGATGTATTGCTTGCAAGATAGTATTTGTTAAAAAGCTAATTAACGTAGCTTCTTTGAAGTTGATATTCAACTAATGTTTATCTCTGAAAGAAGATGATGAATATGATGAATGAAGATGAAGAACTTGATATTCTTCTGCTTGAGACTCTTTAATTCTCATTGAGTGATTGCTCTTTTGTCAAAGTCGTTGAAGACAGTTCTGTACGATGGTCATTTTCAATACTTTATTGCAACACTCGTACATTTTAACTCGAACCCTGTAGAGATACGTAGCATCATCGTCTATCGAATTATATCTTAAGGGCACCATTGTGGATAACAAGGCGCAGCTCATGCAAGGCTGGACTGCGGTGCAAAGTATCCTGCGCTGTGACCTCATCAGACTGATAGATAGTAAGGCAACATCTGGACAAGGCTGAGCCTGCAGCCTGGCACTTACGGCCTGCTACGTTTTACTGTGTTAAAGCTTGAATCTTGAACTCTTCTTTTAGAACAGGTTTGGAAATTGCATTAAATAAGTTGCTCTACCTATCTTCGAGCCACGCGGAACCCTTGAAACTCACCACTTGAAGACTCGAGAATTGAGGCTGCGGTGATTGAGTAAATAACAAAACTTATTTGAAATCGTCCGTCCTTAGATGTCATTTAGTAGCTCGATCGACCATGGATCCTCTTTCGATCACCGCCAGCATCCTCACCATCCTTGGGGCGGCCGGACAGGTTGCCAAGGGAATCGCAAAGATCAGAGCCCTCAAATATGCGCCCGACATTCTTTTGGCGCTGAATAACGAGATTGCTGACATTCAGTACCTTGTCCAAGATGTTAACCATGTCGCAAGGCAGCATGAAGAAGTCCATGAGACAAAATTTAGTGCCAGTGTTTGCAGGGCACTTGATAAAGTGAGGGAGACGCTGCTGGCAACTGAACAGCTCATCGCATATGAACTCACCACAATCGACAGCGTAAATGGTCTGGTGAAGCTTGATTGGAAAAGGTGGCTACGGCTGGAGGGTAAGATCAGGCAGCTACAAGAGCGAATGAGAAATAATAAAGTTGACCTATCAACAGCCCTGGTCGCGCAGAATTCGTATGTCTAAACTTTTCTTCATGTTTCAGATTTCAGTCTCAGTAATCAGGTCAATCCCCTCATCTCCGTCTTGGGCCTGTGTAGCTTCAAATGTTGGGGAAATTCTAATAGGCACATGGATCATAGCTTTCTTGCATGAATTCTCTAGCTGACTCTGCAAGGTCAATGATTCATCGAGTTGACCGGCAGGTGCAACAATTATATGTCTTAACAGAAATAATTCAAAGCCAGTCATCGTCCAAAGATGAGCTATTCATTAGTCAAACTCAGAAGGTTGATGATCATATGAAGCAACAGCTGCAAAGAGAGCACCAGAGTGAACCTTCTTCGAGGGGCATACAAGATATCCGTACACGAACGAGCCGAGGATCTTCAGGGGAAGGAATTGATACGGCTTCCACCACTCTATTCCAACCTTCTCCAGTGGAACACATCAGCACTTCTGCGCTCACCCCAGGCCACCTGAGGGTGCCGTCTTCTGTAACCCAAATATCGCTTCGGTATGCTAGGCATTGCACCATGTCGTGTGATTGTTCATGTCATAAGCAACGTCGCCTTAGAACCCCCGGCTGGGCCAATCAAGTGATAGGTTCGCTTTTCGTAGGATACACTGGTTTTGCCCCGTTTTCACCTGGTTGTGACGTTACAAATTGTCACGGTCGTTCACACTCTACTACCCAAATCGCCTACACCTTTCCTTGGTGGTTTATGAGCCGTGCCTTGGCTATGACTATAGCATACTGTCAGCCAAATGGCCCAGAACTTTGTTTGAGGGTATTTAGGGTGCGTCCTCAGAATGCTGGTATATTCTCTGCTGCTTATTTTGGCCATGTTGAGCGTGTCAAGAAGCTTCTATCCGAGGGCAGTGCATCTGTGTTAGACGTTGAGCATGTCTCAAAGAAGACTGCGCTTCATGTATGTATCTGTTGTCCCTTTGTATTCGAGCATAGTTGCTAATTATGAGTTTGCCAATAGTGGGCTACGATGTGTGGTCGTGTCGCAGTCGTAGATATATTACTTCGCGAAGGCGCTGATCCCTGTCTTCGGGATACGTATGGGAAGTAAGCAGAGCAAATCAACATTTAACTCGTGCCCAAGCTTACAAAATTTGAGTACTCCTTCCACTCTGGCATGGACCGGTCCTCTTATAGAATCCTACCACAGTAATCATGCTACAACTCTGCATCATGTTTTTGACGATCGAGCGTCATTGTTAGAATTCGACTTTCCCGAATTGCACAAGGCATTCCTCAACCTTTCTGGCGAAAATTTCTACAAGGTTTTGATTTCCTCACAAAGAGAAGACGTCGACCAAATAGATTACATGGGAAGGACCACTCTTTCATGGGCAGCCGCAAGAGGAGACTTAGAAGCAGTTGAACAACTTCTCAAACGTGGGTCAGATCCGAACAAAGCCGATACGTCTGGAAAAACTCCCTGCCTCTACTGCTATACTAGCACAGCTTGCCTGAAAGCTCTACTTGATGCTGGTGCTGACGTTAGAGCAAAGGATATGGGAGGCCGTACATTCTTGGTGCGTTTGATTTCAAACTGTAATGATAGTGGCATAATCAGCTTTTTACAACTTTTTTTGGCTCGCGGTGTACACGTGTCCACAGATAATGCCAGCCAGCAGTCAGCAATAAGCTTAGCGGTCGTGCATAACCGTCCGAAAACCTTGTCTTGGCTACTCAGAAACGGTGGTAACGTCAATGCTATGTCACATGATGGAGACACTCTCCTCCGTAAAGCAATTTTAGATAACAGTGATAAGGCACCGAAAACCCTTTTGGGTAACGAGTTATTTGATTATACCAAGCAAGACCCGGACGGACAGACCATAGTTCATCACGCAGCATATTTCGCCAATCTGAATATACTGAGGATGTTACGATCCGCTGGATTAAAAGGAATCAACGTCAACGCTGAGAATAATTTGGGCTTCACCGCACTGGAAATTGCTCAATGGCGCAGAGATCATGATGAGGGCTGGTCAGACTCGTACGGGCATTACCCACAAGACGATGACTCATTGGAATGGTACCAAGCCTTTAAGGATTTCTGTTACAGTATCGAACGAACAAGCGGGGGGATATCAGCGCAGGATGGAAGCGTGCATGGGGAAATTGATCTTGATACAGAAGAAGATAGCCGGGAGGACGAGGACCAGGAGAACGAGCAATGGGAGGACGCCCTCGAGTGAGCATCCACATAAGCAAAGCAACCACGACAGGGGAACAACGTCACTGCATCCAAGGACATGGGATCATAGTCCAGGGAGATATTATATGTCGATATGTTCTAAGTCTTATAAAAGTACACTTGCATTGGACTCGAGCTAGCACTTTACGGTCTGTTGCGACGAGGAGTCCGTCCGAGAAGCAGTCCAACCCAATTCGCCGAACCAGACAAACTCTCCGTAGTTATGTCAATATTTCCAATGTTTTTGTATGTTGCAAGGTCGGCATAGCGATGTTTGGGATCACCAGGGGGGGTGGGGGGCTGGGGGGGGGGGGGGGGTGCAGGAAGTCGGAAAACAATAAACGGCCAGCAGAGCAAAAGGTCCAGGTCAACGATCAATCCAAGTAACAGTTTGTGTGTGGAAATCCAAGATTGAGGGGTTCTACATGTCTGTTTGTATAAGTCTTCCTATCGCACAGCTTTATGATATAAGTCGAGTCTGTCAATCCTTGAATTATTCCGAGGAAATTATGAGTCTAATCGTTCATTCGGACATCCCAATAGAAACCGGTGTCAATCACTGAATTGTGCACCCTGAGTGTCTACCAAAGCCGCTTGACTGAGTCAGAGATCATGTTCTAGATACCTACCAAGAGCCCAGAGCAAGTTGCTTTAATGGCTTATGGCAGCTACAAATCTGGATGGGGAGACCGGGTTCAGCGCATGGGCATCGCTATATACAGCCCTTGTTTCGAGTAGCCTTTTGTTTCTTTGTATAAGCCCATTAATCAAGGGGCTTTCAGCGTTCTTCGCTTTGCCTGGTCTCTCTTCCATACGATCACGTTTTTTGGCCATTAGAGTTCTTGTGAGAGGTATTGCTCTCTTCACGCAGATATAAATGGTGCAACCGAACGGTGGATACTTCCCTTCACGAATGGAATGCTCGTATTTCTGCATCAAACAATAATTCATATGTCGAATTCCCTACTGGTGGGCAGCCAATCTATGGATAGGTGTATGCTTCAGCGAATTTGGGCGCTTCACCCCTGGACAATGTTCTCATCCATCCGTCAATGGTGCATGTATGAACCAAACGATCATGAGTTTATAAAGCATTCCATTGTTTCTGCATGCTTTGACCGTATGCGATTAAACTAGTAAACATAATAATAACTTGATGATTAACACAGCAAATCGAAACGAGAGACAAGAAAGCACAGTTTGCACTCTCTCTCTGCCATAATGAGATGAAGGATAGATGAAAGAACAGCACTATATCAGCGATTATGATAATCAATCTGAGCCATGGAGGAAGGCCTCAATACGGGGTCTTTTCCAGGGGTGTGGTTCTCCACCAGTCGGGGCACCCATCCACGGACAGGAAATCCCATGGATTGTTTGAACACATACACCTCAGTCATCGAAGCCCATCGAATCATTTCCGAGTATTTCTAGGAGTAAAGCGAGAACATGAGATATCCTGCGAAATGGCAGACTGCAGGCGGGAATTGCACGACGAGTGCGGAAGCGAGCGGGGTTTTCAAGTCTGGAGAGCTCCCCATGGACCATGACGTCGGATTGCATGGAGCTGAGCAAACTTGAATGATGAAATAAAGTAAAGAGAAGAGAAGGGACTCCGCAATCTCGTAGTAACCAGTATTAAGGTCAATGTTCCTGCTTCTCTTGTGTCGCTACTGAAGTATGTGTTGACTTGGTCAATGGGTGGAAGGATTGGTTTCAAGATCAGGTGCTTAAAGATCGCCGAAGCTATTCCCAACATCCCTGCCATTCTGAAAAAACCCCCCCAACCTCCCACTTGACAAGCGTCCTTCCTCTGCTGGGTACATCACTCTCCTTTACTCGTCTTTGATTTTGGTATCGTTTGGAAATCACTGCTAAAGTCTTTGACTATTCAATCGCACCTGGTACGTTGACAATGAGGCCTTCACTGAGTCTGCATGTTCTTTCTGGGGAAATGTGGGGAAGCAACAGAAGCTCTTGCTTCGCAATTATTGCACAAGTCGAGATCATTCACTAAAGAGTGACAATCTACAATTAGGACACACCTACAGCTTCTGTCGACTCTAACACATTTGATCGCTATTCGAGGGTCGAGTAAAGCTGCGCCCCTTCGTCCACGATGACAGAAATCGCGGGCTCCCACACCAATGGGACCATGGAGGACGCAGATTCCTCCAAACGAGATATCAAAAACCATATGCTGTTTGAGATATCCACAGAAGCTGCAAACCGAGGTAGGAAGACTTTCGCAAGTGGCAGTACCAGAAGCTGACAGCGTCGTAGTGGGCGGGATTTACTCTGTGATCAAGTCAAAAGCACCTGTGACAACCGCTGAATATGGCGAGCGATACACTCTGATCGGACCTCTCAATCGAGCTTCGGTACTTACAATTTGCTCTCTCGTCATGGGCCTTGCTCATCACACCATAGGCCGCTGTTGAAGTCGAACCCCTCACTCCAACAAACCCTGAGTTGGCCAAGTCAATTGCAAATATGCAAGCAAGAGGAATTGGAATAGTATACGGCAGATGGTTGATTGAAGGCGCACCACGAATAATTCTGATCGACACCAAGTCCGGTTACCGGTGGTTGGACGAGTGGAAGTCCGATTTATGGAATACTGCTGGGATACCCTCGCCTCCAGGGGACGATGAGACAAATGAGGCTGTAGTCTTTGGATACCTTGTAGCATGGTTCCTTGGCGAGGTACAAATCTTGCTACGCGCGCCACGAGTATAGCTGACGGTGTTCCAGTTCGTTTCTCACGAGAGGAAGAAGGCAATTATTGCGCATTTTCACGAATGGCTTGCTGCAGTCGCTATACCATTGACAAAGAAGCGAAGAATAGACGTAACAACTATTTTTACGACACACGCTACCCTGTTGGGAAGATACCTCTGCGCTGGGTCCGTCGACTTCTACAACAACCTCCAATACTTCGATGTCGACTCTGAGGCTGGTAAACGCGGAATCTACCATAGATATTGTATTGAACGCGCAGGTGCACATTCTTCTGATGTTTTTACCACGGTCTCACACATTACGGCCTACGAAAGCGAACATCTACTGAAACGCAAGCCGGACGGCGTGTTACCCAATGGACTAAACGTCAAAAAGTTCTCTGCGATGCATGAGTTCCAAAATCTTCACCAACAGTCGAAAGAGAAGATCCACGACTTTGTGCGAGGCCACTTCTATGGGCACAATGATTTCGAGCCAGAAAACACCTTGTACTTTTTCACCGCTGGACGATACGAATATCGAAATAAAGGCGTGGATATGTTCATCGAGTCTCTGGCCCGACTAAACCACCGCCTAAAGAGCTCCGGTTCCAAGGTGACGGTAGTTGCATTTATCATCATGCCGGCACAAACACAATCCCTGACTGTAGAGGCACTAAAAGGGCAAGCTGTGATTAAGTCGCTTCGGGACACGGTGAGCGTCATCGAACATGAGGTTGGGAAACGACTCTTCGAGCGGTCGCTGCAGTGGCATGACGGAGACGATGTACCCGAACACAAAGACCTCCTAAGCAGCCAAGATCGCATCATGCTCCGACGCCGACTCTTCGCGATGAAGCGCAACGCACTACCGCCTGTCGTAACGCACAACATGGCAAATGATGCCGACGACCCAATCTTAGCCCAAATACGCCGAGTCCAATTGTTCAATCATCCAAGTGATCGAGTCAAGGTCATATTCCACCCCGAGTTCCTCAACTCCGCAAACCCAGTTTTACCTCTAGACTACGACGATTTCGTTCGTGGGACACATATGGGTGTCTTCCCATCCTACTATGAGCCATGGGGCTACACTCCCGCCGAGTGCACCGTAATGGGTGTACCCAGCATAACAACAAATCTATCAGGTTTCGGATGCTACATGGAAGAACTAATCGAGAACGCCTCGGATTATGGCATCTATATCGTCGACCGCCGAACCAAGGGCGTCGACGACTCGGTGAATCAGCTTACTCAATTCATGTTCGAGTTTGCCTCTAAGAGCAAGCGACAACGCATAAACCAGAGAAACCGGACGGAGCGACTCAGCGATCTGTTAGACTGGAAGAGAATGGGTATGGAATACGTCAAGGCGCGGCAGCTGGCTCTTAGGCGAGGTAAAGTCTGATCGTAATACTACCGGGGATGAATGCTAATATTGAATGCAGCCTACCCCGCCTCATTTGACGACGACTACGACGAAGCCGCCATTTTCGATGCATCCGAGCCCAAACTCACGCGACCATTGTCCGTTCCAGGCTCGCCTCGGACTCGCTCCGGTATGATGACACCAGGCGATTTCGCTTCGCTGCAAGAGGGTCGGGAAGGGCTCAGCACGGAAGACTACATAGCCTGGAAGCTGCCGTAAGTCAAAGTCTCTTCGGACACATGAAACCTATTTGAAATTTCATGCTGATCTCGACGATGGAAAATAGTGAAGAAGAAGACCCCTACGATTATCCCTTCCCGTTGACACTCAGATCCAAAACCTCCACGCCTGGCCAGTCTCCCATACAAGGTACCGTGAATGGGACCTTTTGAAAACGGTTTGATCGAAAGCCAAGCAAGAAGATACTATCAACTTTGGCCGAACTGGTTAAGCATTTCAGCCTTGGCCAGAGCGAGGAAAACAAAATGGCAGCAACGGAGCGCAGAATCGCCACCCTTGGATGTTTGATAACTCGAACAATTTGTACAATGCCTTTTCGACCCACATATCAGTATTCCTGCCATTTCCGCGTTCTTTCTGTCATCTCATGCTTGGTTGAGGGCCGTGGATAGTTTGCTTCGTAGTAATATTGTACGATAGTTCCCTTTTTGTATTTTCCAGCGAATCATCTGCATAGTTCTTCACCCACATTCATCAGTCGAATGCACTGTATGTAAGACACTTGGTTCTTGATAGCTTTATGGATATTCGCAAACCATACCTCTCCAAGGGTGTCGAAAGTCATTGCGCGATAAGCCGATCCCCAGACAGGCCAGGTCAACTGTTTAGACCAAGCGGCAAATCTGGATATGGGAGATTCCTATGTGCATTTAGGCCCGAGTCGATGGTTATAGATACCATCCTATGAGGACAACTAAAGGTATGTGTTTACTTGATTACATCTATTATAAAAGTCGGTTGCTAAAGGGGTGAGAATGTCGCCTACCTTAGTGGGAAAATTAAAATACAACGCTTAGCGGAATCCGGCAAGGCCTAGCTCTCAACGACATCAATCCTACTGTCCCAACCTTCTTCACTTTCGCCCCGTCTAATCTCTACTCAGCACTACATCACAGTACATTCAAAAACCTCAACCACTGATCCAAACAGACAAACATAACATTCGAACTACCAAACAAGCACCGAGGCTAAGATACATGTCTTTTCCAACCACTCGATTCCCAACATGTACCATTTCTCACTGCCCAGTCCCGAAGCCCATATTACCAACCCATGTCGCCCAGTCCCTTTCCCATAGTTTATCTGAAAAGGTCCAAGTCCAAGTTAAGAGATGCGAGATCCGTCATAAACAACCAATCAAACGAGTGGATATTGGTGAAGGGAGGGGGCATATTCCAAACACCAAGAGCAGAGGGGTCGAGAAGGGTGGGTCGTTCCAGTGCTGAAGAGAGCTGTTCTGCGGGAGTGCTGAAGATTGTACTCGGTTGAAAGTGGCCCGCGGTGTTGGTGTGGTTGGCGCTGGTAGGCCTAAGGGTTGTCGGGAGCGGACTGGTAGGTTTGGGTTAGTCGTGTTTTTATTATAGTAAGTCTTGGTGGAGCGGTGACTCACAGGATCAGGATCAAGATCAGCTGCTCCGCCTTGATGTCCACCCACGACGTATGCAGCCGGAACCGGGTTCCTCTCCGTTCCTGGTTTCTCCTTCCTGGGCTTATCCTCGCGTCTCCCTGGCATCTCCTTGAGCCATTTATTCACTTGTTCTTCTTTCTCAGCCTTCCATTCCTGCTCTTTAGCTACCCTTTCCTTATTTTCATCCGCTACCTGCTCTTCAAGACAAGTTTGGCATTGATTTCCTGGACGAACATACACATCTTGATGGTATGGGCATTGCCGCATATGTCCTTTCTTTTTACAAAGCGTGGTGAATGCCTTCTTACACACTGCACTATCGCCAGAAGCCCACGTCAATGCCAAAGCCTTTCTCATAAAAAGCTGTGGAGAGCTTACCAATGGTGTGTACGAGTTGGAAACATCTTTGCTAAACCCCTCTCAACGATGCACGTTAAGTGACTGGGGTTGGGCCCTAGCCCCATAAGATCTTTTGCGTTTGGCATCGTCCGCAAGAGGTGAAAAGGCTACTGTCAAAGAAGATGCTCGGTATGGCCGTGATTAGTATCAGCTGTAATTCTTTAGAACAAGTCCGTAAAGGAGGTGTACAATCAGGTTGTGCGGTTGGAGATTCAGGGCCCATGTTGGTGGTATATATGGGTCCTGATGACTGTTGCTTCAAGCATAATGAATGAGGGCTCATTGTGGTGTACAAGATGTTGAGCTGAGATTCATATGTTCCGTTGATATCTTGAGAGCATTGGCATAGTTTTGGAAAGCCTAAGGTGACGTACAAGGTGTTGAGCTGAGATTCATGGGTTCAGCTAACACCTTGAGAGCTTTCGCATAGACTTGAAAAGCCCACAGCGATGTACAGAATGTTGAGCGGAGCTTTGTCATTTTCGCTGACATCTTGCGAGCTTTTCCTTAGATTTGAAAAGTTCATGGTGATGAACAGGATGTTGAGCTGAGATTCGTAGGTTCTGTTGACACCTCGAAAGCTTTTGTGTGCACATTGAAAATTTGTGAATGAGCCTCCAACACATTAAATGTTGTTTGGTGATTCACTTGGTCTGAGTAACTTATCATCTTGGGCGTAATCAGCACGCATTTCATGCTTCTCAGACTCTTCTTCTCCAACCAACATCATCAACCTAAACATATATCTTAGCCAATATTTGATCAAGTTTCTTTCGTGCTAGGTCCTAGTTGACTGCACAAAGTTCTCACAAAACCATAAGTAAATTTCATCAAAAGCAATTGCTGGCTTTGTATAATTCGGAAGATTCTGGCGAAACCCTATATTATTCAACTTTTAAAGGACACATCGCACAAACAGCAAGCGCAAATTCTTGCAGGAAGATTCGATACACCAAGAACACTCACGCTACGACCGTCAGCTGGACTGGGACAGTTATTGTGTCACGGCAGCAATACAGCACATCGGCAAAAATTTGAAAGTATGATATCTCAGTCCCTCATGCTTGTTTATATGTCCAAGCGCTAATTTCTTAGAATAACTTTACCTTCCTCACACCTGCCGTCAATTAACTCCTCCTTGTCTTACAACCGAAACGCCATGTCGGATCTAGCTATTCATTCCCGCTATGAGCAAGACATCGAAGAGCTCGTCTCCGAAGAACAAGCTATTAGAGACCTGAGTCATGAAGACGAAGATCTCATGGTAGATGTGGTAGAGTGTGAGGACGACAACGAGGAGGAAGAAGAATGCGACGAACTCGAACAATTTGTCCCACTTCTCAAGAGCATGAAACTCGATCGGCTTTCAGCTTTTGCCGTTTCAGTTCGAATGCAGAAGATGCAATCTGAAATGCATCAACAATCGTCAAACACAGACGCGCAACTCCCGTCGTTGACTTGTACGATTTTGTATCCGCTTTCTGGTTCTTTCAATATTCTCTTCCAACTAGAGTTCAGTGACGGGGTTCGTTGGCTTTTCAAAGTCCCCGTAACGGGTTATCTTGGTCGGTTCGACGAGCTAGCCGCACAAGCTTTAACGTCTGAGGCGATGACTATGCGTCTTCTCAAGCGGGAGACCACCATTCTGGTACCAGAGGTATATTCCTTCGATGCTAGTCTGAACAATGATGTCAACTGTCCTTTCATTATGATGGAATACATTCAGGGCCGACCACTATGCGAGTTGTGGTTCCAACCATCGTCCTGCGATGCTGCTATAAAGCAATTTCGGGAGCGAATATTAGGTGATCTCGCTGCAGTAATGGCGCAACTAAGTAGCTTCACGTTTCATCGAGGTGGCTCTCTCCGATTTGATAGCGAAGGCAGAATATCCGATTTTGGTCCTTCCAGAGTACTTGATTTAGGCGCTCAATACGATAAGATGAACAGCGACGATTATGATGGTTCCCCCATCTTTTGCGTTAAGGGACCTTTCGACGACGCCAAGTCGTTCTTGAAATTTAACTTGGATCGGCGTGGTCCAACCAAAGCCAATCCAGCGCGATTCCACCGAGGAAACCATATGCTACTAAGACAGTTCATGGACTGGATCCCTACAAATGAGTCAATGGAGGAACCTCAGTTTGTTCTAACTCATCCGGATTACGCCCTCCAGAATATACTAGTCTCCGAAGATGGTACACTTCGCGGAATTATTGATTGGGATGGGGTTGCAGCTATTCCGCGCTGCATGGGGCAGTACCCTCTATGGTTGATGCGTGACTGGGATCCAGCCTCCTACAATTATGATATTAAAACAGGGAAGCTCTGTGATCCGGATGGCCAATGGGAAAATACCCCGGAGGAGCTTGAATCCTACCGGAAGCTGTACGCACAGTCCATGGAACAGTGTATTTCAGAAAAACGAGGCCGAGATGGTACACACTGTAAGGAAGGTGAATTGAGGACTCCGATACTTAGTCAGTCCTCAAATCTAGGAATTCGCAAATCAATCCTCGCTTGGAGCTTAGCAGTCGCAGCCGACGACTCCATGTCCACCACCGCAAATGTGGGCCTTGTCTTTAGGGAGATTATTCGGCTCACTACTGCTTCTCAAGAGAGCTCAAGTCCGGCGACAGACTCTGACGCATCAGGCGGCGACGAGGCAAAGACCGGTGCAGATACCGATTCCACCTCACATACTTCCGCTGGTATGGATGAATCACCCAGTCACAAGAGCTTGATTAATGCAGCTGCACCTAGCAAGAGTTGTGCAAGTATTCAAAAGGTGGAAGCTCTAGGTATTGTAGATGGTGGTCTGCCTGAATGTCCCGTGTCTGATGAGTTAAGATGTGTTGAAGATGGCCCGAGTCGGAAGGCGAAGCCAATCTACAACCGGATCCAAGACGCACTTCGCTGTAACGGGAGAGTTTTGCATAAGAAGAACCTAAACAAGGCTCCCAAAGATCTGCAGCCTCTGCCAGCAATCATTCAACCGGCAGTCGCTGAAGCTTGCCCAACTAAGAATGCCATATCTTCTGGTAGTCGAATTCAGACCGCTTTGGGCCATACTGTTGGACTTCTACGGGGAAAGGGATCAAAAGGATCCGCGGATGGTACCGAAGTCAAATCTGCAGGCACTCAGCTTTACACAAATGACAGTGTCAAGCTTGGTGGGGGTGGCTTCCGAAACCTTCTCCATAGTGTAATAGGATTTTCAAAGAAGCCGAAGTTAGAGAAGCCTCACAAAGATGCTGTAAATTTATCAAACCCCGTTGAAGTTTCCTCCGGCGACCGCGTCGAATCTTGTCAAGGCCGAGACCGAAACGCCGTTTATAAGACCCCGGATCTTCCACGAAACCATAAATCGAAACACTCGCATGAAGTCAGCAAGCCATTACCGGCAGATGTTAAAGCTAGCACAAGTCAGGCGGGTAAGCCTTACTATGTCGGTGCGGGACATGCTGTTCAACCAATGTCTCCATATCCGCAAGACAGTAAAGTGGAGAGAGCCGAAGCACAGGGAAGCCTCAGCCCAGTCAAGGAAGAGGTTGGAAGTATTTGCCATCAGGCAATACTGAAATTAGAAGACGCGGGAATTTTTCGCACCATCTCAAAGGAACATCGTGCACTTATCGAGGGTGTCATTGAACAAGTTGCAGAAGCCTCGCAGCAAGGCTTACCTTGTATCTCTGATGCCAAGCCAACCGGAGAAGTCCTGAGGTCAGCTGAAGTCGTCAAGACCCAAGATGTGCCTCTTACACCTGTCGCCATGGAGAAAGAAGCCCCAGGGTCAGCCGAAGCTTCTGAGGCCAAAGACAAAGCTCCTACACCAGCCAAAGCGCAGAAGAAAGAGTACGACCCGTCACTATTCGTACTTTGGTCTGTCGCACATGGCATCGCGGACGGCGAGCTTAGCGATGAATTTTGGCAGCGCCTTGAACGAGGCTTCGCTGCTCTGGTCGCCTCTTTGTAAAATGCAGCGTACATGTCTCTTCCCCTTTACCGCTCGGCGCCGGAAACTTGCCGGTTCTACAGGAACAGTTTTGCCGCGTAAATGGATTTACCAGGACTGTTGGAGAGAAGAAATTATAAATAAAGGAAGAAAATAGGAGGAAAGTCAACTTATGGTCTCATCATCACCACACGAAAAGGCGAAGCAGAGAACGTAGTGGAGGAGCGTTTTGATTAGAGATGGACTCGGAACGCAGGCGGAAGGGAATACCACAAACGTGCATTAAAGTTGCATTTTTGTTTTCCGAAGAGAGTTCTTCCCCCTCAGATTCCCCATCTACCTAGAGTTCAATTTAGGCCCTCCCTAGGGCAACTGACGAGGTTCTTAGTCATTTTCTGAACCGCGAAACCGTTCAGCGAAATTTGCGATGTTACTTTTGCTTCTTGGGTAGCTGTGTATAATTTGATGAGAAAGCATTCAGTGGTTACGATTATAGAAAGCAATGTATACATAAAAATTTACTTGACGGTTTTTATAAAAATTTATCGTATGATTTGGAAAAAAACTTGTGATTGTGCAGCAAGCTATAACTAGTAAATATCATTCACTTCAAACAACTTTGCTTTCCTCATTCATTCAATGTTACCCATCTCACTTCTTTCCTTCTCTACTCGTCTTCTCTCTCTTTCTTCTTTCCTCCAATTTCTTTAGACGGGCACCCAGCCCTACCAGCCCTAGGTATGAAACGCAGGTTTACCCAACTCCCTTAGTATTTTCAACACGCACCATCCAATCAATGTACTCACACTGAAGGCCTATCTATGGACGCTCTTGTACTTTATCCCGGGGGTATGCTTACATTTTCGAGCCTTTGTTGATTTTATCCAACTGTCTGCATTTCTTGTTGAATAGAGAAATCCGAAATGTATATATATTCAATGGATCACTTGCAAATAACCCACCAATACAGATGCTTCAGCGCAAGTATCAAGGGTCATTACCAATACACAGATGTTGACAATGATCTATGTCTCCTATCCTTTTTTATTGCCTCTTCTTCCACCTTGTGTTCCACCGTGTCTTCATAGCACATGCATAGATAGAAAGCCAGCAGCCTCATTAAGGTAGCGGCGCCGACGGAAGCGCAGACCCAGACGAACAATTCAATGACAGTCACTGCCATTATGGATGTGTAGGCTAGTGTTCTAGCTGTAAAGTAGAGTCCCCATACTAATTGATTTAGCCATGGGTCGTCACCGCCTTGAATTGCAAATGCATGGTCCTGGTGAAGCGTCACTTGGGTCGAGGCGGATGGCCTTGCAGTTTGCCTTGTTTGTGACGTTGAGTTCTGCGCCATGTTCGCTGAAGCTTTCTGCTCTGTTTTGTGCCGGCTCAAAAAGACCTCGCTGGCCGCAGGAATGATAGCAATTATGTGCCATGTTAGGACAAACATGGAGTAAGTGCAACCTAGACTAGAACGTTTCGAGTGAATTTCCACAAGGGCTAACGCAACAAAGACGAATCCAAGGGCGACGACACTCGCACCAGCGAAAAGCATGCGCCGTTTGAATGACTGCGACCGAGTCCATTCGTAGATCCTAGTGGTAGCGAGCCCTCTTTCCCAAAGAGTTCGGACCAGTCATTGGTACAGGCACGATCCCAAGAGCTCTAGCGACCACTTCGATCAGACGTGAAAGTCTTCGTGACACATAGATTAAGCGACGTTTGGGCCAGGCGATGTCCTCTAAAACAAGGGGTATGAGGCCCATCACTAGGGATGTAGCGTTGAACTGCTGCTTACGCACTTCCTCCGCAGAGGCTAAGACACAGTCTGCCCAATGCCAGCATGAGGTATAGCGAGGTTGCTGGACCGGAGTGAAAGGCGTGTAAACGATATCGTCAGGCGGGCACACATCAACTGCGACAGATGGGAAAGCCAAGCTGATAAGAACGAGAAGGGAATATAGAAACTGAAACTGAAAAGCTTTAAAGAATGTCATATTTGACATGATTGATGGACCGAAAAGCAAGGCTTGAACTGGCGAGTGACTTTGATGGGAGATGCGAGCGATACCAATCTTACAACGCTTCGAGGCAGCGTGAAGAACGAATTGCTCTAGGCTCGGATCTGAATTCTCAACCAGGCTCTAGACCCCTCATCGTTTTGAATTTGTTTGAGGCGAGGTCATGTCCTAATATAACCCGTGAAGGATTCTTTCGGCGACATCCCTACTCTCATAAGACAAGATGAAATCAACGCGACTTGTCAATTAGCAACAGTCTTTTCAAAACTGAGGAAATGGTGTGAGCCTCTTCGAAAATCAGCGCTTACCCTGTTTACGAAACGCTTTGACTCGAGGTTGGATGGACATACAGACAGTGATGACCGGTGGAAATGCCATTCCTCCGTACAGCACCGCCGCCCTGGACCGAAATAGAATACGCACTGCATATTCGCCGACGTTGAATGGAATCGACCTTGGACTCGGTGGCAATGGTAGGATATGAAGTCGCCATGTTCCCACGTCAAGCATTCTTGACCGCCATCTGTTTACGGAATCTCAGCCGTTTCCGAAGTGTCGGTGGCGACTGATTCTAGATCTGCTCGGAAGGGCTGCACAATCCTGCATATCCATACTGTAGTTGGGAAAACCAATGGGTGTGCGACAAAAACGAATGCCGAGGATTCGAAAGCTTTCTGTAATCGTGCCACGCAATCACCTACTAAAGTATATACGCTAAAACGCTTAGCTGAATTCGGCAAGGCGCAGCTCTCAACGACATCTTTCTGTCTTTCTATCTTTCTATCGTATCTTCATTTCAATTCATCAACAACGTTCCCATCTTCTTTTCGCACTCTCATCTCGTTCAATTTCTACTCAGCATCATATCACAGCACATCAAAAACCTCAATGATCGAATTCAAACAGATAAACGGACAAACCTAACACTCAAGCTATCGAACAAAGTACCCTGGCTAACATACATGTCGTTTCCAACCACTCGATTCCCAACATGTACCGTGTTGCGCTGCCCAGTTCCGAAGCCCAACCCAGTTCCGAAGCCCACACAAACCGAATGCCAAAGATGACGTTCACCGGTTCGTACCCACAGTCTATTCAAAAAGTCCAAGTCCAAATTAAGGATGCGAGATCCGTCATAAAGAACAACCAAACAAGGCATGTTCTTGAAGGGAGGGGGTTATGCCAAACACCAAGAGTAGAGGGGTCAAGATACCCGAACTGGTAGCTCGAAAGCTTTTATCATGAAAGTTCGCTCCTTGAGACTACTTAGATGAGTCGTCTCTTCGGCTGAACATCTGGAGGGGTTAACCCGCGGGCTCTGCGTCTATGGCACTTTTTTACTCCTCCTCATCATCCTCCTCATTCATAGCGAGATCTTGAATGACCATGGATTTTGGAGGGATAGCTTCAACTCCGGCTGCTTGGGCGGCGACAGGTTGACCGTCAGCATCCCTCTCTTTCTCTTCCCATTTAGCTTTGTCCTCTCTCCTACCACGAGCAGTGTCTTCCAACCACTTTCTGTGCTCTTCCTTGTCTAGTTCTTTCTTGATTTTGGTGCCGGCTTTCTTCTCCTGTCGTTCGTCGCACTCTCGGACCAGAACGCACTCCTCACACTCTGTCCCCCGCTTGGACCAGTTACCTGGATGTACGATACATTCGATCATGTGTTTTTGCTT
>JAABUR0100004904.1_pt1 | contig 17453 bp, 16 predicted proteins | sample 5560091 | NCBI WGS metagenome assembly JAABUR01 (sample SAMN10711879, study PRJNA513375) | rock metagenome | isolation source: Antarctica rocks | place: Antarctica: Victoria Land, University Valley sud | reverse complement strand
CCAGAAAGGTGCTCCTGATCCTGTGCGTGGACGGTCCCTCGACCAGACCAATCCTCGCAGGTCAGAGCACCTTTCTACATGATCAACACACACCAACAACCCGACCCCGATGAAAGCCCGAGGTTAGTGTTCGTGGGCATCCAACGAGACGGCAACACGTCTCCAGACCAGCACGGAGGACGACATGGCGGGCCGCCGCTCCACGGCCAGGGACCTGGCCCAGATCGCGGTGTTCGCAGCGTTGATCGCTGCCCTCGGGGTGCCGGGCGCGTTTTCCATCGGCATCGGACCGGTGCCGATCACCCTGCAGACGCTGGGGGTGATGCTGGCCGGGGCCTTACTCGGCGCCCGGAAGGGCCTGCTGGCGGTGGCGGTGTTCGAGCTGTTGGTGCTGTGCGGCCTACCGCTGCTGGCCGGTGGCCGAGGTGGACCGGCCCAGTTCCTCAGTTCGCCGTCGGCCGGCTACCTGTGGGGATTCCTGCTCGGCGCGGTGGTGATCGGCGCCCTCACCCGACTGATCCTGCCGGCCTACCCGCTGTGGCTGGGGATCATCGTCACCGCGGTCGGCGGCATCGGCGCGATCTACCTGATCGGCGTGCCGTGGACCGCGGTCCGCAGCCACCTGCCGTTGTGGACCGCGATCGCCGACTCGGGCAAGTTCCTGCCCGGCGATGCGATCAAGGTCGTGATCACCGCGCTGGTCGCCAAGCAGGTGCATCGGGGATACCCGGGCCTGCTGGCACCCCACCGGGCCGCGCCCGCGCCGGTGAGGGAAACCGTTCGGGAACGGTGATGTCGGCAGCCTCCCCCGACCCGTGGTCGCCAGCACTCGCGCCGGGCTATGGCGCAGCGAACGGCCGGGGTCGTAGCGCACCACCGGCGCTGGTCTGGGGCGGCGTCCGGCTGAGTTTCGCCGAGCTGGCCGAACAGATCCGCGGGGTGGACGTCCGCCAGACGATCGACGTGACTGGGCTCGCCGTACCCGATCAGCTGGCCGGGGTGTTCGCGGCCGCCGCCGCCAGGGTCCCGGTGGTGCTGGCCGATCCGGCAAATCCGTTGCCGCCCAGTATCTATGCCGCCGATAAACTGCCGACTGGAACCTTTCTGGTGGTCTCGACCTCGGGATCGACCGGGCGTCCGCGGGCAGTAATCAGGACGCTGCGGTCCTGGACGGCGTCCTTTGCCGGATACAGCTCGCTGACCGGGCTGACCTCCGCCGACCGGCTGCTGCTCACCGGCCCACTGTCGTCCTCGATGCAGCTGTTCACCGCACTGCACGCGCTGTGGTCCGGTGCCACCATCACCGACGACCCGGCCAGCGCCACCTCGGCGGTGTGTGTGCCGGCGGTGTTGCCCAAGCTGATCGACCCGGAGGGCCCAACCCGATTGCGGACCGTGGTGGTGGCCGGCGCTCGGGTGCCCCCATCCCTGGTCCAGCAGGCGATCTCGACGGACATCGCGGTGATCGAGTACTACGGCGCCGCCGAGCTCTCGCTGGTCGCCGCCCGCCGGCTGCCGGCGCCGTTGCGGCCGTTCCCCGGCGTCGAGATCCAGCTCCGGGACGGTCATCTGTGGTCCCGGTCCGAGTATCACGCGTTGGGCTACCTCGGCGGCGGCACCGCGCTGCGGACCGATCCGGCCGGATTCGTCACCGTCGGCGATCTGGCCATGCAACGGGCGGACGGCTCGCTGCTCATCCTCGGACGCGGCAACACTGCCGTCACGGTGGGCGGCCGGACGGTCATCGTCGAAGATGTCGAGGCGGCACTGGCCGGCATTCCGGGCATCCTGGAAGTCGCGGTGATCGGACTCGCTCATCCGCGGCTCGGTGAAGAACTGGTGGCGGTGGTGACGCTCGACGACGCCACCGATCTGGTGTCGGTGCGCGCCCGGGCCCGTTGTTTGCTGCATGGGGAGTCGCTGCCACGACGCTGGAGACAGGCGCCCTTCATTCCGCGGACCCGAACCGGCAAGATCGACAGAGTCGCCTTGCATTCGCAATACTCCGGCGACACCGAACTCCGACAGGGCACCGGAACGCTGTGAACAGGTGAGCGCATCGGCGCCCACCAACGACCAGAGGGAGCAGCCTGCAGATGCCGATGGACAGCGTGTCGACACCGCGGTCGACCACCCCGTCGGCCGGTCGCCCGCCGGTCCGCGATCGGGTGGCCGGAGCGCCGATCTCCTGGGGTGTCTGCGAAGTCCCGGGGTGGGGTTTCCAGTTGACCCCGGACGTGGTGCTGACCCAGATGCGGGACGTCGGCCTGGCCGCCACCGAATTCGGCCCGGACGGCTTCCTGCCGGACGCACCGGCCGATAAGGCGGCCACCCTGTCCCGGTATGCGCTGGCCGCCGTCGGCCAGTTCGTTCCGGCGGTGCTGCACGATCCCGACCACGACCCGCTGCCGGCGGTGCAGCAGGCGATGGCGGCGCTGGGCGCCGCGCATGCCTCCACCGTGGTGATCGCCGCGGCCACCGGCGCCGAGGGTTACGACACCCGCCCGACGCTGGATGACGCCGGCTGGACGACGCTGCTGGCCAACCTCGACCGGATCGATGAGGCCGCCCGAGCCAGCGGTCTGCTGGCCACCCTGCATCCGCACGTCGGCACCATGATCGAGTCCGGCGAACAGACCCAACGGGTCATCGACGGCTGCGCGATCGCGCTCTGCCTGGACACCGGCCACCTGCTGATCGGCGGCGGCGACCCGGTGGCAGTGGCGACCGCCCACCCGGAGCGGATCGGCCACGTGCACCTCAAGGACGTGCGATTGCCGTGGGCAGAGCGGGTCCGTAACGGTCAGGTCAGCTACACCGAGGCGGTGGCCGGTGGCATCTACGCCCCGCTCGGCGACGGCGATGTGGACGTCGCAGCGATCGTCATCGCGCTGGAGGGCAACGGGTACTCGGGCTGGTATGTGTTGGAGCAGGACACCATCCTGACCGCCGACCCGGCCACTGACCCGGCCGGGTCGGGCCCGCTGGCGGACATCACGGCATCCATCGCGCACATCATCGCGGTCGCCGAGTCGCTTCCACTGCAGGCGATCCCGGATGTCTGACACCGGGGCGGTCAGGCCTGAGGGCATGGCCGGCAGGCCCGACAACAGCGGCGACGACCTGATCGCGATGGGCCGCACCGGCGTGGACATCTACCCGCTCGATCACGGCGTCGGGCTGGCGGACGTCCGCACCTTCGAGAAGTTCCTCGGCGGCAGCGCCACCAACGTCGCGGTGGCTGCCGCCCAGCACGGTCGGCATGCAGCATTGATCACCCGCACCGGCGCCGACCCGTTCGGCCAATACGTGCGGCGGGAGGCGGCCAGACTCGGCGTGGACACCCGATTCATCGCCGACGTCGCCGGACCGCCGACACCGGTCACCTTCTGCGAGGTGTTCCCGCCCGACGATTTCCCGCTCTACTTCTACCGATACCCGATCGCGCCGGACCTGATGATTCGCCCGGAAGAACTGCCGGCGCAGGCGATCGCCGAAGCCGCGGTGTTCTGGAGCACGGTGACCGGGCTCTCCCAGGAGCCCAGCCGATCGGCGCACTTCGAGGCGTGGCGGATCCGGCAGCGGAGCCGACACACCGTGCTGGACCTAGATTATCGGCCGATGTTCTGGCCGGATCCGACGCAGGCCCACCAGCAGGTGGCGGCAGCGCTGCCGCTGGTGACGGTCGCGGTCGGCAACCGGGAGGAGTGCCGGGTGGCGGTCGGCGAGGACGATCCGCAGCGGGCCGCCGACGCGCTGCTGGATCTCGGGCTGGAACTGGCGATCGTCAAACAGGGACCGAAAGGTGTGCTGGCCGCGACCAGGGACGAGCGAATCGAAGTTCCGCCTTTCGAAATCCAGGTGGTCAACGGACTGGGGGCCGGCGACGCCTTCGGCGGGGCGCTGGTACACGGGCTGATCGCCGGCTGGGAACTGCGCCGCACCATCGAGTTCGCCAATGTGGCTGGCGCCCTGGTGGCCGGCCAGCTCGCCTGCTCGACGGCGATGCCGTCCACCGACGAGGTCGAGGCCGCGCTGGCCCGAGCCCGATGATGGACCTGGCCGCCGTCACCGAGATCCGGGCCAGGCAACCCGAACGGATCGCCCAGGCCTGGGCGCAGCGCTGCCGCCGGGAATTGCTCGGCCCCGGTGGCCGACTGCTGATCGTGGCGGCCGACCATCCGGCCCGCGGTGCCATCGGCGTGCGCGGCAAGCCGGACGCGATGGCCAGCCGGACAGACCTGTTGCAACGACTGGTGACCGCGCTGAGCCGACCCGGCGTCGACGGGGTGCTCGGCACCGCCGACATCCTGGACGATCTGCTGCTGCTCGGCGCGCTGGATCAGAAGGTGGTGATCGGCTCGATGAACCGCGGCGGGTTGCACCGGTCGTCGTTCGAGTTCGACGACCGGTTCACGGGCTACTCGGCCGCCGAGATCGCCCGGCGTGGCCTGAACGGCGGCAAGATGCTGACCCGGATCTGCTTGGACGACCCCGCCACCACCAACACCCTGCAGGCCTCCGGTAGGGCGATCAACGACCTGGCCGGTCGCGGACTGATGGCGATGGTGGAGCCGTTCCTGTCGCACTGGCGGGACGGCAAAGCTGCAAATCTGCTGGACCCGGACTCCGTCATCCTGGCCATCCAGATCGCCGCCGGGCTCGGCGAAACCAGCGCTCACACCTGGCTCAAACTCCCGGTGGTGCCGGACCTCCCCCGGGTGATGGACTCGACCACCCTGCCGACCCTGTTGCTCGGCGGTGACCCGGCCGGCGACCCGGACGACAGCTACGCGCAGTGGGGCGACGCTCTGGGACTGACCTCGGTGCGCGGCCTTGTGGTCGGCCGAGCACTGCTCTACCCGCCGGATGCCGATGTGGCAGCAGCGGTCGACATCGCCGCCGGACTCGTCCATGGAGGACAACAACGATGACCGATGATCTGTGGGTGTATCCGCTCGGAACCCGGGTAAGGGACGGGCTTTCGGTGCTGATCGACGACAGCATCGACGACTGGCAGCACACTTCTCTGATGGTGCTGGATCTGCCACCGGGTGAACGCCGGGAGTTCGATCTCGGCGATCGGGAAGCGATCGTGGTGCCATTGGTCGGCCCGGTCACCGTCCAGACCGAGGATGCCGCCGGTTCGCACTTGGCTGCCCTCGCCGGCCGGCCGTCGGTGTTCGCCGGCCCGACCGACGTTGCCTACCTCCCCCGTGGCTCTCGGCTCACCCTGATCGGCCCGGACGAAGGCACCTCGCGAGTGGCGATCACCCTGGCGATGGTGGCCGGCGACGGCAGCACCCCACCCTTCCGGCACCTGCCGGTGGCCGAGGTGCCGGTCGAACTGCGCGGCACCGGGCAGTGCTCACGGGAGGTGCGCAACTTCGGCATCCCGGGCGTGCTGGACGCCGATTCACTGATCGCCTGCGAGGTGATCACCCCCGCCGGGAACTGGTCGTCGTATCCGCCACACAAGCACGACGTGGAGCGACCCGGCGAGGAGACCGCGTTGGAGGAGATCTACTACTTCGAGGTGCAGGTCGCGGCCGAACTGGCGGCGGATGCCCCGAACAACGCCGATGCCGTTGGTTACCAACGGGTCTACGCCAGTGACGATCGACCTATCGACGTACTGGCCGAGGTACGCAGTGGTGACGTGTTGCTGGTGCCGTACGGCTGGCACGGCCCGGCGATGGCCGCTCCCGGTTACGACTTGTATTACCTGAACGTAATGGCCGGCGCCGGTCCGGAGCGGGCCTGGTTGATCTGCGACGATCCGGCGCACAGCTGGATCCGGCAGACCTGGCCGGCCACTGCCGCCGATCCGCGGCTACCGCTGTCGCCCCCGGGGCGGCCAACCGCGCCGGCGCAGCGATGAGCACCGTGCGACTCACCGTCGCGCAGGCGACCGTGCGGTTCCTGGCCGCCCAGAACAGCGAACGGGACGGCCAGCGGCAGCGACTGATCGCCGGGGCATTCGGCATCTTCGGGCACGGCAACGTGGCCGGCATCGGACAGGCGCTGCTGCAGCAGGAGCTGGCCGACGGCGACGATCCGGCACTGCGATATGTGTTGGCCCGCAATGAACAGGCGATGGTCCACGCCGCCGCGGCGTTCGCCCGGCACACCGACCGGTTGCAGACCTGGGTGTGTACCGCATCAGTCGGGCCGGGTTCGACCAATATGCTGACCGGGGCCGCACTGGCCACGGTGAACCGCCTGCCGGTGCTGCTGCTGCCGTCCGGAACATTCGCCACCAGGGTGGCGGCGCCGGTGCTGCAGGAGCTGGAACTGCCGTGGGCCGGCGACATCACGGTGAACGACGCCTTCCGCCCGTTGTCCCGGTTCTTCGACGAAGTTCAACGCCCCGAACAACTTCCGTCGGCGCTGCTCTCGGCGATGCGGGTGCTCACCGATCCGGTCAACACCGGCGCGGTGACCATCTCGTTGCCACAAGACGTCCAGGCTCAGGCCCACGACTGGCCGGTCGAGTTGTTCGCCGAGCGGAGCTGGCACATCGCCCGTCCACCGGCCGAACCGGACCGGATCGCAGTGGCGGCGGACCTGATCAGGCACGCCCGACGTCCGCTGGTGGTGGCCGGCGGCGGCGTCCACTACGGCCGCGCCGAACCGGCACTGCAGCGGTTCTGCGAAGCGACCGGTATCCCGGTCGGCGAGAGCCAGGCCGGCAAGGGATCGCTGCCGCACGGCCATCCGCAGCTGATGGGTGCCATCGGGTCGACCGGCACCACCGCCGCCAATGCGCTGGCCACCCGGGCCGACCTGGTGATCGGAATCGGCTGCCGGTACAGCGATTTCACCACCGCCTCGCGGACGGTGTTCGGCGCCGAGCAGGTCCGGTTCGTCAACATCAACATCGCCGACTTCGATGCCGGTAAACATTCCGGGCTGGCGGTGGTCGCCGATGCCGCCGACGCCCTCGGCCAGTTGACGACCGCCTTGTCCGCCGCTGTCGATCCGACCAGCTCCGATCCCTACGTCGTCGACGCCGGCTACCGCGACGAGCAAGCCCGGCTGTGGCGCGACTGGGACACCGCGGTGGAGGCGGTCTACCACCCGGGGCCGGAGGTCACCGATCGGTTGGCCGACGGTCTGCTCACCCAGTCCGAGGTTCTCGGTGCGGTCAACGAGCTCACCGACCCGCGGGACGTGGTGCTGTGCGCGGCCGGATCGATGCCGGGCGATCTGCACAAGCTCTGGCGGGTCCGGGACCGCAAGGGGTATCACGTCGAATACGGCTACTCCTGCATGGGCTACGAAATCCCCGGCGCCATCGGAGTTCGGCTGGCCGACACCACCCGGGAGGTGTTCGCGATGGTCGGCGATGGCGGCTACCTGATGATGCCCGGCGAGCTGATGACGGCCGTCCAGGAACACCTCAAGGTGATCATCGTGCTGGTGCAGAACCACGGCTTCGGGTCCATCGGCGCGCTGTCGGAATCGCTGGGTTCGCAACGGTTCGGCACCCAGTACCGGTATCGCAGCGACTCCGGCCGACTGGACGGGGAGCTGCTGCCGGTGGACCTGGCGGCCAACGCCCGGAGCTTCGGCGCACACGTCATCGAGGTGCAGTCGCGGGCCGAGCTGGCGCCGGCCATCACCGCGGCGAAAGCCGCACCGGCCGACGGCGGGCCGGTGGTGATCCACGTCCGGACCGACCCGACAGTGGGATCACCGGACAACGGCGCCTGGTGGGACGTGCCGGTCAGCGAGGTCGCCGACATCGACTCCACCCGGCAGGCCTTCGACGACTACACCGCCCACAAGAAGAACCAACGGTCGTACCTGTCCCCCACCGATAGTCCACCTCCGCGGCCCAGCGGAACCAGCCCAGCGCAGGAGCAGTAGATGTCGAATACCGACCTCCGGATCGGAATCATCGGCGTCGGCATGATGGGCGCCGACCACGCCCTGCGGGTCGCCGAGCGGACCGCGAACGCCACCCTGGTGGCGGTCTCCGACGTCGACGGCGACCGGGCCGCCGCCCTGGCCGGCACCTTCGACGGCGTCCGGGCCATTCCCGATGCCGCCGCCCTGATCGCCGACGACGACATCGACGCGGTGATCATCGCCTCCCCGGGGTTCGCGCACGAGGAGCAGTTGATGGACTGCCTGGCCCACCGCCGGTACGCGATGTGCGAGAAGCCGTTGACCATGGACAGCGCATCGTCGTTACGGGTGCTGCAGGCCGAGCGGGATGGCGGCGCACCGTTGTTCCAGGTCGGATTCATGCGGCGGTTCGACCCGGAATACTCCCAGATGAAGAGCGTGTTGGATTCCGGCAGCTACGGCCGCACCCTGCTGTTGCACAACGTGCATCGGAACAAATCGGTGCCCAGCACCGACTTCCGCAGCGAGATGATCGTGCGCGACTCGCTGGTGCACGAGGTGGATGTCGCCCGGTTTTTGTTCGGTGAGGAGATCGCCACCATCCAGGTGCTGTCACCGGCCGCCAGCTCACTGGCAGCGCCCGGGGTCCTCGATCCGCAGATCGCGCTGTTCACCATGGCCGGCGGCGCGATGGCCGTCACCGAAGTGTTCGTGAACTGTCAGGTCGGCTACGAGGTGCGGTGCGAGGCGGTCGCCGAACGTGGGACCCTGACCGCTGGGCTCACCCAGAACGGCCCCTACGGCACCCGGGCCGCCGCCGACCCCGACCAGGACGGCAGCTGGGGCGGGCACGTTCCGCTGGACTACCGGACCCGGTTCGCCCGCGCCTACGACCTGGAGATCCAGGCCTGGGTGGATGCCTGTCGACGGGGCACGGTGGTCGGGCCGAACTCCTGGGACGGCTACGCGGCGACCGCTGTGTGCACCGCCGGCATACAGTCACTGGTTTCCGGTGAGCCGGTCCAGGTCGAGCTGACCGGTGCCACCGACACTGCCGCTGCCACGGTCTAGCGACCGGCAGCACTGTGACCAGTCAGAAGGTGAGCGGGTGCCTGACCCTCGCCCGGTGATCGTCACCGCCCGTCGCACCGCGATCGGCACCGCTGCGATGGCGTTTGCCGACCTGGACGTGGTGGCGCTGGCCGCGCCGCTGCTGGCCGAGGCCGGCGCCGCAGACCCGGCGATCGACGAGGTGATTCTGGGCAACTGTATGGGTCCGGGCGGGAACATCGCCAGGGTGGCGGCGCTGGCCGCAGGACTGGGCCAACGCACCCCGGCAGTGACGGTCGATCGGCAGTGCGGATCCGGACTGGAAGCGGTGGCCCAGGCCGCCGCGCTGATCCGCTCCGGCGCGGCCCGCCGGGTGCTGGCCGGTGGCGCCGAATCAGCGAGTACCGCACCGTGGCGGCACTGGCCGCCGACCGAATCGGGTGGCCCGCCTCGACGGTACGACCGGGCGCCGTTCGCCCCGTCCGGATACCCCGACCCGTCGATGGGCGCCGGCGCCGATGCGTTGGCCCGTCATCTTGGCATCTCCCGCCGGCAGCAGGACGACTATGCCGCGCGGTCCCACCGGTTGGCCGCCGAGGCGACTGCATCGGGTGCCTTCGACGCCGAGATCCTTGCGGTGCACGGTGTTCTGCGCGATCAACGGCCGCGCGGCGGGCTGACGACCGAGCGACTGGGCCGGTTGCCACCGGCGTTCGGTGCGGACGGCACGGCCACTGCCGGCAACTCCTGTGGGGTGTCGGACGGCGCCGCGCTGCTCACCGTGGTCGCCGATCGGGCGGCAGCCGGGCTGCGGATCCGCGGTGTGCTCACCGTCGGCTGCGATCCGGCGATGCCGGGGCTGGGAGCGGCCGATGCCATTGCTGCCCTGTTGGCCGAGAACCGGCTGCGGCCAGCGGATATCGGTGCGATCGAGATCACCGAGGCGTTCGCCTCGGTGCCGCTGGCCGCCATTCAGCAAGTCGGTCTGGACCCGGACATCGTCTGCAGCGATGGCGGAGCGATCGGCTATGGGCATCCGTGGGGAGCGTCCGGAGCCATCCTGTTGGTCCGGCTGTTCTCCCGGATGGTGCGGGCCGATGGTCCCGCGCTGGGCGTCGCCGGCTGCGCGATCGGTGGCGGGCTGGGGATGGCCATGTTGGTGGAGCGCACCGGATGAGCGAGATCCGGTTCAGCTCGGTGCGTCACCGGTTCGGTGATCGAGTGATCCTGGACGACATCGAGTTGACCCTGACCGAGCAGCGGATCGGCATCGTCGGGGCCAACGGATCCGGTAAGTCGACGCTGGCGCGGATGATCAACGGCCTGGTCGAACCGAGTTCCGGCACCGTCACCGTCGACGGTCTGCACACCGTCAAGGACGGCAAGCAGGTTCGCCGCCGGGTCGGCTTCGTCTTCACCGACCCGGACAACCAGATCGTGATGCCGACGGTCGCCGAAGACATCGCGTTCTCGCTGCGCAGGTCCGGGCTGGCCAAGGAGGCGATCGCCGAGAGGGTGGCGAACGTATTGCGCCGCTTCGATCTTGCCGGCTATGCCGATCATCCCACCCATCTGCTGTCCGGTGGGCAGAAGCAACTGCTGGCGCTGGCCGCGGTGCTGATCCGGGAGCCGTCGGTGCTGGTGGCCGACGAACCGACGACGTTGCTGGATCTGCGCAACTCGCGGATGGTCGCTGCCCTGTTGGCCGGTCTGGACGAACAGCTGATCCTGGTCACCCATCACCTGCAGCTGCTGGCGGATTTCGACCGGGTGCTGGTGATCGACAACGGCCGGATATTGGCCGACGATCTGCCGGCCGCCGCCATCTGCCGCTATCAGGAACTACTGCGGTGATCGCCGCGCCGATCGGCCTATACCTGCCGGGATCCTCGGTTCTGCACCGGATTCCGGCCGGGCCGAAGATGGCAGCGATGCTGCTGTCGGTGGTGGCCATCACCCTGCTTCGGCAGCCCTGGCAGCTCGGGGTGGCCGCCCTGGTCGTCGCTGCCTTGTATCTGGTGTCCGGCGTCGGCTGGCGGCCGGCCGCGGCCCAACTGTGGCCGATGCGCTGGTTCATCCTGCTGGTCGGCGTGCTGCAGGTCGCCCTGGTGGACTGGCGTTCGGCGATCCTGGTGTGCGGCGGGCTGCTGGTCACGGTGGCGTTGGCTGCCCTGGTCACCCTCACCACCAGAGTGACGGCGATGCTTGACCTGTGCGTCCGGCTGCTCGGTCCGCTGCGCCGGTTCGGTGTCGACCCGGATCGGGTCGGGTTGGTGCTGGCGTTGACCATCCGGTGTGTTCCGTTGATGGTCGGGGTGATCGGCGAGGTGAATCATGCGCGCCGGGCCCGCGGCGTCGGCTTCTCACTGGTGGCGTTGGTCGCGCCGGCGATGGTCCGGGCGTTGCGGTCGGCCGATGCGATGGGCGACGCGCTGATCGCCCGCGGCGCCGACGATTGATCCGTCAGCCGTCGCCTCGGTCAAGAACACCAGGATGCAGCCGCGCCGGCGAGACATGCGGGTGGTTGCGTCATTCATCCCGAGCTACTCGAGCTGAGCAGTAAGACGGCAGCAGTGTGCATGAGCTGTCGGAGGTCGGCAGCGAACCGGGTGGCCGGCGCACCGTCAACGACGTTGTGGTCAATAGTGGACGGTGAGGTCCATGACATCCGCACTTCGACCCGGTCGCCGACCGCACGGGGGCGTTTGCTGAGTCCGCCGACGATCACCACGAGTGATGCGAGAGTGGACGGGGCGATGGCGAAGCCGCCGCCGGCGGCGAACATGCCCCTGCGGTTACCTGCACTGTGCCGGTGGCGAGGTGGACCCGGCGGGAGCGGCTCATCGCCGCGTACATCGCCCGGTACAGGCCCGCGGTCGGACCGCAGCGCGAACGACGGCTGACCAGTCAGGTGCCGGCAAGGCGACCGTGCTCGCATTCTCTCCGGCCAGGTATCAGCGCAACAGGATGAACCAGACCGCGATGCAGTGGCACAGGGCCGCCATCGAGACGAAGGCATGGAAGAACTCGCAGTAGCCGAAGGTGCCCGGCCACGAGTTCGGTTTCCGCAGCGCGTAGAGCACGGCGCCGATCGTGTAGAACAGGTCGCCAACACACATCAGGACGACGGGCACGATGCCTGCCGAACGCAGCAGGGCGGGGATGACGAACACGGCAGCCCAGCCCAAGGCGATGTACAGCGGGACGCCGACCCAGCGGGGCGAGTTCGGCAGCATATCTTCAATGCCACCCCAAGGGCGGTGCCTATCCAGACTCCCAGCAGAAGCCATCGGCCGGATCCGGTGGGCAGTCCGACCAGGGCGAACGGTGTATAGGTGCCGGCGATGAACACGAAGATCATCGATTGGTCGGCGCGTTCATTCCAGGTGCGAGCGCGGGCGGATGTCCACTGGTGCCGGTAATAGGCGGCACTGACACCGAAGAGCCCGACGATGGTGACGGCGTAGACGGAGCTGGCGAAGACCGCTCGGGCATCGCTGGTGTACGCGGCCACCGCGATCAAGGTGATGCCGGCGACCGCTGCCACGATGGTCGAGTAGAAGTGGATCTAGCCGCGAGCCCGCGGTCGGAGTCGAATGTCCGGTGACGGTTTGATAGCCACGCCCGCACAGTACCGACCTGGCCGGCAGCGGCCCACCGTAGGGCCTATGCACCCGCTGACGACACCGAGCAGAAAACGATGACCGACGTACTCGACAAATCGCTGCCCGACCGGAGCCCACACCACCGCAACCGACCACGGCACGCCTCGTCGGGCCGGGCCGGGCGCGTCAGTTAGAGGTGCGCGTCGGAAAGCAAGATCTCGAGGTCGGGTGTGGGACGGCCGGTGCGAAGCAGGGCGGCCCGCAGCTCCTCGGCCAGAACCCGCATCTCCTCAGGGGCTGCGCGGCTGTGCGCACCGAACCACAGTTCTCCACGGGCGCTGGCGAGCACCCGCCGCCAGTAGCCGACAACGAACGCCGTCGGAAGATAAAGGTAGAGGACCCTCAGGTTGGTGGGGATCTCGGCATTCCCGGCAGCGCGCAGCGCCCTGAATGCCTGCCGGGTCGCGAGGACCATCTGTCGCAGTGTTTTCGGATCGCCGGCCAGTTCAGCCGCGTTGGTACCGACCCGATAGAGGGCGAACGCGATCGGCACGACGAACGCGGCGTGTGCCAACAGCCAGCCATCGATGTTGGCGCTGATCTTGCTGGGGAAGCCGGCATCGCGGAACGCGTCCTGCAACTGCTGGACTCTGGTTGTCGTCATACCGTTCGACTCGCCGAGCATCGTCTTCTGTTGGCTGATCAGGACGTACCTGACTGCCAGACCTTCCCGGACACCGCCGGCTGCGGGGAAGCCGAAGAGAGCACGCTCGCCGAGGGCCGCAGTGAGCTCGGCTTGGCGTCCTGCTGTGTTGCCGAAGAACAGCACGTCTGAACCGTCGCTCATGCCGGTCAAGACAGGCAGCGTGCTTGCGAGCTGCTCGGAGCGGACGGGAACTAGTACAAGGTCAAAATGGTCATCCGCATCGGGCTCCCTCACCGCCTGCGTTGCCTGGACCGTACGCTGCCCGGACTGCGCTTCCTCCAACACCAGCCCGTGGGTCTGCAGGTCTGACAGCCGGCGACCTCGGGCGAGCAGGACTACGTCGTGCCCCGCCTGCTGCAGCTTGCCGGCGTACACGCTGCCGATCACCCCGGCGCCAAGTACAAGGATCCGCATGTGCCACCCATCTACAGCCGTATCGATGTCGAGCTAGTCAACCGCGTCGAGGCGTCGCATCCAGGGCTCCGCAGAGGAATTTCCCGCGGAGGTATCGAGCTGGGCGGTGATCGACTCGTCCGCGCGCCGTATGCCTCAGGTGTGCGCGGGCAAGCTGCCGCACGCGGATCGCGGTCGACAACTGGCATCTGGTCCCTTCGCCAACGACATTTGACGAAGGGACTTTCGACCCTGCGCCCGATCGGTTCTGGCCCATACGCTCATCCACATCATGAGAATTGAATGTGGATGAAAAGAACCAGAACGGTCGATCCGTCGCAGCGTCCGACGAAGTCGAATGGTCCTATCACCACGGGCGGGTCGAGACCCCGCGGGAGTGACGCTGGCAAGATCCCCGGCCAGGGCATCAACCTGGCGTTAGCGACATGGACCTTCGCTATCAACTTCTGGGCCTGGAATCTGATCGCTCCGCTCTCGTCGACCTATACGAGGGCGATGTCCCTTTCCACGTCGCAGGCGGCGCTGTTGGTGGCGACGCCGATCCTGGTTGGTTCTGTGGGTCGCATCCCGGTCGGTGCGCTGACCGACCGCTTCGGTGGACGGCGAATGTTCACCGCGATCTCGCTCATCTCCATCATTCCGGACCTGCTGGTCGCCTTCGCCGGCCATATAGATTCCTATGTGCTGTTGTTGGTGTTCGGATTCTTTCTCGGCATCGCCGGTACAGCTTTCGCCGTTGGCATCCCGTTCGTGAACGCCTGGTACGGCCAGTCCCGACGCGGATTTGCGACCGGTGTCTTTGGTGCCGGTATGGGTGGTACCGCCCTGTCTGCGTTCTTCACCCCTCGGTTCGTGACCTGGTTCGGGTCCATCACCGCGCACGCGATCATCGCTGTGGCTCTCGCCCTCACCGCGTTGCTGGTGATGACGAGGATGAAAGATTCGCCGCGGTGGCAATCGAACACTGATCCGGTGCTCCCCAAACTCGCTGCCGCCGGCAAGCTTCGCGTCACCTGGCAGCTGGCTTTTCTGTATGCGGTCACCTTTGGCGGTTTCGTCGCTTTTAGCACGTATCTCCCCACATACTTGAAGACGATCTACGATTTCTCGCTCACCGGCGCCGGGGCCCGCACCGCCGGCTTCGCTGTCGCCGCAGTACTCGCCAGGCCACTGGGCGGGATCCTGTCCGACAAATTGCACCCCAAGATCGTGGTGATGATCTCCCTGGTGGGGGCAGCGGTGATGGCCGTAGTGGTGGCATTTCAACCGTCGCCGGAACTCTTGGCCGGGGCCAGCTTCATCGTGATGGCGTTGTTCCTGGGTATCGGCACCGGCGGCGTGTTCGCCTGGGTGGCCCGTTCCGCGCCGGCCGACCGTGTCGGTACGGTGACCGGAATCGTCGGGGCCGCGGGTGGTCTCGGTGGGTTCTTCCCACCGCTGGTGCTCGGCGCCACCTACGACTCGGTGAGCAACAACTACACCGTCGGTCTCGCCCTGCTCTGCGCAACGAGTTTGCTCGCCTTGCTCTACACCGCGTGGAAGCTGCCCGGCAGGGTCCGGACCGGATAGGTTTGGAGCACACTGCACCCAATCAGCTGGCTGCCTGATTTAGGGAGAAGACTGCGTGAGCGTTCACCCTGGTACTGACGGTGCCGTGGCCGATCTCTTGGTGCGAAGTGGCCGGTTTTTCACCCGCAGTGATGTTTCCCGGGACTTGCGGACCGTCAGCAAGACCGGTGGGCGCCAGGGAGACGTTTTCTACCGGGACCGGTGGAGCCACGACAAGGTGGCCCGATCCACCCACGGGGTGAACTGCACCGGCTCCTGTTCGTGGAAGGTGTTCGTCAAGGACGGCATCATCACCTGGGAGACCCAGGAGACCGACTATCCGACAGTGGGTCCGGACCGGCCGGACTACGAACCCAGAGGGTGTCCGCGGGGGCAGCGTTCTCCTGGTACACCTACTCACCGACCCGGGTCAGATACCCCTATGCCCGCGGGGTGCTCATCGAAATGTTCCGCGAGGCGCGGACCAGGTTGGGAGATCCGGTATTGGCCTGGGCCGAGATCCAGGACGACCCGGAGCGCCGCAAGCGGTATCAGCGGGCACGCGGAAAAGGCGGCTTGATCCGCATCGGCTGGGACGAAGCGGCCGAGATCGCGGCTGCCGCGCACGTGCACGCCATCGCCCGGTACGGCCCCGACCGAATCGCGGGCTTCTCCCCGATTCCGGCGATGTCGATGGTCTCGCATGCGGCCGGCTCCCGATTCGTCGAACTTCTCGGCGGCGCCATGACCTCTTTCTACGACTGGTATGCCGACCTGCCGGTCGCTTCACCGCAAGTGTTCGGCGACCAGACCGACGTACCAGATTCGGGTGACTGGTGGGACGCCTCGTACCTGATGATGTGGGGGTCCAACGTTCCGGTCACCCGCACCCCCGACGCGCATTGGATGGCCGAAGTCCGTTACCGCGGAACAAAAGTCGTCTCGGTCAGCCCCGACTACTCCGACAACACCAAGTTCGCCGACGAATGGATGCCGTGCGCGCCGGGCACCGACGGTGCGATGGCCATGGCGATGGGCCACGTCATCCTGTCCGAGTCCTGGTCCTGGTCCAGACACCGTTCTTCGTCGGCTACATCAGCAAATGCACCGACCTGCCGTTCCTGGTCCGCCTCGAGAAGCGCGCCGACGGCTATGTCACCGGAAAGAACCTGACCGCCGCCGACCTCGGCGACGACACCGAGGGCGCCGCGTTCAAACCGGTGCTCATCGACAGCCGCACCGGCGAAGTCGTGGTACCCAACGGTTCGCTCGGCTTCCGGTACACCGATTCCGGGGTCGGGAAGTGGAACCTCGATCTCGGCGACGTCGTACCCCAGTTGACCGTTCTGGGCGATGACGCCGGAACAGCGACGCTGAAGCTGGCCAGATTCGACACCCCGGACGGCCACGCCGATGAGTTGACCCGCGGTGTCCCCGTCCGGCGGATCGGGAACGAGTTGTGCTGCACCGTCTACGACCTGATGCTGGCCCAGTACGGGGTGCACCGGGACGGGATGCCCGGGGACTGGCCCACCGGCTGGGACGACCCTTCGCGGCCCTACACGCCGGCGTGGCAGGAGTCGATCACCGGGGTCAGCGCATCCCAGGTCGTGAGGGTTGCACAGGAATTCGCGCACAACGCCGAGGAGTCCGGCGGCCGTTCGATGATCATCATGGGCGCCGGGATCTGCCAATGGTTCCACGGAGACGCCACCTACCGGGCGATCCTGGCGATGCTCATCCTCACCGGGTCGATGGGCCGCAACGGCGGCGGTTGGGCCCACTACGTCGGGCAGGAGAAATGCCGACCCATCACCGGGTGGGCCACCCGCGAGCGCAGTGTCCTGCTGCTGATCACCGATGGCCTGACCAACAGGCAGATCGGCGAAAAGCTCTTCCTGGCTGAGAAAACCGTGAAGAACTACGTCTCTGCCCTGTTGGCCAAACTCGGGATGGAGCGTCGCACCCAGGCCGCTGTCTACGGGGCAGAGATCCGCCGCTGACTCGAATGTGGACCTCGACTCTTCGACGACGCACACCGGCGAGAGGCATCCGATCGGTCGGCCGTCAGATCTTGAGATGGTCGCTGGACTCGACATCGTCCAGCCCCTGCCAGTTGCGATGCGGATGTGCCTCGGAGCGCAGCCGCTCGACCATATGCGGATGGTGCAGCTCGAACGCCGGCCGCTCGGAGCGGATCCGGGGCAGCGAGGTGAAGTTGTGCCGCGGCGGCGGCGAGCTGGTGGCCCATTCCAACGAGTTGCCGTAGCCCCACG
>JAABUR0100004892.1_pt1 | contig 17475 bp, 16 predicted proteins | sample 5560091 | NCBI WGS metagenome assembly JAABUR01 (sample SAMN10711879, study PRJNA513375) | rock metagenome | isolation source: Antarctica rocks | place: Antarctica: Victoria Land, University Valley sud | reverse complement strand
ACGGCTGGTGTGCCAGCCACGGCGCGGTTTCACCGGCTCGGGCTTGCCCGTAGCACCACTACGCGCCGCGCCCGATCCGGCGAACCCGCTTGGTCTGGCCCATCCCCGCACGCACCCGAATTTCACATCAAGCCTCTACGCGGCCGTAGCGCCGGGGCCGCGAGCGCCGTACTCGCGCACCTCGAACCAGTGCGTCGCGCGCAGCGCCTCCGCGACCTCGGGCTCGGTGTGCTCGAGGTAGAAGACGTGGTGCTCGAGATCGCAGCAGATCGCGACCTCGGCGAGGGAGACGTGCGAGATCGCGGTCAGCACGTCGACCGGGAGCTGTGCCTCGGCGACCGTGTAGTGCTTGAACTGGAGATCCGGTGCGATCTCCATCAGCATCGGCCAGTCCGGGCAGGTGCGCGTGCTCACTGCTTTGGGGACTTCTGCTCGAGCGCCCAGCTCCCTTCCAGCCGCACCACACCTCGCTCGTCGCCGGACGGATAGACGAGGAAGCCGAGCGCATCGTCGAGCCAGTGGAGAAGCCGGGAGCCCGAAGCGTCGGTCAATCCGAGCCGGAGGTGGAAGCGCCCGTCGGAGAGCGGCAGGCGCTCGATGTCGTAGCGCAGCAGGCGCTCCCCACCGCCGTTCGCCCAGCCGAGGCTCGCCGTGTCGACCGTGTCGGACGCGACGAGCAGGCCGCCGTCGTCGCGCAGCTCGAGCTGGAGGAGCGGCGCGACCACGTCCTTGCTCGCGTCGATCCGCAGCCGGAGCGAGAACGGCTCGCCGGCGAGGAACTGCTGCCGCTCCTCGCCGCCGGCGCCGACGAGCTGGGCTGACGCGATCGTCGCTTCACCCGTCCCCCACTCGCGCAAGCCGGCCGCGCGCTCGGCGGGATCGGACTCGGTGGCGAGCACGCGCCGGTAGCGGACGAGCGCGTCGTGCGTGGGGCCCGAGAGCTCGACGCCGCCGTCACGCAGGAGCACGGCCCGCTCGCAGAGACGCTCGACCTGCGTCGCATCGTGCGACACGAAGACGATCGTCCCTCCGCGCTGCTTGAACTCGAAGATCTTGCCGAAGCACTTGCGCTGGAAGGCCTCGTCGCCGACCGCGAAGACCTCGTCGAGGAGGAGCACGTCCGCGTCGAGGTGCACGGCGATCGCGAAACCGAGCCGCATGTACATACCCGACGAGTACGTGCGCACCGGCCGGTCGATCGCATCCTCGAGCTCGGCGAAACCGACGATCTCGTCGAAGCGCTCGCGGATCTCCGTCTTGCGAAGACCGTAGATGGCGCCGTTCAGGAAGACGTTCTCCCGGCCGCTGAAGTCCGGGTGGAAACCGGCGCCGAGCTCGAGCAGGGAGCCGATCCGGCCGCCCGCGGCGACCCGGCCCGAGGTGGGCTTCATGATCCCCGCGATCAGGCGCAGCAGGGTCGACTTGCCCGAGCCGTTGCGCCCGATCAGCCCGACCGCCTCACCCGGCTCGACGTGCAGCGAGACGTCTCGCAGCGCCCAGACGTCCGTCGCCTCGGTCCGGCCGCGCAGGACGAAGAGCTCCTTCAGCGTCCGAGCTTCGCGGGCGTGGAGACGGAAGCGGCGCGAGACCGACTCCACGCGGATCGCTCCTGTTCTCACGCTCCTGAAGGTACCGCCGCGGCCTCGCCGAGCTCGGCCCGGGCCAGGCTCGCGAGCACCCGCACGAAGGCCGGATCGGCGTTCGGCATCTCGATCCGTCGCAGCTCGATCCCGAACTCGCCCGCGCGCTCGACGGCCTCGGTGTCGAGATCCCATGTGATCTCGAGATGGTCTGCGACAAAGCCGACAGGGCAGAGCACGACGTCGCGAACGCCCTTGGCGGCGAGCTCTTCGAGGTGATCGAGAATGTCGGGACCCAACCAGGGCTCCCCTGTAGGGGACTCGCTCTGGAAGGAGAATGACCAGCCGCCCAGTTCTGCGCGCTGCGCGATAGACGTCGACGTCGCCATCAACTCGTCCACGTAGGGATCGCCCTCGTCGAGGATCCGGGCAGGGAGAGAATGCGCGGTGAAGACGACGTGCGAATCCTTGTAACCACCTGTTACCAGGCGTTCGGCGAGCAGGGCGACGAAGCCCGGATCGTCGCCCCAGCGCTCGACGAAGCGCAGCTCCGCACGGTCGTCGATCGCCCGCACGAGCAGTCCGCGGTACTTCTCGATCGACATGGAGGAGTAGTGCGGGGCCAGAACGAGCCCGACGACGGTCTTCGCCCCGCCCGCGATCGCGCGATCGGCCGCCTCGGCGATGCGCGGCTGCCAGTGGCGCATGCCCGTGAACACCGGCAGGTCGAGCTCGGCCTCGAGCGCGGCGCGCGTCGCCTCGGTGATCTCGTTGAGTGGGTTCGACTCCTCGATCCCGAGCCGCCGGTAGCGCGCCACGAGATCCTCCATCAACTCCGGCCGGATCGGTCGACCGCCGCGGATGTCCGCGTAATAGGCAGGCACGTCCTCGATCCGATCCGGCGACCCATAGGCCATCAGCACGACAGCGACGCGGCTCATACCGTGACGCGTGCGGTCTGCTCGTGGACGAAGGCTCGCAGGCGGCCGAGGACGTCCGGGTCCGTGTCGGGCATGACGCCGTGGCCGAGGTTGAAGATATGGCCCGGCCGGCCCGCGGCGCGCGCGAGCACGTCGAGCGTCGCGCGCTCGACCCGCTCCCACGGGCCGAAGAGCAAGGCGCCGTCGAGGTTCCCCTGGACGCCGCGATCCTCGCCGACGACCTCCCAGCCCCAGTCGAGCGGGATTCGCCAGTCGAGCCCGATCACGTCGCCGCCCGCGTCGGCCATCTGCCGCAGGAGCGTCGCGGTGCCCGTGCCGAAGTGAATCGTGGGGCAATCGACGGCGGCCAGGATCCGCGCCGAGTACGGCTGGACGAATTCCTCGTAGTCGGCCGGCGAGAGGGCCCCGACCCAGGAGTCGAAGAGCTGGATCGCGTCGGCTCCGGCTCGCATCTTCGCCTGGATGTAGGACGAGAAAGCAACAGTCAATTTCTCCATCAGCGCATGCCAGACGTCCGAGTGCGCGTACATCAGCCGCTTCACCTGGAGGAACTCGCGGCTCGGCTTCCCCTCGATCAGGTAGCCCGCCACGGTGAACGGGCCGCCGCAGAAGCCGATCACGGCCTGGTCGGGGCGGAGCTCGCGGCGGACGATTCGAACGGCCTCGAGGATGAAAGGCACCGATTCCTCCGGGTCGGGCGTCGTCAGCTTCTCGACATCGGCCCACGTTCGGATCGGATCGGCGATCACCGGGCCGACGTTCTCGACGAGCTCGACGTCGACGCCCATTCCGAGCAGGGGAAGCATGATGTCCGCGAACATCACCGCCGCGTCGACGTCGTGGCGGAGCACCGGCTGCAGCGTCACCTCGGCACAGAGCTCAGGCTCGCGGCAGACATCGAAGAGCGTGTGCGTCTTGCGGATTTCGCGGTACTCCGGGAGCGAGCGGCCCGCCTGGCGCATGAACCACACCGGCGTCCGCTCGACGGGCTCGAGGCGGGCGGCGCGGACGAGGAGCGGCTCAGACACCTCAGTAGGCTAGCTTCGTGATGGAAAGGGCCGGCGAGCACTACGTCCCCGCGGGGCCGCTTGCGGTTCGCTGGCTCGCGTACGCGCTGCCGGAGCTGCGGGCGGGTACGCGCGGGACGGCGCGGATCCGGCTGGAGAACGCGGGCTCGGCCGCCTGGCGCTCGCGGGACAAGAGCGGCGTCCAGCTCTCCTACCACTGGCTCGACGATCGCAGCAACCCGATCGTCTGGGACGGACCGCGGACGCCGTTCGCACGAACGGTCGAGCCCGGCGAGACGGCCGAGCTCGCCGTCGATCTGAACGTCCCACAACCGCCCGGCCCGTACCGCCTCGCTTTCGATCTGGTCGAGGAGTACCGCTTCTGGTTCGCCGAGATCGGCTCGACCCCGCTCGAGCTGCCCGTGGACGTGTTACCGCTGATCGACGACCGGCGGCTCGCGGTCGTCGTCCACGGCGGAGCCGACGAGGAAACGACCGCGGCGCTCGGCGGGCAAGAGGAGCCGCTGGCGCAGAGCGAGCCAGTAGCCACCGCCCACCTCGTCGCGGGTGCGGTACCCACGCCGGACTGGTCGCGCCGGATCCTCGACGCCCACGCGGAGGGCTTCGTCGCGGTCGGCGGTTCGCTCGCGAGCAGAGACAAGACGCTGCGTCCGTGGGCCCCGGGCGGAGGCCGCAACCCCGGCTTCCCTCACCCGCTTCTCCTGCCTTCGCTGCTCCACGGACAGCCAACCGAGCACGAGGGGCTGCCCGCCTACATCCCGGCCGGCGATCCCTGGCTCTTCGACGGCCGGATCGCGGTCACACTTCGACCGCGACGCGATCGTCGACGCGGTTGAAGACGAGTGAGCCGAGCGCAAGCGCGACGACCGCCGAGACCGCGAGGTAGATCGCATCTCCGGCCGCGGGTGCCTCGCCGAAAAAGATCGGGTCGCGCACCGCCTCGACGGCGGGCGTGAGGAAGTTCGCGTAGTGGACGAGGTCGATCAGGAACGGGTGCTCGCCGACACCGGGGATGTTGTCGAGCGAGTAGAGCACCGGCGTGAGGAAGAACCACGGCAGGAGCAGCGTCGCGAGGAGATGCTCGACATCCCGGTAGAGCGCGTTCAGCGACGCAACCGCGAGCGAGATCCCGGTGACGAGGCCGACGGCGAGCGCCGCGAGCGGGATCGAGAGCCAGACCGTGTCGCGCGCCTCGGGCACGTAGACGAGGCTGAGCGCGATCACGATCGCGAGCATGACCCCGAAGCTGACGAGCTGGGTCGCGACGATCGAGAGCGGCACGAGCTGACGCGGGAACCGCACCTTGCGGATCAGGTTCGCATTCTCGAGCAGGCTGCGCGAGGCGGCCTGCAACGAAGTCGAGAAGAACACCCAAACCGGCAGTCCGGCGAGCAGGAAGAGCCAGTAGTGCTCGTAGTCGGCGGCCTGGAGCTTCAGCATCACGCTGAAGACGAGCAGGTAGACGAGCATCAGCATCACCGGGTGGGCGAGCGACCAGAGGAGGCCGAGCGCCGAGCCTTTGTACTTCGCGCGCAGGTCGCGGCGGAAGAGGCTCCCGAAGAGCTCCCGATAACGATAGACGTCGAGGTAGGTAGCCACCTGGGATTTAGTCTAGGTCGCGTGCCTTAACAGCACGGGCGTACCCTTTCCGCCCGTGAGCGCCGCCGTCGCGATCATGGCTTTCCCCGTCGCAGCCCTCGTCCTCTGGACGCTCCTGCGCTCTCCCCTCGGCGGGCCTCTCGGCGGGCGGCTTGTCGCGGTTCCCTCGGGCGAGCGCTGGCACGAGCGGGCAACGCCGAGCTTCGGCGGCGTCGGGATCTTCCTCGGTTTCACGGCCGGAATCCTGCTCGCGATCGCAGTCGGAGCGGTGGACGCGAGCTCCGAGCTGCTCGGCGTGCTCGGCGGCGCGGCTCTGCTCTTCGCCGCCGGCCTCGCCGACGACCTCTTCACGCTCAGCCCGATCGCGAAGCTCGGCGCCCAGTTCGGCGCGGCGGCGATCGTGCTGGCGAGCGGGCTCTCGGTCGAGATCGTCGACAACGATGCGATCGCGATCGCGATCGCGCTCGTCTGGCTCGTCGGAATCACGAACGCGTTCAACCTGCTCGACAACATGGACGGGCTCGCCGCGACCCTCGCTGCGATCGCATGCGCCTACTACGCGCTCGACGCCGTCACCGAGCACCCGAATCGGGTCGCGCTCGTGCTCGCGCTCTCCCTCGGGCTCGCCTGCGCCGGTTTTCTCCCGTTCAACCTCCGCCGAGGCCGGCCGGCAGCCGTCTTCATGGGCGACTCGGGGAGCCAGGTACTCGGTTTCGCGCTTGCGGCGCTCGCGCTCTCGTCGAGTTGGAAGGTGGCGGGGACGACGGTGACGACGATCCTGCTGCCGCTGCTCGTCCTCGCGGTGCCGATCCTGGACACGACGCTCGTGACGGTCGTCCGACTGCTCGAGCGCCGCCCGGTCACCCGTGGCGGCCGCGATCACACCTCCCACCGGCTCGTCTACTACGGGATGTCGGAGACGAAGGCCGTGGCGCTACTCGCGGCCGTCGCGACCGCGATCGGGGCGACGGGGGTTGCGTACAACATCCTCGACGAGCCGCGGGTGACGATCGTCGGCGTCCTCCTCACCTTCGTCCTGCTCGTCCAGTTCGCGAGCGTCCTCGCCGACCTCGAAGAGCGCAGCCGCCGAGGCGAGCAGGATCTGACGGCGTCGCCGGCGCTTCTCCAGACCCGCCGGCTCGTCGAGGTCGTCGTCGACTTCGCCGCGATCCTGGCCTCGTTCGGCGGCGCGTATCTGCTCCTCGTCGACGGGCTTGGCACCGGCTACCAGCGCCAGGTGTTCGTCGCGGCCCTGCCGATCCTGCTCGGCGCGCGCTACGTCGCCTTCGTCGCATTCGTCGTCTACCGCCGGATCTGGCGCTACGCCGGAGCGCGCGACCTCGCCTCGATCGCCGCCGCAACCTTCGTCTCCGCGCCGGTCGCGCTCGGCCTCCTCGCGGCAACGAGACCGTTGAAGGAGTTCCCGATCGAAGTCTTCGTCGTCGACGCGCTGCTCTGCTTCGTCCTCGTCGCGATGTCGCGGCTGGCGCTCCGCTCGCTGCCGCAGCTCCGCGATCGCGGCAGCCGCCGCGTCCTGATCGTCGGAGCCGGTCGCTCTGGTCGGAGTCTTGCCCGCGAAGTCCAGGAGACGGCCGGCCAGCGCGTGATCGGGTTTCTCGACGACAACCCGCAGCTACGCCGGCGCCGGATTCAGGGCGTGATCGTGATCGGCAGCCTGGACGACGCCGCGCGGTATGCGCCGGGCCTCGACGAGGTGCTCGTCTCGATCCCGGACGCGCCCGTCGAGCGCCTCCAGCCCGTGCTCGACGCGTGTACGAGCGCCGGCGTGCCGTGCCGCTTCGTCCGGCGCGACACCACGACGGCGCCCCACAGCCTCGTCGAAGCGATCGCCGAGTGACGGCCTCGAGCCCTGCCGAGACCGCCCCCCGGCGGACGCTCGACCGCGCGCTTGAGGCACTGCCGCTCGTGCTGGCGTACGTCGTGCTCTGCTGCCTTTACGCGTGGCAAGCGGCGCAACACGACTCGCCGACGATCTTCACCGACGAGCTCGAGTTCGCCCAGATCTCGCGAGCCATCGCAGAGACCGGTGAGGCCGCGCGTCGAGGCGTTCCCTACGGCTTCCAGTCGCTCTACACCTTCGTCGTCGCTCCTGCGTGGTGGATCGACGACACCGCGAGCGCCTACGAGGCGGCCAAGCTCATCGGCGTGCTCGTGATGACGGCCACGATCTTCCCGGCCTACGCACTTGCCCGGACGATCGTCTCGAAGCCGTGGGCGCTCGGCGCGGCGGTCGCGTCGGCGGCGATCCCGGCGCTCTCGTACGCGCCCTTTCTCGTCGAGGAGCCGCTCGCCTACCCGGTCGCGACGACGGCGCTGTGGCTAATCGCGCGCGCCCTTGGACGGCCGACGGGCTGGACGATCGCGGTCGCGGGCGCCGTCTGCGCGCTCGCTGTTCTCGTGCGGGCCCAGCTCTCGATCCTGATCCCTGTCCTCGTGCTCGCGCTCGCGCTCGCGGGCTGGCAGCATCCCGCGTTCCGCCGGCGTCGCTCAGCCTGGACGCGGTCGGACTGGGTCGGGCTCCTCGTCCTTGGGATCGGCGCCGCGCTCGCGCTCAGCGCCTTTCTCGGCCACCGCTCGGAGGAGTGGTACCGCGCCACGGGCTTCTACAAGGATCGGATGTTCGACTACGGCCTGCGCGCGCTCGGCGCGCTCGTGATCGGGATCGGCGTGCTCCCGTTCGTCGCCGGGCTGACGGCGGTGCTGACACGAGGTAGGGATCCGGATCGGAACGTGCACGCCTTCGTGCTGACTGCTCTGGCTGCCTTCTTCACCTTCGGCGTCTATACGGCCGTCAAGGCTGCCTACCTCTCCACCGAGTTCGGGACCGTGACCGTCGAGCGGAACCTGATCTATGTCGCGCCGCTTCTCTTCACGGGCACCGCGCTCCTGCTCGAGCGGCCCGGGCGACGATTCGTCGCGCTTGCAGCGGCGTCTCTCGTCGCTCTCTACGTCCTCCTGACGACGCCGTACGAGCTCGACCGGTACCCCTACTACGACGCGCCCGGCCTCGCGATTGCAGCTCTGCCGAACCGGGCCTGGCGTTGGGACGGAGAGCGGATCGAGCAGGCTCTCGTCGTCGTCCTGCTGCTCTCGGTGGCCCTGCTCGTGGCCCGTAGCTTCGTCCGCGGGCGGCGCGCCACCGCGCTCGCCGGGGTCGTGGGCGCGCTCGTCGTCGGCTGGAATGTGACCGCGGAGATCTACGCCGCGGAGGGCCACAACGACTTTGCGAAGCGGCTGTACGAGAACGCACCGCAGCCCGTCAACTGGCTCGACCGGGCGACCGGAGGGGAGCCGGCGCTCTTCCTCGGCGCTGCCGTCGACGACGCGAACGGGATCCATCTGCTCGAGTTCTGGAACCGCTCCCTCAAGCAGGTCTGGAGCATCGACGGCCCGGCTCCGGGCCCCGGGCCGACGCTGAGTCCGGACCTCGCGCTTCCGGACGGCACCCTTACTCCCGATCCAGGTTATCGCTGGGTCGTGGCAGAGAACGATGCCGACGTCGTCGGCACGCGGGTGGGCGAGCCGCACGGCTCGCTCCAGCTCTACCGCCTCGACGGGCCGCTGCGCCTGACCTCGGGGCGTACCGGGGTCAAGGGCGACGGTTGGATGGGCTCGACGGCCGCCTTCAACCAGTACGCGACGACCGCGAATCCACGCGGCTACGCCAAGGTCATCCTTTCGCGCGTCGCCTCGTGCGGCCCCGACAAGCCCGGCAACGTGATTGTCAGGGTCGGGACCGTGATCGTCGGACCGAAGAAGCAGCCCGCGATCGGCCGTGTTCTCCAGGAGATCCGGGCCGTCCTGCACCAGTGCAAGGTGCTAGGCCCGCCGGAGCTCCTGATCCCGGTGACGGTGCCGTTCCGCGTGGAGGTGACGATCGAGCCGACCTTCTCGCCGCACGAGCTCGATCCGGCGAGCAGCGATACACGCGAGCTCGGCGCGAAGCCCGAGTTCGGCTACGTGCCGCTGCCCTGATCCTCAGGGGGCTGCTGCGGCATCGCTCGATACGTGATGTAGGTCAGCACCGCGTCTTTCGGGCGCTTTTCGCCCGGGCGGCGGCGGGCGCTCAGCCACTCGACGACGTGTGCGGACAGCTCCTCGACCTCCTCGCGCGTCGCGTAGGCGAGCCAGCCGCCGATGAACGCGGACTCCTGCCAGTCCTCGCTGTAGAGCTCCCGCGCCGCGAGATACCGGTTCAGAGCCTCCTCGTCGCGCGAGAGAATCACGCTCTCGAGCTGTGCGAGGGCGGCGCCGTACTCGGCATCGTCAGCGGGGACGCTCGAGACCAGGCCGGAGCGAGCGGGATTTCGCTGCCACCAGCGCTCACGCCCCTTGCGGCGGCTGAGATCCTCGATCACGAGCTCGGCCGCCTCGAGCGCCCGCAGGTGGTAGCTCGTGGCGCCGCTCGACTCGCCCAGCTCGCGCGCGAGCATCGATGCGGTGGCCGGGCCGTCGCGCAGCGACTCGAGCATCCGCATTCGCAGCGGGTGCGCGATCGCGCGAACCTGGCGCGCGCCGAGCGAGCGAGCGGGCTTCAGAGAGGGGGTCGGCCCGGGCGCGCTCACGTGACGAACACTATTTTGCCGGCGCGATTCCGACAGGTTTAGTCATGCCTAAAATTCCGCTAGACTCGGGTCATGCCGAAGTTCACCCGCGGCCGGCTGCTCGCCGGCGCCGCTCCCCTCGTCGCCGCGCCCATTCTCGGGAAGCTCGCGCTCGAAGGCGACGCGACCGCGGCCGAGCGTCAGCTCCAAGGCCACGTCCACAATCACCGCTCGCTCGGTCACGCCGCGATGGTCGGCGAGAACGCGCCTGCAGTCGGGGGCGCACACGACCTCGACGAGCTGCTCTACCCGCCGCGACCGCTGCCGCACGAGCCAGGCCGGATTCGTGAGTACACACTGCGCGCGATCGACAAGGACGTCGAGATCGCGCCGGGCGTCTTCTTTCCCGCCTGGACGTACAACGGCACGATTCCCGGCCCGGTGATCCGCGCGACCGAGGACGACATCCTGCGGGTGAGGTTCGTCAACCAGGGCTCGCACCCGCACACGATCCACTTCCACGGGATCCACCCGACGAACATGGACGGCGTCTTCGAGATCGTCCCGTCCGGCGGCGAGTTCACCTACGAGTTCCCCGCGACGCCCGCCGGGATGCAGCTCTACCACTGCCACTCGACTCCGCTGAAGAAGCACATCCACAAGGGCCTCTACGGCGCCTTCATCATCGATCCCAAGGAGCCGCGCCCGCCCGCGCAGGAGCTCGTGATGGTGATGAACGGCTACGACACCGACGCCGACGGCGGGAACAACTTCTACACGGTCAACGGCCGTAGCTTCTACTACGCGAAGCACCCGATCGTCGTCAAGCGCTCCCAGCTCGTACGGATCTACCTCGTCAACATCACCGAGTTCGATCTGATCAACTCGTTCCACCTCCACGCCGACTTCTTCCGCTACCAGCCGACCGGCACCGGGGAGAACTGGGAGTACACGGACATCGTGATGCAGTGCCAGGGCCAGCGCGGCGTGCTCGAGATCGACTTCGCCCACACCGGCCTGCACATGTTCCACGCGCACCAGTCGGAGTTCACCGAGCTCGGCTGGATGGGCTTCTTCGACGTGGTCGACTAGGGGGCTGTCCGGGAAGTGATCAGGGTGGATGACACGCGACACGTGGCGCGACGCAAGGACGCAGGGAGCACCGATATGCAGGCATATCGGTGCGACCGAGGACGCCGCGTCGCGCCGCGGGGCGCCTGTCATCCACCCTGGCTCACTTCCCGGACTGGCCCCTAATGGAGGCCCAGGCTGCGAAGCGCCGCGGCGATCTGAGCTGGCGACTCTGGGCGCTGCTCCCGATCGTGTTGCTCGCTGTCGCGGTTGGCGCGTTCGTCACCGCCGGCTCGTCGCTCGTCGACCTGATCGGAAAGAACCCGCCACAGGCAGACGCGTTCGACGTCCGCCGCGTCGAGTTCGAGCCGGGCGAGATCCGCGTGCGGGTGACCAATCCCCAGACGGACGACCTCTCGATCGCCTCGGTGACCGTCGACGACGCGATCGTCCCGTTTGAGGTCGACGGGTCGGCGACGCTCGGTCGCCTCCGCTCGAGCACGATCGTGATCCCGTTCGAGTGGGTCGCGGACGACCCGATCACCGTGGGCATCACCAGCTCGACCGGGATCGAGACGCTCGAGGAGATTCCGGCCGCGGTCGTGACGCCCGGTCTGACCGCTTCCGCCGTGCTCGGCTACGCGATCATCGGCTTCCTGGTCGGTGTCCTTCCGGTAGGGCTCGGGCTCCTCTGGCTGCCCTCGTTGCGGAGGGCGCGCCAGGAATGGCTGACGGCGTTCATGGCCCTGACGGCGGGACTCCTCTCGTTCCTCGGCGTCGAGGCGCTCTTCGAGGCGTTCGCGCTCCAGGCCGCGGTGCCGGGTGCGTTCGGAGGCCCGGGGCTCGTGCTGCTTGGCGTCGCCCTCAGCTATCTGACGATGACCTTCCTCTCCTCTCGCTTCTCGGCCTCGGGAAGTGGCGGAGTCGTCAGCGGCGCCGCTCTCGCACTGCTCGTCGCGATAGGGATCGGCGTGCACAACCTGGGCGAGGGACTTGCGATCGGCACCTCCTTCGCTTTCGGGCAACTCACTCTGGGCTCGTTCTTGATCGTCGGCTTCATGGTTCACAACATCACGGAAGGGCTCGGGATCGCGGCTCCTGCCGCCGACGAGGGCACGACGCTCTCCTGGCGGCGGCTCGTGCTCCTGACCCTTATCGCGGGAGCGCCCGCGATCCTGGGCGCCTGGATCGGCGGCTTCGTCGCGAACGACGTGCTGGCGGTGCTCTTCTTCGGAGCGGCGGCCGGGGCCGCGTTCGAGGTCGTCGTCGAGGTCGGTCGCTACGTCTTGCGGCGCGATCCCGCCGGGATCCGCTCCGGCTGGGCAATCGGCGGCTTTCTCGCCGGGATCGCGATCATGTACGCGACGGGCCTGATCGCCGGGTAAGGCGAGCGAGACCGGCGACGGCGTCACCGACGGCCGCCAGACCAAGGGCGGCGATGTTCGTCGTGGCGCAGGTACGACAAGCGTTGCAGCAGACTGCGGCCATCGGCGCGTGCTCGCCGTTCTTTCCGGCCACTTGCGCGAGGCGCCCGTGCAGCACGACCTTCATACGCCGAGTGTAGACCGCAGCCGGGCTCGCTCGGCCGGCAGGGTAAAGCCGAGGACGAGCAGGACGAGCGGATACGCGGCGACGAGTGCGAGGGCGGCCGCCAGCGGCACGTCCAGGAGCTTGCCGAGCACGGTCAGCGCGACCGCGCCGCCGGCCGCGGTCGCGACGCGCCGCCATTGGTACGGGGTCGGGAAGACGCGCTGCGCATACCAGCACATGCCGAGGAACATCGCCGTGTAGGCGCTCGCCGCGGCGATCCCGGATCCGATCAGCTCGTAACGCGGGACGAGCAGCAGGTTGAGCACGACGCTGAGCGCGGCCGCCGCGCCCGTGATCACCCAGTTGAACTTCGTCCGCTTCGCGCGTCCGACGCCGATCGCCATCACGATGTAGCCGGCGTAGGCGACGCTGCCGAAGGCGAGCAACGCCACGACGCGGCCACCCTCGTAGTACTCGGGCGTCGCCAGCAGCCGGACGAGCCAGGGCGAGAGGAGGCCGAGCGCGAGCGCCAGCCAGGAGGCGGCCGCGACGAGATAGGTGAGCACGAACGCGTACGTCCGCTTCGCCTCGTCGTCGTCCTCGATCGAATAGGCGAACGCAGGCCAGGCAGTGCGGAAGGCGGTGATCAGAAGCACCATCGCCGAGGCGATCCGGACACCGAGCTCGTAGCGCCCGACCTCGGCGGTGCCGACCAGCTCGTTCAGGAAGAAGCGGTCGCCGAAGTTGAGCGCGATCAGCGCGAGTGCCGAGGGGACGAGCGGAACGCCGAAGCGGTTCATCTCGCGGAGCAGCGGTCGCGAGAGCTGGAGGCCGAGCTGAGCTCGCCGGTAGCCGAGCAGGGCTAGGTACACGGCGAGCGTGCCGATGAAGTTGCCGACGATCACCCCGAGCGCGCCCTGGTCATAGCCGACGACGAGCACGAGCGTGGTCGCGATCGTGACCGCGATGTTCGCGAGGCTTGCCACGACGAAGAGGCTCGAGCGTTCCTCGACGCGGAAGAGCGCGGTGAGCTGCTCGTAGTTCATCTGGGCCCAGATCCCGACAAACGCGGCGCGGACGAGATTGGCGTCGTCGAGCAGGAGCAGCTCGGCGAGAGGCTCGGCGAGCAGCACCCCGGCGGCGAGCCCGGCGGTCGCGCTCGCCATCGTGAACCAGAACGAGGTGCGAAGCACGAGCAGCCGCTCCGCCGTGTCCTTCGCGTCGAAGTAGAAGCGGAAGAAGGCACTCGAGATCCCGGCCCGCAGGATCGTCACGAGTACCGCCGAAAGGCCGACGAGCAGGCCGACGGCGCCGAAGTCCGACGGCTCGAGGTAACGCGTGTAGAGCGGCAGCAGGAAGACGGCGATCACGCGCGAGACGATCCCGCCGAGCCCGTAGATCGCCGAGTGCTTGCCGAGCCTGCGCATCTGGGACGCTATGGGCATCTAGAGCCGAGCGTAAAGGGCGAGCAGGCGGTCGGTCGCCCGCTCGAGGTCGTGCACCTGCTCGACGTAGGCGCGGGAGGCCGCGCCGATGCGGCGGCGCTCGTCGGCCGAGGCGACGAGCGCGGTCAACCGCTCGCGCAGCGTCTCCTTCGTCGCGTTCACGATCGGGACACGAGTGGCGAACGCCGCCTCCGTGCGGCGGACGGCCTCGTCGTGGAGGAAGGTGACGACCGGCTTGCCGAGCGCCATCGCCTCGATCGCGAATAGGCCGTACCAGCCGGCGTTGAGCTGGTCGACGACGATGTCGGCGGCGCGGTAGCGCTCGAAGGCCTCGTCGTGGTGGAGCCCCTCGACAAGCTCGAGATCGGCGTCGAGCCCCTCGCAGGCGGCAACCACGTGCTCGGTTCCCTTGCGGCCGCGGTGCGAGGGCGCATGGACGATCAGCGGGCGCTGCCGGTCGAAGGGCGGCGCGGGCGCGATCCGCGCGAGGTCCATCCCGGGCGGGATCACCTCCGCGTCCGGCACCCAGCGGATCGCGTCGTAGGAGCCGACGATCCGCGCATCGGCCTTCCGGCCCGAGGCGAGCTGCTCCGGCGACTTGCCGCGGATGTCCGAGCCGAGGTAGTGCATCACCGACTTCTTCCGAGCCGCCCGCAGGAGCGGAAACTGCAGCGACTGGGGCACGAGCGTCAGGCCGAAGACGAAGTGGAAGACGTCGGTACGCGGGAGCAAACGCGTGAACGCTGCCCACTGCCGCGCCTGCCGGCGCGCGAGACCGCCCGATAGATCGAGCGAGGCATCCGCTTCGGGATGGAGGCGGTACCGCTCGAAGACCACGAGTCGGGCGTCCACCCCGCGCCGCCGCAGCGCCTGCACGTTCGCCCACGGCACCCCGGCGGTGTTCACGGGGCAGTGGACGACGCGGAGCCGGCTCGGATCGGTCATAGCGGGCGAGGATACGGGCGTCGCGTAGCCTGGGGCGAATAGCTGCCATCGAAGCCGAGGGTCTCGTCAAGGTCTATCGCTCGCGCAAGACCGAGGTGCGCGCGCTCGACGGCGTCGAGCGCGAGGTGGAGGAGGGAACCGTGCTCGGCCTCCTCGGGCCGAACGGCGCCGGCAGGACGACCAAGGTCAGGATCCTGACCACGCTGCTCCGGCCGGACGCAGGCACGGCGCGGGGCGCCGGACTCGACGTGGTTCGCGACGCTCGGGCCGTTCGGCGCTCGATCGGCCTCTCCGGGCAGTACGCGGCGATCGACGAGACCTGACCGGCCGGGAGAACCTCTGGATGTTCGGCCGCCTCTACCAGCTCTCGAGCGCCGAGGCACGAATCCGCGCGGACGAGCTACTCGAGCGTTTCCCTCCTCGGCGAGGCCGCCGATCGCGTCGCGAAGACGTACTCCGGCGGAATGCGCCGACGACTCGACCTGGCGAGCGCGCTGATCGGCCGGCCGCGGCTCCTCTTCCTCGACGAGCCGACGACCGGGCTCGATCCGCGCAGCCGGCTCGGGACGTGATCCGTGCGCAGGTGCGCGAGGGCGGAACGCTCCTCCTGACGACGCAGTACCTCGAGGAGGCCGACGAGCTCCCGAACGAGATCGCAGTCGTCGACAAGGGCAAGATCATCGCGCGTGGCACTGCCGACGAGCTGAAGTCGCAGGTCGGCGGCGAGCGGATAGAGGTCGTCGTCCACGAGCTTGCGAACCTGGCACGCGCTGCCCAACTGATCGCCCCGGACGGCGGCGCAGCGCAGCTCGTGGAGGTGGGGCGTCAGCTTGGAGAAGCGGTGATCAAGATCGACGACATCGCGCTCCGACGGCCGACGCTGCACGACGTCTCCTCGCGCTCATCGGGCGCGCTGCCGAGGAGCAGCCGAGCGAGGAAGCGGCATGAAGTTCCGCGGTCGACGACGGCCTGATCATGACCTGGCGCAACCTGAAGCGGGTGCCGCGGATCCCCGAGCTCGCGATCTTCGCGAGCCTCCAGTCGATCATGTTCGTGCTGCTGTTCGCCTACGTCTTCGGCGGCGCGATCCCGCTCCCCGGCGGCGGCTCCTACCGCGAGTACCTGATGCCCGGCATCTACATCCAGACGCTGGGTTTCGCCTCGGTCACGACCGCAATCGCGGTGACCGACGACATGGCAAAAGGGGCTGATCGACCGCTTCCGCTCGCTGCCGGTGGCGCGTTCGGCGGTGCTGAGCGGCCGCACCGTCTCCGACGTGATCTACAACACGGGCATCCTCCTGGTGCTGATGCTCACCGGACTGGCCGTCGGCTGGCGCGTGCACACGAACTGCGGCGACTTCCTTCTCGCAGCAGGACTGATGCTCTTCTTCACATTCGCGATGGCCTGGATCGGCGTTCTCGCCGGCCTGCTCGTGCCGTCCGTCGAGGTCGCACTGCAGCTCGGCTTCCTGATCATGTTTCCGCTCACTCGAACGCCTTCGTCCCGACCTCGACGCTGCCCGGCTGGCTGCGGCCCGTGGCGGAGTGGAACCCGTTCAGCGCTCTCACGGCCGCGACGCGCGAGCTCTTCGGCAACCCGAACCCGTTCACGTCCGGCTATCCGGGCGACCATCCGTTCCTGCTCTCGATCCTCTGGACGTTCGCGCTGCTCACCGTCTTCGCTCCGCTCGCGGTGCGGAAGTACCGCTCGATCGACCGCTAGGCGTCCCACTCGACCTGGTCGAAGTAGCGGAGCGCCTTTCGGCCCGGTCGGATCCGCCGGCGGAGCGTCACGAGCTCGTCGTCCGAGATCTCGCCGAGCGCGCGCTTGACGCCGAGGTAGGGCAGGTTCAAGTCCTCCTGGTAGACGATCGTCGAGATCCTCGGGTTGATCTCGATCACGTGCTCGCCGACGAGCTGGATGTTGAAGAAGTGCTCGATCGCGAGCTCGGCGACGAGCCGGTCGGCGGTCTCCATCAGCGCCTCGTCCTCGAGCGTGACGAAGTACATCGCGAGCCCGGCGCGCATCGCCTCGCGCGTCTTCGGATGGCCGAGCACGACGCGCTCGCCGTCCGCGATCCCGTCGATCGTCCGCTCGCCCCCGGTCGCCAGCTCCATCACGAGCAGATCCGGGCCGCCCTCGTCGGGCAGGAACTCGACGGCCTCCTCGAGCCGCATTGTGACCGATCCGGGCCGCTCGTTCAGGAGCTGATGCGCGCGGTCGACGGTCGGGTCGAGGATCCGGAACCCGCGCGAGCCGGACGAGAAGACAGGCTTGAAGCAGACGGGTCGGTCCGGGTAACCGAGCTTTCTCGCCGCGGCCTCGACCTCGTGCGCGCCGTTGACGCGGCGGAAGTCCGGCCCGGTGATCCCGAGCCGTTGCAGCAGTGCGTAAGTCTCCGCCTTGTCGTTCGAGCGGTGGATCGTGTCCGAGCTGGAGACGAGCACGGGCACCGAAAACCGGTCGCGGTGCGCGGCGAGCCCTTCCAGATCGAACGACGACTGCGGCAAGACGCAGTCGACGCCCTCGCGCTCTACGACGTCCAGGATCGCGTCGGCGAAATCAGGGTCGGAGCCGGCCGGGACGAGGTGGAACGCGTCACACAGGTGGCGACCGATCGAGCGCTCGCTCATGTCTGTGCCGACCAGCCGGACGCTCCGCTCGCCGTTTGCGCGAAGTCCCTTCAGGAGCGCGGCCGTTCCGGGCGCTCCCGAGGCAGAGACGAGAACGGTGACCGGCGCTAGCAGGGCCACGGTTCGAGTTCCGGA
>JAABUR0100000330.1_pt1 | contig 17478 bp, 9 predicted proteins | sample 5560091 | NCBI WGS metagenome assembly JAABUR01 (sample SAMN10711879, study PRJNA513375) | rock metagenome | isolation source: Antarctica rocks | place: Antarctica: Victoria Land, University Valley sud | reverse complement strand
GATCAACCCTCCACCGCCGAGAGCCAGCAGAAAGATCGCCATAAACCGCCCATAGACTTCTGCTGGCAGCCGGTGTTGAAAGAACGTCATCCCCAACACCTCGTAGACGTTGGTCGTCAGACCGGCCCCGGTCAGCGCGCTCAGTGCCAGGACCGGGCCGTCCGCGAGCCCAAATCCGGCCAGTGCCACCGCACAGAGGATCATGGCGACCGCGGCAAGCCCAAGACTCGCCGGTGTGGTGTGCAATCCCGCCCCCGCCAGCAATCCGCCAGCGATCGCGCCGAGCGCCACCGCCGCGTAGAAGTAGCCTGGCCCGGCATCGCCAAGACCAACGTCATGCGATCGCACCACGAACAGGGCGATCGCCCCGCGGATCGTCAGGGTGATCCCAAGGGCCGCGGCCGCGAAGAGCACCAGATCGTGCCGGCGGAGCAACCAACGGTACCCACCGGCGTGCGCGGCCGCGGTCGCGGGATTGTCGGCTGGCTCCACCGGCGAGGCCACCCGCGCCTCTCCACCAAGGCCAAGTCGTAGCACGACCAGGGCAACAACCGCGAAGGTGACGCCGTTAAGGAGGAAGACTGGTCCCGCACCGAGCCAGACGAGGACCAGTCCGCCAAGCACCGGACCGATGAACTGGGCCGCCGTCAGACCGATCGAGAGGAGTCCGTTCACGGCCGCGTACTGCGCCGGTTCGGTCTCCTTCGTGAGCTGCACCCGAAACGCTGGCCACGCGACCGTGTTGACCGTTTCGAGGGCGAGCACCAGCACCGCCAGCAGCCAGATCTCAGGGATCGCGTTCAGGAGGATGAACGCGGCGGCAATGATCGCCATCAGCAGGTGCGAAACAACGAGCAGCCGGCGGCCCGACCACCGGTCGACCAGACTTCCCGCCGGTCCCTGGAACAGGAGCCGGGGCACCATGCGCAAGGCGAGCATCAGTCCGACCCCGAGCGAGCCATCACCGATCTGAAAGGAGAGAGCGATCAGCGCGACCGTATTGAACCAGTCGCCGATTTCCGAGACGAAGCCCGCGCCAAGCAGCAGTGCCGGTTCCCGGCGACGGACCACCGCACCGTACCGCGCGACGCCGTCGCCAAGGCGACCGAGAAGGAGTCGAGCGCGCGGCTGATTCCTCACCATGGCGGCCCCTGACCCTACCCTATGCCGTTGACCCGCCGGGTATCGCACGACGCTGACCATGCTGCTCCGGGTGACCATCCCGAGGAGCACCCCGGCGTCGTTCGGCGACGCCATCGTTCGAGGGTCCGCGCTCGCTCGCCGTCAACGTGGAACACCGCATCGGGCCCCGGCAATCACGGCAACGGCGATGCCGTGGGGTGATGCACCGTCGTGCACGCTGTCCGGCCCGAACACCTCGTTCCCTGGCCGTGCCAGCGATCGAGCCAGATCAGGGAGACGGGGTGTGTTGCCAGGATATGCCGTGAGTCGTTCCGATCACCAGCGGCCACGACGTGATGACCGCGATCGCTTCCGGTCCGCCCGGCTGCCCAGATGACTCAGTGCCAGCGGCAGGCATCGACCTGCACGCGACCATCGCGGCATCGCGGCATCGCGGCATCGCGCCACGGTCGACGGCGTGGTCGTCCCAGGGCCGGGGAGGACGCGCCGCGTCGGGTCTACGCTGACGGCTAAACCGTCGTCACGACATCTGGCCCGCACCTCGTCAGGCGGCGGGTCTGCCAGGAAGCGTGGGGTACACGGTGACTCGAGGCCAACCATCGAGCGGCACAGTCACGCTCGGGTGCGAGCGTGAAACGACGACCACGCGGAGCGATCGTCCCCGCCGCAGACCGCGTCCTGGCGCATTCGATGTCCCGGTCCGGCTTACTCGCCGCGTTCCGTCGTCCGGGCCAGCAAGGCGGCCTCGACGCGGTTCCGCGCCTGAAGCTTCTGGAGAATGTTCGTCACATGATGCTTCACGGTCTTCTCGCTCAGATGGAGGTGGGTGGCAATCTCCTTGTTACTGTCGGCCACCGCGACGCGCTCAAGTATCTGCCTCTCTCGCTCGGTCAGATCGTCGAGCAGGTTCGGCACGCTCTTCGCCGGGGGGCCAGCACTCAGCTCATACAGGAGACTCGCGGCCAGCGACGGTGTCACATAGACCTCGCCGGCAGCGACCGATCGCAGGATATCGACGAGCTGCCGCGCTGGCACCCCTTTGAGGACATAGCCGCGTGCCCCGGCCCGGAGCGCCGCGGTGACATCCTCTTCGTTCTCGGAGACGGTCAACATCACGACCCGGACCAGCGGAGAGGCGGCCGTAATCTCTCGTACCGCGTGAATACCTCCTCCCGCCATCGACACATCGAGCAGCATCACGTCGGGCCGGCCATCGGCGGCCATTGCGATCGCGTCGGCCGCGGTCGCCCCTTCCCCGACCACCTCGATGTCTGGCTGAGCCCCCAACGTGTGGGCGACGCCTTCGCGGAAGAGTGGGTGATCGTCGACGATGGCGACCCGCAGACCCTTAGGCATACTGCACTCCAACCGGTTGGACCGGCAGCGTCGCGACGACACGCGTGCCCGCACCAGGCGCGCTCTGGACCTCGAACTGACCACCCAGACTCTCGACGCGCTCCCGCATCCCGACGAGGCCCAGTCGTTCCTCCGACTGGCCGATCGTGGCAACATCGAAGCCGGGGCCCTGGTCAGCGATCTCGACCCGCAATCGCCCATCGGATCGCGCCACACTGAGCCTGGGTCCGGTCGTACCACCATGTCGCCAGGCATTCGTCAATGCCTCCTGGACGATGCGGTAGAGCGCAATCTTCGTCACCAGCGGCGCCTGCGTTGGCAGATCACGGAGCGACACGTCGACAGTTGCCCCGGTGCGCCGCCGGTGCACCCGAGCGACATGGTCGATCGTATCAGTCAAGGTCAGCTCGGTGAGCTGGGGCAGCATCAACCCGGACGCGGTCGCGCGCAGCTCGTCGAGCGCGCGGCGGAGACTGCTCTGGATGAGATCGAGGTTCTGGACCGTCTCCCGATCGGCGGCGGGGGCATCCGGACCGCCAGCAGCGGTCGAATAGACATGATCCAGCCGCAGGAGCGCCAGGCTGATGTCCTGCGCCGGTCCGTCGTGCAGCTCGGCGCTGAATCGACGCAGGAACCGCTCATTGAGCGCGGTGGTGCGCGCCGCCGCGCCGCGCACGCGACGGTCCAGATCGTCGTTTCGATGGAGCAGATCGGTTAGACGTTCGACCTGATCCCCGAGCTGACGTCGCTGCCCGACGATCGTATTGCTGGCGCGGCGAATGAAGAGGCCCAGCAACCCGTAGATCACCACGGTGGCCGCGGCGACGACCAGCCAGCTGCGTCGCTGCGCCGCGGCGACATCACCAAGCATCGCCTCAGGACCGTAGTAGAACTCGGCCGCCGCGATCACCTCGTCGGTTCCCCGCCGGCGCACCGGGCTGTAGATTTCCAGCAGCCGGTCGGGCGAGGCGCCGTCCTGCGTGTCCAGCTCACCTTCGAGGTCTCCGACATCGGCGGCGACTTGCCCATTAAGGGCGGTGGCGAGATGGCCTTCGACGGGGAAGCGCTGACCCAGCAGCGACGGTATGGTGCTGTAGACAATGCGGCCGTCTCGATCCCAGACCCGGAAGAGGGCGACCTGCTTGCCAAGCGGCGTCTCCCGGATCAGCCAGTCGAGCCGCTTCGTATCCTGCGCCGGAAGCCGCTCGGCAGTCGCCAGCTCCTGCAGCGATGGGGTAATCAGGCTATCAACATAGAGCGCGGTCGTCGCGGCCGTGCGATGGACCACCTGCGACTCGATCTGCCGGGCCACCCACGCCCCGATCCCGACCATCCCGATCAGGAGCACGACCAGGCTTCCCAGCAGAAACTGCTGGGTCAGGCTCAGACGGCGTAGAAATCGCCCCGCGCCACGGTACATCGCCACTCTCTCGAATTGCCCCGCGTCTGTCGAGTATGGCATAGGCCATGAACCGCGCGGATCGGACCAAAGTCCGACGGAGGACCGGCAAAGGTCGCAGATCGATCGCGACCTTTGCCGGTTCCCGAGCGGGCTCAGGCTGCTCATACTCGAATCATCCGCTCGTCAGTCTGTCCTTGGCGCCATGACGGCCATCGGCGTCGGCACTGGAGAGCGGTGGCTGCGGTTCCATTGGCGGCGAAACGCTCGAGGCAGAGACATCACCGCCGTCTGGGGCGGCAAGGAGGGAATCGTGGAATGACCGTGGGTCGATGATCTCGCCCGGGGGATGACGGGGCGCTCGCGCCGGTCGGCGGTCAAGCTGATCTGCGGCGCACTGATCGGTACGGTGTTCGCGCATCGAGGCGCGGAGCGCACGGCGGCGGCCATGTGCCGCCCCAACGGGCAGCGCAGCGAGCGCAACCGCCAGTGTTGCTCCGATGAATGCCATCAGGACGTCTGCCGGCGTGACCGGCCTGAGGATTAGCGAGGGAAGGGGTCTATCACGGTCGCCCTTTGGCGACCGTCGCCGCACACGACACACGGGAGGAATCGATGCGATATCTGACACGCTCCGTTCGTCTGATGGGAATCGCGCTCCTGCTCGCCTTGATCGCGATGGGAAGTTTCCGGGGCGCGTTCGCGCAGGATGCCACCCCGGCCGCCGACGCCGGTCATCCGGGCCATATCCACGAGGGGAATTGCCAGGACGGTGGGCTTGGTGATGTCGTTCAGCCACTGACCAACGCGGTGGAGCCGGAAGGTGACGAGGTTGGTCAGTCCGGTGGAGCCTCCACCGCGACGTCGATGACGAACGTGCCGCTGGCGCTTGACGACATCCTTGCGGCCGATCACGCCATCAACTTTCATCTATCCGCCGAGGAGATCGGTACCTACATCGCCTGCGGCGAGATCGGGGGGGTCCTCGACGGCAACGGGGCGCTGACGATTGGCCTCCGCGAAGTGAAGGGCTCCGGCTACGCCGGGATCGCCTCCCTGGCGCCAGGCGCCGATGGCACCTCGACCGATGTCTCCGTCTTCCTGGCGGAGGATCTGACGGGCGCCGCTGAGGAAGCGGCTTCCGCGCCAGCGAGTGGTGACGCGGTCAAGGTCACCCTCAGCGAATTCAAGATCGACATGCCGACAACCCTGCCCGCTGGCTCGACGACCTTCGAGATCAGCAACACCGGCGAGTTCCCGCACAACATGGATCTCGAGGGCGAGGGCGTCGATGAGAAGCTCGCGGACAACCTCAAAGGTGGCGAGTCGGGCACGCTGACCGTCGACCTCAAGCCCGGCACCTACACGGTCTACTGCCCGGTCGGCAACCACCGCGAGAAGGGGATGGAGCTCGAGCTGACCGTCGAGTAAGACCCGCTCACTCCTTTCGCACCGCGAAGCCGCCTGGTCCCGTGCGGGGGTCCGGCGGCTTCGCCGGTTCCAGGGGCCTCGATCCGTCGTCCATCGGACACCGGTAGCCGTTGCCGTCATCGATCGCGCCGGGCTGTGGTACCACTTCCCCGGCGGCGGAATCGTCCGGCGCGTCGAGCCCATCGGAGCGATCGGCATGCGGGCCGGACACAGCGCGGAAGATCAGGGGCAACTCGTCGCCACCCCTCCTCTGGAGACGATTGAGGCGGTCGTTGTTGTGCCAGTCCGGGACGAGGCTGCAACGCTGCCCGCCACCCTGAACGCCCTGGCGTCGCAGCTTGATCTCTCCGGCCGGCGCCTCGGTCCTGAGCGCTACGAGATCATCCTCCTTGCCAACAACTGCGAGGACGCGTCGGCCTCGGTCGCGCGCGAGTGGGCACGCTGTCATCCGCGAACCCTCCTGCACATCATCGAACGTACCCTTGCTCCCCCCGACGCCCACATCGGGCATGTCCGCCGGCTTCTGATGGACGACGCCTGCGCGCGCCTCGAAGCCGTCGGTCGGAGGCGGGGCATCATCGTCTCGACCGACAGCGATAGCACCGTCCACCCTACCTGGCTCGCGGCGACGCTGCTTGAGGTACGGCTTGGCGCCGACGCGGTCGGGGGACGCATCCTGGTCCATCCTCCCAACGAGCGCCGCGATCGCGCGGACGACTCCTGGCACTATCACCTGCGCGATGTCGGCTACCGGCTCCTCGCCGCAGCCTACGAGAGTTGTCTCGATCCCGACCCTGCCGACCCCCGGCCCCGCCATCACCAGCACTTTGGCGCCAGCATGGCCGTCACCCCCGAGGCCTACCGTCGAGCCGGGGGGCTCCCTCCAGAGCCAGCGCTGGAGGATATGGCCTTCGAGCGGGCGCTGCGCCGGGTCGACACCCGGCTGCGTCACAGCCCCCTGGTCTGCGTCACCACCTCCGCCCGCTCCACCGGACGCACGCCGATCGGCCTCGCCACGCAGCTCGCGGAGTGGGACGTTATGGCGCGCGAGCGCGCCCCCTACCTCGTCGAGTCCGCGCCCGCCATCGCCGCCCGGGTGCGCGCCCATCGTGACCTGCGCGCCCACTGGCTCAGCGCCAGATCCGGTGGGAGGCACTCAGGACCCACCGTCGACCTCCTCGCGGATCGGCTGGGCCTCTCCGCCCGGTGGCTCGGCGATCTCATGACGCAGAGCGCCGACGACCGATCGCCCTTCGGCGCCCTCGACGAGCTCGTCAGCGAGGGCCAGCACATCGACGGTCAGTGGGCCGCGAGGTGGCCCCGAGTTGATGTGATCGCGGCCATCGCCTCGCTGCGGCAGGTCGTCAGTCTGAGAGGAATGGTGAGCCCGCGTCTGTCCGCCTCATCAGGCGCGCTCGAAGAGATCGAGACGGTAGCACGCCGCACGACGGCCGCCCCGATGATAGACATCGTCAACGGCGCCGGTCAGAAAAGCATCGTGGACGTCGTCACCGGTTAGCGGGTAATCGGGAACAAACGGCGTCCAGTGGACCAGCAGCAGGTGACCATGCGGCGCCAGCCCATCGCTGATGCGTCGCTGAGCGCGCTCAAGATCGGCTACCGACCAGTAGTAGCCGACCTCCGAGACCACGATCAGGTCGAAGGTCCCCACCGGGAACTCTTCTGGAACGGTCATCCGCTCGAAGTGGACGTGTGGACGATCCCGGCAGCGATCGCGCGCCCGGGCGAGTGGGGCGTCGACCATGTCGATCCCGAGCAGCTCGTCACAGCGGCCGGCGAGGCGCGCGGTCAGGACACCGATTGAGCACCCGATCTCCAGCCCGCGCGCGTACCGGGCACGAGGCAGGGCCGCCAGCGTCGCCTCGTATTTGGCGTCTTCGTAGGCGCTCGTCTCAAAGTCCCACGGGTCGGCGCGAGCGGCGTAGACATCCTCAAAGTAGGCGGAGGGGAGGGACGCATCAGGCGCTCGCCCCTGATCGATGGTCGGGGCCGTCACGATGTCGCCTTCCACGGTGGCCCGGTCATTTCCATCATGGGTGTGCCCGACCCGGCTGGCTGATCCCGGATGGGTATCACTCATGCCCGGCATTCACCAGTCGGCCGTTGACCAGAGCCGGTCGATCGTCTCGGGAGTATCGAGCAGGTAGCCACCGGCGCTCGCGAGGGCGTCGTCAGGGGCGGGTTGCCGCAGGTACAGCGACAGGTCCCGCCCGATACGCTCAATCGGATGCGGGCGCAGCAGAGCGCGAGCGCCAACGCCCCGCTCGACCGCCTCCAAGACATCGAGACAGCTCCGTTCGACGGCGGTGCGGCACAGGTTGGCATAGGCGATCATCGTCTCGTCCGACACGTCGCCGGCCGCCGCGCCGCCAAGAGGTGAGCGGTCCGCAAGACGTGCGACCTCCCGCAACCAGAGGGCGGCGCTCTCGATCGCGATCGCAGCGGCGCCGAACCTCAGGCGCTGATGCGGATCGGCCGTGCGCCCCCGGGCGCGCAACTCGCCGCGCGCCTGATCGAGCAGTGCCTGAGCACCCCCGAGCTGGACCGCCGCGAAGCGCACCGCCCCCGCCCCGAACCAGGGAGCCCGGTAATAATCGCCGGGAACGCCGATGAGGTCCTCCGGTTGGAGCTCGACATCCGTGAAATCGACCGTGAAGCTGGCCGTCGCCCGCATCCCGAGCGGATGCCAGGAGTCCCGGTCGACCGCGCAGCTGACCCGGTCGGCCGGCACCAACATCATCTGCCACCTGCCATCGGGGAGAGCGCCGGTGATCAGCGGACGCTCCACATGACCCGCACCGGAGGCGAAGGTTTTCGCGCCACGCAGCCGAACCCGTCCATCACCGATGGGCTCGATCTGGACGCCCTTCTCCCCCTCCGTGTTCCAGACCGCACAGCGGCAGCCATCGCGAACCTCGCCCGCGACCCGCTCGATCTGCTCGGCGGTGCCGAACGTCTCGATCAACTGCACGGCATTGACGTGCCCTTCATACAGACGACCGACGGCGAGATTGCCGCGACCGACCGTCGTCAGCAAACGGAGCAGGCCACCGAACCGGGCCGGTTCGGTTCCAAGACCCAGACCGCCCCATCTCCGCGCGAGCGGAGCCGTCAGGAGCCGCGCATCCGCAAGGAGCTGAAACTCCTCGACCGGAAAAGCACCGTCCCGATCGATCGCCGGGGCATTGGTCGCCGCAAAGGCGGCGACCAGCTCGGCGCGATCGATCGCCGCCGCGACGTCGGCATTGGACACCGCTGAGCCACCAGGGTCCAGAAGCGACGCGGAGCCAGCCCCCAGGGCCGGGATAGTGGGTTGAGCGGTGCCAGTGGTCACCACGCTGGTCGTCCTTCTGCCCGTGCGCGTTACGAGCGTTCGATCTGACACGTCAAAAATACCTCATGGCAATCGTCAGCCCGATAACTCGCGCCACACCGGGCTCCTTACGGACCCGGCACGCCGGAGCGTGGGCTGAAGGGCCAAACCTGGCTTACGACCAGCTCCAGCGCGCGACCGGCGATCAGCCACGGGTGCCCGGACACCTACCTGGCGTCAATGTCCACCCCTCCCGTTCCCACGCGCGGGGCGTGGCGGCGCCCACGGGACCGGGCGGACAACATGCCTCGGCCGGCTGAGACCGATGGCCAATCGGCCCAGCGACGGGGGCCGGACCGGCGTGACCTGGATCCAATGTGTCGTCACCACGCCATTACCGGACGCCAGGACGCTTCACCCCCCAATCCCGCCAACTGGTTGACGAGATGGCACGATAGATGCGTCCACCGAGAATGCGGCGCGCGAATCAACCAGATCATTCTTCCAGGAGGGACCTATGGATCGATTTCGCAGCTTCCTGTTGACCCTGATCGCCGTGATCGCGATGGTTGGTCTCGTCGGAGGTCAGACATCGGTTGCCGCTCAGGACTTGACCGCGACAGCGGCCGCGGCCGCGGGCCAGACACCGACGCCCGCGCCCGCCGCCCCTGCCCCACCAGCGCCGAATCATCCGGTTGCCCTGCACGAGGGTACCTGCCAGCAGCCGACCGCCGAGCCAGCCTATGACCTGGGCGAGACCGCTCCGTTCTCCAACAGTGACGGGACGGCCGTCCCGCAGAACCAGTTCCAGGGCAAGCTGACGGCACCGCCCCTGCTGATCTCGAGCGGTCAGCCGGATGTGAAGCTTGAGGATTTGCTCAATCCCGCCAAGCCGTACGTCGTCGTCGTCCATGAGAGCAAGGATGCCTTCGACCAGTATCTCGCCTGCGGCGAGGTTGGTGGTCCGGTCATTGATGACAAGCTCATCATCGGCATCCGCCCGCTCAACAACTCCGGCTACGCCGGGACGGGCATGTTCGAGGGTGGCGACAAGGTGACCGGCACGGTCTACCTGATGAGCGAGGTGCTCGCACTTTCCGGTCAAGAAGCGTCGACGCCACCGCCCGCGGAGACGCCGACCCCGGCGCCAACCTTCGCGCCCGCGGAACAACCAACGCAGGTCCCGACGAACACGCCTGCACCGACCAACACGCCCGCGCCGACTAACACACCGGCGCCAACGGCTCCGCCAGCGCCCACCAACACCCCTGCCCCGACCGCAACCATTGTGGTTGAGGTGACCGCGACGCCGGCCCCGGCGGGCGCGCAGACGCCCACCCCGGCCGCGTAGCACCGCTCACCCGCGCGTCCGCATGGCAATGGTCCCCGGGACATGCTGGGGACCATTGCCATGCCCGGCGGCATGCGACCGGGGCACTGACCCGACCCCAGCCGTTACCCTGATGACGCGGCGCGGGCACCTGCACCTTCCGAGCCGGTCGGACCTCACCGGCGCCCACCCGGACAGGCGGTTTCACCGGCCGACAGTCGATCCCGAGGCGCCCGGGCGCCGGGTTCGATCCGTCTCCGGCAGCGATAAGCTGCCCATTCAGGCGGCGAGCCCAAACGATGAGCCGGTGCGACTGCTCCCTTTCAGGTCCTTACCGGTGGTTTAATAGACCCTGGCCAATGATCGAGTAGCGTCGTCATGTCCGGTGAACGGACGAGGAGAACGCACCAGCGCACCGCAAACGGTCATCGCTACGGGAGGAGGAACCTCGTGTCGCATCACCGATCTGGGTATCACGGGTATCACCGGTCACGACGCCACCGACGCATGACGATTCTCGGCCTGCTGGTCGCTCTGACGCTGACCGGTGGCTCCCTGAGCGCCGGGGCGGCTACCCAGGGAACGCCAGCCGCCGGGAGCGCCCCGCGACCGGCGAAGGCGATCCTCTTCTCATCCGATGGCATGCGGCCCGACCTGATGGCGCGGTATGCCGCCGACGGCACGATGCCGGCCTACGCCGATCTCCTCGCGACCGGTGTCCAGGGCGAGAACGGCATGCTCCAGGCTTTCCCACCGAATACCGGGGTCGGCTGGCACACCATGGCGACCGGCACCTGGCCCGCCGAGCACGGCTCGACCAACAACACCTTTCACCGCACCGGCGAGGCGGATTTTGGCGATTCGACGAGCTTCGCCGCGCCCGGCCTGCTCCAGGCCGACACACTGCCGCAGGCGGTCGAGCGCGCTGGCAAGACGGTCGCCGCGGTGGAATGGGCCGGCGCGGCTGGCTATGCCCCCCCGCTCCAGGGACCGGTTGTCGACTATCGCTCCACCTTCTCCGACCGGGGCATCCTGACCAATCATGACGTGCCCGGGCAACCAGCGGGCGCGGAGCGTTTTGGACTGTCGTACCAGCGGGTCGATCTGCGGCCAGCCACGGGCTGGACGAACGTCCCGGAGTCGTTCAGCCCGGCCCAGGAGCAGCAGCTCCTCCAGACCAACATCGCTCGCACCGTGGAGGACAACGTCGACCGCGCCTACGATCTCTATATCTATGACGCAACTGACGACAGCACCGCCAACTACGATCGGGTCCTGGTCGTGCCGGCGACAGCGCCGATCGCGGCCACCACGGCCAGCCCGGTCGCCAGTTCCACCGCGACCCCGAAGGATGGCACCGCCAAGGTCGCCGACCTCGCCGCGGGCGATTGGGCGGACGTCAAGGTGACTCTCAGCGGCGAGCGCGCCGGTCAGACCGCCGGGTTCTATCTGAAAGCGATCGATCTCAAGCCCGACCTATCGTCGTTCCAGATCTACTACACCTCAATCGCCCGCGCCAACGCCTCGTATGCTGGCTGCAACTACGCCGCTGGCTGCGACGGACCGATGGGCTTCGCGGAGACCCTGAACCACGACTTTCCCAGCTCGACCGCGGCCGACTTCGCCCCGCTCGAATCGGGCATCATCGACGAGGCAACCTATGTCGAGCAGGGGCTCAAGTGGACGGATGCCAACAACGCCTATCTCCACCATATCCTCAACGATCTCGGCATCAAGCCCGATCTGCTGATGCTCGGCGTTCCGGTTACCGATGAGTTCAGCCATCAGTTCCTCGGCTTGCTCAACAAGACCGATCCCGACGGCGATCCCAACCCCTACTACGACGATGTCCAGGGCGACGGCACGCCGGACGGCCAGGTGGCCACCCGGACCGATTTCATTCGCTCCGCCTACCAGAGCGCCGACAGCACTCTCGGTTTGGGCCGGCAGTTGATGGGCGACGACACGGCGGTCATCGCGGGGTCCGACCATGGCTTCGCACCCGCCTACTACGCCGTCAACGCCGGACTCGCCCTGCAGCAGGCGGGAGTCGTCGACGAGGAGCAATCGGGGAACTGTCGCGTCTCGCCGCCGATCGAGAGCACCCTCGCTACACCCGATCCGGACGCGCCTCCAACCGGTCCCAGGGCGAAGGCCTGCTGGGCCGGCGGCACGGCCCAGATCTATGTCAACCTGGTTGACCGCGATCCAACTGGCGTCGTTTCCGAGGAGGACTACGACCCGGTTCGGGACCAGATCGTGTCCGCCTTTGAAGGGCTCACCGATCCGGCTCACCCTGGTAAGAAGGTGGTCGATCGCGTCTTCCGCAAGGAGGAGCTGCGCGATGTCGCGGGCACCGACGCGCTTCACCCCAGCCGGAGCGGCGATGTGGTCGTCACCCTGCGCCCTCCCTACCAATTTGACGCCGCGGCCCCGGGCGCCTTGATTGCCCCGTCCCAGTTCTTCGGGCAGCACGGGTTCCTCCCCGATCTCGTCAGCACCGATGGCGACGTCAACATGCACGCGACCTTTGTCGCCGCCGGTCCCGGCATCGTGCAGTCCGGGACACCGGTCGCGGGCGTCCGGGCCATCGACCTCGCGCCCACCCTGGCCTACTTGCTCGATGTTCCCGGGCCGCTGCAGGCGCGGGGCACGATCCTCACCGACATCCTCCAGGGCGGCGACCGGCTAAAGGAGGTGACGATCCTCGACATCAGCGACTTCCACGGACAGCTCGTGCCCTTGCAGGCCGCGGCCGACAATCTGGAAGACGAGGGGGCCAACAACGCCAGCTACGACGTTGGCGGCGCGGCCTTCCTGAAGCCGTGGTTCGACCTCTTCCGGGCCGACGCGTCAGGTGGCTCGATCACGGTCACCGCGGGCGACGCCATCGGCGCCACGCCACCGATCTCCAGTTTCTCCCACGACACGCCGACGATCGAGCTGATGAACGCGATGGGGTTCAACGCCGATAGTCTCGGCAATCACAACTTCGATGTCAGCTACGAGAACATGTTCGGCACCCTGGCGCCTTTGGCCCACTTCCCCTATCTCTCGGCGAATCTCCAGGTCGCCGGCGGGGGGACGCCGGTCGCGGTGCCGCCCGCCACACCGGATGCGGGCACGCCGGTCGCGGGCGCCGCCGGCTTCGCGCCGTCGACGGTCATCGAGGTCAATGGCGTCCAGGTCGGGCTCGTCGGTTTCTCGAACACCGACTTTCCCGATCTGACCCGACCGGGAGCCCTGGGACCGTATGAGGTCACGCCGCCGGTCGATGCCGTCAATGCCGAGGCGGTGCGGCTGCGCGGTCAAGGCGTCGGCATCGTGGTGGCAATGGGGCACTCCGGCGCCACCGGCGGAACACTGACCGAGCCGACCGGACCGGTCGTCGATGTCGCTGACGGGGTAAAGGCCGTCGACGCGGTGATCGGCGACCACACCGATCAGCAAGTCTCCGCGACTCGACCCAACGGGGTGCTACTGGTCGAGAATCGCAGCAAGGGGGTCATGCTGACGCGGGTGCGGCTCATCGTCGATGAGACCGGGACCGTCGTCTACAAGACGGCCGACCACCACCGGCCGTGGAACATCGGGGTCACGCCAGATCCGGCGATCCAGGCGCGCCTCGACGAGCTCAACGCGGCCTTACAGCCGATCCTCGGAGCGACGATTGGTTCCTCGACGGTGCAGGTGCTCCGGGCCGACGCCTGCGGCACGGAGAATGGGCGCACCTGCGAGTCGCTGCTGGGCGATGTCGTCACCGACGCCATGCGAACGACCTACGACACCGATCTCGCGATCACGAACTCGGGCGGTCTCCGGGCCGACCTGACCTGTCCACCCGGTGGCAGCGACTTCTGCCCGGCCGACGCACCGGCCGGCACGATCACCCGCGGGCAGGTGCTGACGGTGCTGCCGTTCGGCAACGTGGTCTCGACGGTGGAGGTGACCGGGGCGGAGCTGAAGGAGATGCTGGAGGTGGGTGTCGGCAGCATGCCGGAGCCCGATGGCGGCTTCCCGCAGATCTCCGGGTTCTGCTTCACCTACGACATCAGCGCCGCCCCGGGTAGCCGGGTCAGCGGAGCGGTCCGGCAGGCCGAGGACGGGAGCTGCACGGGCGCGCCGCTCGATCTGTCGACCAGCACCACCTATACCCTGGCGACGAATGACTTCACCGCCGCTGGCGGCGACGGCTACCCCGATGTCTCGGTCAAGGCAACGACCCGGGCGCCCCTCGACCAGGTTGTCGCCGACGCCATCGCGGGGCTCTCACCGCTGACGCAGCCGGGCGCGCCGGTCAGCCCGAGCATTCAGGGCCGGATCACCTGTACCGGGGAGGCATGCCCGACCGTGACCCCATAGTCACCGGGCCGATCGCATACGGGAGGGCCGGCGCGTTTGCGCCGGCCCCTCTCGTTGCTACCGTTGGCTCGCGGGCAGGGCGTGTGAGCGATGGGGTGGCGGCTCGTCCCTGGCCAGCGTGGGTGACCAACGACTGTGGCGGGAGACGGAGAGAGTGTTCATCACAGTGTAGAGGGGCAGGAGAGAGCGGCGTGCGTTTCGTTCCGTTATGGAAAAACGATCCCCTTCACCTCTGAGCCCACGCACCGGCAACCCTGGTCCAATTCCGAGCTGCTCGGGGAATCTCGCCCAGCCCGTTGACCTGCTGCGTTGCGCCACCTGCCACGCCGTCATTGGGCACGCGGGCGCATCCCATGCGCCCCAACAACGGTGGGTGTAGATCCGCGTGGTGGTTGGCGGGGACCGCTCGACCAGCACCAGCGGGCGCAGCACGCAGCGCCCCTACCGATGGGGCTGCTGGCGAAGGGTGTGCGGCAATCCACCATCCCCTGTGATCTTCTAGCTACCTCCGATATGTCCAGATGGCTTGCCGTGCGAGACCAGAACATCATCTGCACGATGCTTAAAACTAGCGACGCCACCACCGTCGTGGTAGGGGCGCATGGCATGCGCCCAGGTGCCCAGGTGCCCAACCGCAACGTGGCGTTTGCCAGACCAGGCGAACTCGCACTCGTGAGCCAGCATCCCGTGAGGCCCGGCACCTGTGCGCCCACGGGCGGCCGCCGCTGTCAGTCATCGTGTCGTAGGCCAGCCGTACCCGGACTTGCGGTGCGTGGCAGAAACTTCCCCAGCACCGGGATCAATCCGCCGCGGTGGTCGCGGCCCGGCGCTCATCGAGCGCGGTGCGATAGGACAGGGAGAGGTCGTCAAGACGCCGCCCCTCCTCGCGGAGACGACGCTCCAGATCGTCTTCCAGCTCGTCCATCACCTGCTGACCTGCCTCGTGGCGGCGGCAGAGCCGGTACAGCTCGCTGCGCTGCAGGCCGGTCACCTCGGCCTGAATCTCGGCCAGCTCGGCGGCGAACCGGTCCCGGTCCTCCTGAATCCAGACGAGCCGCTCGGAGAGCGGCCGACCCGAGAAGTTCGGATCAGCCGCCTCCGCCTCCCGTCGGATCAGGCGAAGCACGCGCAGGTCTCGGGCACGGTAGGCCTCGTTGATCCGCTGCATCAGCTCGACCCGTCGCGCCCGCTCCTCCTCGTCCGGAGCGATATCCGGATGACAACGTTTGGCGAGCTCCCGGTAGAGCCGCTTGGCCTCGGCCTCATCGGTAGGACTGGCGCAGCGCGACGCCCCACGACGAGCACTTCCTCCAGAGACTCGATCGTCGGCATCGCCTGCCGCTCGTCCGTTGCCTGGGGACGTTCCCATCGGATCGTCGTCGTCCGGCAGATCGTCCTCAGGACCGAGCGACGGATCACGATCAACGTCCTCCTCGATCCAGGCAAGGCGGCGTTGCTGGTCGGCGATTGCCCGGCGCACGCGCCGCAGATCGTCGAGCAGATCGCCGACGCGCGCATGGCAGGCGATCTCGAAACGGGACAATGCCCGCCGGATACTGTTGCGATCGCCTTGTAGCCTGAGGATGCGCCGCCGCATGACGGCGATCTCAGCGTGGGCGCGGTCGTACGCGATCTCATCATCGGACTGAGCGCGGACGAGCGCCTGGCTCGGGGTCTGGGACACGGTCTCAGGAACTCCTCGTCAACAGGGAACGACAGATATCGTCAACTCGGCGGTGGGACAGGATGTTGGGCACGAGCCGACCGTTCATTGTACCCGGACGTGACCACCTGGAGCAGCCGGGGGCGAAGCATGGACGACGCGGTGCCACGACCCCCCGGGGGCCGTCCCCGGGGGTTTACGATGATCCCCACCATCGGGGTATAGTTATTCGTGATACGTTCAACGGTTCATGAGGCAATGATTCATCAGGTGACCGGGGCATCGCGGGCGCCACCACCGCCGCTCAGCCGGCGGCCGGAGCCGCGACGACCACCGACACAGGAGCGAGGACCCCGTATGGCCACCGATCTCGTCGCTCGACCGACCGATCCACGCAACCCGGAGATCGCCGAGCTGGCGGCGCCGACCGTTCCCAGCCTGCCCGATGTCCATGGGCGGTACGGTCAATTCGGGGGGAAATACGCGCCCGAAACCGTCATGCCCGCCCTCACCGAGTTGGAGGACGCGTATGCCGCGGCACGGCGCGACCCGGCCTTCCAGGCGGAGATCGACCGGCTGTTACGGGATTATGTGGGCCGCCCGACACCGCTCTACCCCGCGCCCGGTCTGACGAAGCAGGCCGGAGGCGCGCGAATCATCCTCAAGCGGGAGGACCTCGCCCACACCGGCGCCCATAAGATCAACCATGCCCTTGGCCAGGGTTTGCTGGCTCAGCGGATGGGCAAGCGCCGCATCATCGCCGAGACCGGGGCTGGGCAGCACGGCGTGGCGACCGCGACCATCTGCGCCATGCTCGGCATGGAGTGCATCGTCTATATGGGCGAGGTCGACATGGCTCGCCAGTCGCCCAATGTCTTCCGGATGAAGTTGCTCGGCGCCGAGGTACGACCGGTGTCGTCCGGCTCGCGCACGTTAAAGGACGCGACCAACGAGGCGATCCGCGACTGGGTCACCAACGTCGATTCGACCTTCTATATCATTGGCTCAGTCGTCGGCATGCATCCCTACCCGATGATGGTCCGTGATTTCCAGTCGGTCGTCGGGCACGAGACGAAAGCGCAATCCCTGGAGCAGCTCGGGCGGCTGCCCGATGCGATCGTCGCCTGCGTCGGCGGCGGCTCGAACGCGATGGGCATCTTCTACCCCTTTATTCATGATGAATCGGTCGAGCTGATCGGGGTTGAGGCGGCGGGCCACGGGCTCGCCTCCGGCATGCACTCGGCGTCGCTGACGGCCGGGCGCGTCGGGGTGCTGCATGGCTCCCGTTCCTACCTGCTGCAGGACGAGCATGGCCAGGTCAGCGAAGCGCACTCGATCTCGGCCGGGCTCGATTATCCCGGTGTCGGACCGGAGCACTCCTATCTGAAGGATATCGGCCGCGCTCGCTACGTCGGCATTACCGACACGGAAGCGTTGGACGGCTTTCAAGCGGTCTGCCA
>JAABUR0100004890.1_pt1 | contig 17485 bp, 11 predicted proteins | sample 5560091 | NCBI WGS metagenome assembly JAABUR01 (sample SAMN10711879, study PRJNA513375) | rock metagenome | isolation source: Antarctica rocks | place: Antarctica: Victoria Land, University Valley sud | reverse complement strand
TCGGCTCGGGCACCGTGGGGCTGCGGGCGCCGCGGGTGAACGACCGGCGCGTTGATGAGCGCAGCGGGGAGCGGCGGCGCTTCTCGAGTCAGATCCTGCCGCGTTACGCGCGGCGCTCGCCGCGGGTGTCAGATGTGCTGCCGGTGCTCTACCTGCGCGGGCTGTCGTCGGGTGACTTCGCGCCGGCGTTGCGCGAGCTGCTCGGCGAGGACGCCTCCGGGCTGTCGGCCTCGTCGATCTCGCGGCTGACCGAGGCGTGGCGTGAGGAGTACCAGGCCTTCCGGCGCCGACGGCTTGACTTCACCCGCTATTGCTACCTGTTCTGTGATGGCGTGCACGTCTCGGTGCGCCTGGGCGAGGACAAGCGCCTGTGCCTGCTAGTCGTGATCGGGGTGCGCGAGGACGGCCGCAAGGAGCTGCTGGCAGTCGAGGACGGCTACCGCGAGTCGACTGACTCCTGGGCGGATGTGCTGCGCGGCATCAAGGGCCGCGGCCTCAACGAGCCCCGCTTGGTGACCGGCGACGGGGCGCTGGGCCTGTGGGGCGCGCTCCGCGACGTCTTCCCGCACGCGGGCGAACAGAGATGTTGGGTGCACAAGATCGCGAACGCGCTCGACGCGCTGCCCAAGCGCGTGCAGCCACGCGCCAAGGGGATGCTCCACGAGGCGATGGAGGCACCCACGCGCGCCGATGCTGGCCGGGCGATCGACGCGTTCGTCGCCGAGTTCGAGCCCAAGTGGCCCAAGGCGGCCGAGAAGCTCGTCAAGGATCGCGAGCAGCTACTGGCCTTCTATGACTTCCCGGCCGAGCACTGGCGCCACCTGCGAACTACCAACCCCATCGAGAGCTCGTTCGCGACGGTCAAGCTGCGCACCCGGGTGACCAAGGGCGCCGGCTCGAAGACTGCCGCGCTGGCCATGGCCTACAAGCTGCTCGACTCAGCCCAAGACCGCTGGCGCGCCTTCAACGGCGCAGAGCTCGTCACCGAGCTTCTCGACGGAGCGACGTTCAAGGACGGCATCAAGGTCACAGACGACGAAACCGCGACGGACGAGAGGGTCGCCGCCTGATGATCTCTCACGCCCTCATCCACAACATTTGACAATTGCTCTTGCGTCTCCGGTGCAATGAGGTGCTGCTTGACTGACACATCAGTCGCCGTAGTGTTGGAGCATGAGTCTTGACCGCATTGTGAGTGCCGTCGACGAGCGACTCAGTGAGCTTCGTGATGAGGAGCGCCGCCTCTCGGCGGCGCGAGAAGCCTTGGCTCCTCGCGACGTGTTCGTGGGGAGCGCTCAGCCTATGTCTCCTCATCCCCCGACTTTTTCTTCTTCTTCTCTTCTCTCTTCCAAACCCACCCACCCAACCCGCCCGTAAAAACTGTTTCCGCCTCATGCCCCTGGTCTGCTCCCGCATCCCAGAGTCACAACTACGTTGTGGCGGTGGGATGCGGGAGGTATACCCAGATGTTGTGGACGGGCGTGAAGAAGAGGGCGGCGTACCCTCCCGGTTGATCAAGACCGAGACGCCGGCAGAGCCGGCGAAGGAGGGCACGCCATGGGTGATGTTACGAGGATCGAGGATGCGCGCGGCGAGGAGGCCCGGGTGGGGCTCGATGAGCTCGCGCGGGAGGGCGCGCGCAGGATGATCGCGGCGGCGCTTGAGGCTGAGGTCGATGAGTACGTCGCGTCATTCACCGAGGAGGTCGGCGAGGATGGTCGGCGGCTGGTGGTCCGCAACGGCCGCGCTCAGGAGCGGCGGGTGACGGTCGGCTCGGGCACCGTGGGGCTGCGGGCGCCGCGGGTGAACGACCGGCGCTTTGATGAGCGCAGCGGGGAGCGGCGGCGCTTCTCGAGTCAGATCCTGCCGCGTTACGCGCGGCGCTCGCCGCGGGTCTCAGATGTGCTGCCGGTGCTCTACCTGCGCGGGCTGTCCTCCGGTGACTTCGCGCCGGCGTTGCGCGAGCTGCTCGGCGAGGACGCCTCCGGGCTGTCGGCGTCTTCGATCTCGCGGCTGACCGAGGCGTGGCGCGAGGAGTACCAGGCCTTCCGGCGCCGACGGCTTGACTTCACCCGCTATTGCTACCTGTTCTGTGACGGGGTGCACGTCTCGGTGCGCCTGGGCGAGGACAAGCGCCTGTGCCTGCTAGTCATCATCGGGGTGCGCGAGGACGGGCGCAAGGAGCTGCTGGCAGTCGAGGACGGCTACCGCGAGTCGACTGACTCCTGGGCGGATGTGCTGCGTGGCCTCAAGGGCCGCGGCATGTCAGAGCCCAGGCTGGTCACCGGCGACGGCGCGCTGGGCCTGTGGGGCGCGCTGCGCGACGTCTTCCCGCACGCGGGCGAACAGAGATGTTGGGTGCACAAGATCGCGAACGCGCTCGACGCGCTGCCCAAGCGCGTGCAGCCACGCGCCAAGGGGATGCTCCACGAGGCGATGGAGGCACCCACGCGCGCCGATGCTGGCCGGGCGATCGACGCGTTCGTCGCCGAGTTCGAGCCCAAGTGGCCCAAGGCGGCCGAGAAGCTCGTCAAGGATCGCGAGCAGCTACTGGCCTTCTATGACTTCCCGGCCGAGCACTGGCGCCACCTGCGAACTACCAACCCCATCGAGAGCTCGTTCGCGACGGTCAAGCTGCGCACCCGGGTGACCAAGGGCGCCGGCTCGAAGACTGCCGCGCTGGCCATGGCCTACAAGCTGCTCGACTCAGCCCAAGACCGCTGGCGCGCCTTCAACGGCGCAGAGCTCGTCACCGAGCTTCTCGACGGAGCGACGTTCAAGGACGGCATCAAGGTCACAGACGACGAAACCGCGACGGACGAGAGGGTCGCCGCCTGATGATCTCTCACGCCCTCATCCACAACATTTGACAATTGCTCGGGATGCGGGAGCGGAAGGTGTCCAACCGCTCCAGGGGCGTGAGGCGTTCCTACAGGGAAAACCGGGCGGGAAGTGCGGCTGGAAAGTGTCCAACGCCGTGCGATACCCCAGTGGACACCTTAAGGACGTTGTCCGTCTTTGACCGACTGTGCTCGAATCGTCGATCGTCGAGAACCCTACGCCCGTCGGCGGACGCTCCGGGGAGTCTCTTCCCGGTCGGACGGTAGGTCAAGCGGACCGTGCGAGCCTCCGAAGGGACGGTCGACGCTCAATGCCGGTGTGCGATCGGGTCAGACGCCCGCGAGGCTGCCGATCATGTCCTCGACGCTTGAGGTGACCTCGTAGTCGACTCCGATCGAGGCAAAGTGGCGTCGTGCGCATTTGATCTTCGTCTCCTCTCGGCCGCGGATGTCTTGGGGGTCGACGGAGCCCTTGGTCTCGCGGACAAGGTACACGCGATCCGACTCTTCGAAGACGATTGCCCAATCAGGGTTGTATGGACCGATCGGCGTGTCGACTGTGAACCAGGCGGGGAGCTTCATGAAGAACCGCACGCGCTGGTTGTCGTCGAGACCCTTGGCGAAGCGCCGCTCGACCTCGGAGTCGATCTCGATGTGGTCGTACAGGGTCTTCGATGTGTTCCGTACGTTGTAGAGCCTCGCGGCGTAGCGCTCGATTTCCTCGCTCGCCTCGGGCTCTAGCCGGTGCATCTCCCAGTTGAGCCCGGGGACCGGCTCGTACTGGATGCCGTCGACCATCTGTGCGTGCAGCGCCGCATTGATCTTCGCCGTTGCGAGCACAGTGAACGCCTGAGGATTGACCGTGAAGTCCGCGAGGCGTCCCGAGTCGCGAAGAACCCGGACCAAGGTTGAGCGCGTGAGGTCGGTCTCGTTCTGGAGGTCGGCAAGGATGTCAGGCAGGAACCTCGGAGCCGCGGTGTCGTAGTCGTGCTGATCGACGTGCTTGTCGGCTGCGATTCCGGCTGCTCTGTGCTCCAGCTCGACCACTCGGACGCGGACCTTTGGCGGCTCGATGGGCTCGGAATCGGCAATGGCCTGGGCCGCAACGCCGACAAGATCGTCGCTTGACAGCGAGACCCGGTATTTCGTGCGCTTGCTGATCCGATCCCAGAGGGCCTTGAAGTCGGAGTCCAGCATGACTTGCTTGCTGAAGCGGACCGCCTGCCTCTTCTTTGCGTTGACGATCCGGTTCGCGAAAATGAACCGCGATATTGCGTCGGTTATCTCAGCACGGATGGACTCCATGCCGTCGGGCACTACAAGCTCGAAGCCATCGCTCGTCGGGTCGAATTTCGGCTGGACGACGCCTGCTGCATTGAGGTAGCCGCCGGAACAGAGGTTCGTCCACAGGTCGCTGGATGCGCTCTGTCCCATAGGGGTGGGCTCGGTGCCAGGGTCTGCCAGGGGCGCGATCTTGGCGAAGGCTTCCTTGGGGACCACACCGAAGCGCTGGCCAGTGTCCTCCTCGTATTCGGTCTGGAGGGCTCTGGCGAACTGCTCGTACGCCTCGTTGGCGATGACAGTCAGGCGATTGATGTGCGGATCGCGGATGCGCTCGCCATCCTGATTCACGGGCAGGCGGAGTCCGCGTCCAATCTCCTGGCGCTTCCGTTCCGCGCCGCGCGTTTCGTTGAGAGTGCAGATTTGGAATACGTTCGGGTTGTCCCAGCCTTCGCGGAGTGCGGAGTGGCTGAAGATGAACCGGACGGGCTCGGTGGCGGACAGGAGGCGCTCCTTCGCGCGCATGATGAGGTCGTACGTGTCGATGTCGGCGGCGCTGTCGCCCCTGGTGTCCTTGGGCCGCTGCTTGTTATCCACGCTGAAGTAACCGGCATGGACCCGGTCCACAGGCGGAAGGTCGAGGGAGGCGTATCGCTGCTTCGAAGCAAGCTCGCTGTATGCCTCCTCGAACCACTGGCCGATGCGCCCGAGCGCGGCGTTGCCGTCCTCGTCAACCGCGCGGTAGTTCGCGACCCTGTCGATGAAGAACAGCGACAGCACCTTGATTCCCATGGGTGCGAGCGTCCGTTCCTTGTCGAGGTGCTGCCGGACCGTTTCGACTACCTGGGACCTTTGGACGTCTTCGTCGAAGGACGCCGAGGCCTCCGCGATCGTCACCTCGGAGCCGTTCGTGAACTCGACTGCTTCGGCTCCCGTGCGGAACGAGATGTCTGAGACGATCCATCCGTCGGCGTACTCCTGCCGTCCATTGGAGACCACCGAGAGATCGTCGCCCCGCTTGACCCATACGTTCTTCGCTCTGAATGCGGACCCCGCGCCGTGGTTGATGGTGACCTGCGCCCGGAGCTTGGTGACGTCCACGGCCTTCAGTCGCACGAACGCGGCGTTAGGGTTGTCGTCCGCGACGACGCTGGCTACTTCGATCCGTTTGACGAGGTTCATGTCGTACGCGTCAACGGGTCCCAGCCGGTAGACGCGGTTGTACGCCTTTTTGTGCGTGGCCGAGTAGCGAAGCGTGCAGAACGGAACCAGCCGTGCGATCGCGGCCGAGGCGGCCTCCGACTCCATGTTCTGCGGTTCGTCGATGATGACGACGGGTTTCGTCGCTTGGATGAACTCGATTGGCCGCCGGCCAGACATCCGGTCCTGGGCCCGATTGATGATGTTGGCCTTTGTGGGGTCCGCGTCCTCCTCGACGTCCTTTTGGAACGCCTGGATGTTCATGACGAGTAGCTGGATTGTGTTCGCCGTCGCAAACTGACGAACACGGCCGAGGTGCTTCGAGTCGTAGACGCTGGCGTCGAACGGCGCGTTGTCGTAGAGACCTCGCATGTGGTCGCGCAGGAGGTCGATGCTTGCAAGCACGCCCTCGCGAATTGCAACGTTCGGGACGACGACCACGAACTTCGTAAAGCCGTACCGCTTGTTTAGCTCGAAGATTGAGCGAAGGTAGACGTACGTCTTGCCAGTGCCGGTCTCCATCTCAACCGAGAAGTGCATTCCGTCGAGGACATCGCTCATGGCGATGTCCTTGCGCTCCTGGATGGCTCGGAGGTTCGCAAGAGCTGCTTCCTCGAACGCGACGGAATCAGATGGCGTTGGGTTGCCGACGCCGAGCTCGGTGAATGCGAGCGTCGACCTCGACTCAGAGGTAAGCGAGAACTCGCTGCTGGTGAGGGGAAGATCAGCGAATAGATCGACGACGGCTGCCACCGCGTCTTGCTGGTAGTCCAGCGCCGCGTCGAACTTCAGCTTGAGGTCAGCCACGGCTAGACGACCCGGAGGGTGATGTCGCTTCCAGAGCTTTGGTTCCGAGCACGCACGGTCTGGAGGGCGTTGACCTTCAGCTCGTCGCTTCCGCCGAAGCCAGCGTCTAGCACGAGGATCATGGCCGGTTCCTGGTCAACCATTGCCTCGAAGGCGTCGATCGACAAGGTCTTCGAGAGACACACGACGAGCGCGCCCTCGGCAACCGAGTATCCGGGGACTCCCGCGAAGGCGAGCGTTTCGGTCGGAGCCGTCAGTGGATACCCGGCCTTTATGAGCAGTTCGGTCAGCATCGAACCGTCGGTGGCGGTTGCCAATACGTGGCTCGCTCCAGCCAGCTCCAACTGTTCGGCAAGCTGATCGGGATCGGTCGTGCGCACGTCCCAGACAGAGAAGTTCGACGACTGGAGCCTGTAGCTCCGGAAGCCTAGGTCCCGTTCGGCACCACGGAGAGTCGGCATTGCTCGCCGTTCCGACGACGCCGCACGGATGCGGCGCCGTAGTAGTTCGCAGAGGTTCAGACCGTCCTCGTCCAAAGGCTCGGGAAGCTGCACCTGAATGTATTGTCGGGCGGTGCCGTCGTCGTCGCTTGCCGCCATCACCGCTTCACCTGTGGTTCCCGAACCGGCGAAGAAGTCAAGCACGATGTCGCCCGCGCTCGGTGCGCCAATCTGGACGATGCGCTTCACCAGGTCTACCGGCTTGGGCGTATCGAAGAGTGCGTCGTCACCGAGCAGATCATTGAGGTGCTTCGTAGCCGAGTCGTTGGTACCAACTTCCGCTGCACGCCACAATGTGTGAGGTGTGAGCCCTTCAGCGGACTCGGATCGAAAGTGCTTTAGGCGGGGTACGTTCATACCGTCGGCTCCGAACCAAAGTCGGTTGTCGGCGATTAGCTCCTTGAGGCGCTCCTCGGTTACCGACCAGCACCGACCTGGCGGTGGCTCTAGCGTCCGACCTCCTGGAGTGACTATCGTGTAGAACTGACTTTTCGTTGCGTGGCCCGCTTGGGCGTTTAGTGAGACCGATTGCCACTCGCCGCGAGCGTCGGTGTCCGGGTTTGAATATCGAGCCTCGGCTTCCTCGGACAACGGGAGCATCCCCCGACCCACCTCGAAGGCGGCCTTGCTTCGAGCGACGCACATTAGGTAGTCGTGCGATATGGAGAACGCCCGGCGATTCTCCCGCGTGGTTCGCTTCTCCCAGATGAATGCTGTAATGAAGTTCTCTTCCCCGAAGATCTCATTGATGAGAGCACGGAGGTTGTGGATCTCGTGATCGTCTATCGACACGAACATGACGCCATCGTCGCGAAGGAGGTTCCGTGCGAGAAAGAGGCGCGGGTACATCATGGAAAGCCACTTTGAGTGGTAGCGCCCGTCCGTCTCGGCGTTCGCGCTGAGCTTCACGCCCTCCTCGTCGGTTTGTCCCGAGTAGCGGAGGTAATCAGCGAGACCTTCGCGGAAGTTGTCGGGGTAGATGAACTCCTTGCCGGTGTTGTACGGCGGGTCGATGTAGATGAGCTGGACCTTGCCGTAATAGGCCTTCTGGAGGAGCTTGAGGACTTCGAGATTGTCGCCCTCGATAATCACGTTCTGGGTGCTGTCCCAGTCGACCGATTCCTCCGGCATCGGGACTAGCGTGCCGATCGACGGCTCTTGGATCACCCGCATGCATTCCGCCTTGCCCGGCCATGTCAGACCGAACCGCTCCGGTCCTGGCTCAACCCAATCCCCGAGCGAGCGTCGCAGAGCATCGAAGTCGATCTTCCCCTCGCGAATGACCTCTGGGAGGAGGGCGCGGATGGCTGCGAGTCGGTCGTCGGTCGGGACCTCCGAAGCGAGGTCGAAACGTTCGGGCAGGTCGAGAGTGGTCACAGGCAGGTCTCCGGGTGGCGTGGTCATACGACGGTGAATCGGACCGCGAAGACGCGGTCCACGGTTTGGTCTACGGACAGGCGGCTTTCGACGTCGTCGATGAGGCTCTCCCTCGCGGTCTCAACGTTGCGGGCTTCAGCGTCGTAGGCGCGCCAAGCTTCCTCGCGTTCAGCTTCGAGTTGTTTGATCTTCTTCTGGATCGCGAGCTTTTCGGGCAGGCTCGCGGCTTGCCGCGCGTCGCGCTTGAGCGCCTTGAGGGTCTCGTCGTGTTCGCGCAGTATTGCCTTGAGGCCTGTGCGTTTGTCCTCGGCCCAGCGATCGAGCTTGTCCATCTCTTCGTCGAACCATGCGCCTTGGCGAGCGCTAATGTCACCTAGCAGCGCAGCTACACGCGTCTTGGCGAGAGATTCAACCGCTGGTGCCAGTTCAGTCGAGTCCGAGTGAACGCTGCGGGCTGGGACGTCGAAGAGGCGGCGTGTCTGGTCTTCCGTGATGGCTTGGCCGGCGTCCGTGACGGCTGCCAGGACCACATGGTCTTCGGGCTCAACCCCATTTAGCTGAACGTGCTGGACCATGATTGCTCCTGATGAGCCGACGAGCGGCGTGAGGACCTCTGAGCGGACCGGCCAGGATGAGTAGTCGAAGACGATTTCGATAACCGGCGTGTCGATTCGTACAGCCTGGTCCAGCACCGCGAGCGCAAGCGGGTGCTGCGGCCGGTAGCGGTGTGCGCGCTCGTCTTCCTCGCGGCTGAGGCGATAGCGGCCCACCGGCGCATCCGGCGCGAATGTGGGCGGCGCTGTGAGAGAGAACGTGCGCTCCTTGTGGTCGATTTCGGCGTGGTCACGGAGGACGTGTGTGGTGACGCGCCAGAGCTGCTCAGTTGCCTTGTCGATGAAGTCAGTGCTCTCGGCCAAGCTGACGCGAAGCCGATCGTGGACTTCGGCGTCGAAGTGTTCGAGGAGTTTGATGCGGGTGTTATCCATCGTCTCGCCGATGCTCTCGTCGAGGTCGAGGCGAAGTTGCTGGAACTGCTCATTGATCGCATCGTTCGTGCGGCAGTTCTGGTAGATGTCGACGATGCGACGTTCGATGTCGACACCGGATTCGATCGTTCCGAGCACCTCGTCGCTGGCGCCGAACACGCCGGAGAAAAGGCGGAACTTCTCGCTAAGCAGCTCGAACACGCGCAGGTCGGCGGCGTTGGCCTTGTTGAGAAAGTTGATGACCACGACGTCGTGCTTTTGTCCGTATCGGTGACAGCGCCCGATGCGCTGTTCGATCCGTTGGGGATTCCACGGCAGGTCGTAGTTCACGACCATTGAGCAGAACTGGAGGTTGATTCCTTCGGCAGCGGCCTCTGTGGCGATCATGATCTTCGCCTGGCCGCGGAACTGCTCAACGATTGCCGCGCGCATGTCGGCGGTTGGGGAGCCGGTGATGAGGTCGCTTCCGGCGTGTTGTTCCTTCCAGTCCCGGTATGTCGCCTTGGAAGCCGGGTCGTTGTTGGAACCATTGAAAAGGACGATCTGATTCTCGTAGCCCGACCGGGAGAGCAGGCCTACAAGGTAGTCCTGGGTGCGCCGGGACTCAGTGAAGATCACAGCCTTGTCGGCAGCGCCGAGGGCGGCGGCCTTGGCGAAGCCTGTGTCGAGCGCCGTCAGGAGAGCGAGTCCTTTCGCGTTCTCGGTGATCGACACCGCGAGGTCCCGGAATGTCCCAAGCTCGGCGATCTCGGTCTTGATGGCCGAGCGCTGTTCCGCGGTGAGCCGGGGCGGCTGCTCTTCGGCCTCGGGCACAGGCTCGGTTTCCCATTCCTCTTGCATCTCCGGAAGCGACTCGAAGTCGCCTTCGAACGCATCCTCCGATTCGGGCTCCGCCTGCGCCTGGGCGCGGTCGTCGTCGCGGAGCGTTGTCTGGAGTTTGCGTGCAAGCGAGTCGAGGGCGCCTGCGATGGCGAACGTCGATGATGCGAGGAGTTTGCGCATGACGAGGACCATGAGGACACGCTGACTGTTCGGCAGGGCCTGGAGCTCCGGGCGGCGGAGGTAGTCCGACACGGCGTCGTAGAGCTGCTGCTCTTTCTCGGACGGCGAAAATTCCTGCGTGATCGGGACGCGATTGGTGTAGCTCACATACTCGACAACCTGGCGCCGGAGGGTGCGGTGGCATACCGGCGCGAGGCGTGACTTGAGATCCTCGAAGCGGCCGTCATGCGCCAGCCTCGAATACTGGGCTTGGAAGCTCTTCGCGTCGCCGAAGTGGTGCTCGTCGATCATGCTCACGAGCCCGTACAGCTCCATGAGTGTGTTTTGAAGGGGCGTCGCGGTCAAGAGAAGTTTTGGCGCGTTCAATAGTGCCGTCCGGATCGCGACCGAGGTTTTCGCGCCGGTCTTATAGACGTTGCGCACGCGGTGAGCCTCGTCGAGGATGGCGAGATCCCACGGCACGATGGCGAGTTCGGCTGCTTTACGAGCGGCGAACTGATATGAGCAGACGACGACCGCTGGGTCGTCCGAGGGTCGATCGAACGGGTTGGCGACGCCTGCTTTGACGGCAGCGTTGAACGATTTCGTCTCCAGGATTACTGCTGGCAGAAAGAACTTGTCGGCAAGCTCCTGTACCCACTGCTTCCGAAGGGCCGCGGGGACAATGACGATCACGCGTCGTCGGCGCTCTGCCCAGCGCTGCGTGAGCACGAGCCCGGCCTCGATGGTCTTTCCAAGTCCGACCTCATCGGCGAGGATGACGCCTTTTGAGAAGGGTGAGCGGAAGGCGAAGAGCGCTGCATCGACCTGGTGCGGGTTGAGGTCAACCTGGGCGTCGAGGAGGGCGCGACCGATTCGAGCGGAGTCCCCGACGGGGTGGCGGCGCCGAAGCTCCAACGCAAAGAGCTTCGCCTGATGATCAGTGAGCACCGTCATCGAGCTGGTGCTCCAAGTCGTGAGTCGCCGCGGACGAACTGGTCGTCGAGCGATTCCATCGTCGGCAGCTCTGCGCCTTGATGTTCCAGCCAGTCGCGGATGGCCAACGTCGCCTCAACGTCTCCCTGGTTGTACGTCAGCAACCACCGTCGGGCTTGGTCTCGCGCGGCTTCGTCGTCGCTGTTCACGGCAACGTCGTAGCGGACCATTGAGGCGCCGCCGCCGGGATCGTCGACGCTCCAGGCATAGCCGGCGATAGGGGCGATCTTCTTGAGGCCGAGTCCACCGCCCGTGATTAGCTGACTGCTCACCACCTTGAGAAGGTCGACCCATTGATCCGACCGCATGAAGTCTGTGACCTCGTCCAGAATGCCGCGCGCCACTCCAAGACGGTGAAGGTAGGTGTTTTCAGCCGAGGCGTTGTAGCAATAGGCGCGAAACGAGAAGCCTCGGCGTGCTGCATCGTCTCTGAGTTCGGTGAGCCAGGCCCAGAAGCGGCCCGAATTCGCGGCTTCCACTTCGGCGTCGAGCGGTCGCCAGGTCGCGAACGTGGTGTATTCCGGCGAAGGCGCCGGCTTGGTTCGATCGCTGAGCAGAGCTCCCCACATGTAGACGCCCGTCTCGACGTTCTCCATGTCGACGTCGACCTCAATGTCGGCACGGGGGACGACGAGACGCTCGACATTGCGGCGTCGGTAGATCGGCTCGGCCCCGAGTGCAGCGCGGGCAAGGTCGATCTGTTCTGGGAGTGTTGAGAGTCCAGAATCGGAGTATGCGGCGGTCGCCGCGGGCATGGCCTCAAGGTCGCCGAATGTTCGGATCCCGGCGTCCTCCAAGGCGGCCAGTTGCTTCGTTGACCGGACGACTGCGCCGAGGTCGGAGATAGGGGTTTCTGGAGGAAGATCTTCGATGAGCGATTGCATCTCGGCGATGTTCACGCCGTCGGCCACGAGGCGCGCAGTTGGAATATCGAGACGCGCGAGCGCGGCACGCTCGCGAACTCCCCTAGCGAAGTGAAGTTTTCGTTGGCGCCAGCCGATCCTCGGGATCAGGCTCACATCGCCGGAGCCGGCCTCGAGCCGCTCGCGGCAGTAGTCGCGCCACGGGCACTCGGGGCATTCGTCGATCGCGGCTGGGACTACGAGCAGCTCGATTGAGGGGTCGATCAGGTGCGCTTGCGCGACAGCAATGACGTCGAGCCGGAAGTCGAACTCGAAGTCGTAGCGTTCCATCGTGGTTCGGACTTTCTGTTTGCCCGTGGACGATGCAGTAATCCACATCGGGGCGTCCAGGTCGTACCAAACGACGCGTTCCTCGGTCCCGATGATTCCGCCCCATCGGCCGCTTTCAGCGGCTAGTCCGGCGGCTTCAAGCATCCTCTGGTAGTGCGCGAGTTGGAGCAAGTCTTCTTCACGCTTTCGCGCGGAGTACCGCTCGTCGCCCTCCGCGTCCTCAAGGCGCGGCGCGTCTAACGAAGAACAGAATGCGGATATCCCCTTGCGACCCGGCTCGGCGGGTGCGAGCGTCATGTGGTGCTTGATATCGACGGGGCGATAGCCGGCCGGGTTCGCACCGACGAGGAGGTCCGGCTTCCCTACCCGCTTCCCTTCGAGGTCGGTGGGCAGACGACCGCTGACGATGACCGGCGCCTGGTCCTGGATGGCCTCGGCCGTCGCCTTCTCCAACTCTTCCGGCGTGTCTGCGGCCGCGACGGTGATGCCGGGCGATGCCTTTTCGAGGTCGTCCACGGCGGACACCTCAAATTCGCGGCCCCGATCAAACCGCCGCTGCAACTCCCGCGAGGCAGCAAGTGGTTGGCAGGGCTGGAGCACGTTGTTCTGTGCTCGGACAGGACACTGCTTGGCGACGTATCCGCCCTGCGGAGAGAGATTTGAAGTGTCGTATCTCCTCAACGGCCCGCCCTCGCGACATCGGCTAGGGGTGGCCACTCAGCGCAAGGCAACGTGCTGGAGCGAAGTATCGGCCGTCGAGGCCGGCTGGTGAAACCGTTGTGCAGGCTCGTCGCGGTTCGGGATCGGGCCGTTACCGGACCGACGAGGCGTGTCATGGGGTGAGACTCAGCCGGCATGCGCGAGGACAAACCTCGCCTTCTGCTTGCGGAGCAGCTGGAAAATGTTGAGTGTCTTGACGTTGTTGCCGATGCACGCATTCGGAATCTTGATCTTCTTTGTCGAGGTCGACACGATCTCGTGAGTCACGACGTCGAAGCCCTTTGCATGGGCGTGCGCGACGAGATAAAAGTCGGCTGCCTGCAGGAACTGATTGGCCGCCCCTGGCTCGTAGTCGCCGCTCTGCGCCCAGGCGGCGACGGTCGCGAGGCTCGAAAGCACGGAGCTGTCGGCCTGGAGAAAAAAGTCGTCCCCGCGCTCCTCGGCCCACGTCGCGAGCTGGTCGTCGCCGCCGATCAGTTCGTCTCGCACCTTCTCGATGGAGTAGACGGTCCCGTTGGCATGCTCCCGGTCGATCCACTCCCAGAACGCGGGCACAAAGTCGAAGCCGTAGTAGTTGTTCTTGGCCTCGATGAAGACATTTGAGTCGAGGAGGTACGCCATCACGCCACGCCGAGACGAGCAGCCAGCTCGTCGAAGGTCGAGACCTTCTTGAAGCCAAGCATCTGGAACGCCTCTCGGCGGAGGGTGTGCCCTTCAAGAGTGCTTTCGACTAGCGCGCGGGCGAACCGCTTGCTCACCCGGACGGGCTGGGTGTTGTAGAAGTTGCCGCCGCTTCCTGCGCCCTCTTCGACGAGGGCCATAATGCGGGCGAGCTCGGCCGAATACTCGTCGCGGTACTCGGCCGTAGTCAAGTACTTGGCGTCATAGAGCCGCCGCAATGCGACAAGCGTGCTCACCTTGAATCGGCGTGCGAGCTTGTCCAGCTCAGCGGTAATCCCCTCTCGGTTGAGCTCATAACCTTGAAGCTCGGCGATCGGGAGCAGGATTTCGGCGGCGACCTGGTTGCACCACCGCTCGACGTCGTTCGTCGCGGTCCTCACCATATCTGCGTCAGAGACGGCCGATTGCCCGAGCCAGATATGGACTAGCTCGTGGGCGAGCGTGAAGATTTGTGCCGCCTTCGTGTCGGAGCCATTGACGAACACGACCGGTGCGAGGTCGTCGGCCAGAGCGAAGCCGCGGAACTCCTGGGGGTCGAGTTTGCGGTGCGTGTTGCTGCCGACGACGCCGCTGACCATCGCGAGAATGCCGATGTTGTCGGCCTGATCGGCGAGCATGCGAAGGGCTTGGCTCCAACTGCTCCCCCGTTCTTCTGGAGCGAATGCCAGCACCTCGCGCATCTGCGTGGCCGCGTCGACGACGTCGGTCCCAGCGGTCAGGCTCCTGACGAATGGAAGCGGCGATTCCCGGTGGAGTCGGGCGTAGTTGCGATACCACTCCTGCCGCTCCTGGCATTGGTACACGGTGTCGAGGAGGTTCGGGCTCGCGTGGCCGATCTCGACGTCGCCGATCGTGCGGAAATCGGGTACGGGGAGCGGCTCGTCCGGCGGCTCGATGAGGAAGAGGTACCCGACTGGGGCGTGCGTAGCTTTGGCGAAGTCCCCCAGCTGCTTGAGCGTCGGCTGCTTCGTCCCTTCTTCCCAGGCGCGTAGGGACTTGAAGCGCGCGTAGAGCTCCTCTGGATCCAGTCGCGAGCGCTCTCTCGCCCACGCGAGCATCTCGGGTCGGACCGGAACTCGGACGGTCATGACCCAAACTGGCGTGTGGCACGCAAGGCCAAGCCACCAAGCGCGCAGGGGGTCAGGATCAAGCCGTTCACATATCGATGATACGAGAGCTTCCTGTCGCTTCCCTGCACTGAACCAGATCGTTTCGCATTGGGCGAACGTCGGCTACAGGGCGGGCGGAAGCGCAGCGGGGCCATCGTCGGGGGCGAGAAGAGGAGCGCCGCAGCAGATCCGCCGCCGATGACGGTCGGGTGCTCTAGGAGGTCGTCCACCATCCGGTCCAACTCTGCCGGTGCGGACGTGAGCACCAGCTCGCGGGCGCGGGTGATCTGCTCGTGGACCGGCAGGATCGGCTCACCGCGTAGCTCTTCGATCACGTTCGCGTAGTGCCGGAACGTGACGGCGGGCGAATGCCCTGCCCACTGCGCGACCTCAAGCGGGCTCGCGCCGGCACGAGGGTGGAGGCTCACGAACGAACCGCGGCAGTCGTACGGGCGCCCGGATCCAGATGCCGGATGTCCCTTGGCAACCCTGCCCACGATCGGCTTCCAGACGCGGTTGCGCCAATTGTTGAACTCGGAGTACCCATGATCTGCGGGGTGAGCGCCTTGAGTCGGTTGCGGGCGAAGGACTCCTCAAGGCCCTTGATCGCGCGCCCGTCTCGATCAGCGGCGGCATGAGGCGTACCTTCTGGCGCAGCGTCTCGCCGGACTTGGCGATCTCGATCAGCGTCTCGGGACGATGGAAGGCGAAGACGCGCCGGGGCGCGTGGCCCGGGTCGAGCCTGTTGGCGAAGACTGTCTCCTTGCCCGTGCTCTCGTAGTGGAAGGGGATCGGCTGGCGCCAGGCCGGATCTTCTTCTTGGCCGCCGTCTTAGCGAAGCCGGAGGCGTAGCGGTCCGACTGCGTCTCGACGCCGAGGAGCGGCTCACCGTCCTTCTTGGCTTCCAGTGAGCCGAGAACCTTCCTGTCGCCGTAGAGGAGGTAGTCAGCTGGGCCTTCAGCGGTCGGGTACTCGCGCAACCGCGATGCCGCGCTCGGGCACGGTCAAGTCCATCTCCGAGAAGTCCTGTACGGCCCAGCCGGCCGCCTCGAGCTTGCGGTCGATCTCGACGCGGGCCTTCTGCTCGGGAGTGAGTCCTCCGATCACCTGGGCGACGGTACCGGTGCTCGTATCACCGAGCGAGCCGTGGTGCGAGGTTGCCGCCCCGGAGGCGGACGCGAACTCGGACATGAGCCGACGGTAGGGCGAGCCCGGGCTGCACGGCGAGATCGCGCCTTGTCTCCCTCTCCCCGCCGTGGCCGCCGGAGCGTTTGCTTACCTTGGAGAGCCGCCCGGCGACGGAAGCTCGTCGCCAATCTGGCGGCAGAAGGAGGTGGGTTGGCTTGGCCAAGAACCCACCAAAGGGACCGGGGCGCCGCGGCGCGGTCAGTGATCGCTCGCAGTTCCTCGCTCCCAGCGGCCTTTGGGCCAAGAGAGACCGGGCAACCGGTCGCATCATGGACCAGAAGGCAGACGGTTCGCCGTTCAAGGGCGTCCGTCGCGAGAAGTAGGTCACGGATGACCGCGTAGCATCGGCGGGGTCGGAGTGACAGCTCCGGCCCCGCCACTTGTTTCGCGCGCCGAGCCTATCCACCTTCCCGGCGGGGCGGGGATCCTGGTTCGCCCCTTCGGCTAGAGCTAGATCCCTCGCTTCTGGCGCTCGGCCTTGATCGCCTCACTCATGCGGAGGGCCAGCCCGCTGCGATCGCGCCAGATGGTGCGATGAACGTTTGGAGGCTCATCCCACGGACGCTCCAGGCCGAGGCTCCGAGCGCGCTTCTTCAGGGCGGACGTCAGGTTTCCGGAAAGAGCCTTCGGTGACTTCGCTCCGATGAGCTTGGTGAGAGCGACCGAGTCGATCTCACCGTCTCTGGCGAGGGCCGCGAAGAACTTGTCCGATCGGATCACGACGTCGTCACCGAGCTGCGTCAGGTAGGTAGCGCAGGTCCCGGGGTCGTAGTCGCTCGAGAGTGGACGCCGACTCTGGAACTCTGGCGTGCGTCGAAGCTCCTCCAAGAAGTACGGGGCGAAGGCGCGGGCGACCTCGGGACCGATCTGCTTCGCGACTTCGTCGATGGTGAGTGCGGACATTAGAGACCCTCCTCGTGTGAAGCTAACATTGACCGTGTGAGAGTCTAAAGCACACCGCAACATCAGCACCCGGCCGCTAGTGCGTGTTCTCTGCTCGGCGTAGCGACGAGCCCTGCGGCGTCGCTCAGGAGGCGCGTAGGGGCATGAACGCTCGTGGCGCCGCGCATGATCGGGATGGGGACTCCCGCACACCACCCGAGGGGGTCGGCACGCCAGCCAGGCGCGTCGCGCGACCGACGTTTCTTCGCTGGCGAAGCTTCCACGCCCCGCTGCACGAGCCCCACGCTGCTCGCCTGCGCTCGCGGCAAACCACCACAGCGGCCGTTGCTGCCTCCGGCCGCGTTCCGTCGCGAAGCGCCGTCACAGAGCAGCTCACACACTCGCACTCTTCGAGTTCCAGGAAAAAACGGAGACGGCTTCTCCTCGAACGGCGGGATGCTTCTTCCCGGCTCGGGGCCCCTTGGTTCTCCCCATCACGCCGGCTGGGCGCGTGAATTGTGGGGGGAGGGGGGGGGCAGTTAGGCCGCCTGGTGGCCTCTTTAGCGGTAGATGGTCACGTTTTCTCGAATCGGCGGCTGGCCGGCGTGCGCGCTTAGCGCGATCAAAGCGGTGCTGGCGGATCCGGATTTCGGCGGTTGGGGGGTCCAATTCGGGGGGTCGCTGTACTCCAAGCATGTAGAGGCATGTTCGTTTCCTCGAACAGATGGGGGGGCCGGCGGGCGG
>JAABUR0100004889.1_pt1 | contig 17497 bp, 22 predicted proteins | sample 5560091 | NCBI WGS metagenome assembly JAABUR01 (sample SAMN10711879, study PRJNA513375) | rock metagenome | isolation source: Antarctica rocks | place: Antarctica: Victoria Land, University Valley sud | reverse complement strand
TAGCAGGCGGCCTGGCAGCCGTACCCATACAGCGTGGTGCCAAACGACAGGCGGGAGTCGGAGAAGAGGCGCAGCGAGTAGATTGGCCGGTCGAAGCGGCCGGCGTCATCGTAGTGACTCTGAATGCCCTCGCTGCAGTGGCACCGCGGGTCAGCACAGTGCCCATGAAGACGACTATAAAATGCGAGTCGCCTCGGTTTCCACCCACATGGCAGGCAGCTATCTCTGTGTATCTTTTATGACGGCTGGGCTAACCTGCCGTCATGGTACAGGTTGAGCGCATACGAGTCGACAAAGCCAGCGGGAACGATGCCTGCATGCATCAGCGGGCTCTCGACCAGCTCCTGCGCGCGCACGTGCACTGCCCGTCCACTTTACACAGAGCCTGGCATGTGGCATCACACGGGCTCCACCACCCCCGGCGCTGTCCCGCCACCGCACAGGTGCTCCCGAACAAGTGCCTTGCTCCCAGCAGAGATGGGTGCCGCGCACCTTCATCCAGGTGGGTGGCGCCGGGACGTCGGCGCGCACGCCATGCGCACGGCGCGCCTCAGGCGCGGACATCTGCTCATGCGTCCAAAGATCTGCATGCACGAACAGCCATGTCGCAAGGCACGCGATGCCTTGCTTACCACCTGCACGCCAGTTTGCAGCAGACACGCACGGCACGGGGTAGGCAATGTGCTTATTGGGTGGTCATGCTACCATGTGCAAACCATGTGCATAACCGCCGGGCGCACAGCGGGCGCCGAAGAAGAGCTTGGTGCGCTTGAGGCCGCCGCCGCGCGCAAGCGTTGTCTGGAAGCAGGCCTGCGGCAGGCACCCGGCACGCGCGCGCGCGTCCACGCCGTCCGCGCCCGCCTCCATCGCGGCCAGCTCCGCGTCTGAAAAGATCTGCAGGCCAGGCGGCACAGCGGCTTCTGTCATACATCAGCCTCACAGCAGAGGGTTCCAGGCTCCGACAAGCAGGTCATTCAAACGATACATCGCAGCTCCATGCTGGTACAAGATGAGCCTGTGACATAAAAGCAAGCAGTTGCTCTTAGGTGCGTGCCTCTGTGTATGTGGTGATGCCCACGGGAAGCAGCGCCAGCTTGTCCCCGCCTCTGCTTGACATGCCTTGCACACCGGGACTCAAGCCAGCTGTGCGCGCGGCCTCTGCGCTACCGTGACAGTCCAGCGCCCCTTGTAGAGGTGCACCGTCGCCGCTGGTGGCCGGTTCACACAGCCTTGCACTGCCATCTGTGCACGCTGCATCTGTCGCCTTCGCAGCTGGCACCGCCGCTGCTGCCGCAGCACGCTCAGGCCTTGTTACCAGTGGGGCGGCGGTGCCTTGCACTGCTGCCCGTGCGCTAGCAGCATTGGGTGCTACAGCTCCGCTACCCGACGGCCCGCCTGCATGGCGAGCATTTGCCAACCTTTCGCAGCCGCCGTACCACCAGCTACGGTGACCGGACCACTATTAGCGTATGTCATGCCTTGTACAGACTGTGTACACTGACCACACTCTCAGTGCAACCCGCATCGTATTGCACACAGCTGTGGCCGCAGCATGCACTTCGTGGGTCAGCAAGCATGAGGAACGGCTGCAGACGCACCGGATGCGAGGGCTTCTGTAATCTGCACGCACGAACGGTAAGAAATCACACACAAAATGGAGCAGGCGTGTCGTCGAGTAAACTTGCTTTCCCTTCAGGTGCAACATGATGTCGGGCCTGTACCGCCATGTAGTTGTCTGGGGCATCCATAGGCCGGAAGAAGAAGTCTGTCCGCGTGTATGAACGTCCGCCGCGCGTCACCTGTGCGCATGCCGCACAGGCGCGTCAGGCCTACCGGCAGGCGCTCACCTGCCCTTGGGTGCTGCGCGTGGGAGCGGATGAACTGCATCATGCACTGCCGGGCTCGACACCCACCTGGCTGCGCAGCGGGACGAGGCGGTGCGTGAAGGAGTCGCGCGTCCCAATGAAGTACGTCGGCCACGGAAAGGGCCCGGCGGCCGCCCTGAGACCCTCTGCACCGGCCCTCACTGCGGCCGCAGCTGCCAGCGCTGCCGCAGGGCTGCGCCCTGCCGCAGCGGCGGCCTCCGCCAGGCCCCCCACCACCGGCGCGCAGACAGAGCTCCGGGCCGCTGAGTCGGCTGGCCGTGCCGGCATGCCTGCAACAGCAGGGGCATGTGCAGCCGCGCTGGAGCCCAGCCCCTGAAGCGCCGTGGACACCCGCAGCCCTGCAGCGGATGGGTGTCCAGGCTGTCCGGCCGACGGGCATGCGCCACCAGGCGCGCCTGCCGCAGCCGCGCCTCCCGGCATGCCCGTGGCCTCCCTGGCTTCCAGGGCAGAGGGCTGTGCGACGAGGCTCGCGCAGAGCATCCCCTGAGAGGCTGCCGCGCTGGGTATGCCAGTGCTGACAGGCCGCGCAGCTGGGCCTGGAGGCTGCGCAGCCGCATCCGAGCTGCATGCCTCGCGCACTCGCCCGCCGGAAGGATGCCTGGCTGCCGCTGCATGATGCGCCAGTGCTTCTGTGCATGCGCCGGGCGGCCCTGCTCGCATGTCAGCATCATGCGCTGCCGGGGCCAGCAGCGCCGGCAGCGCACCTCCTGTCTGCGGGACTGGGTCTGAGGGCTGCCGCTCCGCGGCATGCGCCGCAGGCTGCGCACGCTCAGCAGATGCCGAGGTGGTGACCGGCGCTGGCGCTGGCGCAGGCCGTGCGCTGACAGGCAGAGCCTGCGACCCTGCCGCCTCCAGCACCCCGCTCCCCGTCGCGGCGGGCGGCGCACGCAGCGCTGCGCCCTCCCTGGCCACTGGCAAGCCCGGCCTGCAGGCTACGGGCGCCGGGCGCACGCATGCCGTCGGGCGCTGACGGTCCACAAGGAAGCCCATCAGCAGCGGCCTGGCGGCGCGCGCTCGCGCCGGCGGCCCCGCGCCGCGCTGCGGCAGGCGCGCTGGCAGCGCGCGCATCTCCGGCTCCCCGCCGGCGATGCGCACCGGCAGCGCGTGCTCAGCGTCCCGCATGTGCTGCAGTGCCGCCGCACCGCAATCCACCCCCTGAACGACACGGCCACCGTGTCAGGCCACGTGACATTATTATGCTGTGGGCTGGGTCAGCGGAAGCAGCACGGCACCTTCTCTGGTGTCGCTGCCTGCACAGGCGCAGGCGGCTGCGTTAGCGCTCCGTGCCTTGCAGCCGCCAGCTTGTTGTGCTCAAGCAGCCAGCTGCTTGGCAGAGGCGGCAGCGGCGGCGGCGGCGGCGGCAGCGGCCGCAGTGCAGCCGCTTGAACAATGTGCTGGGCTGGCAGAGGGTCCGCATGCAAGGCTTCGGCAGGCCGCCGCGCGGCGAGCGGGGCATCAGGGTCATCCAGGCCGTCCTCGAGCAGCTCCATCATTGCGCTCTTCGATGCATACTGCGCCGGTGCGCTCGGGTCCGCTGCGCCTGCGGCCTGCGACCAGCTGCAGCGCCGGACGCTGATCTGGCTCGGCATGGCGCCATGCTCTTTGCCAGCAGGCACTGAGGTGCGCAGCTCCAGCGGGCAGGCAGGGACATGGCCTGCCGGACCGGCCGGCAGGACCGCGGGCGGCTCGGCCTTTGCACAGCCAGGAGCTGCGGCGTGGGGCAGGGCGCTGGCAGCAGCAACACACGGGGCTGCGCTGCGCTGCACGAGGGGCTGGTCGCCAGCGAACGCCACGGCTGCTCCGCATGCAGAGGTGAGGGTGACACGCACGCGCTCAGCGCCGCTGCCGCTGCCCACGTCCAGCCTGACTGCAACCACGCGCGGCGCCCGAAGCGGGCGTGGGCCGCCACCCGCTAGATACGGCGCTGCCTCACCGCGCCTGTGCCCCGCGGCATCTGCGGGTGCCCGCACGCAGGCAGCGGCGGGCCCCCCGGCGCCACATCGGGCCGCCGCTAGGGCAGCTGCGGGCAGCTGCGGCGGCGGCCCGACACAGTCGGAGAGCCGCCTGATGTAGGCGGCAAGCGCGGCGCGACTGGCGCCTGCAAGGATGGCCTGCATGCGCTGCTCCAGCGCTCGCACCACGCCCGCAAGAGCCGCTCTCTGGACCCTGTTGGCCGCAGCACACTTGCAGGGTTCGGTTGCGACAGTCTACACTCGTGGTGTAAAGCATAAGCAGGGCCGAGGGGCAGGGCGCACATCGGCGCAGCCTCCCACTTGTGCTCCGCGACGTACATCTCCAGGCGGCAGCAGCGCGTGTACAGGCGCAGCCTGTGGCTGCTCACACATGCCGGATCGACGGCCGCACCGCCACTGTTGTCCCTGGCAGCAGCCTCCGCGGTCGCGCTGCCCCGGCAGCACAGTTTGATCAGTGCGGTGGCCAGAGCGCGCAAAAGTGCCATGTTCTGAGCAGTGTGCGCAGCAGGCAACGTCCGACACACACGCCGATTGCGAGCGCGCCTCGGGGCGGCGCAGAGGTCCGCCAGGAGGTCCTCCAAGCCCTCTTCATCACCGCACAGTGCCGCGTCCATCCCCGGGCCCGCTGCTGCACCCTCGCGCTCCGCGCCGCGCATGTCGAATGCCAGGCGGGTTTGCAGGCCGCGGCCGGACCCGGACTCAGATGCACAGCAGCTGTGGCGCCCGCCGCCACGGCCGCCGTCCGCCGGTGCAGCGGCAGGCGTGCGCACGCACGCCAAGCTCGCCTGTGCTGCCTCTGCCAGCACGCCAGCTCCGGGCACTGGTGGCCCCAGGTGAGGCTCGCCGCCTGCGTGCACACAGGGCACCACCCTGGATGCGATGCGCTGTCTGGACGGCATCCAGCTGCGTGGGCGCCATGCACTGAATCGGGCCCGGACGCATGCCTGTTGCACAAGCTGGCCGGCGAGTCGCCTCTGCACAGCTCCAGGCAGGTCTGTGGCGGGTGATGCAGCGTCGTGCTCACCTGGCCCAGGCTGAGAGTGCTGACCTGGCGGCGGCCGTGGCAGGGGCGCGTGCGCCTCAGGCGCCCCCGGCAGGCCCCCTGCAGCAGCGCCCGCCTGCGCCAGCGGTGCGGCGGGCAGGTAGGGGCAGGGGTCCAGCAGCGCCTCCAGCAGTCCCTTGCCTCCCAAGCCGCGCGCGGCGGCGCGCGCGGGGCAGGTCCCGCCGACGCCCTTGCGCACGTGGATGGCGATCTGCACGTCGCTGTCGTCCACTGCAGGGCGCGGCCCTGGCCGAGTCGCGTCTGCGGGCGGCCATGCACCCTCCGCGGTCGGCGAGCCCAGGCTGGCGTGCAGGAGGCTGCTGCATGCAGTGGGCGTGCTGCCCGGTGCCGCTGCTGCTGCATGCGGTGCCTGGACCAGCTGCGCCGCCAGTCCCCCGCGGGCCAGCGCCCCTGCCGCCGCGCTGTCCGCGGGCGGCAGTGGCGGCGTCGGCGCGGGTGCCTCGCAGGGTTCCAAGCCGCCGTCGCGCCCCAGGCGGTAGTGCAGGCAGACAAAGGCGCGGTCGGTGAGCAGCGGGAACAACGCGCGCACGCCACCCAGCGTTGTGTATGCTCCGCCGGCGCCCTCCGCCAGCGCGCGGCGCCCAGGCCCGCCCAGCAGGTACGCCTTCACAGCGTCGTCACGCGGCGGCATCACCAGCGCGGCCACCGCCTGCAAGCACACAGGCCTGTTGACGGAGGCGCTCGGCTGGCTCTCAGTCCCGGGCATGCGGCATGATGGGATGCGCACGCCGGGCCGCCGTGCAAACAAGCATGCGAGCCTGGCACCAAGGCGTGCCTGGTACAGAGCTGTGTCCACACTTCTGTGCACGGCTGCAGCAACCGCCGCAGCGTCGTCCGCCGGCACATCCACAGGCCGCAACCGGATGACGGTCGGCGGCAGCGGCGCCTGGGCCGGCGCAACCCCGCGCTGCGTGCTCGTGCTGGCGAGCACGTACGACACGCCGGCTGTCGCCCGGTCCTGCCGCGCGCCGAGCGACGACATGCGCTTCATCCAGCATGCAGCCACTCTCATGTGAGCGGCGCCTCGTACTCTGGGGCGGAACAAAGTGCTATGCGTCTGAGATCATGCACACAATGCAAGTCCGCCAGGGCCATATGCACTGCCCGCAGCCGCACCGTGTCGCAGGACGCGGCTGGCGCCGGCGCAGCCAGTGCAGCTGCCAGGGCTGCCGCGGTCTCCTGCACCGCTGCCAGCTGCACCGCCTGCCACGCTGCCACACGCTGCGCCTCTGGTGCTGCAGCGACGCGCGCCCGCAGGGCGAGCCAGTCCACCGCCCCGCCAGCCTCCGAAGCGGGCTGCCCTGCTGGCTGCAGGTGCGCTGCTTCGGCGGGCTCTGTCACTGAGCTGCCTATGAGCTGGTTCAGCTGCGCCAGCTGCGCATGCCCCCTGCTGACGGCGCGGCCGCGCCCTCGCCCCCGCCCGGTGCCGGCCCGCCCCGCCCGGCCGGCAGCCAGCAGCGGCGGCGCCTGCGCCCACGCGACCGGCCGCGCCTGCACGGGCGGCGGCGGCTCGTGCTGCGCGGTGCTGCCAACATGCGGCGGCATGCTGGGCCCAGCTGCTGCTGCAGCCTCGGGGGCGGTCGGCGCGGCAGACCGTGCACCTCCAGGGGATGCGCGCTGTGACTGTGATATTGATGGGCATCCCGCTGACGTCTCCGGCCTCGACAGCGCCAGCGCTTGTCCCCCTGCGCATGCGCACATATTGTGACTGTTTGATGTGCACCGTGGGTTGTCATGGTGCTCACGGGCCACCCATAGTCAAGCCTCCAGCCACATGCTGCCTGGTGCGACCAGCACGACCGCTGACTCTGGCACCAGCGCCCGCTTGATGTGCGATAACATGGGAACGTTTGCTGGAGCACAAGTGCGCCGTGCCGCTGCCAGCGCAACCAGCGAGGCCACCATCGCCAGTGCCCACTGCAGTAGCAGTGCCGGAGGCACCACCTGGTCCGGCAGTCGGCGAGCGTGTGCTGTGCTGCGCCGTGCCGCTGCCTGTGTCACGTGCGCATGCGCTCACGGCGCTGCCCGCCGCACCGGCAGCGCCGGCACTGCCACCCGGTCCAGCACGTGGCGCAGAGCCGGCAGCCGCGGGCACGTCCAGCTCGCCCGGCGGCCCGCGCGCTGCTGCGGCATCAGCCGCCAGGCTTTGTGCGCGCTCCGTGCAGGCTGCCGGGTCGGCCCCCTTGGCAGGAGGCGCAGTGACGGCGCCATTCACTGGACATGTGGGATCGGCCAGAGGCGCATCGCCGCCTCGGTTTGCTGAAGCCTCCTCGTGCACGCAGCGCATGCCGCTCACTTGCTGCTGCACAAGCCCGCCCGCCGCCGCATCGGCCTGCCCGCCCGGTGCCGCCTCTGGTGCCTGTGCGGTGCGCGCGGCGCTGCTGACTCGCACGGCAGCCTGCTCTGGCCCCACCGCGCTCGCAGGCTCACCGGTCGCCCGCTCGGCCGCAGCGCCTGCTGGGCCCCCGCCCTCTCCGCCCGCGGCTGCCGCGGCGCTCCTGCAGTCCGGCGCCAACACGCCGTGCGGCTGCAGCTCTGATGGCGCGCCCGCCCGCCGGGCCTGCCGCGCCGCTGCGGTGCCAGCCTCGCGGCCCATGGGCGTGTCAGGGTAGGGTGCGTCCGGCTGGCCCGCACCCTCCGCCCGCGCAACTGCCGGTGAGCGCAGACCCCGCGCGCATGGTGCCAACGGGCTCCGGGCACCAGCTGCCTGCTCCGGCGCACAGCAGGCGGCAGGAGGCGGGCCACTTGCAGCGCTCAGCATGGCGTGATCGGCCTCTCGCGGCGCATGCAGCGGCGGGTTGCGGTCGATGCGCGCGCGCTTGCCGCTGGGCAGGCGCAGCAGCACCCGCAGCGACCCGCCAGGGGCGCCCTCCTTGGCGTGGCACGGCAGCGCCTCCGTGTCCGCGATAGGCCTCTTCAGGGCGTCCGGAGGGCAGGCGGCCCGGCGCTTGCGCTTGGTGGCCGGCGGCGTGGCGGGGCCGGCAGAGCCGGCACGCATGTCCGTAAAGGCAGCGCTTGCAGCGGCGCGCCTGCGCCGTGCAGCGCCCGCACCGAGCGGCCTGCCTGGCGGGCGCGGCTTGGAGGCCTGCCTGCCGACAGACAGCTGCAAGCCTGCCAGCTTACGCCTCCGCGCGCCGTCCTTGCGGCCCAGTGCCTCTGCCGGCGCTCTCCTCCGCGCGTCTGCCAAAGCGCTTTCCCGCTTGACACGCACTTCTGCAGCGCCGTGCGCAGGCGTGCCGGCAGGCACGCGCTTGTCGCTCTTCCGCCGGCCAGGCAGGTTCGCGGCCGCGCTCGGCTGGCGCGCGGCAGCTTGCGCTCTCGTCAGCACAGACCCGTACTCCGCTTGACAGGCCGCCCGCGGCGGCGCACGAGGGACGGCGCGACCGGGTGTGTGCGTGCGCTGGCGCCCAGTGCGCGCGGGCTTCTGCACGCCCTGCCCCCGTCGCGCCGCAAAGCTGGGCGCATGGTCGTGCGCTCGCGCAGGTGGTGCAGGGGCGAGCAAGTAGCTGTCCAAGCTTGCGGGCGCCCTCCTCAGCCGCCTGCGACACGTGCGATTGAGTGCACGACAGTCGCTCCTCGCTCGAGAGCAGCAGCTTGTACAGCAAGTCCCGGCCTACCGTGACTCGCGGTTCCCAGCTGCGCTCGGCATTGGCACTACGGCCCGACTCTGCCTGCCAAGGCGACGGCAAGCAAGTCGGCGCGCAGCTTGGAGCTTGGCATGTAACCTCCTCCCAGTCCAGGATGGTGGCCGTCCAGAGCCCCCCTTCAGGCTGGGCTGCTGCCAGCTGCGGCTACATGTGCAGACTGGTGGAGCAAGAGCTGCACTGCAACCAGGGACTCGGCATTGCCGGCGCGCTCATGCGCGCATGGGGCGTGACTGACGTGAACAGAGAAGCGCGCGTGAGCAGTGCAAGCATCGTCATGCCTGCGGTGCTGTCCCGTCTACGAGCTCCTTGTTCGATGTACGAGCAACTACCCTGCAATGTGCACCCTGCAATGCCGAGCTCCAAGGAACCTCTCCCGCGTCTTTTCGAGTGCAGCGCCAGTCAGTCTACTCTTCGAACACAGGCGGCGCTCGCCAGCAGCTATGCCCCGCGCACTGTGCTGGTCAGCAGCAGGCAAGCCTGTGTCGGCATGCAGGCCTGGGATCCCCCGCGCAACGCCAGACTGCATAAGCACAGCGCCACAGCGCGTGCGCCGACAGTGCGCAAAGCGACTGGCGGCGCAAAGACCTAGCAGCACGCTGCGCACGGCGTGCACCGCCAGGAGCGACAATGGTGCAGAGGTTTTGCATGGAGACGACCTGGAGGTGAGAGTCCTCACAGGAGTCAACGTCGTAGCTTCTGATATGGCTGCAAAGTGCTGCCGTCTTGCATTTCGTGAGCCCCTGCTGGCACCCTTGGCCGCAGGACGACTTTGAAGGCTTGGTCGAGGAGGACGACTACCAGGTACGGGCCTCAGTAACGGCCGCCTGTTCTCCTGGCGCACGGCGGCCGCTGCAGGATCTACTGGAGGTGGCGACCGCTTGCGCAGGTGCCCGGCGCCGCCACCGACTCCTTGAGCTCCAACACGCAGCTTGGGCGTGCCGTGCAGAGCGCCTGCAGCGAGCTGGAACAGCTGAGCTCCCTGGTACGCGCTGCCCTCGCAGCCTGCCACGTGCGCCCGCGCGGGCCCTTGAGCGCGCGCCCCGGCGCAGGAGCGGCAGGCCCAGGAGGAGGCGCAGGCTCTTCTGAAGTCGCTGGGCTACAAGGGCGACTTGTTCCGCAGGCCTGACGACGCAGATGAGGGGCAGGCTTAGGCCGGAGGCGTAGGTTGCTGGCAACAACACACCCCTTGGCGGGGTGTGTTCGGGTCGCGCGCTTGTTTTCACGCATACATACATGCTTTATGCTGCTCCCCGGTATGCTGCGGTGGCCAGCCGCCTTCTAGCCAGGGATGTTTGCTCAGGCCTGTGCGCCTTGCCTCTGGTTCTGGAACCGTTTCTGCACACCAACCATGTTTTTGCTTCATATCATTCATCATTCAAAGCAAGGTGCAACGCCATGCTCCTCAGTGATGGAAGGCTGTCACAAACAAGAAGCGCACGTAACGACAAGCATCTGCTCACGATGGCACCCTCTACGTGCCTGCGGACTGGTACGCCCTGCGGCGTGAGCTTGAGGGTGGCAAATGCGTTCCTCCTGGAGCAAGCTCAGGATGGACTCGAGCGTCATGCTGAGCCCCCTATGGGGGCCGCCTGATGGGCCCGATCTACCCATGCTTGGTATAGGTATGCAACAGTGTCGACTCCTCTGGTCTGATAAGCAAAGCACCCGGCAGAGCTGCACTCTTGCTGTCTGATGGCACACGCGGGCGTCTGGCTGCGGCCCCCGGCGGTGGCAGGGCGGCAATGTGCAGCCGAGCCATGCAGCCGCCAGAGCAGCTCGCTCGGAACAAGCACCACTGGGCACTCGAGGCTAAGCTGGCAGTGCAAGGCCACCCGCGGTGGGTCGACAGAGAGCCTGCAGTTCACAGACGCGGCCGAGGAAACGCGGGTGGCAACGCGGGCCCCACAGCATGACTACACGTACCCCGCGCGCCTCCTCTCCAAAAACCAGGTGCCTCCCCGGTGCTGCCACGGCCGCGCACACCTGTCGGTGTGGGCCTACCAGAGCATGCTTCTGGCTGCAGGTGATGGATGCGCTGGCGGCGGGCCGTCACCCGAACAGCCGCACGTACCTGTCGTTCTACTCCTCTGAGCTCAAGGGCATCGTGACGGACCCTGCGCTAATGGTTCTGCACATGGACGACCACCTGGTGCACCGCGGCCATGGTGTCTTTGACACTGCGGTCATATCCGAGGTGCGCCGCCAGAGGCGGGCCCCCAGCTCCGCAGGTCACCACTCGCACACGGGTGTGCTTGCGGGCGACTGCGCGCCTGCCCGGCCGGGCAGCTAGAGAGCGACGCCACCGACGCTGGCGTGTGCGGCCGCGCAGGGCTACCTGTATCAGCTGGACGAGCACTTGGCGCGCTTCTACATCAGCGCGAGCAAGGCGGGCTTGAAGCTGCCATTCTCGGGAGCGCAGATCCGACGCACCATCCTGGAAACAGCTGCAGCTGGCAAGAAGATGACCGGTGCGCCGACAGGCCCCAAGAGCTGCGCCCTCACGTTCCCCACAGCACAGGAAGCCAACCGCGGTCGCTGCAGGCTTCGTGCGCTACTGGCTCGGCGCCGGGCGCGGTGGCTTCGGCCTGTCGCCCAGGGAGTGCGTCGCGCCCAGCTTCTACGTCGTGGCCTACGAGACGGAGGAGGACCCCGACGAGCAGATGCGCGGCTGGCGCATCAAGACGTCCTCCGTGCCGATCAAGCACCCCTACTTTGCCACGCTCAAGTCCAACAACTACCTGGCCAACGTGCTGGCGATCATGGACGCCGAGGCCAGCGGCTACAACACGGTCTGGCGGCCTCCCGTGCATGTGTGCGCACTGCACGCTGGCCAATCTGCCGCCCGGCCACTCAAGTGGCTACAACGCAGGCCGTGTTTGTGGACGAGGCTGGCTTTGTGGCCGAGGGCACGACCATGAATCTGGGGGTTATCACGCATGACGGCGAGGTGGTCATTCCGCCCTTTGAGCAATCGCTGGCTGGCTGCACCGCCAGGCGCCTCATGCAGGTCATTGCTGAGGTGCCGGTCCCGCCGCTCACACCTTGTTGCACAAGCGAAGTGTGTGTGTGCCCCTGGCATGCTCTGTGCTGGCGGCGGTGTGATGAGAAAAACATACACATCTCACCATCTTTCGCATGACCTGAGGCATGATTCGACTGTTATTTCTGACCGCGGCGTCACCAGAGCACAACACATGATTCAGGGTGCAGTCTCTTGAGTAGATTGTTCTTGGAGGGGTCGTGGGCCGACTGGCGTCCTTGCTGTGACAGGGCTCGCAGCGGGTGGGGCAGGCTGCCCTCTCCGCAGCCTCGCAGCATCGGTGTAGTGAGTGCTGCGCAGGAGCAGACCTGACCGCAAATGCCGCCGTGCATTGCGCAGTATAAGGCCTTCGATACGGGGGTGTGGGCCAACCGCGACATGGACTTCATCAAGAAGGTCAGCCAGCGGCCCCTGTCGTTGAAGGAGGCCAAGGCCGCGAAGGAGGTGTTTCTCGTCGGCAGCGCCACCAAGGTGCGACTTGTCATTGGGAATGCGGGCGTGCATGTATTGTTGCGCTGCTGCATCTTCCACCCCGTGAAGCACACGCAGTGGAGATGTGCGAGAGACCGCAAGCATTGCTCTTGCACTTGTGGCGGGACGGGCGCGCCTAGCGACACAGGTGCCTTGCACACACACCGTGCATTGGTGCATGATGGGGTGGCCACGCACATAATGGATGCACTTGGCCCGTGCTGAGCACAGGCAATTGACAGTCCCTGTTGTGGTTGCAACATGTGCAGGTGATGCCAGTGGTGCTATGGGACGATATCAAGTTCCTGATGAACTCAGAGACACGGCCGGGGCAAGGACCTGGTTACCTGTCGCTCGCACTGCGCGGAGCACTGGAGTACGACATGGACCCGCGGTCTCGCACAGGTCAGCATGTTGAGGTCCCTTACGGCGCCGTGACTGGCATGTACGACTAAGGAAGGTCAGCTGTTCGTGTACATTAGACAGTTTGTTGGTAGACGGGGCAAGCTACGAGTTTCCCTGAGTTTCCCTGGTTGCTAATGTTCATGTTCGTGGATGAAAGGGGCGCCGGGGCACTCACATGTGGGTGTGCATCACTGGACGCGCTCCACGGTCTCCTCGCTTTCCGCATGGGCACGACATATGTCTGAATGGCCCCAAAACGCTTGTGTACGGTTGTTCCTCTATCAGGAAGTAGTGTGAGTGCTTACCACCGCGTCCAACAGTGTAAAAGAGACTTGCCCAGACGCGGACATCAGCGTGCTGTTACACTTGTCGTCACAATTTACGGCAAAGGCTTTCCCGCGTGGATAGATTTGCCTACTTGGCTGGAAAGGGCTCTGGGGACGAATGTTGGTGCGCCTCCACGCCCCATGGGACTCTCAGGGGTGGGTGAAAGCCGGGCGTTGCTGCAATAGTCCGCAAGGGTCGCGGTGAGGCCGGCTTCTGAAAATGACTTGGCAGGAAGGGGCTCCAGGTCCCGCAGCTGCGCGGCCTCTGTGCTCACAACAACGCTTCCAGCAGGACCAACAACGCTTCCAGCAGGACCTGCAACCGATGGAGAAGTAGCTGGCCGTGAGAGACGCCAATGACCTGTGACAACAAGTGAAGGCGCTGTGGACCTAATCTGAGGTGCTTGGTGGGTGGAAACTCCCACGGACACCCACGGACATATGCACCCGGGGATAGCTAGGCGCAACAATGTACAGAATGCCAAGGGGTGCAAGTGCACATGTGGGTCGCATGTGCCGCCACACCACCTGTCTAGCGAACCCATGAGGCTGGGCGCTCCGTGTACTTCCTCCGTGTACTTCCCAACAATCGCGGCAGCAGTGCGCGCAGCAGGTCCTGTAAAACCATCAAGCATCCCCAATGGCGGTGCTTTGCACCCAGCAGCCACCCATGCCGAGAAGGCATGGCCCACCCATGGAATGCCCCGCCGGCATTGGCCCATCCACTGCGCGCCACTCTCGCCGCGCTCTTCATGTGGATAGAAATCAACGCTAGTGGAGAAAAAGCCCCAAGTGTCGGATACCCGCACTCACTTGTGGGGTGGAGCCTGGCCAGGCGTGCATGAGGCGCCTCGCACGCAGCTGGCAAACGAGTTATATTCCAGCGCATGGTTCTGCTCGCTGCTGAGCGCTCGGATGAGACAAATGGGAGCGAGTGCTGGCCGTGCACATGGGCGCAGCGTGATACCACCCACCACCCACCCACGTGCATGGTGGGCGGGTGGCAAGTGCAAAGCATGCACACATGCATTGTCCGGCCTTGATCAAAGTACAATTATGTTCTGCGCCCGCATGAACGTACTGAAGGCAGCAATTGGAACTGAGCGGCTGCTGTAGCGGCTTTAACAGCCGCATTAGCTTGGGGAAGATACACGACAGTTAGCGTTGCCGTGCTGCCTTTGCCGTACCACGAACCACCGGAATATGGCTGCGCGCCCCTTGTGGGCTTACTACAACCTGCATGTTGTGCTGAGTCGAGAGGTTTACCCGATGGATAGAAACCCCGTGCTAGTGGAGGAGAAGGCGCGGGGCGGCGCCGAGAACCCGCACACATCTTTCACACGGCAACACTGACTTACTTTGGCACAAGCACAGATGACCGCGCACTTCATGACGCACGGTCACCAGCCACACGTACCCTTTTGATTGCTTGCACAAGCACTATGGGGAATCCTGGGCAACTGGTGGGTGCGCTGGTGGGGACAAAACCGCACGATGAAAGACTGCACCCCGCAGCGGAAACAGCGGAGCGGATGGCAAAAACCAAGGGGATAAGGAACGCGACACATTGAATATAACGGAATGCGCTCGGGTAGACAAGAGGCAGCCGGCCACGTGAAAGCGTGAAAGCTTGTTCTGCTGCATGAAAGGCACTACCAGATTGTTGCTGCATAGGTGCGCATGCAGTTGCTGAAAATGGAGACATCCCGCAGCACTGTGTGTACTTGCCCCACACGGAAAAAATTGCAGTGTGCGTAGTCGTGCTGCAACACATCACACGACAGACCTACCGTGTGGGGCAACCACGTGGTGCTGCAAGATGTCTACCTTCAGCAGCTGCATGCACTGGCTTGTCACCACATTCTGGCAGAGTCTGCCATGCAGCAGACCCCACATGGCCGGTTGCCCTTCTTCTACCCAACCGTATGCGGTTTGTGCGTGTCAAAGGAAGGAGCTGCGGGCGACGTATGGGGTCGACAAGCACCAGCCAAGCACCAGCCAGCAGCGTCAAGCGCACTGCTGCACGCGTGGGTGGAACGCTAGTGGAGGAAAAAGCCCCAAGTGTCGGATACCCGCACTCACTTGCGGGGCGGAGCCTGGCCAGGTCCACATGTTCTCTGGAAAGCCAGGCAGCAGGCCGTCTCGCAGCAGCACTGGCGGTGAATGGATTACAACAGTCGCATCCCTCCATAATTCAGGGCTTGAGGTGCGTGGGTGCACCTGCGTGATGCACAGGCCGTTCAGGCGAGGCTGCACACAAGGTGACTTCCTGCATGCATGCAGGCATGGTATGCAAACAGGCACGGCCTGCGTTCAGGACGCTGCGGAAGACCTACCAGCAGGCTGGCGCAAGCAAGGAGCGACAGCAATTTCGCAGAACAGTCAGGTGCACATCCTGTGTGAGGACGCCATGCTTCACATCACCGCGAGCCGCAACCCCCAAAGCTTGTGGCTAGTACATATCAGTGCACCCACGCCCACCCCTGTTCACCCCGCACATGCACATGCACATCCCACACCGCAGTGGCACCAGCGGGCCTGGAAGGCTGCCAGCAAGACTTTTAGATGGCCGCCAGCAAGAGCTCTGGCAAACGGCTGCACACCAAACGGCGGGGACACCCGCGCCGCGAGCCATGCCTGCACCCAGGGAACCCAGGCGCACCACACTGCGTTGCAACACCTGTGCATATAGCAGCGCCCACCAGCGCCGGTGCAGCCGGCGGTGAGCCGGTGGTCAGCTGCACCCTGCCGCGCGAGATAACGCCAGAGCGCGGCCAGGCGTAGGCGTGTGGGTCTGGAGCTTACGCCAGCAGCCAACTCTTGTCGTCACCAGCGCCACTATGGTGGCAACCAAAAGCACTCGCTGCGCCTCTCCAGTCACGGCAGCCCACACTCGTGCGACTCACCACAGAAGAGGCAACCACGCGCTTTGTCATATACGTGTCTGTTGGAAAAGAAAAGGCTCTAGGGCGAGCAGCACGGGGCACAGGCACTCCATCGCACAACAATTGACACACTGCAAATCTGCGCACAACCTGCATCGACATGCACCTCCGGCGAGACCACAACGCGACGGTGGCAGTCTAGATCAGACCCACGCAAGCCTCACTGAGGATGAGGCCAAGTTTGGCGACCGGCGCCGGCGCAAGAGCAGCAGACTGAAGCGTCAAGGATTGCCAAGGCGAAGTGGGCTGGCCGGACACCGTTTCAGCCTGTACCCACGCCTGCCCTGCCCCCCGACACCAACGCCACACAGCCCCGGCACATGGCAGCGGGGTGGGCCTGGATGCGACCGTGCCACAGTCAGCATGATATAGAACAGCAGAATGTGGACACGTGACAGCAGAGCTGGCGGCGTGTTAGCTTGATAGCGCAGAAGGACACCCTCACAGTGTCGCGCAAGGAAGCTTCTGTATGCCAGGTGGTCCAGAGCTCACACCCCAGAATGTCGCGACAGGTTTAGCGCCAGGCCGGAGTGTCCCTCGCTCCTTCCTTCCTAAGCAGTGCACCCACCGCGACACGGCACACCTCTGCTTCCACTCCTTCTGGACCATGCCCTTTTCTAGCTCGAAAACTCAATGCTGTATCGCCCCGCCATCAGCAGGGTCGGAGTGTGGGCTGGGTTTGTAGGAGGAGGGGCCTGCGAAGAGCTCTCAGCTCTCAGGTCGGAATGCTTTAAGCTCTGGTACATCGGCGCCAGCTCCTAGTCCTCGCGTGGTCCGTGTGCTTGCAGGCAGGCGAGGCTGGCGCCAGCCGTGCGGGAAGCATGGGTGCCAACAGAAAGCTGCAGACTGAGATAGACAGGACACTGAAGAGGATTAGCGAAGGCATCGACACCTTCGACCAGGTCTGGGAGAAGGTGCGGGCGCAGTCGTCGCGCGCGACTGGTTCGGGGCGCTCGCCTGGCGTGCCTGGCCACGGCTGCATAGCCCGGGGGCCGGCAGGTCAGGTGCGGGCCGGCGCAGGTGCACGACGCGGACAATGCAGCGCAGAAGGAGAAGTTCGAGGCGGAGCTGAAGAAGGAGATCAAAAAGCTGCAGCGCTACCGCGACCAGATCAAGACCTGGTGCGCGGGGCCGCCTGTGCCTGCTCCTGTTGCTGCTCCTTTGGTGCGCCTGCGACGGCGTGCGCCGCGGGCATACCTGTTTCCCACTGACGGCTCCGCCCGCGCAGGATCTCGGGCACCGACATCAAGGACAAGGCGGAGCTGGTGGAGGCCAGGAAGCGCGTGGAGCGGCAGATGGAGCGCTTCAAAGTCTGCGAGAAGGAGACGAAGACCAAGGCTTTTAGCAAGGAGGGCCTGGGGCAGGCGACCAAGGTGGACCCGCGCGAGAAGGCGCGCAACGAGGCGCGCGAGTGGATCAACACGACTGTAGACAGCCTCAACGTGGAGGTGGGGCTGCTGCGGCCGCCCCACGCACCCGGCCGTTGGGCTGCCACACCGCCTGACGCGCGCGCCCTGTGGGCTGGCGCAGATAGAGGCCAACGACGCGGAGATTGAGCGCCTGCAGAACGGCAAGAAGAAGGGCAAGCCGCCGCCGCGGCTGGCGCACCTGGAGGAGAGCGCCATGCGGCACAAGGCGCACGTCGCGCGGCTCGAGCAGATCATGCGCCTGCTGGACAACGAGGCGCGCTGACCCCCCGCCTTTGGTGGGCAGCCGCGCCTGGCTGCTGTGGCGCTGCAAG
>JAABUR0100004888.1_pt1 | contig 17497 bp, 24 predicted proteins | sample 5560091 | NCBI WGS metagenome assembly JAABUR01 (sample SAMN10711879, study PRJNA513375) | rock metagenome | isolation source: Antarctica rocks | place: Antarctica: Victoria Land, University Valley sud | reverse complement strand
ATCCTCACCGAGACCACGGCCGACAAGCTGCTGGTCGAAGACAGGATCGTCCGCGGCGTTCGCTCCGGCGACAAGGGCCGCGACCGCGAGGGCAAGGAGCTCGGCAACTTCGAGCCCGGCTCCGACCTGATGGCCAAGGCGACGGTGCTCTGCGAGGGGACCCTCCAGCATCTGACCGGCGCCGCGATCGACTTCTACGGGCTCGAGGGCCACGACCCCCGGCGCTGGGAGCTCGGCGTCAAGGAGGTCTGGGAGGTGAAGGAGCCGCTCGACCGCGTCATCCACACGATGGGCTGGCCGCAGCGCAAGGGCGCGAAGTACAACGAGTTCGGCGGCAGCTTCATCTACCCGATGGGGGAGGACAAGCTCTGCATCGGCATGGTGATCGGCCTCGACTACACCGACGCCACCGTCTCCTGCCACGACATGCTCCAGGAGCTGAAGACCCACCCGTTCGTCGCGAAGATGCTCGAAGGCGGCAAGCGCGTCGGGTGGGGGGCGAAGACGATCCCCTCCGGCGGCTACTGGTCGATGCCGAAGAAGCTCGCGGTGCCGGGGATGATGATCTGCGGCGACGCTGCCGGCATGGTCAACGTGCCGACGCTGAAGGGCATCCACTACGCGATGCACGCCGGCATGTTCGCCGCGGAGACGATCGTCGAGGCGCTGAAGAAGGACGCCGACTCGGTCGACTTCTCGAGCTACGAGGACAAGGTCCGCGGCTCGCTGATCGAGAAGGAGCTCTACGAGTCGCGCAACATGCGCCAGCCCTTCGACAAGGGCTTCTTCGTCGGCGGCGCGATCGCCTCGGCGATGACGATCACCAAGGGCGCCTTCCCCGCCGGCCACTGGAAGCACGAGGACGACGCCGTCCACGAGATGTCGATCGGCAAGGGCGCCGAGGGCTACCCCAAGCCCGACGGCAAGCTCACCTTCGACAAACTCGGCTCAGTCTTCCTGAGCGGCAATGCCACCCGCGACGACGCCCCCAACCACGTCAAGATCCAGCGCCACGTCCCTCGCGAGATCGCCCAGACCTGGGTCTCGATGTGCCCGGCGGCGGTCTACGAGATCCCCGAGGCGCAGCTCGGCAACGGCGCCGCTGAGGTGGACGTCAACGTGACGGCCTCAAACTGCGTGCAGTGCGGCGCGATCACTGCGAAGGGCGGCCGCCTGACGATGCCCGAGGGCGGGGACGGGCCTCTCTACCAGGAGGTCTAAGGCGGGCTGGCCCGAGCCTGCGGGCTCGGCGCTGTTGCTAGCCGGCGGCCCCGGGGGCGGGTGCCCCGCTGACGTCCGCCTACCGCGGCCAAACCTTGGATTAGCCTGCCGAGGAAATCCCACGGCCGCGGTGGGCTACCTGAGTGTCATCGGGACCCCCGCCCCCGGAGCCTTCGTAGCGAGGTTCTCGGCCACTGGGACGCCTGGCCGCTTTCCATGGAGGCTGTCGCGCAAAGCCAGGCGACGAGGGCAATGAGGGGAGGGTGATCGCCGGCCAGAGCGAGATCGGCCGGGCGACGCCCCCGATCAGGTCCCTGCGAGCCCCAAACCGCTCCGGTGGAGCTTCAGCAGGTCGTGAGTGGCGGCGATCAGGCGCCATTCCGAGCGGCAGGCGGCTAAGCCTCGGCGTTGGAAGCGGCCGGCGCGCAGCCCGACCTTGATCTGGGCGAAGACCGGCTCGATCATCTGCTGGCGGCGGCGGTAGGCCGCCTCGTTGTTGGGCTCCTTCAACCGCTCGCGCATGCGCTCGTAGCGAGGGCCGGACCTGACCTTCGTCGGCGCCTTGCGGGTGTCGGCGTCGGGCGGAACGAGGACCCGGATCCCCTTCGCCTCGAGGGCCTCGATCTGGGGTGAGTTCCAGTAGCCGGCGTCGGCAAGGATCGTCTCGGGCTGGGTGTCGACCCCGGCCCCGGCGAGCTCAGCCGCGGCGGCTTCGGCCATCGGTCCGAGCCGGTGGCGCTCGTTGCCGCCGGTGATGACGTCGGCGGCGACGATCACCTGATCCTCGGTGGCTGCAGCCTGGGCGGTGTAGCCCTGGATGAAGCCGGTCGCGGTCTTGACCGGGCGCGAGTCGGGGTCGGTTGTGTTGACCCGGCGGGTCGGCTCGGGCGGGATCGGCCGCGGCTTGGTCGGCCAGCCCTGTCCCTTGCCGGTGCGCTCGATGAACTCGGCCTTCGCCTGCTGCCAGGCGGCCATCTCCTCGACCTTCGCCTGGCGCTCAGCCTCGAGCTGGCGCTTTGCCTCCCGCAGCCGGGCCCGGCGGGTGTTTGGGTCGGCGAGCTCGGGCGGCAGCTCGTCGCCTCGTCTGTCGCCGAACTCCGCGTCCTCGGCGGCATCGGTCTCGGCGGCTTCGGCGAGGATCTCCGCTCCGAGCTGGCGGTAGGTCTTGTTCTGGCGATCGGCGGCGTCGGCGGCCATCCGGGTGCCGTCGAAGGCAATCGTGCCGACCGCGATCAGGCCGGCCCTGGAGCAGAGACCGAGAACCTCGCTGAAGAGGTCGGCGAGGGATTCCTCGTGGCGAGATCTGAACCTCGCGATCGTCGCGTGGTCGGGGGCCTGGTTGGCGCAGATCACCCGGTGGGCGATGTCCTCGCGGCAGCGCTTTTCGATCTTGCGCGAGGAACGCTCGCCGCTGGCGTAGCTATAGATCAGCAGCGCGACCATCATCTCGGGGTCGTGGGCGGCGCGGCCGTGGCCGTCGGCTCGGTAGCTGGCGAAGAAGGCGCTCAGGTCGAGCTCACGGGTGGCGTCGATGACGAACCAGGCGAGGTGGTCGGCGGGCAGCCAATCCCTCAGATCGGGCGCCAAGAGGAGACTCTGGTCACGGTCGCAGGCGAGGAAGTTCTGGGGCATGCCGCATCCTCGCCTCGCCGGCGGACGTGAAAGCGCCGCTCAGCAGGGGCTTTGTGCGACAGCCTCCATGGAAAGCGGCCACCTGCGAATCTGGGTCCGTGGCGGGGTCGGACACAGGATCGGAGGGTGGCAAGCGTCTGCACCTCGACCCCGACGCGCCCAGCGCCAACCCCGCACTACCGGCATTCCTCGCACGCCCCGCTGGATCGCCCGCCTATTACGGCTTCCCGCTGGTTGATGCTTCAGAGGTTGATGGCTTCTGCTTGGGTGAGATCACCGCTTACGTCGAAGAGCAAGAGGGCGATGGGTTCATCGTCGCGCCTGATGGTTCGCGAGCGGGCCTGGTTTGGGAAGTTGGCGCCGGTCCATCCTGCTCCGAGATATCAAAGCCGGAACCCAATCGGTGGGGCGTATGGGCAGTGACCTTCCCTCTTTCTATGGCAGGGCCTGAGGATCTTCGGCAGAATCTCTCGGCAGTTCTGCCCCTGCTACGTCCCCACTGGGAGGCATGGCGAAAGTAACCGTTTGGACGAGAAGCAGCAATCCGCTCAGCATGGAAAGCGGCTATTCGTCCAGCAGGAGCGGCTGGCTGAACGCGTGATACCCCAGGTCCTCCGGCCATCGCCCCTGGGTGTCAGGGAAGACGAGCTGAACGGCCTCGAAGGGCATGCGATCGTTGGCCCAGTGAGCCCACGTCAGAATGAGGTCACGGGCTTGCTCACCGACGGCGTCAAACCTCACCTCGTAGCCAGCTAAGACCTTCCGCGTGCGCGAGCCTGGGGGAAAGCGCTCCCCGTCCTTGACGAGGTCGCCCACCACGTTCAGATAAGGCAACGCGTGCTCCCAGCCGCCGACGAGTACGACCTCAGGATGCTGATACGAGTGGCAGAGTCCGACTGTGTAGCTGAACTCTGCTTCGTACGCTGCGCGGGCGGCTGGATGCTCCGGCGGGACGTAGCGCTCTCCTCGTGTTCGTGGAGTCCCCATCGCACCCCGACGCAGTGCCAGCCGAATTCCCGAATGTCGCTGACTACCTGGCGCTCAGTCTCGTCCGTGGGCTCCGGCAGGTCGACCATGAGCCGACTCTACGCAGTTCGGCGATCTCGCTTCGGACGAGCCGAAACCGTCGTCGAGAGTAGCCCCCCGCGCCCTGCGTGCTAGCCGCTTTGGACGAGAAGCGACGAGGGTGCACGAATAACCCCGGTCCCGTTGTACCCGCTTTGCATGAAAGCGGCGCTCCTTGTATAGCTTGCAGCGATGGCCCCGCGCAACGTGATCCAGAGAGCGTTCGACCAGTTCGGGAAGGCGGCTGGCATGACGAAGCGATCAGGCTCTTGGCATCTCGCTTCTGACGAAGTCATCTCGGTCACCAACCTTCAGAAGTCCCAGTATGGGCCGTCGTATTACGTCAACCAGGGGTGGTGGCTGGTCGAGGCAGAAGAGGGCGAGCCTCGATCGGAGACGTGCCACGTGGTCACGCGAATCGAGAACCTGCTCCCAACGAGAGAGGGCGAGATCAATCGCCTCCTTGATCTCGACGTGCCGATCCCGGACCCGCAACGCGAGGAACGATTGCGCTGGCTATTGGCTGAGGAGCTGCTCCCCGTCCTGCGTGAGGCAGCCACTGTTGCGGGCCTGCGGGCATTGCGCCTCGAAGGCCGCCTAACGAATGCTGGGCTCCGCAGGCTTGCGTTGGAGCGCCTGGTTTAGAAAGCTCCGCTTCGGACGAGAAGTGGGTCCGTTCGGCGGCGTGCGGGTGATGCGCCCAACGTGCAAACCTTTCGGCATGATCTGGAGCAAGACTCGCAAGGCCCTCAAGGCGCTTCTAGCCGACTCTGTCCGTGGGCGCGTGGACTACCACAAGACCCGGTATGGACCGGGGTTCTCCTACCTTCAGACGCGGGCTTGGGTCACCTGGGACGGCGAAGAGATCGCGACCATGAAAACACCCGTATGGCTGCAGAGGCAATACGAGTTGGTGCGTGAGGATGGAATGGGCTACTCGGGCGCCGCAGACCGCTTGCGGAGCGCTGGCGTACTTTCCTCCGACGACTTCGAAACGGCGGCGGAGGCCTACCTGGGATCGTCGATTGACGAGTGCCTGGCCTCAGACGATCAGATAGTCAGGGCCATGGCGATGTTCGACCGGCGCCTTGGCAAGCGGAGGCTGCTGGCGCTGCAGGACAAGGGCGACAGCGGCCTTGTGCTGGCCTTCTACCTACTGCGAATGGAGGCCGAAGGCCTCATGGTCTTCGACCAGGCCTGAGCGACGCCCTCGGCATCTCCAGCTGCAATGCCTGAGGCTCGCTTTGGACGAGGAGCGGCGCTTTGCATGGAGAGCGTCTAAGTCGGCTTGGACGAGAGGCAGCTAGGCCAGGTCGTCGAACTCGTACCGATTCCATCCGGCGGCCGCAAGCATGACGACGCCACTTGAAGCGAGGTCATGGGCGCCCGGGAGATGACGATGCGACGGGGCGTGCATCCGAGCCTCGGTAGTGGGGTTGACGACCGAAGCGCCAACGTGCGCCTCAGCGCGGGCTCGGCGTATCAATCCGCCCCAGAGATTCAGCGCTTCGGGATCGTCGTGTACTGCGCCCATCGCGGATTCCCGCAGCCCCTCATCAGTCAGCGTCCCCGCATGGATTACGAACATGCCGTGCAGATCGGGGTCGGCGCCATGCGGGGCCTGTCCCTGTGACAGCGTTATGCGCGTCAGCCCGCTTCCGACAGCGGTCAACGTGCCTAGGTCGTCGGGCGAGTCGAGCGGCACCCAAGCTGACGAGTGCTGTTGAGCCGCAACGCTCACGGTCTGCGCCGATGCCCAGCGAATCACTAGGTCCCGAAGATCCTCAAGCGTGGCGTGCAGTTGAAAGCTGATCTGGGGCACGCCTCAACGCTACCCGCACAACGCCCGCTTCGGACGAGAAGCGGTAAATCCGCCCTGCATGGAAAGCGGCTATCTGGAGGGCCCACTTGGCGCCAGGGCCGCCCTCAACTCCGCTATACGTTCTAGCAATGCGCGGGATTGCTCTATCTGCGGTTCTGTCGGCTTCCATGCTTGCAGCGGCATGTGGATCTGGCTCCCCCGCCAACGAGGCAGACCCCGCCGCCGTCGAGGCCGCCAGTGAGGTCGTAAAGAGTTACCTGGGTGCGATCCCCGCCGGCGAGTACGCCGAAGCCTGCGGACTCCTCGCCCCGGAGGCTCAAGGTCAACTCGCGGACCTGGCTCGCCAGCACCGTGAGAATGCGCTCACGGTCGAGCCGCCCTCGGGATCTCCCTTTCTCATGGAGCTGTATCGCCAGAGCCAGCTTCCTGTGACCTCTTGCGAGACGGCCTTTCGGTTCTACGAGTCCCTGGGTAGCCTTGTTATCCCCGGCAGCGCGGTTATCGACAAGGAGCTGTATCTGTCTGAGCAGCCCCTGGGACAGCCGGAGGGCACAGCCACCGGAACGGGCGCCGTGGAGATCACTTTCCCTGAAAGTGACAGGTCCATTCGGTTGGTTGGCGCTGGATCGGACTGGCAAATCGCGTCACTCGATTTCTCGGAGGTCCGTTAAGCGCCAGGGCAAGTGGGAACCTCCCGCTTGGACGAAAGCGGACTCGCTGCCGTTCTCAGCGTCAGCGACCGAGGCGGGCTCGAAGGCCTGCCCTGACAGCCGTGCGGCCGCCCTTAGGTCCGGCAGCGTCTGCCGTACTGCGCAAAGGTCCGGCTGACCTCCCGCTGTGTCGAATTAATCATCCGTAGGAACGCTTCTGGCGAGAGCTCGTCGACCTTGGCGATCACGCAGCGCCTTGGCCCTGCCGGCAGATCTGCGAGTAACCGACCCTCCAACTGCCTGATGAAGCCTTCCTTGATAACCGCTGCGTTGTCCTCGTCCAGGGTCGACGGGTCTAAGGTGTCGCCAGCGAGGCAGGTGCGGCTGAGCTCTGTCTTGATGGGGCGAACGGCACGCAGCGCCTCGGCCGTATCGGCCCCTTTGGCGGCGACGTCCTGGAAAGCAGCGACGAGGTCCGCATCCGGGACCTTCTCGAGTTCGCGCTCGTAGCAGGCGACAACGTTGTCGGGAAAGCCACCCTGATCGAGAACAGCGAGAATGCTGGTCCTAGCTGCATCGGCGGGCGATTCACCCTCTCGAGTCTCGATCTCGATCTCGGCATCGCCCAGAGGAATCGTCGTGGTAGTTGAGTCACCACCGCAGCCGGCGATCGCGGTGCAAACGAGGAGAAGGAGTGGACCGGCCAGGCGGCTCGGTCGAGGCACTTCCTCTCGAACTTAGCCGCTTTGGACGAAGAGCGAACACCAGCCCTAGACCGCTAGAGCAAAGACAGCACGGTCCACTGCCAGCGGTGGACGCAGCCATCTACTGCCCGTGGCATCCCGCCTTCGGAGTAATCGTTGACCAGCCCTGCTTGCCAGCACGAGCTATCGGGCTCAACCTGAACCCGGTAAGTCGCGCCACCGCTTCCCTCACGATCCTCGACCGCACACCTCCAACTAACGGGAGAGAGCTCCCGGCAACGTCCGGGGCGATCGAGCGTCAGCCCGGCGGATCCCGATTCCCGCGTCAATTCCCTCGCGAGGCTTCTGGATGTCACGGGACCGTGAATCACAAATCGTGCCAGGAGCGCGTAGGCGGCGAAGGCGAGCGCGCAAACGGCCAGCGCCAAGAGCACTCGTTTGACGAGCTGCATACCTAAATCGTAGGGCTGCATTACGCAGGAGGGGTGATAGCCCGTTCTGGACGAGAAGCGGTAAACCGCTCAGCATGGAAAGCGACTAGTTTGGGAACGCCGGTCAGGTGAAACCCGAGACGGCACCTGCGAGGCTTCGCCGAGTGACCGAGGAACACGAAACCGGAACCGCCCCGCCACGCGGCCGACGGCGCATGTCGCGAACCGAGGCAGAGGAGCAGCTCTCTATCGCGACTGGTCAAACTGTCGAGCTACCGGAGAACGCCGTGGTCGAGCGCGGTCCCGACACCTGCCCCGCCTGTGGCGCGTCAGAAGTCGTTTGGGGATGCAGTGACTTCAATCAGCGCACGCGCGAGCAGATTCATCCGTTCGTTTGGCATGAGACTTCATGGATGGCTGATTCCTTCCTATGCCGGGTTTGTAATGCCGGATGGATCGAGCCCGACGGTCCTGAACCGATCACCTGGGTGCGCCCCTGGTGGGTCGCTTAGGGCGAGAAGCGGGCGCTTATTAGCCCCAGCCCCTGAGTCGGTCAGAGATGGGCCAAGGATCGCCATCGGAAGGCCTAAGGGGACAACCAGTAGCGGATTCGCTGGTCACCCCGCCCGTTGAGGCCAGCCAGAAAGTCACGAACGCCGTTGAGCGGCGCATCCGGATGGTCGTCCAAAACATCGTTGGCCGACTGCAGGACCAGGTCGACGTACTCGTAAATCACCCACTCGTGCCAGCCAGGCGAGTCCTCCTGTTTGAAGAACCAGATGAACTCAGCCAGGCGATTCGCATCGCTTTGTTCAACGCCCCAGTCCTGCATGTCACTGGAGTCAGAGAGGCCGAGTGCGCCGTCGATGGAGCGAATCTGGCCCTCGAAGTCGGTCGGTCTGCCGTCCGCGAACATGTGGCGCAATCCTAGGGACGCCAGCTAGCCGCTTTGGACGAGAAGCGGTAGTCCGTTCAGCATGGAAAGCGGATCCTTTTCGTGGCACCAGAGGGGTGTGGTCGGTCGCGACCTACTAGCCGCTGGCCAGCTGAGGACGGACGCTGGTCTCGAGGTGCCCTTTTATGAGGTCGTCTACCGGAGCAAGGACAAATCGCAGGGGTTCTGGAAGTCCGGAAGGGTCATCGGGAGCGCGGACATACGTCCGCTCGCGGATGGTACGACCGTCGTGGGTCACCTTGATCTTGCGGGCATCGAAGAGGACACTCGCGCGCTTGCCCCTTTTGATCCGCTCGGGCAGCCCCATGAAATCGACTTGATGGAAAACGTCGTCGAGTTCTGCCACCTGCTCACCGCTGAGCTGGAAATGGACCGGCTTGATGCCCCCTCCGTCACCGAAACGAGTCTCCGCGCGACCATCGCGGTAAATCGTCGTCGTGGTCCTGGATTCCGCCGAGCAGAAGCACTCGACTCGATGAATGAGCAGGACCTCTGAGCCGCTATCCGCCGCTGCGGCTGCCGTCGGAGGCGGCGCATCACCAGAACGTTCGGAGCCGCATCCCGGCAGCGCGCCGAGAACGACGATGGCCATCAGGAGGGCAAAATGACTCTTCATGAGAACTTCCAATGCCCGAGGGCGGGGACGGGCCGCTTTACCAAGAGGTCTAGGGCGCCGGCTTCGAGGTCGCTTTCCCGTTCGCGGTTTGCGGTCGAGCCGGTGCCCCCCGGGGCAGCCGGGTCGCTTGAGACCAGCATGCTGGTCTAAGAGACCCCGCTGGCACGTCAACGACCTATTAGGCTCAGCTGATGGTTCATCGGGAGTTTGCCCTTGTCGGGTGGACCGTTGAGCGCCTTGCGTTCGATTACGAAACGTCCTTGCTTCTGCTTCCTGCGGAAGCCAGCCAACAGGGTCGTAGTTGCATCGTCGTCTTGATGGGCGCGTTTCAACTGCTTCAGCCCAATGGAACGTTGTTGTCGATGGCGGCCGGCCCCCCCTTCGGCCACGCCGGCGCCATGCTTGAGCTGCATCGGATGACCATCGACCGATTTGCTGCGAGCGAGGAAGGCAACCTCGAAATCCTGCTCAGCGAGGGTGCTGCTATCCGGGCGTCCAGAGATCGTCAGTTCGAGTCGTGGGCCACCCACGGCGAGGTTGCCATGCTCTGCGGTCCGGGAGACGGCCCGCCTTGGAGCTAGGCACGGGTTCGCCCCGCTCAGACCTGACCGGGCGTGACCCGACCCGCGCGAGCGGCTCGACGAGCTCGTACTCCTCGTAGGAGAGGTGGGAGAGCAGCATGTCGGTGAGCGCGTCGATCGCGCTCTACGGGCGATCGACGCCACCCGTGTCGAATGTGCCGACCAGCGCTCGGTCGACCTCCTCGATCGCGTGGTGGATGGCGACGTGCTCGTCGGTGAGGCGCGAGATGACCGGTTCGAGCGAGGGCTCGGCGCGGTTGAGGTGGGGGAACTCCGAGGCGTCCGACGGCAAGCAGCAAGGCAAGACGTAGGTGGCTCTGCCGCGCTCACCCGGTCCTGACGCCTCGGCCTGCCTCCGCCCCGCCGCTAGCGTTCCCGCATGCAAGCGGCTCGAGCTGACGCAGATCACCAGAGCCGGCGATCCAGAAGCTGGATCGCCTGGGGCCTATGCGTTCCCTGGTTGCTGTTCGGGATGCTCCGGCTCTTCGGGCTCGAGTCTGGATCGGTCCTGGTCGAGCTCCTGGCCTTCACGCCCTACGTCGCAGCGACTGCGGTGGTTCCGCTGATCGTCGCGGCGATCTTGCGGGAGTGGCCAGCCGCCTCGCTGGCCGCGCTCGCGCTCGTCGCTCTGGCGATCATGGTCCTGCCGCGAGCCTTCGGCGAACCCACTGAGGCAAGTGGCGGCCCGGGACCCGTCCTGCGCGTCCTGGCCGCAAACATGCGCGTCGGCGAGGGATCGGCCCAACGGCTGATCGACCTCGTGAGAGAGCTCGAGGTGGACGTGCTCAGCGTTGAGGAGCTGACGCCGCAGCTCGCCCGCCGGCTCGAGGGAGGTGGGGTCGGAGAGCTGCTGGTGCACCAGCGCCTCCAGCCGGCGCCCGGGTCCTTCGGAAGCGGCCTCTACAGCCGGCTGCCGCTCGGCTCCCCGTCGATCCGAGAGCTCCCTGGTGGCTTCCCCCTGATCTCGGCGCGGATCGCCCTCCCCGGCGCCGCCTCGGTCGAGGTGGTCTCGGTGCATACGAACCCCCCGACGATCGCCGGCTGGGAGGAGGATCTCGACGCCCTGCCGGATGCGGTACCCCCGCGGATCATGCTCGGCGACTTCAATGCCACGCTCGACCACGCTGCCTTTCGAGATCTCCTCGACAGCGGATACAACGACGCCGCGGAGACGCTCGGTAGCGGCCTCACCCCGACCTGGTCGACGGGCGGCGTGACTGTGCCCCCGCTTTTTGCGATCGATCACGTGATCGCGGGCGATGCAATCGGGATTCGTGGATTCTCCGCGCCTGGCCTCCCGGACTCCGATCACCGCGCCGTCTTTGCGGAGCTGGAGCTTCCGGCTGGTTGAAACATCGAGGGCCTCCGGAATGCTGCCGGCGGGCGGGGCGGCTTAAGGCCCTCAGGCCGCGACCCGCTCCGGCTTCCTGACGCCGGAACCCGCGCGGGAGAATTCCATTCCCTCGTCCTCGAGCGGGCCGCGCAGCATCGTCAGCCTGTCGAGCGGATAGTTCTGGCGCAGCCGCCACGGCGCCCGCGCTCCCTGCTTCGGCAGGGCGTCGAGGGAGCGCAGCACGTAGCCCGACTTGAGGTCGAGAAACGGCTCGACGGCCACCGATGGCGGCGGCTCCTTGGGGGTGCACTGGACGTAACCGTGCTCGTCCATGTGGTTGAGCAGGCGGCAGACGTACTCGCTGACGAGGTCGCACTTGAGCGTCCAGGACGCGTTCGTGTAGCCGAGCGTGAGCGCCATGTTGGGCACGCCGCTGAGCATCGTCGCCTTGTAGCCGACGGTCTCCGACAGGTCGACCCGGCGGCCGTCCACGGCGATCTCCGTGCCCCCGACCGCCTGGACGTTGAGGCCGGTCGCGGTGACGATGATGTCGGCCTCGAGCTCGGCGCCGGAGGCGAGCCGGATCCCGTTCTCCGTGAACGTCTCGATCCGGTCGGTGACGATCGACGCCTGACCCGCGCGCATCGCGGCGAACAGGTCGCCGTCGGGAACGAGGCAGACGCGCTGGTCCCACGGCTCGTAGGGAGGCTTGAAGTCCCGGTCCAGCTCGTAGTCGGGAGGGAGGTGCCGGGCGATGCCCCGCCGGACCACCCGCTTGGCGAACTCCGGCCAGCGGCGGCTCGCGCGGTAGCTCAGGAGCATCAAGAGCACGTTCTTCCAGCGCACGATCGGGTAGACCACCCGGGCGGGGAAGTGGCGACCCAGTAGCTCGGCGAGCGGATCGTGAGCCGGCAGCGCCACGATGTAGCTGGGGGAGCGCTGGAGCATCGTCACGTGCGCGGCGCGCCCGGCCATCGCCGGGAGGAGGGTGACCGCCGTCGCGCCGCTGCCGATGACGACAACCCGCTTGCCGGTGTAGTCGAGGTCCTCGGGCCAGTGCTGCGGATGGATGATCGGGCCGGCGAAGCGCTCGGCGCCCTCGAACTTCGGGGTGTAGCCCTCGTCGTAGCGGTAGTAACCCGTGCACATCTCCAGGAAGCCGCAGCTGAGCTTCAGCGTCTCACCGGTGTCGGTGCGCTCGACCTCCACGGTCCATCTCGCCTCGTCCGTCGACCACTCGGCGCGCAGGACCCGATGGTGGAAGCGAATCGCGCGATCGACGTCGTGCTCGCGGGCCGTGTCGCGGACGTAGGTGCGAATCGAGGGGCCGTCCGCGATCGCTCTGGCGTCCTCCCACGGACGGAAGGAGTAGCCGAGGGTGAACATGTCGGAGTCCGAGCGGATGCCCGGATAGCGGAAGAGGTCCCAGGTCCCGCCGATCGCGTGGCGCGACTCGAGGATGGCGAAGCTCTTGCCCGGACAGCGGGACCGCAGATGGCAGGCCGCGCCGACGCCCGAGATGCCGGCGCCGACGATCAGCACGTCGAGGTGCTCGACCCCGGAGCCGGCGTTGTTCGGAGCCTTGCTTAGAGGGGTCGGCGACATGTGAGCAGGTTAGAGGCGGCGTGGGGAATCAGGCCTGTAACGCTTCGGGGACTGGAGCGTATTCGGCCGAGTGATCCTCGTTGGTATGGCGCTGAGCTTCCTCCTCTTCTTTGCGTTGGGCCTGGCGTTTGGAACCTGGCGGTACCTCGCCGGCCTCACGGCCGCCGTGGCGGGGGCGGGGTTGCTCCTTTGGGTCAACGACGGGCCCTATGGAAACGGGTGGGGGGACTTCGGCGTTGAGCTCAACGTGCTCTTCGCCGCGTCGGTCCTTTTCGGGGCCGGCTTTGGAGTGGCTGCGGCGAGGCATAACGCCCATCGGGACGAAGTCCAGAAACGCTGAGATTCACGCGCTTCGGCGGAAACGGTCCCTTGCCAGTCCCACGGCCCCGATCGCGCCCTGGTCGCAACTCCCGGCCGCGGCAGTTGCACTAGAACCAAGCCATGAAGCTCTACGTCTGCTGGGGCACGTTCCCCGTTCCCTGGCCCCGCAGCTCCGGCTCTTGGGGGCCCGCCGCTCATCCGTGCAAGAGGGCCTACGACGCACTCCGGGAAGCCGGCCACTCCCCGGAGGTGGTCAAGACTTATGGATTCGCCTCCCTGCCGGACGTGACGAGCGGGCGCAAGGAGGTCAAGCGGCTGACTGGCGAGAGCTTCGTGCCGGTGCTCGTCCTCGACGACGGCGCGGTGATCAAGGATTCGCAGAACATCGTCGCCTGGGCGAGCGACAACCGGGCAGGCGGCGCGTAAGCCCGCTCTCAGCCCTCTCCGCGCTCGGCCTTGATCTTGCGCTGGATCCAGAGGCAGGCGAGCTCGCGGCCAGCCCTTCGTCGAGGCGGGCTCAGGGAGCTGCCTGCGCCACCTCGATCACATATTCGCCCTCCGGGGTCCTGACTGTGGCTGCTGCGGTGACACGCCCAAGGCCATCGTGAGCGAGCTGCAGCCCCCTCGTCTTGCCCTCGAAGACCCTCCGGGCCGCCCCGGTCGGCTCGCCGAGGCGAAGCCCGGCGATCGACGCGCCCAGTTCGACGCCGACATAGCCGATCGTCGCCGCCGCGAGCCCGCCGGCGACGAGCTCGGGTCCGCGAGCATTGACGGCGACCGTCTCCGTCCCGAGCGCCTTGCCCCTCCTGGAGAGGCCGGAGCGCTCGACGCGGTAGTGGTTTCCCGGCTGCGAGGTCCAAGCGACGATGGAGCCCCTGTGACTGCAACCTCGGGACTGCCCGCATCGGGGCTCTTCGACGTCGTGAGCTCCTGCGGGCCGCGCTCCACCCGTCCCGAGGCGTTCACCCGGGTCGCAAAGATCTTGCCGTGCGCGGACCGCCAGGCGACCGTGGCCCTCCCGGCCGAGCTGACGTCCAGGTCCACGTCGAAGCCCCGCTGGCCGCGACGGCTCAGGGTGCGAAGCGGACCGAGGGAGCCGTCGGGCAAGAGCGTGCGCGCCTGGACGCGGAACGGGAACCGCTTGCTGGAGAAATCCCCGTTCGACCAGGCGATGACCGCCCGCCCTTGGCCGTCGATCGCGAGCTCGGAGTCCCTGGCGTCGATTCGCGAGATGTCGATCGGAGCCTCCGGCGTGCCATCCACGCCGACCTGCACGGCCCGCGTCCGGGCTCTGCTCTTTCCGAACTGAGGCCCGAGATCGACGAGATAGACGACCACGGCTCGCCCGGACCGGTCCACGGCGACCCGCGGCTGATACGCGGCTGTGTCATCCGCCCTGCCGACGGTCTGCGCCGGTCCCAGCGTGCCATCGGCGCCGATCCGGGCCATCTGGATCTGCGCTGGGGAACCTGCTCGGCAGCGGCAACTCTCCCATACGGCCGTAACCCGGCCCTCTGGATCGACCGCCAGGTCAACGTCCTGTGAGTTGGCGCCCGCTCCCGGAAATGCCTGAGCATGGCCGACGGTGCCGTCGGGCTCCACTCGCGCCACCCGCAGGTAGGGGAAGCCGTTCAGTCTGTAGGCGGTCCATGCCACCGTGGCCGTCCCGTCGGGCGCGATGGCGAGTGCCGGATCTGCAACCTGGGTCCCCGGCTCCGAGACGACCCTCGCGCTGTATTCGGCGTTGGCGGTGGTGGCGACCCCGACGAAGGAGGCGAGAGCGGCTGCGATCGCGTAGCTGAATCTCCTCATGCTCGCGAGGCTAGCCCGGACCCGAGGCCAGGTGTGGCATCCAAGGTGTCAATCGCCACACCCTGCCCGGCGAGGACCCGCCGGTGCCCCGGCCGGGCCTCAGACGGCGGGCGGCGACCCCCAGGCGTGTCACAGGCCGACCCTATCCCGGCCGGGTCAGTGCGTCGAACCGAGCGGCTGGCCGAACGTGATCCGGTTCCCCTCCGGGTCGGTGACGTTCGCCCTGCGCGCCTTCCCCGGGATCGTCTCGATCGGGCCGGCTTCGATCCCGCGCTCGGCGATCCCGGCGAGCTCGCGGTCGAGGTCGTCGACGAGCAGGGTCACCAGGGAGCCGCCGGCCCGCTCGGGGTCGCCGACGACGTAGATCCAGCCGCCCTCCGTCAGCTTCCAGACGACCTCGGTCTCGTGAGGGACCATGTCCGGCGGGCGGCCGAGCAGCCGCTCGTACCAGGCGCGAGGGGCCGGGAAGTCGGCCACGGCGACGCCGGCGAAGGTCTCGGTGATGCTCATCGGAGTGCCTTGCGCCGGCGCCGCGCGGTGGACGGCTCGCTCAGGACTTGCCCTGCTTGCGGGCGAGGAGCGCGTCGAGCTTGTCGTGGCCGTCGTTCACGCCCTTCTCCATCCCGGATTGGAGCATCCCATCGCGGAACTCCTTGCTCTCGAAGGTGGAGGTCGTGACCAGCTTCGACCTGCCGCCCGCGAGCTCGTGCAGCTCCCACCGGTCGGTGGACGGCGGGACCCCGCTGTCCTCCCAGGCGAACGTCGTCACCATCAGCTCCGGCTCGCGGATCTCGAGGTACTCGCCGAAGAAGACGAGCTCCTCGCCCTGGCCGAAGCGGTCGAGCCACCGGTAGGTGCCTCCCGGCCGCAGGTCCATCTCGACCGTGATCGTGTGGCCATGCGGCCCGAGCCACTCGCCCAGCAGCTCGGGGTCGGTGAACGCCTCCCAGAGGAGCTCGCGAGGCGCATCGAACGTTCGCTCGATCCGGATCTCGGTGTCGCCCGACGTCGTGATCGACGTCTCGTGCTTGCGTCGTACATCGGCGGTCATCGTCCTGTCCTTTCGTTGTGGGTTCGACTCGATGAAGGCGGTCACCGGCCGTCGGGCATCTGCTGCACCGCCCAGCCGTTGCCGTCGGGGTCCTTGAAGAAGGCGAACCCGGCGAAGTCGAGGTCGTCGCCCTCACGAATGGGCCGCGGGGAGCCGGAGTCGAATACCTGAACCTCGCTGATCTCCACGCCCCGGCCGGCGAGGTGGGCACGGGCTTTCCGGATGTCGGAGACGATCAGCTGGAGGCCCTTCAGCGAGCCCGGCTCCATGGCCGCCATGCCGGTCCCGATCGTGACCGAGCAGGCCGAGCCGGGTGGCGTCAGCTGGACGACGCGCATCTCCTCGCTGACCTGCTGGTCGACGTCCGCGTTGAAGCCCAGCTTCTCGGTGTAGAAGGTCTTCGCGTGATCCACGTCGGAGACTGGGACCACGACCACCTCGAGCCGGAGCTCGATGCCCTCGTCGTCGCTCGATGTGGCGTCCGGTTCGCCTGCGTCGGTGCTCATTTCGATGTTCCCTTCTTTCGTTCGAGGATCTCGTCGAGTCGGTCGAAGCGCTCCTCCCACCCGCGGCGGTAGGACTCGATCCACTGACTGGCGTCGTCGAGCTGCTTCGGGCCGAGGCGGCAGTACCGCGTCCGGCCACGCTTCTCGGTGGTCACGAGCTCAGCCTCCTCCAGGATCCGCACGTGCTTCTTGACGCCCGTCAGCGACATGCCGGCCACTTCGGCCAACTCGCTGATCGACGCGCGGCCCCGCCCCAGGCGCTCGAGGATCGATCGCCGGGTGGGGTCGGACAACGCCGAGAAGGTGCCGTCCAAAGAGGTTTGATACTGAACCATCTAGTTCAGTATAGTCCGGCGGCGGCGGCGCGCAACTCCGCCCGGGGACTGCCCGCGGCTCGACGTCCCGCTCGAGGCGGGGCGCGCTGACGGGTCTCCACGGGCCCTACCCCAGCGAGCGGGAAAAAATCTGGGGGATGCGCCCGAGAACCTTCCTCTCGGCACCAAATCTCCAAAGTGGGCCGTGCCCATCCGCCGGTTAACCTCGCGGCATGGCCATCACCACCCGTGAGGCGAGGACGCAGATCCTCGACGAACTGGCCGCCGCCGTCGATCGGATCGCGCTCGCCGTGGCGTGCCTGGGGGAGGCCTACGAGCAGCTATCGGTCGGCCCCGCCGATCGCCTGGAGGCCGAGCTCTATCGGCCGGTCCAGAAGGCCTATGGGCGGGGGAAGCGCGCGCACTCTCAATTCGCTCAGCGGACCGGGTTCGAGCCGCGCGCGTTCGAACCGCCCCCGCCGGGGGTGAGGTCGCAGGGCGTCAAGGCGTTCGTCGAGCGTGCCGTGGTGGCCGCGGCCGAGGCCGACCGTGGGATCGCCGACCTGCAGGACTCGATGCTGCCGATCGAGTCCGGCGACGGCGAGCTGCGCGCCGGCCTCACCGAGGTGCGGGACCTCCTGCGCGAGCTTCCCGGCAACGCCCGCGAGTTCCTGCGCACGCTGGGCCGCTAGCTCCTCGCGAAGAGCGGCGGGCCGTAACCTTCGACGCCGATGCAGGCGGCCTCCCAGCAGATCTCGACCCATCCGTCACCGGCGTCCGCCGCTTCCGGGATGCCGCCTCGCCCGGACCTCTCGGGCTTCATGATGAGCGCCGGGTTCATGCTCATGCCGACCCGCTTCCTCGACGCCTGCCGAGAA
>JAABUR0100004886.1_pt1 | contig 17500 bp, 11 predicted proteins | sample 5560091 | NCBI WGS metagenome assembly JAABUR01 (sample SAMN10711879, study PRJNA513375) | rock metagenome | isolation source: Antarctica rocks | place: Antarctica: Victoria Land, University Valley sud | reverse complement strand
GACACTCGTACGCTGACCTCTCACTGGGGCCTCCCACATCTGTGGCTCTACCGGCCAGGACCACCCTCGCCTGCAACCCACGATTACATGTGAGCGAGGCCCCAGCCACGACCCCCATATCGTCTAACACAGTTCGTCCCAAGTTACCGATCGGTAATTGGTGACGGGGCGATTGCTGGGAGGGACGCTTGGCACCGCCGGGACGTGCTGCGTGCGAGCGTCCAGGACACGTCGACCGTCGGTTGGTCACGATGGGGCGTCGACGCTCTGCTCAGGCGATGAGATCTCGTCGGTGAGCGGCGCGCTCACGCAGGTGCGTGGCGGCCGTCGAGTCGTCGGGGTCGCTGGTTGTACCAGGGTTGGGGCGCCCGGTGAGGACGCCGACTATGACGGCGCCGAGCACCATCAGCGCGGCGAGTGCCCAGAAGGCCACGTGCATCGCGTCGGTGTAGGAGCTGGCGGCCAGACCTTGGAGGGTCGGTGTGCCGAGCGCTTGCAGTGCACCGGGCATGTCTCCCTGAAGCAGGCGGCCGGTGGCGGAGCTCGCCGTGTCGCTGGTCACTGAGCCTGCGAGCCGGGCTTGGGTCACCGCGGTGAGGGTGGCGCCGAGTCCGGCGATAGCGACGGCTTCGCCGGTGAGCCGGGCGGTGTTGAAGATGCCGGCCGCCATGCCGGCTCGCGACGGTTCGACGGACGAGACTGCCGCACCATCCATGATCGCCAGTGAGATCGAGAATCCGATGCCGATGGTGAGCATCGGTCCGGCGATGGCGCCGATTGCCACACCCGGGTGCACCGCGGTGAGCCATGCCGAGCCGGCCGCGACCAAGACCATGGTCGCGACGAGCAGGGCGCGCTGCGACATCCGGCTGGCCAGGTGCCCCACGATCACCGGCACGATCAGCGTGGGTCCGGTGAGCAGGATGAGCAGCAGCCCGGACTTCTCGGCGCTGTAGCCGTCGACTGCGGAGAAGTAGGGCGGCAGGACGATGAGCAGCGCGACGAAGCTAAACGCGAGCAGGATCGGCATCGCGCAGATTGCGGCGAAGCGCGGGTTCCTGAGCAGCGAGATGTCGATCATCGGGTGGGGTCGGCGTGTCTCCAGGACGGTGAAGGTCACCATCAGCAGGGCGGACAGGGCGAAGCAGGCCAGCACCAGCGGCGAACTCCAGCCGAGGTTGGGCGCTTCGACCATGGCGACGACAAAGAGTGAGAGGCCGAGTGTGAAGGTGGCGGCACCGGCGTGATCGGTGGCCGCGCCGTGGTGATCGCGGGACTCGGTGAGCAGCGGTGTGGCCGCGAGCACCGGCAGCAGCGCCACCGCGGCGACCAGGAAGAACATGCGCCATCCCCCGAGCGAGGTGACCAGCACGCCGGTGATGAGCGGCCCGAACGCCAGGCCAACTCCGATGGAGGTCCCGAACATTGCGAAAGCCTTGGCGCGTTGCTCACCGGGGAAGGCCTGCGCCAGAAGCGCGCTGCCGCCGGTCGTGGTGGCAGCCGCGCCGGCCCCGGCGAGGGCCCGTGCCGCGATCAGGACACCGACGTTCGGTGCGATGGTCGCCACGATCATCGCACCGGAGAAGAGGCCGACGCCGGCGGTGAACATGCGCCGGCGGCCGGTGAGATCGGCGAGCGAGCCGGTGATGGCCATGAAGCTCGCGAACGTCAGGAAAAAGGCGTTGACGACCCACTGCGCGGCACTCAAGCCGGTGTGCAGGCTGGCGTTCACGCTCGCCACGGTGAGCGAGGCACCTGTGGCAGAGATCGGCACCAGCACGATGGCAGCACACACGATGAGTAGGGTCGTTCCCGGCCGCTCACGCAACGGTGTGCGGGTGCCGGCGGTTGACGCCGTTGATGATTTCGTGGCCGATGACATGGATCCTCCCGGTGGCGTTCGAGTGATAGGCGGCGCGGGTGCAGTCTCAGGTAGCTGAGATGTATCAGCTAAACGAATCATAGGCGCAGCCTGATGTCAACCCAAGCTCTGGGCTACGTATCGATTGCGATGTAGAACAGTGTCGGTACGGTGATAACCACGCGGAACGTAGCAGCACCACCTCGTGAGGAGGACGGCATGGCGGTCGAGCAACGCATCGTCGAACTCGTGAATATGCGTCTGGGTACCTGGTTGCGCCAGGCCGAGCAGGCCTTGATGGCCGAGAAGAGCCGCGTACTGAAACCGTTCGGGCTCACGGTGTCCCAGTACGCCGGCCTCCACGCACTGTCTGTGGCCCCGCTGTCCGGAGCGCAACTGGCCCGCGTGTGCTGCGTGACGCCGCAGAGCATGGCGAGCATGCTCGCCAGCCTCGAAGCGCGTGGGCTCATCGAACGCACTCAGTCCGAGGTGCACGGGATGGTGCTGATCGCCAGCCTGACCGACGCCGGCCGAGAGTTGTTCGAACCCGCCGACGCCGCAGCCCTGGCCGTCGAGGCCCGACTGTCCGCCGCGTTCACCCGAGGCCAGGACGAACAGCTGCGTGAACACCTCGCACGGGCGATCGCCGTCTTGTCAGCACCCGGCGACGGCGAGGCGACCGACGAAACAGCACGGACCGCGCGTCCTCGTCGGACCGCACAGCCCCGCTCGTGACGACGTGCGGACGCCCGTCCCGTCACCCGCGCTGCCATCGAGGAACCAGAATGCGCGGCGACCGAAACTGCCAGCTGAGCGACCGACTCGTCGACGAACTGGTCGGCTGGGGCGATGTCGACACGATCGCTGCCCGGGTCCGCGAGAATCTGGCAGCCGGCGTCGCGTCCGCGGTCGCATCCACCGCCCGGCAATCGGCCAAGCACTGTGCGTCGCGATCATCGGTGCCATCGTCATCGCCGGACTCAGCAACGACCCCCACACATCACTACCCGCGGCAAGCCAGCCAGGGTGGTGGGCCATCGCCTCCGCACTACCCGCGGCAAGCCAGCCAGGGTGGTGGGCCATCGCCTCCGCGGCAGTCGTAGTATTAGGGGTGACTGCGGTACAGGATCCGGCGGTAAGCCGCGCGGCAGTGTCGGAATACCCCACTGCCCCAGGAAGTCGACAGTGAATGCCGACACGAGTTGTCGACGCGCTTGACCTGCGGGTTTGTAACCAACTGGCTTCTGTCGACAAACCCTCGTTTCCCGACAATGGCGGTGGCCAGCCCCTCGATGCGTGGGATGATTCGCTAGAGCCCTGACCTGCAAGATCAGTCCTTAGCGCCGGATTCCGTACCAGTCACCCCAATACTGCGCGGGCGGAGCGGTCAGGCGGCGACGTGTCTTCGTGATTTCCCTGCCGCTGAGAGCCCGCGACCAGCTCTGGAGCAGAGCTTGCTACTCGCAGTCATCTGCGCGGCAATGGTGCTGACCATGGTTCTGGCATCGACCAAGGCGCTTTGGTGTTTGAACCGCCGAGTCATCTGTTCGCGGGCTTGTTCGGCGATAGTGGTGTCCTCGGCACATTTGATCCGCAGTCGATGCAAGGTCACGGGCAGCCGTCGATGCGATTCTCGATCTGCCGGATCACCCCGATGCCGCCGGTAGGGCTGAACGAGTCGACGGCCACAGTCCACGCCGAGCGGGGAACGCCGGCCAGCTCGGATTCGGCGTTCTACAACCACAGCGTCATCGGCGCGATCCTGGCCGCCCGGGCACGGTTTTCCATCACCGCCCGGATGGACCAGGCCATCACCAAAGCCATCGCCGGCATCGCCGACGACGCGTGGGTGTCCATCAAGTACCCGCAGGCGATCTTCGACGAGGAGCAACAACGGTGGATCTCCGATGCGCAGGCAGGTCACCGAAACCACTTACACCGCGTTCATCTCCAAACCCCGCACCCACCACGTCACCGCGAGATTGATCGTGCGGCGAGTCAAACGGCTCAACCCCGGCACCGCCCCGCAAGGCCAAGGGGAACTGTTCACCGTGTACCGCTGCCATGCGGTGTTCACCAACTCCACCGAACCGACGCTCACCGCCGAAGCCCACCACCGCGACCACGCCATCGTCGAACAGGTCATCGCCGACCTGAGAGACTCGGCCATGGCCCATTTCCCGTCTTCGTTTAGTGCCAATGGTGCCTGGCTGACCTGCGCGGTGATCGCCTACAACCTAACCGCGCCACCGCGATCCTGGCCAACGGCACACTGGGGCCAAGGCCCGCACCGGCACTATCCGCGCCAAACTGATCAACATCCCCGCCCGGATCTCTTACTCCGCCACCGTCTACACCCTGCACCTGCCGTCAACAGCCGCCGAGAAATACCGTTCATCACCATGTTAGCCACCGTCATGGCCCCGGCCCAAGCGGCCTGACCCCCACCCATCCAACCCGCCAGCCCAGGCCCGACCGGCACCACCACGGACACACCGACCACAGATCGGGCGATACCCGCTGTCTCGAGCAGTTTCCGACCCAATCGAGATCAAGTACCGGATTTCAAGATCAACTGGACCGAACGCGGTGGATCCAGGCCTGAGGGAACCACCGGTTCCATGGGAAGCAAGGGAGCCGCTCGGGTACCGTCGCCGTATCGCTGATGGCAGACCCAGGGCTCGAATCCGCTCAGAACGAAACGACGCCATGGATGACCGCACACTCTCCACTGGAGGACGCGTTGACGCGAGGCGGAGTGGCCGCCGGTGGCTCGCTTCGCCCCCTTCGCCGCGCTGCCACGATCTACGATGTGGCGAAATTGGCGAACGTGTCCCACCAGACCGTCAGCCGGTTGTTGAAGGGTTACCAGGGCATCCGACCGGAAACCAGGCGGCGCGTCGAGGCTGCGCTCGTCGAGCTGGAATACCGGCCGAATCTCGCCGCTCGGTCGCTGGCCACGAACCGGTCGCATCGGATCGGCGCTCTCACGCATGAAATCGAGCAGGTGGGCCCGAGCAGGATTCTTGGCGGTGCGAGCCGAGCAGCACGCGAGGCCGGATACCTGTTGGACATCGTAAGCTTCGATCCGAGTAACGAGAGCGACATCCAGAATGCACTCCGGACGACGGACTCCGGAGACCTGGCGGGGATCATTGCTTTCGCCTCGACGGATGCGGCCATGGAAGCTTTCTTGGCCGCGCGTTTCACCGTCCCATGTTTTGTCGAAGGAGAAGACGAAGACTCGGTGTACACCGATGTCGAGACGAAAAACGCGACGGGTGTCCGCCTGCTCGTCGAGCATCTCGTCGGGCTGGGACACACCCGGTTCTTGGAAATCACGGGTCCGCGCGAGTGGATATCGGCAAGGAACCGGCATTTCGCTTACCAGAGGGCGCTCGAATCCCATGGCCTCTCAAATGTCGCGACATCCCACGGTGACTGGTCGCCCGCGTCCGGGTACGAGGCCGCCATGGCCCTCCCCCTGGACCTCGAGGCGACGGCGCTCGTCGTCGCCAACGACCAGATGGCCTTGGGCGCCATCCGAGCACTGACCAAGCGCGGTCTTTCGGTTCCGCAGGACATGAGCGTCGTCGGCTTCGACGACATCCCCGAGGCCCCGTTCTTTCAACCTCCGCTGACGACGGTCCGGCTCGACTTCGACCTCCAGGGGCGGCTCGCGTTCGCCAAGCTCCTCGAGCGACTGGGCGAGACGACGCCGGGTCCTCCGCCACCGCCTTTCGTTGGCGAACTGATCATCAGGTCGTCGACCATGGCCGAGAAGTCAACATTGACGCCTGGCTCGGGCAAATTTCCTTAACAATTTCGCGAAGGCTCTTGTGAGCGTTAACAGGACCGATCTATAGTCCTCCTGATTCCAAGTGTTACCGATAACACATCTCGAACGATGGGGTTCCCTCACGATGGCCCAGCCTGCCGACCGCGCTTCCCTGACACCTGACCGCGTTCTCTTCGGTGCCGCTTACTACGCGGAGTATCAGCTCACCGATCGCCTCGAGACCGACCTCGACCTGATGGCGGAGGCGACATTCACCGTGATCCGGGTCGGAGAATCGGTGTGGTCCACGTGGGAACCGCGCGACGGCGAGTTCGACCTGGACTGGCTCCAGCCGGTTCTCGACGGCGCCCACGCGCGGGGTATTTCCGTGATCCTCGGAACCCCCACCTACGCTGTTCCCCCTTGGCTTCAGGAGAGCCACCCCGAGATCGCAGCCGACGTCGCGACCGGCCAGCCGATGCCGTGGGGCTCCCGTCAAGAGGTGGACTACACCCACCCCGCTTTTCTCTTCTACGCCGAGCGCGTGATCCGGAAAATCGTCGAGCGTTACGCCGACCATCCGGCCGTCATCGGCTATCAGGTCGACAACGAGCCCGGCCTGCTGCTCTTCCACAACCCGAGCTCTTTCCGCCGGTTCGTCCGGCGCCTGAAGAAGAAGTACGGCAGCGTCGAGGAACTCAACACGCAATGGGGCCTCACCTACTGGTCGCACCGAATCGCGGACTGGTCAGAGCTCTGGACTCCTGAAGGCAACGCGCAGCCACAGTACGACCTAGCGTGGCGCCAGTACCAGGCCGAGCTCACGACCGAGTTCATCGCCTGGCAGGCCCAGATCATCCGCGAGTACCGTCGCGACGACCAATTCGTCACGACCTGCATCGCGTACCCGCGGCCCGCTCTCGACGACGAGTCCCTCGTGAAGGCGCTCGACATCACGGCGGGCAACCCGTACTACGGGGTGCAGGACCACCTCTCCCTGAAGCACGACAAGCCGCTGCCGACACCGTGGACCAGTACAGGAGTCGCGGGCCTCTTCCGGCAGGCCGACCGGCTGTTCTCCTCGAACCAGTCGCGATTCCTCGTCACGGAGACGAATGCCTGGTCAATCGGTGGCGCGGCGCAGAACTACCCCCCGTACCCTGGTCAGCTCAAGCAGGCCGCATTCGCCCTCATCTCCCGCGGAGCTGCGCAGATCGAGTACTGGCACTGGCACACGCTGCACTACGGAACCGAGACCTACTGGGGCGGCGTCCTGCCCCACAGCCTGGTCCCGGGCCGGGTGTTCCGCGAAGTGGCCGAGATCGGCGCCGCCCTCGAGGCCTTCGGCACGCAGCTCGCAGGCTACGAGCCCGACGCCGACGTCGCCATTCTCTGGTCGACGGACACCCGCTTCGCTTTCGATTTCACGCCGCCCCTGAACGCCGAGGGACGCGAGGGACGCGAGGGACGTGCTAACAGCTACTTGCGCATCGTGGACGCTTTCCATTTGGGCGTGATCAAGGCCGGCGCCCAAGCTCGAATCCTGCACGCGGGCCAGGCACTCGCCTACGGTGCCGAAGACCTCGCACAGCGTTTCCCGGTGCTGATCGCACCGGCGCTTTACGTGGCGACCGACGACCAGCTGAGGCTCCTCGCCGACTACGCTCGCGCGGGCGGCCATCTCGTGATCGGAATCCGCACGGGATACGCCGATGAAGAGGCCAGGGCTCGTCCAGCTGTCGCGCCCGACCACCTCCACGCGGCCGCAGGCGTGTGGTACGAGGAGTTCTCCAATCTCGACGACGAACTCAAACTCCGTGGACACGGCGAGCTCCGACTGTCGCCGGAGGCGCGGGCAACTGACTGGGCCGACGGCCTCGTCGTCGAGGGCGCGGACGTGCTCGCAACCTATGCGCATCCCGAATTCGGGCGCTATCCGGCCATTACGACCGCGACCGCAGGATCCGGGAGGGTCACGTACGTCGGAACGGTCCCAAACGCCGCCCTCGCCGCCGACATCATCCGGTACGTCGCGCCCCAGACGGTCGCCGGGGACTGGATCACCGGAGAGACCGTCACCATAGCCTCGGGCACGCTCCCCGAGAGTGCCCGCGTGTGGTTCGTCCACAACTGGTCGAGCGCTCCCTCGAGCGTGACGGTCCCGCTCGCGGTGAGCGACCTGGCAGACCCGCACTCTGCCGCCCATGCCGCCGGCACCGAGATCTCCCTGGAACCGTGGTCCACCCTGGCTCTGCTCGACGGGTCAGTACGTCCATCACAGCCGATCGACCAACCTGAAAAGTAAGGAAAACCAGTGAGAAAGAAAGCATCGAGAACAGCAGTGGCGCTGGGCACCGGCGTCCTTGCCGTCACCATCGCGTTGACTGGCTGCACCGGCCCGTCGGGCACCACGTCCAAATCGACGACCACGACGGTCTCGCAGGGCCAGATCGACACGGCGATGAAGACGCCTACGACCCTCACGTTCTGGACCTGGGTACCCAACATCCAGACCGAAGTGTCCCTCTTCGAAAAGAAGTACCCGGCGATCAAGGTCAACGTCGAGAACGTCGGCCAGGGTCCAGCGCAGTACCAGAAGCTTCGCACGGCGCTGAAAGCAGGCAAGGGGGCGCCCGACGTCGCCCAGATCGAATACCAGTACATCTCGTCCTTCACCGCTACGAACAACTTGCTCGACCTCGCCCCGTACGGTGGAGCGAAGCTCAGCAGCCAGTACGTCCCGTGGGTCTGGAACCAGGTCAAGCGCGGGAACGCCGTGTATGGGATCCCGCAGGACTCCGGCCCCATGGGCAACCTCTACCGCGAGGACATCCTGAAGAAGGCCGGCATCACGACCGCGCCAGCAACTTGGGCGGCCTACGCCACCGCAGCTGCCAAGGTCAAGGCGAAGACCGGCTCCTACATGTCTAATCTCGCTTCCAACGACGCCGGCCAGCTGATCGGTCTCCTCTGGCAGGCGGGCGTGAAGCCCTTCGGTTACGACGGCAACAAGGGCGTCACGGTGAACGTCAACACCGCTGGTGCGAAGGAGGTTGCCGCCAACTGGCAGACGCTGATCCAGAAGGGGGACGTCTCGACGGACCCGGACTTCACGAACGCCTGGTACGAGGGTCTCGCCAACGGGAAGTACGCCGGCTGGATCACAGCCGCGTGGGGCCCGGTCTTCCTCCAGGGGACTGCCGGGAAGACGTCCGGTCTCTGGCGTGCTTCTGCTCTCCCGCAGACCTCGGCCGGGCAGAACGCGTCCGGGAACTGGGGAGGGTCCTCGGATGCGGTGCTCAAGACGTCCGCCAACCCGCTCGCCGCCTACGAACTCGCGCAATTCATCAACGGCGATCCCACCTCGACGCTCGACCTGGCGAATCAGCAGTTCCTGTTCCCGACGTCCACGGCAACTCTGACGGATCCCGCGTTCACGGGTCAGGCCGCGAAGTTCTACGGTGGCCAAAAGGTGAACAGCTTGTTCGCGGGCGTCTCCAAGACGGTCGACACGAAGTTCCAGTGGCTGCCCTACATGGACTACGCCTACTCGAGCTACAACGAGACCGTGGGTAAGGCCCTGGCTAACAAGGGCGACCTCTCGGCTGGGCTCGACGCCTGGCAGAAGGATCTCACCGCGTACGGCACCCAGCAGGGTTTCACCGTCAGCCATTAGCAGCGCCACGAGGGGTGGCCGGGCCTGGCCGGCCACCCCTCGCTTCTCGTCCGAACGAAGGAGTTCGCCATGACCCAGTCCGTCGTCGCTCGTGGTCGGATGCGAAGGGGAGAACGACCGACACGACCGGGTACCCGGAGGAACGCGACCCAGCGGCGTCAGAACCGGGCCGCGTACCTGTTCATCGCCCCGTTCCTGATCGTGTTCGTCCTCATGCTTCTCGTGCCACTGTCCTACTCGGGGTACCTGAGCGTATTCACGACTCGCCTCATCGGCGGTTCGCAGTTCGCCGGGCTGACGAACTACATCCGCGCCTTCACCGATCCCGCCTTCCTGTCCGGAGTAGGCCGGATGGGACTCTTCCTCATCATCCAGGTGCCGATCATGCTCGCGCTGGCGCTCTTCTTGGCCCTGGCGATCGACAGCGGCCGGGTTCGCGGCGCCGGCGCCATACGCCTCCTCGTATTCATGCCCTACGCCGTGCCCGGCGTCGTCGCGACCCTGATGTGGGGCTACCTCTACGGTCAGGACTTCGGCCCGATCGACCAGATCATGAAAGCCATCGGCTTCGGAGCGCCGAACCTGCTGAGTGCTCAGACGATCCTCGGCTCCATGATGAACATCGTCACGTGGGAGTTCGTCGGCTACAACATGATCATCATGTACGCGGCCCTCCGCGCGATTCCGTCGGAGCTCTACGAAGCGGCAGAGATCGACGGTGCCGGCCAGTTCCGGATGGCCTGGAGCATCAAGATTCCCGCCATCCGACCCGCGATCATGCTGACCGTGATCTTCTCGATCATCGGCACGTTCCAGCTGTTCAACGAGCCGAGCCTCTTGCACAACCTCGCCCCGAACGTCATCGACAACGCGTTCACTCCCAACTTCTACGCCTACAACCTCGCGTTCACGAACCAGGACGTCGACTACGCCGCCGCCATCGCCTTCTTCCTCGGACTGGTCATCGCTGTCGTGTCGTACGTGGTCCAACTGTCGACGCAGCGAAGGGAAGCACGAGCATCGTGACCGCAGCAACTGGCGAACCGATCGCACCCGCCTCCCAAACCGCCCTCGACCGCAGAGGGCTCGCGCGGGTCGGAAAGGTGAAGGCGTACGACCGCGAGAAACAGCGCAGCAACCTCCTGACCATCCTGCTGTGGATCTGCGCTCTCTACTTCGTCTTGCCGATCGTGTGGCTGATCATCGCGTCGACGAAGAACAACGCGGACCTTTTCACGAGCTTCGGCTTCGCTTTCGGCTCGAAATTCAGTTTCTTCTCGAACCTGCGGGACGTGTTCACCACCTCGAACGGGATCTACCTGCACTGGGCGCTCAACACGGTGATCTACGCCGGCATCAGCGCCGTCGGAGCGTCCTTCCTCGCCACCATGGCCGGCTACGCCTTCGCGAAATACAGGTTCCCGGGGGCGAAGTTCCTGTTCAGCGTGGTCCTCGGCGCCATCATGATCCCCCTCACGGCCCTTGCCTTGCCGACCTACCTGATCTTCAGCCAGATCGGAATCACGAACACCGCCGCAGCCGTGATCGTGCCGTCCCTCGTGAGTCCGTTCGGAGTGTTCCTGATGCGCGTCTACGCGACCGACGCGATCCCCGACTCGCTCATCGAGGCCGCCCGTGTCGACGGCGCAGGCGAATTCCGGATCTTCTGGCAGGTGGTACTCCGTCTGCTCGGCCCCGGCATCGTCACGGTGTTCCTCTTCGCCCTCGTCGCCACGTGGAACAACTACTTTCTGCCGCTCATCATGCTCAACAGCTCAAACCTCTACCCCCTCACCGTCGGCCTCGCCCAACAGCAGGCCACAAGCGCCGGAGGCGGGTCGTCCCAGGCCCTGTTCTCCACGGTCCTCACCGGATCCCTCGTGTCGATCGTGCCCCTCATTGTCGCGTTTCTCTTCCTGCAGCGGTACTGGCAGACGGGTCTCGCCAGCGGAAGTGTCAAAGAATGAGCGCGTTCATGAACAAGCAATTCGCCTACGGCGGCGACTACAATCCGGAGCAGTGGACCCCTGGCATTTGGCGTGAAGACGTCCGGTTGATGACCCGAGCAGGTGTCAATCTCGCGTCGGTGGGCATCTTTTCCTGGGCGAAGATCGAACCGCGCGACGGGGAATTCGACTTCGGCTGGCTCGACGAAGTACTCGACCTCCTCCACGCGGGAGGAGTCCGCGTGGACCTGGCCACCGCAACGGCATCCCCGCCGCCGTGGCTCGCCGTGTCTCACCCCGAGATACTACCGGTCACGGCCTACGGAGTGACCCTGTCGTCCGGGAGCCGCCAGGCGTACTGCCCCAGCTCCCCCGTCTACCGGCGGTACGCGGCGCGGCTCGTCGAGAAGATCATCGCGCGCTACACCAACCAAGCACATCGGCGTCATCATCCAGGGATTCGCCGGTGGCCAGGTCCCACATGCTGCGGTGCAGCTCGTCCTCGATGGCCTGCGGAGTCGCGGTCAGTCGCAGCGGGATCGGGTCCAGGCCCTGACGTTTCGAGTCGTTGGTCATCTGCTGGTCGTAGCGGTCGATCCCGGCCCGGATCTGCCCGATGTGCACGGCCAGCACCAGCACCCCGTGGAATGCGTCATCGTCGTCGCAGGTGGTCAGCCGGGAGCCGGACCGTAGGCGATGCCCGCGTTTGGCCACCAGATAGCCGCCCGCGCCGCCCGCAGCGGCGACCACCACGGCGACGCCGACCGCCAGCAGCGCAGGGGCCGCCCAGAATCCAGCCGGCGCGACGTACCCCACGATGGCGCCGCCGGCGATCCCAGTAGCCGGCTCGGACCAGCCCCGGCGGTGATGGCTGTCGGCCATTTCCACGGTCGGCCGGCGGCCGGGCTCGGCCACGCCGATCCCGACGATCTCGTAAGGCTCCGGCTCAATGGGCGGATAGACCCGCAGCTCCAACCAGCCCCAGCCGCGGGCCACCAACCGCAGATCCCGATACGCCGGCGGCGGCCGGTCGCGCTGCAGCGCGTTGGTGCGGACCCTGACCAGGTCCGCCTGAACATCGGCGATCCGCCGCCGGAACGCGTTCTCCGACAAACCCAGTACCGCATCATCTCCGACCTGCTCAAGCTCGTCGAGATACCGCCAACGACGCTGAGATCCGTTCCCGCCCATAGTGTTCCCTCGCCGCCGCCGTCGAGTTACCTCACCGATCGTCTTCTTCCGGGAAGCCGGACTCTGGCCCTAGTTTCGTGGTGGCGTTGGTGTTGCGGAGTCAGGTTCAGAGGTCGGTGTTGTCGTTGATGTCGCGGACCTCATGAACGGCGCGTTCCCCCGCCGCGCGGTCCTGGGCCAGGTCGCCGGCGATACCTCGTAGGTCAGCAGCCGCGTTGGTCCGCGCGGCCAACTGGGCTGCCTCGGCGCCCGGGCCGGGCAACCGTGCGGGGCGGAAGGAGTCGAACTCGTTCCAGGCCGACCAGATGTCGCGCCGCACCGCATCGGCCAACGCCTGGGCAGCATGTTGGACCTCATCGGGTGGTTCCGCGCCAATTCCGGTCAAAAGGTCCCACAGAGCGTGGTGCATCGCGGCGGGGACCTGGTTGTGCCGGGTAGGCCGCGGAATTGGTTGCAGGTTGTACAGCTTCGCCTCCCGCTTCATCTGCACCGGGTAGGCGGCCAGCAGCATCTGGGTGCGCATCAACGCCGCCAGCACGTTGTAAGCCGGCAAGAACATCTCGTCGGTGGGGAGCAGCCGGCGGGAATCTTGACGGCGGCGGATCCGGGAGCGGCACCAACCGACCTGCGCGGCGACTCCCGCGCCGCCCAACCCAACAGTCAACAGCGCCTCGAGCAACCCCGGCCATTGCAGGTCGCCGGCCACCGCGATGCCGGCGGCCACTCCGGCGGCGCCCGTCAACGCGGCCCGGGCGGCGACGGGCAGTTCATCGTGCGTATCGGCCAAACCTTGAAGGTCATGGCGGCCCGGCTGGACCACACCCACAGCGCTCGGCTGCTGCGGGTCCGGTTCGTCCAGGTGCACGGTGTAATCCACCCACCCCCACGGCGGCACCACAAACCGCACCCGCCGGTGACACGGCGCGATCCGGGTGCTCCGCTGCGCCTGCACCGCGCCGGCGGTCAGCCGCGAGCGGACCCGATCCATCCGGGCGGTGAACGCCGCCGGCGTCACCCCGACCAGCTCCGCCTGGCTGACGTCGGCGTCCGGCTCATTCGTGGTCATCAGTTGCCCCTCACAGTGGGTGGCCCGCACGGGCAATCTTGCCTTTTCAGCTGTGCGTGGCAGTGCTGATCAGATGATGGATCCAGGTTTGCGTCCCGGCATGCGTGGCGGCCGCAGCTGCGACGCTGACGGCGATCCCGATGATCTTGTGCACCACCTTCCGGGCCAGCCACACCACCAGGATCAGCAGCAGCAGCGCACCCACCACCACCGCGGCCGCCGCGGCGACCGGGCCGGACACCCGATCGGCCAACGCGGCAACCGACCCCGGTACCACTAGCCGACGAGGACGATATCGCTGACATCGAGACCGGAGACGTCGATCTCAGAGAAGCCCATTGGGTGGTCCTCGGTCTCCGGGCTATGACGTCACCGGTTCCGGGCTGGCCTGCCCCCGCCCGGCACCGTCCGGCGCGTGGACTGTCGTCTAGAAGAACCCGAGGTCGTCGCGGCGGCACCAGTCGCGCACGGCCGGCCACGGCCCGTACCCCGCGTCGATATTCAGGTGGCCGCCCGCCGGTACGACGGTCGTGGCGATCTTCAGCGGCAGGCCGTACGCGGCCGCGTGCCCTCGGGCAGGTATGGGTCGTCGTCACCCGCCACGAAGACCGTGCTGTCTGCGCCGCGGCGGACCGCGTCGACGGCTTTGTCGACACCAATCTGGGCAGGCCGCTTCTACCAGTCTTTAACTTGCGATCGCCCTGAATGAGCGTGTCACCCGCAAGTGAGGGTGGGATTGACCCAGTCGGCGTGGTCGTTGCCGTTGCCGTCGCCGCCATCTCCCACCACGAGTTCGAGCACCTGTCCGCCGGAGACCGGGACGTCGATGTCCGCGATGGCGCCGCCGCCCTTGATTACCGCAGTCGTGGTCAGCACCTTGCCGTCCAGGATCACCGAGAACGTAACTGTGGCCGCATTACCGACCTCGTCGTCGACGCCGACGGTGGCGGTGAACCGCGTGCAGCCCCCGGCAAGGTAGATCTGCACGTCACTCGGTGAGTTGGTACCCAGGCCCTTGGCATAGACCTTCCCGCGGAGGGTGAGCGGTTTGCCGTCGTTCGGCTTGTTCTCGCCGTTGCTCTGGTCCCGTTCGACCGGTCCCCAGCCGTTGGTGGCCGAGAGGAACGGCAGATCGCTGACCTGGTCGGTGCCACTGGGCGGCGGGGGCGGGATGGACCCGATGATCCGCTCGTCGCGGGGAGCCACCGACCTTCCTCCCTGTACGAGGCGGGCGGTGGCCACCAGGGCGTTGACCGCCGGCACCGTGCTCGGGGCGGTGACGTTCCAGGTGAACTTCGCCGAGGATCCACCCCCGATCCTGGCCACGGAGCGCGGTGTCGAACGCGGGCTCGCTGTCCAGCCGTCAGGCACGGTCAACGCGGCTATGACCGCCCGCGCGGTCGGCTTGCCCTTCGGCACACTGACCGTCGCGGTGGCCACGAAAGTCTGACCGGCACTGACGGTGGACGGAACCTGCAGCCTCACCGCGGAGCCGGGCGCCGCCGGCATCGCGTAGACGCTCTTGACGTAGCGCGTGCCGACGTTCTGGGCGACGGTCAGCGACGACGAGTAGCTGCCGTAGTTTGTCAGGGCCACCTTCCCCAAGCCGCCGGTGGTGCCGTCGAGATTCCAGACCGCGATAACGATGTCGTTCTTGCCGTTGGGGTTCAGCACCCCGTTCGGCACCGGGAACCTGTGCTGTGGACCGACGTAGTTGACGTAATTGCCCATCTGCCAGCCGTTGACGAAGATCTCCGCCCGGTACTGACGGGACAGGTCGTCGGTGATGGTCAGTCCGAGCGAGGTGTCCTGGCCCTTGGGAAGGTTCAGCGTGACGTCGGTCTGGTACCAGGACACACCGGGTGTGGTGTTCTTCGTCGGCAGGCTGACCGACTTCCACCCGGCGGTCGAATATCCGGGCAGTGTGTAGCCGGCGCGCTCACCGAACAGGCCTCCGGTGTTCAGCGGACCGCGGGTGGTGTCGATGATGTTGTCGGCGCCGCGGTCGCCCTGTAGCCGCCAGGTGATGCTGTTGAGCGGCGCCCCCACTAGGCTGGCTGCGGTCAGGCCGCGGGCGGCTTTGTTGCCGCTGGATTCGTAGTAGTCCTCCTCGTGGCCCATGTTGACGGTAAGGACAGAGATGACGTTGTCGCCCCTGGCCTTCAGGCTGCCGGCCGGAAACGCGTAGGTCGCCTGCCCGTCCTTGGTCGAACTGCCCAGGAACGTGCCGTTGAGCCAGACCGAGGACGCCGCCGCTCCTCCGCCACTCTGGGCCGACAGGGTGATCCCCGATTCGTGCCCGGACGAGGCGAAACGACCCCGGTACCAGGTGTTACCGGTATGGAAGCCGTAGTCGTCGGCAAACAGCACCGGCAGCGTGCCAGGTGTGGTAGTGCTGTTCGAGGTGGTCTTGTCAGCCACCTGCCACGTCGAATCGTCGAAGTTCCTCGCCGCTTCGGGTGATTCCTGGATGTGCTTCCACTTGGTCAGCGCCGGCAACGAGATGGGTGCGGCGATGCCGATGACACCGACCCGGCTGCCGCTGGAGGTCAGCTGCGTCTGGACCTTCTTGCCGTTCCACGTGATGGTGTTCGCGGCGCTGAAGACCTCGAGGGAGTTGTCGGTGGCGTTGTCCCCGGACAGGGCCAGTGCGGTCCCGTTACTGACCGCCCCCCGCAGCAGATGGGTACCGCGGACCAGCACGGCCCCGGCGGCGTTGTCCTGACGCCAGAACGTCTTCGCGGAGTCGGTGTCGGCCAACAGCAGCAGCAATGGCTTGGATCCGTGTCCTCCGCCGCTGATCTGCACCCGGATCAGCCCGGAGTGGGTGTAGTTGAGCCGCAGGTCGCCGGTGGCCGAATCCCAAGTGGTGGTGACGGCTCCGCCGGTGGAGGTGACGGTCGGCCGGGCGGCGTATCGCAGTACGGTTTCACCGTCTGTCCCCTTGTCCCCATAGAGCACCGCGACATCGCGCTTGGCGATGGTCGTGTTCGTCATGATCTCCGAGGTGGAGTACTGCAGCTGGTTGCTGCCCAACAGGTAGTTGGCCACGATGATCTTCGAGTCGCGCCCGTTGAGTGTGATGGCGGTTCCGCTCTGCTGCGGGACCACCGGGTAGGACGGGGCCGCCGAGGTCGCAGTCGGCACATCGATCGCATCGATGGAGACGAACGTGCCCTGGGAGGAGGGGTTCCTGTCGCCCGTGACGACGATCTTCAACGTGTGCGGACCAACAGCCAAGCCACTCGCGGAGTAGAAGACGACCTGGTTGCCGCTGCCGTAGGTGTCGACGGTCGCCTTCTTGACCCCGTCGAGGTAGACGTCGGCCATCCCGTGGTTGCTCGCCCTGGGCCCGATCCACTGCACTGCGGTCCCGGTGAAAGGCACGGTGACGCTGTCCCCGGTGGTGTTGGAGAAGGTCTCGGTCTTGAGGTAGTCGCCACCGGTGTAGGACTGATTGGCCACGTGCGACCAGGCGCCGGTGTACTGCAGATGCGAGTCCGCGTCGTCGTAGGTGTAGCCGGCGTTCGGGGTGGCACCGAAGTCGATCGAGATGTGGGTCTTGTCCACTGATGTCGAGATGGAGTCGCCGTGCCGCAGCACGTGGAACTGGGTACCGGTGTCGGTGTTGAGCCTGGCGGTGTCGATGATCGCGGCGTCATCCGGAGGCGTCACCCGGATCGGATCGGTCTTGGTCAACGGGGCAACGGCCTGGGTGAAGTAGCCGATCAGCTTGTCCTGGTAGTACTTGGGGTCCAGTTCCCGGGTCTCCCGGATCGCCGCGCCGTAGTCGTAGGAGGTGTAGTTCTCCGGCTGGCTAAGCCAGCCCCAGTTGGTGCCGCCGTAGGTCATGTAGAAGCTCTGCTCGGTCGCGCCGACCGCGATGTTCTGCTTGTAGAACACGTTGGCGAACTGGTCGTTGATCAGCTGCGCGCACTTGTCGTAGCCCGGTCCGCCCCACGGGTCGAACGCGCCGCCCTGG
>JAABUR0100004884.1_pt1 | contig 17505 bp, 30 predicted proteins | sample 5560091 | NCBI WGS metagenome assembly JAABUR01 (sample SAMN10711879, study PRJNA513375) | rock metagenome | isolation source: Antarctica rocks | place: Antarctica: Victoria Land, University Valley sud | reverse complement strand
AGGTCGAGGTCCTCGATGGGCAGCTCGAGGTCGGGGGACCCGGCCACGCTCGTGCTGGTCTCGCCCAGCTCGAGGCCCTGGGGATCGTCGCTCATCTCGGCCACCAGGCCCACCAGCGCCCGGAGGGTCTCCCCCGCCGACGCCAGCGCCTCGCGGGGCGTGATGGAGCCGTCGGTCTCGATGTCGAGCACGAGGCGGTCGTAGTTCGTGTCCATCTCCACCCGGGTGGGCTCGATGTCGAAGGTCACCCGGCGGACCGGCGAGAAGATCGAGTCGACCGGGATGATGCCGATGGTCGCCGAGTCCTTGTTGCGATCGGCCGACACGTAACCCCGGCCCCGGGCCACGGTGATGTCGATGGCCAGCCTGCCCTTGCCGTTCAGCGAGGCGATGTGGAGGTCCCGGTTGAGGATCTCGACGTCGGCGGTGGTGGAGATGTCGGCCGCCGTCACCTCGGCCGCGCCCTTGGCGTCGAGGCGCAGGGTCACCGGCTCGTCGGACTCGCAGGTCAGCACCAGGTCCTTGAGGTTGAGGATGATGTCGGTGACGTCCTCGACCACGCCGCTGATCGTGTCGAACTCGTGGAGCGCCTCGTCGAAGCGGACCGAGGTGACCGCCGCCCCCGGGATGGACGACAGGAGGGTGCGGCGCAGCGAGTTCCCGATGGTGTGGCCGAAGCCGGGCTCGAGCGGGCTGATGGCGAACCGTTGGCGGTTGCCCTCCCCCTCGGCGAGCGCCTCGACCGTCGGCCGTTGGATGACCAGCATGAGATGCCTTCCTGAGAGACCGCCCGACGGGCGGTCGACGACGATTACTTGGAGTAGAGCTCGACGATGAGCTGCTCACGCACGGGCACGTCGATGTGCTCGCGCATCGGCAGGTCGCGCACGGTGGCGGTGAAGCCGCCGTCGCCGCCCTCCAGCCAGGGGGGCATCTGGCGGTCGAGGGTGTCGAGGTTGTGGCGCACCACGATCATGGCCCGGGCCTTGTCCCGCAGCTCCACCACGTCGCCCCTGCGGACCTGGTAGCTCGGGATGGTGACCCGGCGGCCGTTGACCTGCACGTGGCCGTGTCGCACGAACTGGCGGGCCTGGGCCCGGCTGGAACCCCAACCGGCCCGGTAGGCGACGTTGTCGAGGCGCTGCTCGAGCATGCGCAGCAGGTTCTCGCCGGTGACGCCCGACTGGCGGTTCGCCTCCACGTAGAGGTTCCGGAACTGCTTCTCCATGAGCCCGTAGATGCGGCGGGCCTTCTGCTTCTCCCGCAGCTGCATGAGGTACTCGGAACCCTGGCGCTGGCGGGCACGGCCGTGCTCACCGGGCGGGTAGGGCCGCCGCTCGATCGGGCACTTCATGGTGTCGCACTTGGCGCCCTTCAGGTACAGCTTCATGCGCTCGCGCCGGCAGAGGCGGCAGACCGGACCGGTGTAACGGGCCATCTGGCTCCTCCCCCGTCAGACCCGGCGCCGCTTGGGAGGGCGGCAGCCGTTGTGGGGGACAGGGGTGACGTCCTTGATGCCGGTGATCTCGATGCCGGTGTTCTGGAGCGACCGCACCGCCGTCTCCCGACCGGAGCCCGGGCCCTTCACCACCACGTCGACCTTGCGCACCCCGTGCTCCATGGCCCGGCGGGCGCACTGCTCGGCCGCCATCTGGGCGGCGAACGGGGTCGACTTGCGGGACCCCTTGAAGCCGACGTTGCCGGCCGACGCCCACGCCAGCACGTTGCCCTCCTGGTCGGAGATGGCGACGATGGTGTTGTTGAACGAGCTCTTGATGTGGGCCACCCCGTAGGTGACGTTCTTGCGCTCGCGCTTGCGGGGGCGGCGGCCGCCCGGCTTCGGCTTGGCCATTACTTGCGAACCTTCTTCTTGCCGGCCACCGTCTTCTTGGGGCCCTTGCGGGTGCGGGCGTTGGTGTGGGTGCGCTGGCCGTGGACGGGCAGGCCCTTGCGGTGGCGGAGGCCCTGGTAGCAGCCGATCTCCATCTTGCGCTTGATGTCCTGCTGGACGTCGCGCTTCAGGTCGCCTTCGACCTTGAGGTCGTTGCTGTCGATCCAGCCGCGGATCCGGTTGACCTCCTCGTCGGTGAGATCCCGGACCCGGGTGTCGGGGTCGATGTCGGTCGCCCCGCAGATCTGCTGGGCGGTGGTGCGACCGATCCCGAACACGTAGGTGAGAGCGATCTCGAGCCGCTTCTCTCGGGGGATGTCGACGCCGGCGATTCGTGCCATGGGTTCCTCTCAGCCCTGCCGTTGCTTGTGGCGGGGGTTCTGGCAGATCACCTGCACGCGCCCGTGGCGGCGGATGACCTTGCACTTCTCACAGATGGGCTTGACGCTGGGTCTGACCTTCATCGGGGACTCACTTGTAGCGGTAGGTGATGCGGCCGCGGGAGAGGTCATAGGGGGTGAGCTCGACCTGCACGCGATCGCCCGGGAGGATCCTGATGTAGTGCATGCGCATCTTCCCGGAGATGTGGGCAAGGACCTTGTGACCGTTCTCGAGCTCCACCCTGAACATGGCGTTCGGCAGCGGCTCGACCACGGTGCCCTCGAGCACGATCGCGTCTTCCTTGGGCTTGGGCAGCGGACGACTCCTGAAGTCTCCTGGGCGTGGAACGGCGCCCGGCACGGTGGGCGCGGTACGACCGGCCGCCGGGGCGAAGGGTGATCCTACCGGGGCGACCGGGTTCCAGCCAACTCCCGGGCCAGGCGCCCGCGCCGGCCCTCAGGGCCGGGTCAGGACCTCGGGGCCGTCGGAGGTTATGGCCACGGTGTGCTCGGTGTGGGCGGCCCAGGAGCCGTCGGCGGTCACCACGCTCCAGTCGTCGTCGAGGACGGCGGTGACGGCCGACCCGGCGCACAGCATGGGCTCGATGGCCAGCACGTTGCCCGTGCGGAGGTGCAGACCGGTGCCGGCCCGACCGTGGTTCGGCACGCTCGGCTCCTCGTGCATGGCCGTGCCGATGCCGTGGCCGGTGTACTCCCGCACCACCGCGAACCCGGCCCCTTCGGCCACCCCGGACACGGCCGCCCCGAGATCGCCGAGCCGGCCGCCGTCGACCATGGCGGCGACGGCGGCGGCGACGGCCTGCTCGGCAGCCTCGATCAGCCGCGCTGCCTCGGCGCCGACCGAGCCCACCGGGGCGGTGAAGGCGGCGTCGCCGTGCCAGCCATCGACCACCGCGCCGCAATCGACCGACACGATGTCGCCGTCGGCGAGCACGACGTCGGGCGAGGGGATCCCGTGGACAATCACCTCGTTCGGCGACGTGCAGATCACCGCCGGGTAGCCGTGGTAGCCGAGGAAGTTGGAGGTGGCGCCCCGTCGGGCCAGCACGTCCCGCCCGACGCGGTCGAGGTCGGCGGTGGACACGCCGGGCGCGATGGCGGCCCGGATGCGCTCGTGCATCTCGGCGACCACGCGGCCGGCCCTGCGCATGGCGGCCAGCTCTTCCGGTCGGCGTTGGGGGATCCCCCTCGACAGCAGCATCAGGCCCTCGTCGCCGCCACCCGCTCGTCCACCGCCGCCACCAGCCGGGCCGACACCTCGTCGGCCGAGCCCAGGCCGTCCACCTCCACCAGCAGCCCCCGTTCCCCGTACCACCCGATCACGGGGGCGGTCTCGCGGTCGTAGAGGTCGAGGCGACGGCGCACGGCGTCCTCGGTGTCGTCGTCGCGCTGCACGACGTCGCCGCCGCAGTTGTCGCAGTGCCAGGGGTACTTCGGGGGATCGGACACCGAGTAGATCGCGCCGCAGTCCAGGCAGCACCGCCGGCTGGCGATGCGGGCCAGGACCACCTCGGCATCGACCTGCAGGTCGGCCACGAGGTCGAGGGGCGCGGGCCGGGTGATCTCGGCCAGGGCCTCGGCCTGGGGCACGGTGCGGGGGAACCCGTCCAGGACGAAGCCCCGCCGGGTGGTGCTGGTCTGGTTGAGGCGCTCGTCGACCACGCCCACGATCACCTCGTCGGGGAGCAGCTCGCCGGCGTCCATGAACGCCTTCGCCCGCACGCCGAACTCGGTGCCCTCCTTCACCGCCAGGCGCAGCATGTCGCCGGTGGAGATGTGGGGGACCACGTAGTGACGGGCCAGGCGCACGCACTGGGTGCCCTTGCCTGCCCCCTGCCGCCCCAGCATCACCATGCGCACCCCGGAGATCACCGGGACCTCGTCACGACTTCAGGAAGCCCTCGTAGTTGCGCATCATCAGCTGGCTGTCGATCTGCTTCATGGTCTCGAGGGCAACGCCCACGGCGATGAGGATCGAGATGCCGAAGAAGCCGAGCTGCGTGCCGGTCTGGCCGCCCACCGCCCGGCCCAGGATGAACGCGGGGATGAGGGCCACCGCGGCGATGAACAGGGCCCCGGGGAGGGTGATGCGGTTGAGGATCTTGCCGAGGTAGCGCTCGGTCTGCGGGCCGGGGCGGATGCCGGGGATGAAGCCGCCCTGCTTGCGGATCTGGTCGGCCTGGCGGTGCGGGTCGAACTGGATGGCCGTGTAGAAGTAGGCGAAGCCGATGATGAGCAGGCCGTAGGTGGCCAGGTAGAAGAGGCTCGTGCCCCGCACGAAGTGGGTGTCGATGAACTTCTGGGCGGTGTAGGCCCAGTTGCCGCCCTGGTCACCCAACGGCGGCTCCGACGGCAGGACCTGGGACAAGATGATGGGCAGGTACAGCACCGAGCTGGCGAAGATGATGGGGATCACGCCCGAGCTGTTGACCTTCAGCGGGATGTAGGTGCTCTGGCCGCCGTACATGCGCCGGCCCACCACCCGCTTGGCGAACTGCACCGGGATGCGGCGCTGGCCCTGCTCCATGAACACGATGGCCACCAACACGGCGGTGAACATGCCGATGATCAGCACCATGGCCACCGTGCCCTCCGACGCCCGCACCGCCCCGAAGTTGGCCGGGAGCCGGCTCACCACCGAGGCGAAGATGAGCAGGGACATGCCGTTGCCGATGCCCCGCTGGGTGATCAGCTCTCCCATCCACATGAGCAGGGCGGTGCCGGCGGTGAGGGTGACGACCACGAGCAGCACCCGGGGGATGTTGAACTTCCCGGCGAAGAGGTCGGTGTTGGTCGGGTTGCCACCGCTGAAGCCGCCGCCACCGTTGTGGAACAGGAACGTGAGGCCGGTGGACTGCATGATGGCGATGGCCACCGTGAGGTAGCGGGTCCACTGCGTGATCTTGCGCTGGCCAACCGCCCCCTGCTCCTGCCACTGCTCGAGCTTGGGGATCACCACCGCCAGGATCTGCATGATGATCGACGAGGTGATGTACGGCATGATCCCGAGGGCGAACACCGCGAACTGGGTGATGGCCCCGCCCGAGAAGAGCTGGAGGAAGCCGAGCACGCCGCCGTTCTCGGCCTGCTTCTGGAGCTGCTCGAGGGCGCCGACGTCGATGCCGGGGACCGGCACGTGGGACCCGAGCCGGTAGAGCAGCAGCATGAACAAGGTGAACGCGATCTTGTTGCGCAGGTCCGGGACCTTGAACATGTTCTTCATGTTCGACAGCACGGCGAGGCTCCTGGGGGCTCGGCGACGGAGGGCCGGCGCTAGCGGTTGGTGAGGTGGTTGCCTTTGGCCGGCGGCCGGCGCTCGCCCCACGGGAGGGGAAGGGTCTCCACCGTACCGCCCGCTGCGGTGATGGCCGCCTCGGCCGACGCCGAGAACCCGTGGGCCACGACGGTGACGGGGCGGTCGAGCTCGCCCCGCCCGAGCACCTTCACCAGGGCGCCCTTGCCCACCAGGCCGCGACCGTGGAGGACGGCGGGATCCACTCGGTCGAGCCCGGTGGCGCCGATGGTGTCGAGGTTGACGGCCTGGTACTCGACGCGGAACGGGTTCTTGAACCCCTTCAGCTTCGGCACCCGCATGTGAAGCGGCATCTGGCCGCCCTCGAAGTTCGTGGGCACCTGGCCTCGGGCCGACTGGCCCTTCATGCCCCTACCCGCGGTCTTGCCCCGTCGGCCGGCGATGCCTCGTCCGACGCGGCGCTTGGCCGTGTTGGAGCCGGGGGCGGGGGTGAGGTCGTGCAGCTTCACGGTTCGATCTCCTCGACGGTCACCAGGTGGGGGACCCGGGCCAACATGCCCCGGATCTCGGGGCGGTCGGGCAGGGTGTTGGACCGGCCGATGCGGCCGAGGCCGAGGGCCCGGATGGTGCCCCGCTGCTTGGGCTTGGCGCCGATGGTCGAGCGGGTCTGGGTCACCTTGAGCTCGGCCATCACCGCACCTCCTCGACCCGGTGCGGGCCCCGCTGGGTCTCCCGGTAGGCGTCGAGCAGGCCCTTGGGGACGAACTCCTCGGGTGAGAGGCCCCGCAGGCGGGCCACCTCGTCGGGCCGCTTGAGGGCCTGGAGCCCGGCGATGGTGGCCCGGGCGACGTTGATGTGGTTGGACGAGCCGAGCGACTTGCACAGGACGTCGTGGATGCCGGCTTCCTCGAGGATGGCCCGGGCGGCGCCACCGGCGATCACCCCGGTGCCGGGCGCCGCCGGCTTGAGCAGCACCCGGCCGGCGCCCATGCGGCCGATCACCGGGTGGGTGACGGTCGAGCCGGCCAGCGCCACCGAGAACATGTTCTTCTTGGCCTCCTCGGTGCCCTTCTGGATGGCGAGGGGCACCTCCTTGGCCTTGCCGTAGCCGAGGCCGACCCGGCCGTTGCCGTCGCCGATCACGACGAGCGCGGTGAACGAGAACCGCCGGCCGCCCTTGACCACCTTGGCCACCCGGTTGATGTTGATCACCCGCGAGTCGCGCAGCGAGGCGTCGTTCCCCCGGGACCGTGGGCCGCTGTCGGAAGGGTTGCGTGCCATCAGTTCAGAACTCCAGTCCGCCCGTACGGGCGCCTTCGGCGAGTGCCGCGACGCGGCCGTGGTAGAGGTAGCCGCCGCGGTCGAACACGACGGTCGTCACGCCGGCGGCGGTGGCCCGCTCGGCCAGCCGTTGGCCCACTCGGGAGGCGGCGGCCACGTTGCTCCCGGCGTCCCGCAGCTCCGCCTCGGTGGTCGAGGCCGAGGCCAGCGTCGCCCCCGAACGGTCGTCGATCACCTGGGCCGAGATGTGGCGGTTCGACCGGAACACGGCCAGGCGGGGACGCTCGGGCGTGCCCCGCACCTTCTTGCGGACGCGGCGGTGGCGCCGGATCCGGGCCTCGCGCTTCTGCTTCGCAACATCGCTCATCGGGTGGCTCCTACTTCCCTGTCTTGCCGGCCTTGCGGACCACGTGCTCGCCGGCGTAGCGGACGCCCTTGCCCTTGTAGGGCTCGGGCTTGCGCAGCGCCCGGATGTCAGCGGCCACCTGCCCCACCTGCTCCTTGTCGATGCCGCGGACCAGGATGCGGTTCGGCGTCGGCACCTCGAAGGCGATCCCCTCGGGCGCCCGCACCCGCACGGGGTGGCTGAACCCCAGGGCCAGGTCGATGGTGTCGCCGCTGAGCGTGGCCCGGTAGCCGACGCCGATGATCTCGAGCTCCTTGGTGAACTCCTGGCTCACGCCCAGCACCATGTTGTTGACGAGCGAGCGCACCAGGCCGTGCAGCGCGCGGTTGCCCCGTTCGTCGTCGGGCCGCTCCACGAGGAGGTCGCCGCCCTCCCGGCGGATCGAGATGTCGCCCGGGATGCGGCGACCGAGGCTGCCCTTCGGGCCGACCACGGTGACGTGGCGGCCCTCGACGGTCACGTCGACGCCGCTCGGCACGGGGATGGGGGCTTTGCCGATTCGAGACATCAGAGGCCTGCCTTCACCAGACGAAGCACAGGATCTCCCCGCCGACGCGGCGCGAGCGGGCCTCGCGGTCGGTGAGCAGCCCCTGGCTGGTCGAGACGATGGCGACGCCGAGGCCCCCGAGCACCCGCGGCACCTTCTCGGCCTTGGAGTACACCCGCAGGCCGGGCTTGGACACCCGCCGCAGCCCGGAGATCGTCCGGGACCGCTCCGGGGAGTACTTCATGGTGATGGTGAGCACGCGGCCGGGCCGGGTGGGGTCGTCCTCGGCCACGAAGTCGGTGATGTAGCCCTCCCGCTTCAAGATGTCGGCCAGCGCCTCCTTCTGCTTGGAGGAGGGCATGCGCACGTCGTCGTGCATCGCCACGTTGGCGTTGCGGATGCGGGTCAGCATGTCGGCGATCGGATCGGTCATCGTCATCGGCTATCCCCCCTCACCAGCTGGCCTTGGTGACGCCCGGGATCTCCCCGGCGTGGACCATCTCCCGCAGGCACACCCGGCAGAGCTTGAACTTGCGGTACACCGAGTGCGGTCGGCCGCAGCGCTGGCACCGGGTGTAGGCCCGCACCTTGAACTTGGGCTTGCGGTTGGCCTTGTTGATCAGGGCTTTCTTGGCCATCAGGTCAGTCCTTCACGGGAGAAGGGGAAGCCGAAGGCGGCGAGCAGCGCCCTGCCCTCGGCGTCGGTCCGGGCGGTGGTGACGAGGGAGATGTCCATCCCCCTGGTGGTGTCGATGCGGTCGTAGTCGATCTCGGGGAAGATGAGCTGCTCGGTCACGCCGAACGTGTAGTTGCCGTTCCCGTCGAAGGAGTTGGCGGGCAGGCCCCGGAAGTCCCGGATGCGGGGGATGGCCAGGCTGATGAGCCGGTCGAAGAACTCCCACATCCGGTCGCCCCGCAGCGTGACCTTGGCGCCGATGGCGTTGCCCTCCCGGAGCTTGAAGCCGGCGATCGACTTCTTGGCCCGGGTGACGAGGGGCTTCTGGCCCGTGATGACGGTGAGGTCGTTGACCGCGCCCTCGAGCAGCGAGGGCTGGCCCACGGCGGCACCGACGCCCATGTTGACCACGATCTTGGTGAGTCGGGGGACCTGCATGACGTTGTCGAGGCCCAGCTCGGCCTGGAGGCGGTCGCGGATCTCGGCTCCGTAGCGGGTCTTGAGGCGGGGCACGGTGACCGCCGCGGTGGTGTCGGTGGCGCTCATCCGAGCTCGGCTCCCGTGCGCCGGCACACCCGGATCTTGGTGCCGTCGGCCTGGATCTTGTAGCCCACCCGCGTGGGGCGGCCGTCGGCCGGGCTGACCACGGCCACGTTCGGCACCGGGATGGGCATGTCCTTGTCGATGATGCCGCCCTGCATGGTCGCGGTGCGGGCCTTCTGGGACTTGCGGACCACGTTGACCCCGTCGACGATCACCTTGTTCTCCTTGGGCAGGACCCGCATGACCACGCCTTCCTTGCCGCGGTCCTTGCCGGTCAGGACCCGGACCCGGTCGCCCTTCTTGATCTTGAGGCCGCTCACGTCACAGCACCTCCGGGGCGAGGGACACGATCCGCATGAACCGCTTGTCGCGCAGCTCGCGCCCGACCGGCCCGAAGATGCGGGTGCCGCGCGGCTGCTGCTGGTCGTTGATGAGCACGGCGGCGTTCTCGTCGAAGCGGATGTAGGAGCCGTCGGGCCGGCGCTTCTCCTTCTTCACGCGGACGACGACGCACTTCACGACGTCGCCCTTCTTCACGCCGGCGCCGGGGATGGCGTCCTTCACGGTGGCGACGAAGATGTCCCCGATCGACGCGTAGCGCCGCTTGGAGCCCCCGAGCACCTTGATGCACAGGACCTCCTTGGCGCCGCTGTTGTCGGCGACCCGTAGCCGGGTCTCCTGCTGGATCATCGGATCACTTCGCCCTTTCCACCACGTCGGTGACCCGCCACCGCTTCAGCTTCGAGAGCGGGCGGGTCTCCTGGACGCGGACCCGGTCGCCGACCTGGACGTCGTTGGCCTCGTCGTGGGCGTAGAGCTTCTTGGACCGCTGCATGGTCTTGCCGTAGAGCGAGTGGCGGACCCGGTCGACGACGTGGACCACCACCGTCTTGTCCATGGCGGTGGAGGTGACCACGCCCTCGCGCACCTTGCGGGGGTTGGGTCGGGCTTCGGTGTCGTCCATCAGGCGTCCTCCGTGCTCAGGGCCTCGGCGGCGGCGATCTCGCGGGCCCGCAGCTCGGTGGTGATGCGGGCGATCTGGCGGCGCGTCGCCGACAGGCGGCTGGAGTTGTCCAGCTGACCGGTGACGTGCTGGAAGCGCAGGTTGAACAGCTCCTGCTTCGCCTCCACCAGGCGTTCGACCAGGCTGGTGTCGTCCAGGTTCGTGACCGAATCGGCTCGCGCCATCAGAACCCCTCCGTGCGGGTGATGATCCGGGCCTTGATCGGCAGCTTCTGGATGGCCCGGTCGAGGGCCTCACGGGCCACCACGGGGTCGTGGTAGGAGAGCTCGAAGAGCACGCGGCCGGGCTTGACCACGGCCACCCAGCGCTCGGGGTTGCCCTTGCCCGACCCCATGCGGGTCTCGGCCGGCTTCTCGGTCACGGGCTTGTCCGGGAACACGTTGATCCAGACCTTGCCGCCGCGCTTGATGTGGCGGGTCATGGCGATCCGGGAGGCCTCGATCTGGCGGGCGGTCACCCAGCCCGGCTCGAGGGCCTGGATGCCGTACTCGCCGAAGGTGACGGCGGTGCCGCCCTTGGCCGCGCCGGTGCGCCGGCCGCGGTGCTGCTTGCGATGCTTGACCTTCCGGGGCATGAGCATCAGTCCGCGTCCCCCGGGCGGAAGTGGGGGGTCTCGTGGTGCTCGCGCACCGACCGCTCGATCTCCTCCTCCTCGGCGAGGAGGCGCTCGAGCTCGGGGTCGGCCTCCTTCACCAGCGGGGTGGCCTCGGTGGCCTCGGCCGCCGGGTCCACCGCCGGGTCACCGGGCGCGCCCTCGGTCGCCGGGCGACGGCGGGCCGCCGACGACGACACCACCTGCTTGGGTCGCGCCGCCCCCGAGGTCTCACCGACGGCCATGGCCGCCTCCCGGGTGATCTTGTCCTCGCCCTGGGTCTTGTAGGGGAGGATGTCGCCCTTGTAGATCCAGACCTTCACGCCGATGCGACCGGCGGTGGTCTTGGCCTCTCGGAAGCCGTAGTCGATGTCGGCGCGGAGGGTGTGCAGCGGGACCCGGCCCTCGCGGTACCACTCGGTCCGGCTCATCTCGGCTCCACCGAGGCGACCTGAGCACTGCACCCGGATGCCGAGCGCCCCCGCCTTCTGGGCGTTCTGCACGGCGCGCTTCATGGCACGGCGGAACGCCACCCGGCCGGCCAGCTGGTCGGCGACGCCTTGGGCGATCAGGGCGGCGTCCAGCTCGGGCTGCTTGATCTCCTGGATGTTGAGCTGGACCTTCTGGTTGCCGGTGATCTTGGCCAGCTCGGACCGCAGACGGTCGGCCTCGGCGCCCCGGCGGCCGATCACGATGCCGGGCCGGGCGGTGTGGACGTCGACCCGGAGGCGGTCCCGGGTGCGTTCGACCTCGACCCGGCTGATGGCGGCATGGGGCAGGTCGCCCATCAACAGGGCCCGGATCTTCCAGTCCTCGATGATGAAGTCGGCGTACTCGCTGCGACCGGCGAACCAGCGCGACTTCCAGTCGGTGGTGACGCCCAGCCGGAACCCGTAGGGGTTGACCTTCTGGCCCATTACCTTGCTCCCTCGTCGCGATGCTCCTCGGTCGAGGCTTCGCCCATCCGGGTCACATCGTTAGCGCTGCTCCGCCTGGCGGACTCCGCAGCCATCACAGTTCTTCCTCGTCGGGGCCGGCTTCGTCGGCTTCGGCGGCGGCGTCCTGTAGGGCGATCTCGGCCTCGGCCGGCATGGCCAGCTCGGTGGACTCGGCAAGCTCGTCCGCGCCTGCCTCCTCCTCGGCGCCCGTCCCCGCACCCTCCCCGGCGCCGGCGCCCTCGCCGGCGGCGTCTTCGGCCACCTCGATGGTCTCGGGGGTGGGCTCGCCGGGCACCGGCGATGTGGGCTCGTCCTCGGCCACGGTGGTCTCCTTCTTGCGGCTGCGGGCCACACGGGCCCGGCGATCGGCGGCGGGGGTGGCCCGGCGGCGGGTGCGGCCGGCCGGGACCGAGGCCGCCTGGCGGTCCTGCCAGCGGCGCAGCTCGGCGTCGGGCAGGCGGCTGACGATCACGGTGATGTGGCAGGTGCGCTTGCGGATGCGGGTGGCCCGCCCCCTGGCCCGGGGCCGCCACCGCTTGAGGGTGGGGCCCTCGTCGGCGAAGCAGGCCGACACGAACAGGGTCTCGGGGTCCTGGCTGTCGTTGGCGGCGGCGTTGGCCACCGCCGAGGCCAGGCACTTGCGGATGACGATGGCCACGTCGCGCTCGACGAAGCGCAGGATGTCGTCGGCCTCGCTGACGTGGCGGCCCCGGATGAGGTCCAGCACCTCCCGGGCCTTGTACGCGGAGACGCGCGAGTACCGGACCTGGGCCCTGGTGCCGGGCCGCTCGTTGGTCTTGACGCCGAAGGCCACTAGCGCCGGCCCTTGGTGTTGCGTTCCTGGCCGGCGTGGAACCGGAACGTGCGGGTGGGGGCGAACTCCCCGAGCTTGTGGCCGACCATCGACTCGGTGATGTACACGGGCACGTGCTTGCGCCCGTCGTGGACGGCGATGGTGTGGCCCACCATGTCGGGGATGATCGTGGAGCGCCGCGACCAGGTCTTGACCACCTTCTTCTCGCCCTTGGTGTTGAGGTCGTCCACCTTGGACAGCAGGTGGTCGTCCACGAACGGGCCCTTCTTGAGCGAACGGGGCATGTCGCCTACCTCCTGGTGCCGCGGGTACGGCGGCGGCGCACGATCAGCTTCTGTGACGGCTTGGTCTTGTCCCGGGTGCGGCCCTCGGGCTTGCCCCACGGCGACACCGGGTGGCGCCCGCCCGAGGTCTTGCCCTCGCCACCACCGTGGGGGTGGTCGACCGGGTTCATGGCCACGCCCCGGGTCTGGGGGCGGACGCCCTTCCAGCGGTTGCGACCGGCCTTGCCCACCTTGACCAGCTCGGCCTCGGCGTTGCCGACCTCGCCGACGGTGGCCCGGCAGTCGATCGGCACCCGGCGCATCTCGGTGCTCGGCAGGCGCAGGGTGGCGAAGTCGCCCTCCTTGGCCACGAGCTGCACGCTGGAGCCGGCCGAACGGGCCATCTTGGCGCCGCCGCCGGGCTTGAGCTCGACGTTGTGGACGGTCGTGCCCACCGGGATGTAGCGCATGGCCAGGGCGTTGCCCGGGCGGATCTCCGAGCCCTGCCCCGACTGCAGCAGGTCGCCCACCTTCACGTTGCGGGGGGCGATGATGTAGCGCTTCTCGCCGTCGAGGTAGTGCAGCAGGAGGATGCGGCAGTTGCGGTTGGGGTCGTACTCGACCGCGGCCACCCTGGCCGGCACGCCGTCCTTGGTGCGCCGGAAGTCGACCTGGCGGTACTGGCGCTTGTGGCCGCCGCCCTTGTGGCGGGCCGTCTTCCGGCCGGCGTTGTTGCGGCCGCCGGTACCGGCCCGGGGGGCGACCAGCGACTTCTCGGGTCGGTCTCGGGTGATGTCGGCGAAGTCCGACACCGTCTGGAACCGGCGCCCGGGGCTGGTGGGCTTGCGCTTGCGGAGGGCCATGGTCCTATGCCTCGAAGAGCTCGATGGAGTCGCCGGGAGCGAGCGTGACGATCGCCCGCTTGGCGTCGGGGCGCTTGCCGGTCTGGCCGGTGCGCCGGTTGCGGGTCGTCTTGCCCTTGCGGTTCAGGGTGTTCACCTTGGCCACGGTGACCCCGAAGATGGATTCGATGGCGTCGGAGATCTCGGGCTTGGACGCCCGGGGGTCGACCACGAACGTGTACACGTTCGCCTCGATCAGCCCGTAGGACTTTTCGCTCACCACGGGGCGCAAGATGACGTCTCGGTGATCACGCATCGTCTGCTCCGCCTCCGGCGGAGCCGGCTTCGCCGATCCGGCTCTCGTCGTCAGAGCTGCTCCGCCTGGCGGACTTCGCAGCCTTGCCATCTGCTCCGCCTCCGGCGGAGCCGGCTTCGCCGATCCGGCCCTCATCGTCAGAGCTGCTCCGCCTGGCGGACTTCGCAGCCTTGCCATCTGCTCCGCCTCCGGCGGAGCCGGCTTCGCCGATCCGGCTCTCGTCGTCAGAGCTGCTCCGCCTGGCGGACTTCGCAGCCTTGCCATCTGCTCCGCCTCCGGCGGAGCCGGCTTCGCCGATCCGGCTCTCGTCGTCAGAGCTGCTCCGCCTGGCGGACTTCGCAGCGTCGCCCATCACTACCGGTGTCTCGCTCGGGGCGTCGGCGTCGGCGTCGGGGGCGGCGACGGTGGCGCTGGGCAGGGTGGCCCGGGTGAAGAGGACCCAGTCGCTGGCCAGCACGTCGTAGGCGTTGAGCTCTCGGGCCTCGCAGACGTGCACGCGGCCGAGGTTGCGGAAGCTCTTCCAGGCCGCCTCGTCCTCGACGGTGAGGACGACGAGCACACGGCCGGACACGTCGAGGGCGGCCAGGGCGGCGACCGCGGCCCGCGTGCTGGGGGCGTCGAAGTCCCAGTCGACCACGAGGACCCGGCTCTCGGCGGCCCGGTCCGAGAGGGCCGAGCGCAGCGCGAGGCGGATCATCTTCTTCGGGGTCCGCTGGGCGTAGCTGCGGGGCTTGGGGGCGTGGGTGACCCCGCCGCCGCGCCAGTGCGGGGCCCGGATGGAGCCCTGGCGGGCCCGGCCGGTGCCCTTCTGGCGCCAGGGCTTGGCCCCGCCGCCGGCCACCTCGGCCCGGGTGCGGGTGCTCTGGGTGCCGGCCCGCCGGGCGGCCAGCTGGGCGGTGACGACCTGGTGCATCACCGCCACGTTCGGTTCGACCCCGAAGGTGGCGTCGTCGAGGGTGACGCGGCCGGCCTTCTTTCCGGAGGCGTCGAGCACGTCGACCTCAGCCATCGCTGGCCTTCCTTCCCTTGACCGCGTCGCGCACCAGGACCAGGGCGCCCTTGGCCCCCGGCACGGCGCCCTTGATCAGCAGCAGGTCCCGCTCGGCATCGGCCGACACCACCGTGAGGTTCAAGGTGGTGACCCGCTCGCCGCCCATGCGACCGGGCATGCGCTGGCCGGGGAACACCCGGGCGGGGGTGGCACAGGACCCGATCGCCCCGGGCGCCCGGTGGATGCGGTGGGCGCCGTGGCTCGCCTTCTGTCCGGAGAACCCGTGCCGCTTCATGACGCCGGCGAACCCCTTGCCCTTGGTCACGGCGGTGACGTCAATCTGGTCGCCTTCGGCGAGGATGTCGACCTTGATCTCCTGGCCCACCTCGTAGCCCGACGTGTCGTCCAGGCGCAGCTCCACCAGCCGAGGCCCCGGTTCGACGCCCGCCTTGGTGAACTGGCCGGCGACCGGCTTGGTGAGCTTGCTGGCCTTCTTCTGGCCGAAGGTGACCTGCAACGCGCTGTACCCGTCGCGCTCGGGGGTCTTCACCGACACGACGCGGCAAGGGGCGACCTGGAGGACGGTCACGGGCACGACGCGGTTCTGGTCGTCCCAGACCTGGGTCATGCCGACCTTCTCGCCGACGATTGCCTTCGTTGCCATGGTTCCTCTTCTGCGCGGAGGAACGACCGGAGCCGTTCACGCGGACGCTCCGCTCGGGCGGGCCCGGCGGAGCGTCTTTCGGTTTGTGCTGCGGGGTTCCTGAGCCCAGGGCGCAGGCCGGCGCAGACGTCGATTCGGGTGGGACTGGGGGTGTGCCATCGGGGCGGGACCCCGGGCGCACGGAGGGTGGACTCTAGCGGGGAGCCACAGAGGCGTCCAAGTGGGACTCGGGCGCCAGCCATGCGAACCAGCGGCGATCGACCGGGACGCAGCGGCGGACGGCCAGACCCGCCTCGGCGGCGACATCGGTGACGACGTCGGCGCCCACCCAGGCCCACGGGAAGGGCCCGATCCGGGACCCGGCCACCTCCAGCACCACATGGTCCCTGCGCAACCCCAGCCCCGGCTCACCGAGCTCGACCACGACGGTGCCCGAGGGCCGCACCAGGGACCGGACCCGTCGGAGCAGGGCCACCGGGTCCCCGCCGATGCCCACGTTGCCGTCGAACAGCAGAGCGCTGGCCCAGCGCCCCTCGCCGGGCAGCGGGCCGAAGACCGACCGTTCGAGGACCGTGGCGCCCCGGGACCTCGCGGCGGCGATGGCACCCGGCGCCACGTCGATGCCGAGGGCGGGCCGGCCCCGTTCGGCGAGGGCCGCCACCAGACGTCCGGGTCCGCAGCCGAGGTCGATCACCGGTGCCGTCACGGCGGCCAGCACGGTCAGATCGGCCTCGGTCGCCTCCGCCCACCAGCGCCGGGTGTCGAGGGTGTGGACCGCACCGGTCCCCGTGCGGAGGGCGGCGTGTTGTATGGCGAGCGCCTCCGGCGCTCGCGTGCCGGCTGCTCGCATGGCGCTCGCCACGCCGGCGCGCCGGATGGGGAGCTCGTCAGCTTGCACGGACCCCGTCACGTCGAGGGGGTCCCCGACCGGCGGCGGGCGGCCGCCAGGCGGCGGGCGGCGTCGCCCGCCGCGACCAACCAGACGACGGCCAGGACCAGGACCAGGTTGCGAGCGACGTCGACGGGAAGGATCGTCGGGTTGTCGGGTTGGGCGCCGTAGCGCCGCGCCGCCGGCCAGGTGACCAGGACGAGGAGCCAGCTGAGGGCGAGGGCCACCCGCACCGGGACCCGCACGACCGCCGGGACGAGCTGCGCCGTCAGCATCCCGAGCACGACCGCCGCCGGCAGGACCACGAGGTCGTGGGCCAGCGCGAAGCCCAGCACGAACCGGGCCAGGTCAGGTGCCCGGGCGAGGCGATCGGCGAGGGCCGACCGGAACCCGACGGCCATCAGCGCCCAGCCCACGGCCAGACCCCCCCAGAAGGCGGGCGTCCCGCCGAGCACCGAGCGGATCGTCCGACCCTCGGGGGCGGCTGAGGACCCGCTCACCGCACCTCCAGGCGGCGGACCCACTTGGTCTGTTGCACGCCCGGGCGGTTCGGGCCGATGAGGCGCACCGGGAAGCCGTGGTCGCGATGGAGGGGCTCATCGCCGATCGCCAGCGCGAGCAGGGTGTCGCGGTCGGCGGCCTGGCCCGGGTTGAGCTCGGAGGTGGCATAGGAACCCCGGGTCTGCAGCGATCGGACGGTGACCTCGGCTCCGGCCGGCGCCCCGGCCCGCTCCAGCAGGTCGCGGACGGGTACCCCCACCCACGTGGCCGAGGCGCTCCAGCCCTCCACGCAGGCGATCGGCAGGCGGGCCGTCCGCTGGGGCATGGCCCGCAGCTCGGACAGGCTGAGCGACAACGGCGTGGCCACCCGCCCGGTGACCTCGAGGCGGTAGCGCTCGTCACCGGCGGAGGCGGCGACGCCGGCCCCGCCGGCGGTGCGGTTCACCGGCAAACCCTGGGGGCCCACGTCGGGCCGCCGGGGCGCGAGCAGCGCCAGCCGCCGGAGCGGGCCGACCGTCTGGCCGGCGGTGGCCAGGGTCACGAGACCGGTGGCGGCGGCGGTGGCGCCGAGGAAACCTCGTCGGCTCAGGGCTCCAGCCCCGGCCGGACCGGCGGCGACCTCGGCCCCCCGGGGCGACCGCGAGAGCGCGTCTCGCGTCTGGGCCACCTTGGCGACGATGTGCACCACGAGGGCGCCGATGGTGACCCACGCCGCCGCGTAGTGGGCTGGTGG
>JAABUR0100004882.1_pt1 | contig 17507 bp, 18 predicted proteins | sample 5560091 | NCBI WGS metagenome assembly JAABUR01 (sample SAMN10711879, study PRJNA513375) | rock metagenome | isolation source: Antarctica rocks | place: Antarctica: Victoria Land, University Valley sud | reverse complement strand
AAGTCATTGCGCATGATGCAGCCGTATGACCTGTATGATGACCATGTCTGCACTGTTTCTCTTAGAATAGGTATCAGGATCTGAGAACTTACGCGTCCTTGCCCTCGCCGCATTCTCCATCTCACCCGCAGGTTTGCGATTTCCTATCTGATCATTCTCTGTATCCAGCCGATACTATTGCTTTGTTTTACCTCGAATCGCGGTCGCGGATGGATGTTCCAGTGCAACTTTTTCTCTTAATCGCTCATGTTCCACTGCATCCCGAAGATGCCGATATGACTAACGTCTTGTACAACTCCAGTCGTCATACTTCTCTTCTCTGCCTCATCATGCAGCAATTTTCTTTGCCGGGAATTATGATTCAGTGTAAGGACGAGAGATGGCTGCAGGTTCTTCGATGTAGCCTCGAGGTCAAGAGAACAATCATATAGAGCAACGCTCGGCTAACGACGTTCTTTTGTATAGTCACGTTGTCAAGTGGATTTCCCAATGCCCTGATCCATCCATACATCTTGTCATATCTCAATTTGCCAACTAACGAGATCGAGCTCATTCAAAGGTCTTTCTTACTGATGACTCTTAACCGTTGCCACCGACTGACTAAGGTATCTCACAAATCCCATTTCTATTATTATTGCGAAGTGGGGAAAGATATGAGGTCACTCCGATGCAACTGATGGCAGCAGCTTTTCCAAGGACGCGCGTTCAACTATTCGATGCTGTTCATATGCTTTACTGTATTCACCCGAGGAAGCTTGGATTGACTTCCAGAGATGCGAGCTCGTACTGCTATCAGGTAGACTAAATCAATGAAACCCTCCGCCGGTGGCGGTCAAAACGATATGGGGCTAGCATTTCTGAATCTGAAATATCTTGCCAGTCAGTTATATAAAGCGACTCTTACATCCTCTTGTCTTGGCATCTTCACCTAAAACTATTAGTATGCACTGTTCAACGACATTTCTTAGTACCTTAATTACCACAAGCCTCGTGCGACTTGGCCTTACCTCACCACTACCGCAAGGAGGCTATAGTTCGGGGATTAACAACGACAATGTGCCTGGCCTCCCAGTAGGGCCTGCAGGAGCGACAGGCTCACCGTACGGTCCAGATGCCTTACTGGGGAACGACGGCAGTACTCCAGACACCGCCGACAGCGCAATTGTCTCCAATTATGAACTAGTACCTGGTCAAAGAGCAGATGCTGATATCGGTCTTTATCTGGACTTCTCCAAGACACCCAATCCTCAGCCGATCAGGGGTAGCAACGGGTATACTGATGCTGGTCCACGTATGTATATTGGCGTTTTATTTCAACACTGACTGACAGTAATATGTTAGGAAATTACAACGTTGATCGCCTCAACAGTGACGCAGTGGCACGGCCAGGCACAGACGCTGGAGATGTTCCCAATGCCAAATGGCCGATGGGAATGTCCACCAATAGAGCTGGCACAGGAAAAAATTCAGGTTGGGCCCGAGAGCAAAACATCAAAGACCTTCCCATTGCCACCGCGATGGCCGGGGTAGACATGGCTCTTGCGCCTAACGCATATCGAGAGTTACACTGGCACAGTGCCAATGAGTGGAGCTACATCTTCAACGGTAGTGCCCGTGTGTCCGCCGTCAACGAGAATGGAGAAGCATTTGTCGATGACGTCAACGCTGGAGATCTATGGTTCTTTCCCGCTGGAGGTCTGTTTGGGCATCTGCTCCCTAATGGATGGCTTATGCTAATATTGGAAAGTTCCTCATTCGATCCAAGCCTTAGATGAAGGCGTAGAGTTTCTGCTCGTATTTGATGAAGGTACCTTCTCAGAGGACGATACCGACCTCGTTTCCGAGCTTTTTCTTCGGAACCCCAGAGAAGTTCTTGCGAAGAACTTTCAGACTGATATCTCAGACTTCGATAATCGTGAGCACTCCACGTAATGAACCTACCTTACATGTCAAACTAACAGCAGATCAGTTCCTAGCGACCAACTATATATCTTTAATGGGACTCCAGCCCCAGTCAATCTGAGCGAAGTCCGCAAAAATATTACGGGTCCGTCCGGCTACCTCCCAACCAATCAATCCTACACCTACCATCTCTCGCAGCAAGCCCCCTACGAAGTCCCGGGTGGCTCCGTCAAAATCGTTGACCCAACTACTTTCCATATTGCCTCAGACTTCTCAGTCGCCCTCTTCACCATTGCCCCTGGCGCCATGCGTGAAATCCACTGGCACCTCACCTCGGATGAATGGAGCTTCTTCCTCGCCGGCTCTGCACGCCTCACCGTTTTCCAGGGCCCTTCGAGCTCCCGCACCTTTGACTTCCAGGCGGGTGATGTAGGGTATGTCCCGATGGTAGACTCTCATTACATCGAAAACTTTGGTACCGAGGACGTCGTCTACATGGAAGTCTTACAGGCACCGAAATATACGGATATTAGCGTGGGGCAGTGGTTGGGACTGACACCGCCCCAGGTTGTGGCAGACACGCTGCATCTACCGGAGTCCCTGATTTCTCGATTAAGTAAGGTAAAACAGTATATCATTCCTGGGAACACGAATTTGAGTACGACGAATTTTACGCCCTCAACAAAACCTACGGCATTGGGGTACTCGAGGTGACGGGACTTGCCTTGAGATCCAGGCCGTCTTCTTGTCGTTGATGGCTCAAGCGACAACCACGCCAATACTTTGAGTAAATTTTTACATGGATGAACAGCCACAAGGATAGTTGCAAAATTCAATGAGTTAAAAAGATTTGAGATAGACGATTTAGGAATGGACAAGAATAAGCTCTCCTACTTAAAAATCAAGTAACATCTTGCTTCCAATACTCTAACTCATTAAGAACCAAAACCTTCCGCTAAAGGTCCCCAATTGTATGACCCGTAGCAGCCCAATAATCATGGGTATTCATTAGTCAGGCAGTGTGACATTTGCGTTAGAAACTCTGCCAAAGAGGAAAGCTTTCACAGACCACTAATACTGGGCTCGGAAATGAAAAAACATAAGCCAGAGACACATATGTTGCCGAGATTATGGAACAATATTTTTTAATGTAGAAGCAAAGCGTTGATACGAATTAATGAGAGTGAACGTCAGCCTTACAGAAGTCGTTTACTACCTAATTAGGTAAGTGTATGCGCTAACTAAAAGCCACCTTCAAATCTTCTCTCTTCGAAATCATCGAGATTTTTGAACCTTTCCATCATGCCTAAATTTGTACCTCGACAACGTAAGCACAAAGTAAGACAAAGAGTTAAGCATAATGGAGATCACTCTGGAACTACGAATGACTCAAATACCGTGGAAATCGTACCTATCACCAACAATCAGAAAGAGGAAAAAAGACGAAGGATAAAAGATGCCATCCACGCTGACCAACCGATAATGTCTAGTAAGAAAAAGAAGAGACTTGAAAAATACATCGTAGGACTGCGTATTGAGGACCTAGATAGACCACGAACGAAAAGCTGACTTACACTCTACTAGGATACTAAATTGAAGAAGGAAGAAAACCTTGAATTCATTAAGAAGTTAGCGAGTACGCAAGTTGACACATCACTATTGCGCAGCTCTCGAGATCTTGGCGTCAGTAAGGAATCGAAGCGTGAACTGCTTTCGCGGGCGCTGCGGGAGCAGAAAGCCGGCATCAATGTACAAAAAAATAACAAAATCTTATTCGAGGACTGTGATATGAATGATGATGACGGCGGCTCAGACGGTTCGATTGATTCTATGAGAGGAAGGTCTCTGGCAAAAGAAAAAGAGCAGCGGCCAAAGCTAGCTGTAGGTAGCGGGCTAAAGAGGTTACTAGAAACCGATGTGGATGGAAAACCAATTATCAAGAAAAGACGGCGTTTGAAGAAATTGAAGCCGCGGTCTACTCATCTAGCAGAGCATTCGTGGCAGGGCTTTAGCTCCGCTTCTGACTCGGATGCAACATCAAGATCATCCATCCTAGAGAGGGATTCTATAGGAACCCAGACTGAGTCTGAAGCGGACCTTGATGATTTACTTATAGAATCATCTACAGATGATAAAGAGAACGACCAGACCAGTAATGAAGGTAGGGATGCGGATAGCCAAACCGCGCGTAAAGAAAGATCGACCGCATTCAAAGCTTGGGCAACGCAGCAAATAAATGAGGCCATAGGTTTCACTCCTGCTACTACAGCTGTCTCGACCTTGGGTGGTCAGATAGAGGCGCAAAGCTACCAGATAATACCCAGGGAACCTGAGCAGGACCCATTACCACCTGAACTTGAAATTAGTAACAACTTCCAAGACCGTAAGGCATTCAGCGTTCAAGTCGAGAGGTCATCTGAAATCAAAGACGCCCGCTTAGGACTACCAGTCGTGGCAGAAGAACAGAAGATCATGGAGGCTATCTACAATAACCCTGTTGTCGTAATTTGGGGCGCGACTGGTAGTGGGAAAACTACGCAAGTCCCTCAATTCCTGTTCGAGGCCGGTTTTGGCAGCCCAGACAGTCCGAATCCCGGAATGATTGGTGTGACTCAACCGCGGAGAGTAGCTGCAGTCAGTATGGCTAAACGAGTAAACGAGGAGCTTGGAAGCATGGCTGGGAAGGTCTCGTACCAAATACGATTCGAAAGTTCAGCCAGTGAGAAGACAGCCATAAAATACATGACAGATGGTATCCTCATCAGGGAAATTGCAAATGATTTTGCCTTGCTGAAATACTCGGCAATCATCATAGATGAAGCGCATGAGCGAGGGACTAACACCGACATATTGATTGGCATGGTCAGTCGAATTGTTGATTTAAGGGAATCTATGCGTAAAGAGGATCCGGAGATCATGCCTCTAAAGCTTATCATTATGTCCGCAACTTTGAGGATATCCGATTTCCTAGAGAACCCGAACCTTTTCCGCAGAGGGGCGCCTCCTCTGATACAAGCAGAAGGGCGCCAGTATCCAGTCACTATACATTTTACTCGCAGAACCCAAAGAGATTATGTCGAGGAAGTGTTCATGAAGATTAGCAAGGGTCACAAAAAGCTGCCGCCGGGCGGTATGCTTGTCTTCTTGACGGGGCAGAACGAGATCACCACACTATTAAGGAGACTTAATGATGCATTTCCTACTACGCACGAGAGCCAAGCTCCAATTCAGAGAGCTCACATAGCTGCAATTAATGCACCTGTTGAGGACGAAGACCTGGACGTGGGGCAGGCTAATTTTGACTACGACCAGATTGGAGATGGTAGCGACGACAATGGTGATAAATTTGACAGTGAAGATGATAAGGATTTCGATGTGCCTGACATGGAATACTCCTCCCCAGCTTCCACCCAAATCCACGTCCTTCCCCTCTACTCCCAGCTCCAAACAAAAGACCAACTCCGCGTCTTCTCGCCACCCCCCGACAATGCCCGCCTAATCGTCCTAGCTACCAACGTCGCAGAAACCAGTCTTACAATCCCTGGTATTCGCTACGTTTTTGACTGTGGCCGCGCCAAAGATAAAAAATATGACCGCCTCACAGGCGTCCAAAACTTCGCAATTGGCTGGATCAGCAAAGCAAGCGCCAGCCAACGCGCTGGCCGAGCCGGTCGAACAGGCCCGGGACACTGCTACCGCCTCTACTCCTCCGCTGTTTACGAACGAGATTTCCTTGAACACACTGAGCCCGAGATTCTTCGCATGCCTGTTGAAGGTGTGGTGTTGCAGCTTAAAAGCATGGATCTGCAGCATGTTGTCAATTTCCCTTTCCCAACGCCCCCTGACCGTCAAAGCCTGGCCAAAGCCGAAAAACTTCTCGCTTATCTTGGTGCTATCTCATCAACCGGCAAAATCACAGCCATAGGCCGAGAACTGTCAATCTACCCGCTCTCTCCACGCTTCTCCAAAATGCTCCTTATCGGGCACCAGCACAACTGCATGGCCTACACCATCGCCCTTGTCGCCGCCCTTGCAGTTCCCGACATCTTTATCCCAGGAAACCAACTCGACCTGTCTCCCGCATCACCATCATCCATCAATACCACCCCAGAAGATCGCCAAGCAGATGCCTCCCGCGCCAAGCGAAAGAAGGATTATACCCAAGCGAGTAGCCTCTTCTCTCGGAACTCCCCCCACGCCGACGCTCTTAAAGTTTTTACTGCTCTTTGCGCCTACGCCTACGCACCCATACCGTTCGACTTTTGCAACCAATTCTTCCTCCGACCCAAAGCGCTCCTCGAAGCGTCTCACCTGCGTCAACAACTCCACAACATTGTCCGGTCCAACCACCCCAACCTTCTTCCTGGGGTATATAACCCTAAGCTGCCGGAGCCGAGCACGAAACAGCTGAAAGCACTGACGCAGATTGTGGCGGCGGCGTTTGTGGATCAGGTTGCTGTGCGGTATGATGTTGCGCCTAGTCCGCCAGAACTGGTGAGGAAACCTACGAGGGCGATTGATGTGCCGTACCTTCCCTTATTTCCTGCACACATGGGGAAAGCAGAGGACTTGCTCGATGTGGCTGTGTTTATTCACCCCTCCTCCGTCCTCTCTTCCTTACCTCCTGCCTCTCTCCCCACCTACCTTGTATACTCCCATCTCCAGCGTAGCACACCATCCACAATCAATAATATCAGGAAACCCCGTACGCGAATGCATGCATTAGCGGCGGTCACAGCGAAACAGCTTTTTGCACTGGCGAGGGGGACGCCGTTGGTAAGGTATGGGAAGCCGATCGGGAAGACTCTCAAGGAGGAGGGGAAGACGAGGGAGTGTTGGGTCGTGCCGGAGTTGGTTGGAGGTGGAGGAGCAGGGGGGCTTGGTGGGGCATGGCCATTGCCAGCGGTCAAGGTAGTGCAGATGAGGGGGGCGAGAGGGGACTGGGATGTAGAGAGTGTGATTGGGTGAGTTGGTGGTTGGATTAGAAAGGTACGCTACAGACCTGCTTTATACCTTATCATTCCCGAATTGTCTTGCAGCTTCATCGATGCTTAAAGTAGGGAAGATTAAGGTTGGAGATAGACTCTGACCTAACGGAGAAAGGAGGCTGTACTAGAGAGATAGATCGGGAAACTAGGTAGAGAATTTTGCTGGTGGGCATGCGTGGCCGGCAGTTTGTGATAGAATGAACTAATAGCTACTGGCTGCAGACGGATTTGCAAAATGCCATAATAGAAAATCTACCAACGATGTACATTATCTCAACTGATATAGTTACCACTTAATAGAAGAACCTTTCAGTGGCTTTCGCTACAATATTTCAATTTGAAACAGAGTATTCGTCTTAGAGACAAGGAGTAGAAAATCGCTATGGCAGGGAAAAGTTGGAAAAGCGGCCGCTGGGGTAGCATTTTTGACCTCGTATGCCAGCACATCATGGGGAGGCTGAATCAGCAAGCGCTGATAGAACTCTGAATGGAAAGCGTAGAGGAGGAAGAATCGCGCAGCTGTAGTCGGATTTCAACGTCTTCGGGGCCGATGGGTTCAGATAGGGTATGCTCTAGCGGATGAATAGAAGGTAGTGGTGCCTCAGGCAAGGATAGTGCATTTGGCTGGAGGGCTTAGTAAATGCTTAGAAATCCCCACTCTTTTTTAACCTCTCTCCATCACAGAAACTCATCCCATGAGCTTCCCAGTCACTTTGATACGTGAATATCCCTTCTAGGAATTTCCCATTAACTTCATACGTGAGGATTCCCTTTAGAAACACTTTACACAGCTTCAATCCTCTGAGGAGCGGAGCATAAGCCATCAAGAGCAGCCTCCATTACCGTGCCTCTCCCAATGCCTTCCGATTCACCTCAAATCCCGAACGTGTCAGCTCCTACCTATCCTGCTCTCACGAAGCGAGCATCCGGAAAGGTCGACGGCATCTTTACCGACGCTATGTGCGTGAAATTTGCGGACAGAATCATCGTGACCGTTACTCAAGGCGGACGTCTAGCACAATGGGTGTGTATCAAACCTTGTTAGAGCGTTGTTCGAATAGAATTGACACGCTAATCAGATACACGTACCTCTCGAAACGTCCGATCCGACTTTCGCAGACCACCACCTCACCGCAAACAATGACGAGAACAGCCTCCTGCCAATGGCACACCTGACACCTAAGACACTGCTTGGGGGCTCGACGCCGGAGAGGGAGACTGTTGGTCAGCTGTATGCCACACAGATTGCAAGCACCATCGCCACCAAGAACCCACAAGAGAACAGGACGTTGGTATTTGGATTAGGCCTAAGCAAATTTGAAGCTAATAGGGAGTCATTTTACGACATCCTCGACTTGGTGAATAAATGCGTCTAGAGGCTAGTAAACGAAAACATAACGAGAGTACATGAACGTGAACAGGAAATAGAATGAGTCTAGAGGCTCTGGTGCTTTCTTTGCGGCTTGGGACATTCCCGAACGAGGTATGGCTGCGTATAGACCCTCGCTAGCACCGAAAACTCTACCTCGACGACGACATTCACAACCAAGACTACCCCGCCCACTCCTGGTACTGCTCGCCTGCATCGAAAAAGCGCTCTCCAGCAACCGCGGTAATCTCGTTGTCGTCTTTGGCTGGTACGTATGAGGAGCTGAATAGCTCCGGAAGGCAGGGCTGACGGAAAGGGTTTCGGGGGTAGATGGCAGTGTTAACAGGTTGCTTATTCAAACGAAGCGCTTCTGGAATGGCTCGTAAGTTTCCGCTTCCGATTTCCCAATGATGATCGCTGCCGCACATTGTCATGCTCTTGATTACATTGATGTTGTCAAGGCCTTCAGCGAAATCTTGAGGTCTAATGTTTTCTGCGAAGCAGAGAGAGCGCAACGCGATGGTCAGATGATCAGTGTCGATCTTGCAGCGCATGCCTTTCATGGCGTTCGTAAACATCGCTGTCTTGAAACCTCCCTGCCAGTCTACGGCGTAGTCGCCGATATCGAAGATAATGTTAGCAAATTTTGGTCGCTCGAGGGCTGTAGAGCATCCGGCCGCATGGCAGGAACGCAGTCCAAGGGGCTTTGCTAATGCTTTGAGGTCTGATCCGAATTGATCAAAGACGATGGTATTTGCCTCATAGAGATGATCACGTGCCTGGTGGTATATCTTCTTGCTAGATTAGAGAAGACTATTAGCGACTGAAGAGTGGATTTGTGGAGGAGAAGGAGCCTACCAGGTTCGCAAGAGGCCCGTGGCAACGTTGGGCTTGAACGTCTTGTTAGAAAGACATCTCATTGAGATGATTCCATCCTCCGCAGTCAATGCCATCTTGAAAATCTTCTGCTGGATCTCCGTCGGGAGCTTGTCAAAGCAACCGCTTCCGACTGCGGTGTCTTCGCCTCCATTAATTATAATGGAAGCTTCGACAGGAAGATGGCTGGTCTCCATCAAGTGCAATGCATAAGACGTCTTCTTGATACAGTCAGTGGCGATTTGCACATCCTGATCAATGATTGCGTCCATCCAATCATCTTGACTGTCGATATCCCAGTACGATTCTCCGCACATCTTGTTGAATCGTGCGACGATCTCGTCATCCGAGATCTCTGGATAGCAGTCAAGTTTCATGGAAGTCTCGGTGCCTTCATCAATCTAAATGCACCTCGGATTAGCAACTAGTTCACCCATATTTTTGGCTGAGCTGAGCTTGCCTGCTCTGGGTCCGTGTTACGGACATCGTCGACCTGACCAGATGTTTCGTTAGCGACAGCAACATTCGAATCTTTAGGCAAAGATGAAGGATGAACTAACCTTCTCCTGGACTGTTTCGACAACGTCCTTTGGAATGAACGCAGCAGCGGCCGGGTCCAGCTTGTTCGCCTGCTGTGCTTCGGGAATGTTGGAAGACATCTTAGCTATGCTATGTCTGTAATAAGTGTTAGTGAAGAGCTGGTTAGATGGTTACAGTTTGGGGTGGTTGAAATCGCGCCCAGAGCTCGGCCCACAACTTACTGAAGTGTATCTGAGCAGAAATCTACGGTGAGCTTTGGCGAAAAAGCGGTACTGTTGATGGAGCGGTTACAAGAATGAAGCTGTTGTTCACTGGCAATGGTCTTGCAAGCTGTAAGGTGCGAGGTATGTTATGTCAAGGATGCTTGGAAGGACGATGTTGGAAGAAGGTGCGATGACTGTAAGAGTATTTCAGAGCGCGTCAAAACGAGACTACCGAGGATTAATTTCCCATTTGATTCACCAACACGAGGCCAATGAGGTTCACTTCACTCTGGAACTTAGGAAATTATGCGATCCCTCATGGTATAGTGGCTGCTGCCTTAAGGGCTCTATGGACACAATGGGTATTCCGCATGCATTGATGGGGAAGCTCCTATTTGGTCCTACCAGAAGTGATATTGCTGGGAATCTATGCTACTCGAGGCTACAAAGTTGAGATTACCAAGCTATTTACAGGATCTGGCATGCAGTGAGCTTCTGGCTACCACGGTCTTGCTATTTTTGAGAAATCCGAAGCTGTCTCTCCTGGCCCTAGATCCATTCAGGCCAAACGGATGCTTGGGATATGATAACAGCTTGAGTATTCACGCCTCATTACGATTTCTCCAGAGTACATTACACTGGTCAAAGCTCTTCCAGAGCCGATGCATCGTTGCCAATGTTGGTATTGTCTCGATGGAACAACGTATAGCTGCTTGCCACGAGCTCTCATATGGCAAGTTGCTGTCTCCGTTGGTCTAGTACTAAGTCTTTCCCAGAGAAAGTTTGAATGATATGGCCATACCTGTCGTCGCTCAGGGGAGCTCTCGGCGTATGCAAAGACATTTCAGAAGTTAGAGAACCACGGTCAGACTCTGCGATGGCTATCAGAACAGGACGAACTTATCTCAAGGCTTTATTGAGAGCCCAAGTCTTCAGGCTGTGCAACGTATCGATGTTTGGGAATTCTATGGAAGCCCCTGATCTCAGCACCAAAGTTTCACTGGCCGAATACTCGGGGCATCTGGCGAAAGGTATGGGCGAGTTTGTCAATGGGAGAAAGCATGGCGGTTTTGACTGCTGAGAATCTATCTGCCCGAGTAGGGGACGGCTTGAAATTGAGTAGGAACAATGGTACCCAATCGCAAAGGATAATTGATGCGTTCAGAACGCTATTTCCAGAGAGCTCTCTGAAGCTGTCTTTAGCTGCCGGGAGCTATACTTGGGATGATGGCTATGTATCTCCTAAGCCTTTCCCGAAAAGCACCGGCCTGCTGTAGGATGGACAGACATGTTGTGGGAGAGCCTATTTACGCCGGATGTGTGCTTGTGATAGAGTTGAACATCAGGTCAGAAGGGGGATATCTCACAACACTTGTATAGTTTTGCCGCTCCTCAGTCAGCTGAGGATTCGGCACCGGGGGCATGAAGTGTGGACAATGTCATAGAGAGCGTTTCCATCTGCCCTGGTGGTAATCTCCGCGGATGAATGGCCGCTATCCGTACCGATACTCGTAGGTGGAGTCTATGCTGCGACCGGCACAGGACTGGCGTTGTTAGGTCGCCTTGTGTTATGTTCGAGCTGGTCGCATATTGGCATGGTGGGCTTTAATCCCAAGAAAAGGTTCGGGGCGTTCCCCTTTAGGCTCGAGAGGATTGGGGTTTTTTCCAGCTCTTGCGGCTGAGCCGGTCTCTATGCATGCCAGTTTAGGTACCCGACGCCAACCTTGCGCGGAGAACAGGCTGTCTTATTAGCAGTGAAAAGCTTAATCTTAAGCTTCATTGCAAGAGAAGAGCCCGGCTTGTTGCTTACAACTGTGAGGTAACGGGTCAGCTTACAAGATGAAAGTGGAACCTCGATGATTCGGCTTACTGCTCTCTCTTATTTTAGCTATCATCGTCGATCGGATGTGATAGATATTCGTTCTGGCACTGGATGCCGTCTCCGCCCAATGAATGGATCGGGCCTCTAGCGCTGTCAGAGCCTTGTGATCTTCGAGAGAAGAGATGGAGTCTCGCTGAAACCAGAATGACCTGTTGGAGTTACCCGCAAATTCAAGTTGTGTAACTATGTTGGATCATACCTTGCTTAACTTATAACGTGATGCCACTTCTTGTGGATGAACGTCTGCTATGCGAGCTCCTCAACAATCGCTGTCGTCTCCGGTGGTGGGTGGTGACGGACTGGCTCTAGTGCTGAGCCACTGACATAAGCTATGAGCTTGGGTGATACCGCTCCCTATGAGACGCTTTAGCATACTAATCCAAGCTGTGCTTCGTAGTAGCAAGGCAACATTGACGCTTACTTGGCAGACCAAAACTCACCTCGAAAGACTCGCTCAACCTTTTGGAATCCAGCTGTGCCTTGACTCGTTGTTAATTAACTATTGAGATGACCTCAATCTGTAACCTAAATATCATCTTGAGCCGAATTACCAATGGCGCCGTATTCCCAGTGTTCGATATCAAATCTCAAGCTAGACACAAAGTGGACACAGAGCTAAGTGAGGTGGTTGGGATGGGCAGTTGTGTTGAACTCTGCTGACCAGAGGTGGGAAACTAAAAGGCCGATTCATCGATGCATGATGAGGAGGTTTTTGTGAATCTGCCGAACAGACACTGAGAGGTGAGAGCAGAAAGCTGCTGAGACCTTAAATGACCTGAGTTTGACCAACGGCGGACCGTTTTCAGAGATGAGATATTTGTGCTGTCACATGCGTCAAAAGATCAACCGAATTACCTATTTTCTCTTTGTGTTTACACAATCAGGAGAACCTTGCTATCATTCACATGTCGTGTAACATCTCACAAATCTTATCATCTTTGTTGCAATTCAATGCCCCTTTTCACACTTTCCCATCTCTTTCACCATCATCAAGAGATGGCGCCCCTTCAAGAAAACCAACATAGCGCTCTTCGCACACTTTCCATCGCATTAGCCCATGCATCTTATTGACTCATCATTCCGTAATTCGATAAATAACAAGCGAGTCTTCCCAAGCGCTCGAGAAAGGCGACAGCTATCAATATGGGTCAAAGGGAGAACTGGGGAGTGGATATAGGTGAGGCGGGGAAGATCTGATCGAGTGGAGAGCAACAGGGATGTGAGTGCAGGAGGGCTGTGAGAAAGACGGATGATGAGATGGGGATTGTGGAAAGTCGAAAGTGGTACTAGGGATAAGAAGCAAGTTAACCATCCAACTATTCCCTCCTCATCAAATTCCCTTCCTCCACCCCTCTCTTCCTCTCCTCCTCCCCATCCCGCTTCGCAAACCTACCCAAACACCTCAACCTGCTTCGCCCCCTTCTGCTCCGCACAGTACCCCAACCGATCCTTGGTATAAAACTCCACCTGCACTGGGAAATCCTTGGCTTGTTTATCGTCAATGCCGCCGGATTTGATGGCCACGGCGTCGGGCATGACTTCTAGCTCCGTGTATAGGGAGGAGCCGCAGTCTGTTGTTTGGTTAGTAGGCCTGGAGAGAACGAGCGGAAAGGGCCGGTAAGAGGACGGTATAGGAGGGAACGAACCACCGCAGAAAAAATGATCATTCTTCTTCCCCGAATCCCCGACCCCAGCCCAGTTCTTCGGATGCCCCTTTATCACCTTGAAGTCCTTGCGCGGAACAATGACGTTGGAGGTGTATGCCGCGCCTGTTGATAAACATATCAGAAAAGAAGAAGGGCTTGAGGCGTTTTGTGGGGTGGGCGGCCTACCGGACCACTTCTGACTACTCAGAAAAAGGGCGAGATCAGCAACAGTTGCAGTCGACATGCAAGCAGGAAAAGGAGAAAAGGCGGCAAACGTACCAGTCAGTGCAATGACAAAGCGCCGTCGTTTGCGGTTCCCCTACGTCCTTTTATCAGTTCACAGAACACAATCAAGATATACTGCAAAAGAAACATAGCGCGAAAACGCACCAGTATACTCGTACGCAATCGCCCCGCACATGCAGCTGCCTTTTGCCATTTTGCAATTAAAAAAAAAAAACTAGTTATCTGCTTAGGGTAGGAAAATTTCTTGTGACAATAAAATGTTAAAGAGAGGTGGGAAACTCGTTGTGGTTGTTTATAAGCGTGTTGTAAAAAGTCAACACCGCACAAAGGGTGTTTTAACTTTATATTGATAATCAACAATTAACAGATGCGGGGAGAAAGCTAACAAGTGACCCCACCACTACCACCACCACCCACCGACATTCTAAAAGATCCAAGAGGGTCTAGATCCAGCAACGGCCGAGGGGGGGCCCTTTGACCCGGGTAAGGGTGGGGTTAGCTCCCGCGAGCTTATTTTTTGGCCTGTTGTGGGAGAGAGAAGATGCGGAGTTACTGTAGGGGATGGGATGGATTTTTTTGGATTTGGAATCATGAGGGGGTGGGGGTGTGACAGATTGGGGGGGGATGCATCCGAATTGGGGAGAAGGGGTACAAGGGTTGGGAGGAGGAGGGTTTTGTATTGGAGGTACAGAGAGGAGATCACGGATGGGGAGTAGGATCTGCGTGCGTTGGGGGGAGGGGGGGCGCGGGAGAAATAACTTCCGTGAAATTGTGACGGAAAGGGGAGGAACGCGCGTTTAGAGTAGTCTAAGGTACCTTAGATACCTATGTAGGTAGCTTCCATGTATGTATGCATAAAAAGTACAGAAGCCGAATGCAAGCTTTAAGATTCCACCGCTATGCTCCCCAATGCCGCTATGCTGCCAAGAACTTACATGATGTACATAATGCCGTTGCGCGTATCAGGTTCTATGTCGTAATCAGTCTAAGAGGGAGGGTGCCGCTCGCTGTGCTGGCCTTAGGGGGTCTGGTGGGAGGCCTGGAGTTGTTTGAGCGCTCCCGGGAGGGTTTCGTGGATTGAGCTTGAGGGCGATTGTGTTGAAGTATTGGATAATCAGAGCCTCTCTGTGATAGGGTTAGAAGGGACAGGCAGAGGTGTTGGAAGAACAGACTTACGTGTAGAAGCTGTGGTTTGAGCTGTGGTCCTCCACCAGGTTGTGGCTATAGAAGGTTAGCGACTGTAGGAGTTGGGGAGGTAATCAGACTTACGCCAACTCGTGTGCAAGGACGACGCTCCAGTAGACAATGGCATCGTTCTTGTTGCCTTGCTGTACCAAAGGAAGGTGCAGGTTCTCGAAATATCGATAGTTGAAGAACAGTGCCTTGTTTGAATTGAACGCAATCGTGCTGCCGGCATCATCGTAGTAAATGTGCAGGGTCTTGGGTGCTAGGGCAAAAGCACCACCGCAGTCAAGCAAGACCGATGCAAACAGGCTCAGTGCTGACGCGTTCGTTTCCATAAACTTCTTTGCGGTCGTGCCCCTTCTGGTAACATCGTTGGATAAGAAGATTCGTATGTTCGAGATTTCGGCAACATATGAAATATCGTGTCCTGGTTTGGCATCGCAATAAGTCTGGGTCTCCTTTACTTCATTTACCGCAGGTCGGCTATTTACGCTTGACGAATTGTGAGCACGCGATGCTTGGATGGCATTGACCAGGCTAGATGCAGTTATTAGCAGTCGATTGGAGGCATCTTTAAGCCGAAACTTACTTCTGTTGTAACTGATGCGGCGCTGTGGCGACTTCTGGCTGAGAAACAGGGCTGCGTGGTTTCTGGACGTCCTCTTGAGTGTATGGAGGCGGTGGAGTCTCAATACCACCGCTCACATTACTCTGCGATGGGCGTCGGCCATTCTCAAGTCCAAGTCTCTTGCCAAACTCAGAAAAGCTTGAGAAAAGTCCTCGCGGTTTTCGAGTGGCTTCATCTTCGCTAGGTGCAAGCAAATCGCCCATACGACTGGGATGCTTGTGATCCGGTGAGTCGGGGAAAACACCTGGCATTGAAGCTTGCTGATGTGCAATGAGCGCGTTCTGTGCTTGTCTCTCGTTCCAAAGGGTTTCACGCTCTAACAACTGCTGCTGCTCCTGCTCCAACTGTTTCTTTCGCGCCTCCTCGGCAATCCGATTTTCGGTAGCTTGCTGTCGGAGGATTCGTTGCACATTGTAGCCCCTTGCGCCAAGCTTACGCAAGTCGGTATCCAACAACATTTCGAACATCATGACATTCTGCGGCTTTGATCTATTCAGGAGTAAAGGGACCAGGACCTGACTGACTTCGTACAAGTCACAGCCTCTCGCGGTAACGTAGAGAACCCAACCTTTTTGTTTGTCCTGATATGTAGCAGCTGTTCTGGATTCGTTGTGGCGGATGCTGGTTCCTTTGAGCGACTTCCGAAGTGAGATTGACTTCACTGCTACAATTGAAAGGTATCTCTCTATCCATTTCGCATCGTGCCTTATTGCATCGGCTTCATGATCATGCAGGAATAGTCGTGACCGTTCCTGAACTAGTCGCTGAAGCTTCACAGCACCCTTTTGATCGGGTGTTATACTCCCAATGCTATGCTGCTCCTCAATCAGACTTCCAAGCTCAGGACTACCAAGATTGGTGTATAGGTTCTCAAGCGACTCTTCCATCGGAGCAGCGAGGAGGTTCATCTTGAATAAGTTGTAGCTTATGATGTCGTCAACAATAACGATCTGGCTCGCACTTGCCAATTCATACGTCTTTACGCCAGTTTCATCGTCTTCATCTTGATCAACCTTAGTGACTCCAGAGGGTACCTCTTTCGAGGCGAGCAGGAACGGAGCTTTCTTCATTTCTTTAACTAGAGCTTTATCTTTCTTCAAGCTGCGCCATGCCTCGGCAAGGTTCCGTAGCAGCTCGAGGTATTTTGGGATTTCAAGGATGGTGAAAACTCTGGCCGGCTGTTGCGTTAACAAATACGCGAGTTCTGTGGTACTGGGCTCGTGCTTCGATCCACATCGTAGAAGAAACGTGTTCGCTTCCTGACCGAAGTCCACATAATCAAAGATACCCGCATATTTGTCTTCGTCGCCGAGGAAACATATCCGAGGGGGTATGTGCCGGATTTGCTCGGCTTTCTCCGAACTTGGGGTTGACGAATTCGAAGCGACTGGGACGATAAGAGCCTCGCTCAGCACTTGGGTATGTTGGCTGTTGAGCTCAGCAAGTCGACCCGCAAAGTATCCGAATATCTCACGTGCGCTGCGTCTGTTTTGCGGAGGGTCTTTTATTAGGCGATCGATACATTCCTGGATTGGTGGATCGGCTTGGACACCAAATTTGAGGGCATGGACATGGAGGTCCTTCCTTAAAATATGAAAACCCAGAATTGCAGCTCGATCATTTGTAAAGCATCTGGTAGGAATGGCTAATTTGGATCCTAAACTTTGCAGTGGCAGATAAGGCATAGTGATGCTTTTATGGTCGAAATTGGCATAACCTTTGGTCTGGTGATGATCGACGAAATATTTCAAGGCTCGATCTCGAAGTGCGAAGTCCTCCTCTGCACCAGCTTTGGCCATGATGCTGATGAGTTCCATATAGCTGGGAGCGGCCCGTAGGCCGAGGGAAGCCAAAAACTTTCCTTCGGCGCTTTCTGCACGATAAAGGCCGGGCCACTGCAGAATAGGAAGCTGTAAACCTCGCAGAGATTCGCTAGGCTCGAAGATGTCCGAGATGAGATAGCGTTGATCAGAGCCTGTGTTTGAGTCGGTTTCGACCGGGCAGATTTTAGTACTCTTCAGCCGCTTGATGTCGCCAGACGG
>JAABUR0100004879.1_pt1 | contig 17511 bp, 16 predicted proteins | sample 5560091 | NCBI WGS metagenome assembly JAABUR01 (sample SAMN10711879, study PRJNA513375) | rock metagenome | isolation source: Antarctica rocks | place: Antarctica: Victoria Land, University Valley sud | reverse complement strand
CAGGCGGATAGATCCCTGCGCTGCCGCACACCGCGTCGTGATGACAGGAATAAATGGGAGAACACGTGTATGACCGTGAACATAAGCGGGCTGGATCACATCGCCTTGCGGGTGACGAACATCGCGCGATCGAAGGCGTTCTATACGGAGACGCTCGGCTTTCAGGTGGCGGTGGAGATCCCCACGCTCCTCCTCGTCACCGGGTATGGCATCCAGCTCGGGATGCGGGGGGACGAGGCCCAGACGCCCCAGGGTGACCATTTCGACCCTTACCGTGTGGGGCTCGACCATCTCGCCCTGGCGGTCCCCGATCGCGCCGCCCTCGACGGGCTCAAAGAGGCCTTAGACGCCGCGGACGTGCGCCACAACGGCATCCAGGAGAACCCCCTCTCGCACGCCTCCTACATCAGCTTCTATGATCCCGACGGGATCGCCTGGGAGTTCTACGTCTCCGACTCACCGCGGGGATAGTGCCCGACAGTGATGACCCTTCCGGCAGCCCCCAAGCGAGAGCGCGGTGTCGGAGGAGCGACCCTCCGCGTCGCGCACCCCAAGACCCCTCTCGCCCATTGTTCCCGGACCGTGCCTGGCGGTAGCCGTCGCGCCCTAAACCGCTCCGTGCGGTACCCTGCGGAGAGGTGCAACGCGCTCTCGCCAGGGGAGGACACGGTCGTGGCCAGCGATAACCGACGGCGGGTGGGACGCCCACCCGGCCGGCAGATGCCCCATCCAGCCGCGCACATCTCCAAATGGCCGGTCGTCCTCGCCTTGCTGGCGTTGGGCGGGGTCTATCTCGTCCTGCCCGCCGATATGACCATCGGCCCGCGCTGGTTGCTGCTCGCCATCGAGACGCCCGTCGTCGTCTTTTTCCTCGTCGCGCAGCGCATGAACCTGCCGGTCCGCCCACAACAGGTCCGCGTGTCGGTTATCGCTATACTCGGCGTCGCGACCCTGCTCATCGCAATCTCCATCGCGCTGCTGCTCGGCGACCTACTGCGCGACCGGATTACCGCGCAGCGCCTCTTGGGCGCGGCGGCCGGCTTGTGGGCCGCCAACGTCCTCATCTTCGCCTTGTGGTACTGGGAGATCGACCGCGGCGGGCCACATCGCCGCTACGAGCCTGATCTGCCCGACCCGGACTTCCTGTTCCCGCAGCTCTCGGGGCGGGATATCGGGCCGACGGACTGGATGCCCGAGTTCGTGGACTACCTCTTCGTGGCGTTCACGAGCGCGACGGCGTTCAGCCCGACCGACACGCTGCCGCTCACGCGGCGCGTGAAAGCGCTCATGATGGTGCAGGAACTGAGCTCGCTGGTCATGGTCGCCCTCCTCGCGGCGCGTGCCATCAACGTGCTCCCGTAACGCTGTACGGGATACCGGTCGCATCCGTGCTATGTACGACGTCATGTTTATAGGGATGGCACACACCGGCCGGACGCCGCGACAGCGGCGTTCCGCGCGGCACCGCGCCTGTCATCGCGGCCACGGTCCGGCTCTTTCGCTTGTGAGCGGATACAGCGCTGTGGCTCACCCCGTCTGTCGCTTTGTCCGCGAGGTCCGCAAGCCCGTGCCGGCTAACGCGGGCCGATCCGTTCGCGGTGCGCCGTCTCAACAGGTCGCGAAAGCGTTGCGCCGCACCCTTTCGCCGCGCCTGTGAGGTACTTCGGCGAAAGCCTTTCGTGCCTGAGTCATGCACCTCGCCCATGCCCTCAGCTAACGAGTTCACTCATGTTGACGTCTTGCCTACCTCACATAATCAGCAAGCCGACGCCGTTACTCGCCCGATCAGATATCTTACGAGCGGCCGGATAGAGTTGAGTAGCCAGGTCAGGGGCACCGCTTCGGGCTGAAGCGCGCGAGGTATCGCTTGAGCGCGGTGCGCATCAAGTTGATGGTCGAGGATCGCGACGACCGTGACGCTCATGCGTTCCCCAGACGGTACATTTGACGTCCGTGATTCGCCTCCTTGGCGCGTGCGCTTCCTATCCGTTAGCTACTGTTCCGTTAGCTACTGTCGTGCTATCGCGGTACAGGGCATCGAGGATGTCAAGCGTTTCTTGCGCATCTCCGCCCACGCGCAAATAGTCGTGGATGACGAGTCCCGCCTGATCCTGGAAGGGGATGAACCCATCATGCCGTGGTCGTAGGTATGCGTGATCGAGCGTATCGAGCGTATCGAGAAAAAATCGACTCGTGGCCCCATTGACGACGGGGTCCGTCCATGCGCGTCGGTTGCCCGGCTGCCCCCCCGACTCCACGTAGACGGTCCGCTGACGCCCCTCATCCGCCACCCACTGGACATAGGCACACGCCGCCGGCAGCGCCTGACACGCGGCGGAGACAGCCAGCCCCGTGCCGCCCAGGATAGCCCCATGTGGTGCCGCATTGTCGCCGATGGCGGGAATATTGGCGAAGCGGCACAGATGTGGCGCATAGCCGGGGCGCGCGTAGTTGGAGTAGCCAAACACTAGGGGACTATAGACGATGTCGTCGCTGTGCGCCATGCGCTCTAGCATCCCCGGTGGATCAAGGTGGAGGGACTCGGGATGTCCCTCCGCGACGAAACGGCGCAGGACATCGAGTGCGATCCACTCGATCGGACGGGGCGCCAGGAGCCCTGGGTCGCTTCCCGAGATGCCAGGGGGAATTCCTTGATTGGCACACAGCGAGAGAAAGCTGCAGATCGCGTTGACAGGACTCAATGGGAGGGCAATATGGTGGCCGCCGACCACGTGCATGAGATCAAAGACGTGTGTCCACGTGTGTGGTACGGCAAGGTCCCGCGCATCCAGCACGTCCGGGCGATAGGCGGCCACCTGCGCCGCCGCATCGATCGGAAGCGCCCACTGGTGACCGTCGTAGGTGTAGCTCGCATAACTTGCGCCGACGCTCTCGTGCGCTTGTGCCGTCAGGAACGCCTCCGGCAGATGCGTCTCGAGTGGCACGAGGCAGCCACTCCGTGCGGCCGCACCAACGAACGGATGGTCGATCACGAGGAGATCATACATCGCGGCCAATTGCTCGATGGATTGATCTCCGAAGGCCTGCAGCGAGCGCACCGTCCAGGTGATATGGACGTCGGGGCGCGCGCGTTCGTACAAGGCCGCCGTCGCACGCATCGGCGCTACGCCCCGCGGATGGTCCCAGGTCATACCTTGAAGCTCTGTCACCTGCCCCCTCTCCTCTCTTCTACGGACGTTCCGTGACCCGACTTACCAACCTACCTGTTTCTGGTCGCGCTTCGTGCCGCTCACTGTCCCGTGAACGTCGGCGCGCGCTTCTCCAGGAAGGCTGCGATGCCTTCCTGGCCGTCCGCCGTGCCGTAGAGACCGATGAGCGTCTGCTGCTCATAGGAAAGAGCCGTGTGCAGCGCGGCGTCGGCCCCCTCATCGACCAGTCTCTTGAGGGCACGGGTCGCCAGGGGCGCTTGTCGTGCTATCGCCGAGGCCAGGTCCAGTGCCGCGCGCACCTCTTCGCCCTCTGGAGCGATGGCTACGATGACGCCCCACTCTCGCGCCTCTTGGGCGCTCAAACGTCGTCCTGTCAGCAAGAGGTCCTTGGCGCGATACCGTCCGACAGTTCGCGCCAGGCGCTGCGTTCCTCCACCTCCGGGGACGAGACCAAGGGATGGCTCGGGTAAGCCGAACGTCGCCCCCTCGCTTGCCACGATCAGGTCACAGGCCAGCGCCAACTCGAACCCGCCCCCCAGGGCGAATCCATTGACAGCCGCGATCACCGGTGTTGGGTGCTCCACCACACGGTCGAGCAGGAGGCGGCCCAACCGCTGATACTCGATGAAGGCGCCCTGGCCGCCCCCCCAGTATTCCGTGATGTCGGCGCCGGCGCAGAAGGCGCGCCCCGTCCCTGTGATGATGACGGCACGCACCGCGTCGTCGCGCGCGACCTCGTCCAGGCGCTCCATCACGGCGTCGAGGATGGGCCGATTGAGCGCGTTGAGCTTGCGCTCCCGGTTGATGCGTATCAGGGCCGCCGCCCCCTCGCGCGTGTAGACCACCAGGTCATCATCCCTCCGCGTGTCCATCAGCACGCTCCCTCCGCGCATAGGCCGGCGATCGTCGCATCGTCGTAGCCTAACTCGCGCAAAATCTCCTCGGTGTGCTCCCCGACCAGCGGCGGGGGACGGCGGATCGTCGCCGGCGTGTCGCTGAGGGTGATGGGCGCGCGGATCACCTTGAGCGGCCCGACCCGCGGATGTTCAACTGTGGCGACGAGCGCCCGCGCCACGACCTGCGGGTCGTCGAAGACGTCGTCAAAGTCCTGCACCGGGGCGCACCACACGTCACGCGTCCGCAGGAGCGCCAGCCAAGCGTCGGTCGGGTGCGCGGCGAGGCGCGCCTCCAGCCGCTCTTTAATGCGGTCGCGGTCGGCGTAGGCGGCAAGCGCGTCATCGTCGTAGCGGCCAAGCTCGGGCAGGTCGAGCAGGTCGGCCAGCACGGCCAGAGAAGCCATGGCGAGGGCCAGGTAGCCGTCGGCCGTGCGATAGATGCCATAGGGCGCCTCCAGCCAGGGCTGCGCGATGCCTGCGGCGCTGCGCTCCCACCCGGCCACTCCGTTGAGGTGGGCCACGGCCTCTTGACATTGCGCCGCCAGGGCGGTGCTGAGCAGGTCCACCTCCACCTTTTGACCGCGGCCGGTCAGCGTGCGGGCGTGCAGCGCGGCCAGGATACCGCACGCGACCATCATAGATGCCATCGCATCGCAGATTGCCGTGCCGGCCGCGGTCGGCGGGTCGGCGGCGCGTCCCGTGTGGGCGGCGATCCCGCTCAATGCCTGAATAAGCAGATCCTGACCCGGCCGGTCGACATAGGGGCCGGACGAGCCGTAGCCACTGGCCGCACAATAAATCAGGCGTGGGTTGAGCGTGGCGAGACGTTCGTACCCGAAGCCCAGCCGGTCGAGGACGCCGGGGCGGAAATTCTCCACGACGACGTCAACGTCCCCCGCAAGGGCGTCGACGATGCGGCGCGCCTCGGGGTGCTTGAGGTTGAGGGCCAGACTACGCTTGTTCCGGTTCATGGCCAGGAAGAACGGGCTATCCCCCGCAAGCAACTGGCCCATCGTGGCCAACTCGCGCTCCCATTCACCCCGCACGGGCCGCTCGACCTTGATGATGTCCGCTCCTAGATCGCCAAGGAGTTGGGTCGCCCAGGGCCCCATCATCATTTGCGAGAAGTCCAGGATGCGGACGCCCGCCAGTGCTGCCGTCATGTCGTCTCCTTTCCGGCCCGTGGGCCACTCGTCGCGCTCACTGTGCTGCCCACGTCAGCGAACGCGTTCGTCGTCTCTGGCGCGTCGCGGGCACCGGCGAGATCTGTATCAAAGTCCGACAGACGCTCGACGCCACCGGACGTGAACACGACGTTCTCCTCCAGGCGCAGCCCCCCGAACCCTTCAATGTAGAGACCAGGCTCGATGCTCGTGACCATCCCTTCCCGTACCTCCCATTCGTTGGCTGGATGTAAGAACGGCTGCGGTTCGTGATAGCGGAACCCCAGACCGTGCCCCGTGTGATGGACGAAGTGGCCGCCCAGCCCCTGGTCGTCGAGCACGCCCCGCGCCAGGGCGTCGACCTGCGCGCCGGTCATCCCCGGCTGGGCCGCGCCCATTACCGCGTGGTGGGCCGCCAGGATCGCAGCGTAGAGCTCTTGTTGGCGGGTCGTGGGCGCGCCGCCGGCCACCAGGGTCCGCGTGAGGTCGGACCAATATCCGTCCACCACCGTGGCTAGTTCGAGCAGACCAAGATCTCCCCGCTCGATCACCCGACGCGAGGTTGCCGGGTGCGCCGAGTATGCTCGCGCCGACGCGGGCCCGCTCATTAACTCCGCCCAGGCACGGACGTGGCGCGCCCCCGCGACCGCAGCACCCCGGCCCCTAATGGCGGCTTCGACCGCGGCGACCACGTCTGCCTCAGTCCGACCCGGCTCGAAGGTGGCGCGGAACGCCGCGAGGCCAAGGGCGGCCACCTGATTGGCCCGGCGCAAATAGTCGATCTCGGTCGGGGTCTTGCATGCCCGCGCGTCGTACAGCGCGGTAGTGGCGTCGACGAGCACGGCGTCGGGTGCCGCGTCCGCGATCGTGGCCCGCGTGACGCCGGCGGCCACAAGCGGCTCCGCCGCCATGTGCCCCGGCGCGACGGCCTCGAAGCTCCCCTCATAGCCGATGCGGCCGCGCCCCAGCCCCCCCGCATGCACCGCCTCGGCCAGATGACGCCGCACGGCGCCATACGGGTCGGTCGCCGCGACCACGCCGTAGGCGAAGGTGCGTACCTTGTCCACAGCCCCGCTGGGGATAGCCTCCTCCTCGGTCACGACAGCAATCAGGGTTACCGGTCCCTCACGCGGATACAGGACGAACGCGATGCTGCTCAGGGGCCAGTACCCGGTCAGCAGCAGCACGTTCTCGGGCAGGCGGCAGACCAGCGCGTCGAGGTCGTACGCGCGCATGACGTCACGGTTGCGCCGATCGCGGGCGAGATCAAGGCTCACGCGTCACGCTCCTTCATGATAGCTTGGCCACGAGGCCACCGTCGACGATAAAGGGCGCGCCCGTGACATAGCCCGCCTCGTCGCCGACGAGGAACAAGACGGCGCGCGCGATGTCGATAGGCTGACCGACGCGACCGAGCGGAATGCCTGCGGCCGTCGCACGATACCCCTCGTCCTCGTCGCCGTCGGCGCGCAGGTTGGCCCGGAAGACGGGGGTATCGATGGAGCCCGGAAGCACGCAGTTGACGCGGATGCCGTCGCGGGCGTGCTCGAGCGCTAGCGTCCGCGTCAGGGCGACGATCGCGCCCTTGCTGGCGTCGTAGCTCGAGACGAGCGGCGTCGTGGCCAGCGCGCGCACCGATGACATGTTGACGATAGTCCCCCCGCCGCGGTGAAGCATGTGGGGAATGGCGTACCGGCAGCACAGGTAGACACCCCGTAGATTCGTGCTGACCACGCGGTCCCACTCGTGCTCCTCGGTGTCGACCAGTCGTTTGAATAGAACGGTCGCCGCATTGTTCACCAGGATGTCGATGCCACCAAAGGCGGTCATGGTCTCATCGACGAGTGCGCGCACGTGCGCGCCATCGCCGACATCGGCATGGATATAGCGGGCGACGTCCGCGCCGCCCAAGTCAGCCGCGACGTGGTGACCGCGGTCGTCGTCGATGTCCGCCACGATGACCCGGGCGCCTTCCGACACAAAGAGCGTGGCGATGCCGCGCCCGATACCAGAACTGGCCCCGGTCACGATGGCGACCTTGTCCCTCAAGCGCATGCCGTCCTCCTTCCTTCACACAAATACGTCACCACATACGCGACACCATCGGCCACTCACGCCCCGCACCTCTAGCCCTTCACGCCGCCCTGGACGAGGCCGGCGATAAATTGACGCTGCAGAAAGAGGAACAGGACGAAGACCGGCACGCAGACGAGCGTGGATGCGGCCATCAGCAATCCCCAGTCAGTCGTATGCTCACCGATGTAACCCAACACGCCCACCGGCAACGTCTGCATGCTGCCGGACATGAACGTGAGGGCGAACAGGAACTCCTGCCAGGAGAGGAAAAACACGTACGTCGCGGTGGCGGAGATGCCCGGCGCGGTCAGCGGAACGATGATGCGGAAGAAAGCGCCAATGCGCGTGCAGCCGTCGATCTGCCCCGCCTCCTCCAGTTCCACGGGCAGTCCCACCAAGAACCCGCGCAAGAGCCACACGGCGACCGGAATCGTAAACGTCAGGTACGCGATGATGAGGGCCGGATAGGTGTTCAGGAGATGCCAATCAGCCATGATCTGGTAGATCGGCACCACCAGAACGACGAGCGGAAGCAATTGGGTCAAGATGATCAGGGCCAGGATCTGCTTGCGCCCAGGGAAACGCAGTCGAGAGAAAGCGTACGCCGAGAGGAGCGCGACCGGCACGGTGACGACCGTAGTGGCGAACGCGACCACCAGGCTGTTGAATCCATAGCGCAGGAACGTCGGGGTGAGGGCGCCGCTGAAGTTGGCGGCCGTCGGGTGATGGGGCAGCAGCGTGGGTGGAAAGGCGAAGATCTCGTTCGGCGGCTTGAGCGCCATGCTGAGCATCCAAACGAACGGAGAGAGGAAGAGGCCGACGACCACCACGACGGCCACATAGACAAGGGCGCGGCGTGGAACCTGCGCGACCGTGCGCGGGAGCGACCGCGTGATGCCGCGGTTCAATCCAATACCCCCGTTTTATTCAACTGACCGATATAGAACAAACTGCACACGAGTAGGATGAGCAGCGCGACCATGCCGTAGGCCGAGGCGACCCCGTAGCGGATTTGGTCGAAGGCCAGCTTGTAGATATAGGTGGGGAATATCTGTGTCGCGTCCCCCGGCCCCCCCTGTGTCATGATGTAGATGAGCTCGAAGTAGTTGAAGGTCCAGACCGTCGTCAAGAGCACGAGGACGCGGATTACAGGCATGGTCTGCGGGATGATCACATGGCGGAGACGCGCCCACGCCCCCGCGCCATCGATCCGTGCCGCCTCGAGGACCTCGGTTGACACACCCTGAAGGGCGGCCAGATACATGACCGTGCTAAAGGGGGCCCCTTTCCATACGGCGGCGACAATCACGGCGCCCAGCGCGGTGGCTGGCTGACCGAGCCAGGCGATGAACGGATGCGGTAACCCGGCCCGGGCCAGCGCCGCGTTGATCGGGCCGAGGTACGGGTCGTAGATGACCCGCCAGATGATCGCCGCGACCACGCCGGGACAGACCCAGGGCAAGATGATTAAGGCGCGCGCCAACGCTCGCCCGCGGAACGGGAGGTTGAGAAGCAGCGCTGTCGCAAAGCCAACGACGAGCTGGGCGACGACCACGGCAACGGTCCAGATGAGCGACGTCAGAACCACCTGCCAGAAGATAGGAGTCTGCAGCATCACGGCAAAGTTGTGCAGCCCCACAAACGTGGGGGTGGGATTGATGAATGAACTGCTGGTCAGGCTGGTGCCCAGTGCCTTGACAAGCGGGAGTCCAATGATCAGCCCGATCAGCAGCAGCGTGGGCAGGATTAAGAAGTAGCCCAGCGCGAATTCGGCCGTCCGGCGCGCCCGCGGGCGGTACCCCTCGGCATGCGCCGCCGCGACATCGGTCTTCATCGACGTTCCTCCACAAGTCCTTCGTCCTAGTCCCCAGACGCCGCGGGTCGCGCGGCGCCTAGGGGTATCCAGGCAAACGCGGCCTACTGCTGCTGCAAAGCCGCGTTCATGTCGCTGGCCGCCTTATTGGCGGCCTTTTGGGCGTCCATGCCCAAGAAAATATTTTGCACCATCGACTGCTCGATAGTTGAAATTTGCGGGTAGACGGGCGAGAGGTCACGTGGGAGCGCGCTCTTGAGCGTGGTGAGCAGGACAGCGCTGTTCGTGCGCTTGGTCGTGACGAACTGGTTGGCCGCGTCGAGACGCGCCGGGGTGATCGCGTTGACCGCAATCTGGGGGTCCTTCTCGCCCAGATACTGGACCAATTTCCAGGCCGCGTCGGGATGGGATGACCCCTTGAAAATGGCCATGTTCCAGCCGCCCAACGCGCCATGGAACGACTTGCCGGGCGGCGCCGGCGGTACGGCCACGCCCCACCGCAGCTTGCTGCCCCCCTGGCTGTTGTACGTGTCTTGCTGCCAGGAGCCGTCGAGCGTCATCGCCACCTTACCCGCGGTGAATAAGCTCGCCGCGTCGGCTTCGGCACGATTCACCGTGCCCGCCGGGGCGATGCTGGCCAGGCTCTGGTAGAAGCGGATGGCCTGGACGGCGGCAGGGCTATTGATCGCCGCCTTGGACCCGTCCGCGCTGAGGACATGGCCACCATTGGAGAAGATGAACGAGTCAATTGACACAATGGTGTCTTCTCCCTGGTGCCCCAGCAAGGCGAGGCCGTACTGAGACGGCGCGTGGGTCAATTTCTTGCCGTCCGTGAGCATCTCGGCCCACGTCCGCGGCGGATGCGCGATGCCCGCGCGGGCGAACATATCCTTGTTGTAGTAGAGTTGCTCCCAGACATCGCTACTCTGCGGCACAGCCCAGACGTGACCGCGATAGTTAACTGAGGCCCAGGCTCCTTTGAAGAAGGCCGACGCTTTGACGACGTGTGATGCGGCGATGTAGGCGTCTAGCGACAGGATGTTGCCCGAGGCCGCGAACTCGGGGGTCCAGATCTGGTCCAGCGTCGCGATGTCGGGCGCCTGGCCGCCCTTGACCGCGACCAGCAGCTTATCGCGGTAGACCGGGTACGGGAACACGGTCGTCTTGACCGTGATGCCGGGGTTCTGGCGCTCGAAGGTTTTGATAGACGCATCGGTCGCCGCCAGGATATCCTTGGCTGATTGCTGGTAGGTCCAGTACGTGAGCGTGATGGGCGCGGGGGAGGGGCGCGCGGTGCGCCAGCCCACCAACGGGACGACGAGCACGCCGATGATCAGGGCACGCCAGGCCTGGCGTGCGCGCGCGAACGGGATAGGATAGGGTCGATGCTCCATTGCTCTAATTCCTCACTTCACTTCGCCGAATTGTCCGATCACTCCATGGTGTTGACGGAATCACGGGATGGCATGCCGTATCCACAGAGATCCCAATCGGACCGTCGTCACAGGCCGCACGATCATAGCCCAGGCCAGCATAGCCCTGCATCGCGGTGTCGTAGGCCGCGAGACTCACCCCCTTTCACCAGCGCGCCGCGCTACGCCGAAAGGCGGGCGGAACGTGCTGCCTCTTGCCCGGACCAGTATCCCTCTAACACCGACAGGTTCGTTGCATCAACCCAGGTGTAGGGGACGTCGAGGACGCGCACGGGCGGGCCAGCGGGCGCGTGGAAAATACGCTGCAGTGGGAGGTCGGCTACGCTGGTCCGACCGTCGATGATGGCGGCCACGAAACCCAGCGTTGTGGTCGCCAGGGTGGCGGGATCCTGGAAGGCTGTTCCTATAAGGAGGCCGGAGCGGATCAAATCCAGTGTCTCACGGTCACCATCGCCAGCGGCGACCACGATCCGCCCAGCTAGGCCACGCGTGGTCAGCACATTGACAACCCCGACAGCCATATCGTCATTGGCCGCGATAATGCCGCGCAGGCGCTCGGCCCCATATACCTCCAGCGTTTCCTCGACGATGAGGCGGGCCGTTTCGCGCGACCACAACCCGCTGGGCTGGCTATCGAGGATACGCACCTCGGGATAGTGCGCGAGCGTATCACGATTGCCCTGCGCGATATTGCGGGCGTTATCGTTGTAGGGATCGCCTTCCACGATCAGCACGTCCCCCCGCGCGCCTATGGCGCGTGCCAGGCCGTGGGCCTGCATGCAGCCCTCCTGATAGGTGTTGCCGCCGGCGAAGAAATCGAAGGAGCGGCTGCGTGCGGGACGTTGGAAGCAAGTCACGAGGACCCCGCGCCTCCGCGCTTCTTCGAATAGCATGTCTGCGGATACCGCGTTGACCGGCTGGATAATCAGCGCATCGGGGCGCTCCTCCAGGATGCGCCGGACATCGGCCATCTGCTTGTGCTCGTCGTCATGCGCATCCGTCCAGAGGATGCGCCCGCCTATCCGTGCCATCATCGTCGAGGCGGCGCGCCGCATCTCGCGATACGTGTCATGGCGCAAGGTTGCCAGGCTCCAGCCGATGAGGGGGCGGGGGCGCGTCTGACACGACATAGTCGGTCCCGTCGCGGTGGCCCGGACCGTATCGATGATGTGCGTGATCGTCTCTCTTTGTAGGCGCGCCGCCGGCACCGCTACGGTCAGCGCTACGGGGGGCCGGCCGTGGTCAGGCGAGAGGACGGCCGCGATGGAGTGGACGCCTTGGTTGACGCCTTCGACATCATAGGCGTAGCCCGTCCAGCGCGCCTCCTCCACCTCATACAACAGGGCGTCGAGCGACGTGGGCGCGCGGGATATAAGGGCGGTGAGGTGCGGCCACGCGATGTTCCCGTAGAGGGCAGTGATCTCGTTATCGGGCAAAATCGCCAGCAACGCCTTACCGGCGGCCGTCGCGTGGGCGGGCAGGCGAGCGCCGACATGGATAGCCACGCCGAGGGGATGGTGGGCCCTCTCCCCCGCCAGAAAGACCGCGTCTCGCTCCGAGAGCACCGCGACGTGCACCGTTTCACCACACGCCTCGGCCACTGTCTGCATCGAGCGGCGTGCGGCGGCCAACGGTTCGGCGAGATCCAGATAGCCAAGGCCGACTTCTATCAACCGCGTGCCTAACGTGAAGCGGCGGTCGTTGACTCCGCGTCGAAGGTAGCCGCGCGCCTCCAGGGCACGCATCAGGGCGTGCAAACTGCTCACGGGCACGCCAAGTTCAGCCGCCGCCTCGCTCAACGTCAGGCCGTCGGGTCGTTGGGCGAAGAGTTCGAGAATGTCCAGGATACGCGTTGCCGCACGCGCGACGCCCGATGATGTGGAAGATTCCATCGACCCCCGCCCCCTATCTCTTCGGATATTCGAATAGTGTATCGTATTTAGGAAACTGTAGCCCAAATGTAGCACCGATGGATCCTCCTTGTCAAGTGCCTATATTGTCGGATCATTAACCCGTCAAGGGAGCAGGGTCTGTGAAAAGTGTGCCCAGGACCCGCTCTGCCTGACTTGTCACAGACCCTGAAGGTCCTGCGTCGTCAGTGGCGGCATCCCACGCCGACGCGTTACACTTATGGCTACGGACGCCCGATCGGCTATCACGATGGGCGACACCCGCGGACCCGGCGATGGCATGCGTGGGTCTCAGTTTCAGCATCATGCGATGCAAGGGGGAGGTTCATGGCGCTCGTCATTGGCATGAACAGCGGGTCCTCGTTCGACGGTATCGATGTCGTCCTCGTCGACACGACCATCGGCCCCGACGGCCATCCGACACCGCCCCGGTTCATCGACGGCCTGTCCCATGCCTGGCCTAGCGCTGTCGCGGCGCGCGTCTTGCGCGCCTTCGCCAACGACCTGAGCATCGTCGAGCTCTGTCGCTTGAATTACGTGGCGGGGGCGGTGTACGCCGAGGCGGCCCGGAAGCTGCTCACGAAACGCGCGTTGGACCCCGCCGCGGTAACGGCCATCGGCGTCGACGGCCAGACGATCTATCAGGAGCCACCCGACCGCGCGGGCATACAAGCGCTCACGGATGGCGATGATCTCGTCGCCCGCTGGCTCGATGGGCCCTATCCGTGCGGCTTACAGATCGGCGAGTCGGCCCTCATCGCCGCGCACACGGATATCACCACGGTGTCCCAGTTCCGGCCGGCCGACCATGCCGTCGGAGGCACGGGGGGCTCCGCTCATGCAATATCTGGACTTTGTGGCCTTCCGGGGTCGTGGTCCCGTGCTCACCCTCAACATCGGGGGGATCGCGAACTGCCAGTTTGCCCACGAGGATCGGTCACGGATGCGGGCCTTCGATACAGGGCCAGGCAACGTGATGCTGGATCACGCGGCCCGGCGTCTGTTCGGGCTGCCGCACGATCCCGACGGCCGCATCGCCGCGTCGGGAGCGGTCGACGCCCCGATGCTAGCGGACCTGCTCGCGCATCCGTTGTTCCAGCGTCGTCCCCCGCGTAGCGCCTGGCGACTCGACTTCGGCGCGGCGTATGCCGATCGTGTCCTCGACCGCTACGACGCCCTGCGGCACGAGGACATTATGGCGACCCTCTGTGCGTTCACCGCGATGTCGATTGTCCGGGCCATTGGTGAGCATGTCCCCGAGGCGGAGGCGGTTCCCGTGCTCATCGCGAGCGGCGGCGGCGTGCGCAACGCCTGCCTCATGCGTGGACTGGAGGAGCGCTTGCCCGCCCACCTCCGCCTGACGACATCCGATGCATACGGCATTCCGGCGCAGTTCAAGGAGGCCATCAAGTTCGCGACCCTGGCCTTCGCGACGATAAACAGCGTGGCCAATAACATACCAGCGTGCAGCGGGGCCGCGCGCTATACCATCCTGGGCAAGATCGCCCCGGCGCCGCGCTTCGGGCGTGGAGTGGACCGTCACGACAGCGACGACCGCGCCCCCACGCTCTGAACGAGGCTGCCGTACCGCGGTCATCGTCCGCACGATGTCGATCATGCTCGTGCGTTCCGCTCTATGATCGATCGTGGGGCTGCCCTGTCACGAGCGTTGGCACAGCGTTAGCGCCTGGACAGCGATACTAGGGGAGCGTGTCCCGCGCGACAAGCGTCCCGTACAATGGAGGAGTACCGTGTGCCACGAGAGGGAGAGGTGAGGTGATGAGGCGCGCGCCCAGGGTCGCGGTAATCGGTGCCGGCGTCGTGGGCTTGGCGGCGACGGACGCGTTGTGTCGCGCGGGCGCCGAGGTCCGCTGCTTCGAGAAGGCCGTGCCCGGCCACGCCGAGTCGATCGGCTTAACGCGCATCTTCCGTCACGCGCATGGTAACCCCGCGCTCGTGCGCGTGGCGATGCGGGCCGGCGCGGGCTGGTGCGCCTGGGAACGCCGCTTCGGCCGCCGCCTGCTCGGCGCCGAGGACTTGATCATCACGGGCGATACCCTGGCGCCCGCGTGGGAGCGTGCGCTGCGTGAGGCCGGCGCTCCCTGCCAGGCGCTGGACCCCGCCGCGTTCACCGACCGCTTGCCCATCGCCCAGCCCCCGCCGGCCGCCCTGCTTTGGGACCCCGCGGGCGGCGCCATCCGCGCCCGCCGGATCATCGAGGCGCTGCGCCAGAGCGTGGCCGGCCACATCGTTCCCGCCGAGGTCCTGGGCCTCGCCTCCAGCGAGACGGGCGCGCGGGTGCGTACCGCCGATGACACATGGGCCTGTGACGAGGCGCTGGTCACGGCGGGGATCGACACGCCTGGCCTCGCGGCGCAGGTCGGCGTCCAGGCGCCGACGGCGCTCATCCGCCACGCGCGCTTGACGTTCGCCCCCGTCGCCCGCAGGGAGAACGGTCGCTCGCGTGCTGGATCGACCAGAGCGACGCCTACGGGGACGACCTCTCGGCCTATGCCGTGCCGGTCGGGACGACGGGCCAGTACGCGGTCGGCGTCAGCGCGGGCGGTCACGATTTCCCCGGCTCCCTGGATGTCGAGGAGGTCAGCCGTCGCAGCGCGGCGTTGGCGCGGCGCTACGTCCCCACCGCCCTACCGGGCCTCGACCCCGTCCCGGTCGATGAGGTCCGCTGTACCTACAATCAGGTGGGACTGCCTGAGGGCGACGGATTCCGCGCCGAGCGCCGGGGCACGGTGACTGTCCTGTACGGCAACAACCTCTTCAAATTCGCGCCTGTGCTCGGCGCGTTGCTGAGGCAGGCCGTGCTCGAGCGCACGGTCCCGGCCGCCCTATCCGACGGCGACACCGACCCAGTCGGGCGGTAGCGTCGGTCGATGACGCCGCCCTATCCGCTGCGGACGGGGAGAGAGGCAGCGGACGGTGACGTCGTTGCGCCGGACGACAACAACGGGGGTGCGCCGCGCTGGCTCATCTCAAGTCTCAGATTATACGTCGCCTCCCTCACCACGCAGCACGCGCGTCAGTCGCTGGTTCCGCATATGCATGCACTACGTCGGATCTCTATGCAGCCCGCTCATCAGCCTCTACCATCGTCATCCACGTCGTATAATGGGTGGCAGACAGCCGCTCCATGACGGTGCCGATGATCGACATGCCCTCGTGTCAAGGTACAAATTGACCATCATGCGGCGTGGTGTCCATGGACGCGTCACATGCACCGCGGAAGCGTGAGCACCTAAGCCGTCGGACAGCGAAAACCGGCGCGAGGCGTGACAGACCGCATCCGACGCCGTGCGGCCTGTCTTGGGAGGCGCTATCGTTTCCGTGAGGTCAGCCTCGCCAAGAACGCGTCACATCTAAGGCGTACGTCACGCTACGGGCGAATATGGGAAAAGCGGCGGGTCATCCCTCTGAACCGACCTCACGCCGTCAACGGCTCGATCAAGGACGGCCCGTCCTCGCGCGGCGACGAGACACACGGCGACACGGGGTAGGCCACCAGCAGGTCCGCCGGGCAGGGCCGCAGGCAATCCAGCACCGCTATCGGGTCGGTGAGTGTCGGATCGAGCCAGAGCGATTCGGCGGTGGGGTCGAGAATGGCGGGCATCCGATCATGGATGGGCGCGACGAGCGCGTTTGGTTCCGTGGTGATGATGGCGCAACTCGCCGTCCCGTCCTTGCCCACACTGTAGAGGCCGGCGAAGCCCACGAGGGCACGATCGTCGCGGCGGATATACACGGGCCGCTTGGTCCTGCCCCCCGGCATGCGTTGCCATTCGTAGAAGCCATCGGCGGGGATGATGCAGCGGTCGTGGGCGATAGCGCTCTGGAAGAAGGGACGCTCGACCAGCGTCTCGGCCCGCGCATTGATCGGCGCGGGCCGAGACGCGGCAGCGGATGCCCAAGCCGGCCGGAAGCCCCAGGACATTGTCCGCAGGAGACGTCCCGCGGCTCGCTCGACGATGACGGGTATGTCCTGGGTCGGCGCGATATTGTACGCTGGATTCCGTCGCTCGGCCTCGTCCCGTTCATCCGCAATGACGTCGAACCGCAAGGCAAGCTGGTCGGGGGTCGTCAGGGTAAAACGTCCGCACATCGGGGTGCTCCTTCCTGCGCGCCTTCCTGGTGGAACAGGGACGCGCAGCGCGTGTCAAGCGTGTAAAAGGGGTGCATCGCCGGGCGATGCGGTCTATCGTCAGTCTTCGCGCTATACGCGGGCTGACCATCAAGGTGATAGCAGGTCGGCGGTGCCACGTCGCTGTAGGCCTCCTCGGGGAGAATCTCCGCGTATTCGCAATAGGGGCAGACGGCCCCGATGCACGACGCATCATGGCACGAGGCGTAGAATGGCTGACGGCATTGGGCGCACGGGACGAGGGCCATGGTCACTCCTTTGTCATGGGTTATGTCGAGCACCGCCCTCTTATTATAGAACTTATGTGCTAATAAAGCCAGCGATTATCCACGCCGCATGACATGATTAGCCTGGGGCCGCCCTGGTTGCCGGAGTGCCCAATCGTCCCCCGCCGCCCGCGCCACGCCGCAGGCGTTCGGCCAGGGCGGCGTAGCGCTGCCCCGCCCCCTCCGTCCGTACCGCCCTGGCTAACGCCCGCGTGCTGCCCACCAGCACTACGATCCGCTTCGCCCGCGTCACCGCCGTGTAGAGCAAATTACGCCGCAGCATCAGCCAACTGCTGGTTGTGAGGGGCACAACGACGCAGGGGTACTCACTGCCCTGCGAGCGGTGGATCGAGACGGCGTAGGCGTGGGTCAGCTCGTCCAGCTCGAGGAAATCGTAGGCGATCTCCTCCGTATCGTCCATGAGGACACGCAGTTCCTGGTCCTCCAGCGAGAGGCCGGTGACGACGCCGACGCTGCCGTTGAACACCTCCTTGTCGTAGTTGTTGCGGAGCTGCGTCACCTTGTTGCCCACGCGATACACGCGCCCTCCGACCCGCCGCTCGGGTAGTCCCGGTCGCGCCGGCGTCAGCGCCTCCTGCAGCTTCTCGTTAAGCACACCCGCCCCTGCCGG